>Ga0209211_10010113_pt1 | contig 12378 bp, 5 predicted proteins | sample RifGroA2_FD_183992 | JGI IMG/M metagenome (GOLD analysis project Ga0209211, IMG submission 183992) | Groundwater microbial communities from Rifle, Colorado, USA - Groundwater A2 (SPAdes) (version 2) | ecosystem: Environmental > Aquatic > Deep subsurface > Groundwater | place: Rifle, Colorado... | reverse complement strand
TGTACAAACAGCCACGAGCTCTCTCGCTTCAGCAATTACTGCGGGGACGGGAGCGGTGAATAGCAACACGGACGCGCAACTTCTTGCCGCCTCAACCTCGCTTGCCAACTTCATCAACAACAACAGGTAACAATAATAATGTTATTACAGGTTGTGATATTAAAAGTGGTTCGTCAACTGCAACTAATATGATTTATTGCATAGGTTCAAGTGAAGCAATAAACACAGGTAATTCGATTCTTAACAATAATATTTATGATTTCTGGAGTAATGTACAGGATGCTAACGGTATTCTTGTTGATACAAACAATGCAAATATGGTAATCAGGGAAAATAGTTTTTATCAGACTTCTGCACGCACTACTGCTACAGTAACAACAATGCTCACAGGAATAAAAATAAATAACACATTAAATCAGTTTGTTCTTTTTAATATTGACAGCAACTTTATTGGGGGGACTGTAGCATTTGCCGGAGGTAGCCCAATGATATTAGGACCATCGGGCAGCAATATTCATCAGTTTACCGGAATAAGTGTTGCAAATTATGGATTCGTTGCACCTTATACATTTATTAATGCAAATACAATTACTAACATTGAAATTAATTCTGCTCCAACAAGCGGCGGAGGTGGAACTGTTTTTACAGGCATAGAACTAACACAGGGATGTGCTTCAATAAGCGGAAATACAATAGGTTCAGATACTATTCCAACTTCCATTGTATTGAATTCATCTAAAGCCACTAATCTTGCAGGAATAAAATATACAGGCGATTTGGATGCAATCGGAATAGTAACATTAAATAAAATAGGCGGAATAGAAATAGCTGCTTCAGGTGCTACTATTGCTCATAATTTCTATGGAATACAAATGGCTAACGGTGTAAATACAATTCTTGGCAATACAATAGGAAGTGCAACAATGGCAAATAGTATTTACAATAAGTCTTCTGCAAACAGTATTGTTAATCTGAATAATGCAACTTTCGGTATATATGTAAGTGCCGGTATTAATACAATAACTTTAAATACCATTGCGAATATTACTTCATCAAACATTAATACTATTGCAACTGTAATAGGCATCAACTGTTCAATTCTTGCTACAGTTCAGTGGATTGACCATAATCAAATTTATAATATAAGCTCAAAAAGCCGTTCAACCGGAAGTTTTGGATTAACTGCTGCTGCAGGAATTCAGGTTGATAACTCTCTTAGCAGATTACTTTTATGGAATAATAAAATTTACAATATTATTGACTCCAATGCAACATCAGTAGCAACCGGAGTTATTGGTATCAACCTTATAGGTTCGAGATTAACTACACTTAATCAGAATATTATTCAGGGATTAAATAATCTTTCTACATCTGCAAATGCTTCGATTATTGGTATTTCAAATAATTCTGACTCGGTTATTTGCGACAACTCGGTGATTAGGCTCGGATTGAATGATGATGGAACAGATATTACACAAGGAGTTACAAAAATGTATGGAATAAGTGATAATAGTACTAATTCAAATTCAATGTCGAAATATTATTTCAATAGCGTATATATTGGTGGAAGCGCTGTAAATTCAGGAAGCAATAAATCGGCTGCTTTTTACCGTGAAACATCGTCGGTGGATTCGGTAAAATTAAAAAATAATATTTTTGTGAATGGCAGAAGTAATTCCACTGCAACCGGAAAACATTATGCTGTTTTAGTTAATAATGCTGGCAATATACTAAGCGATTACAATATTTATCAAACTACTGGAACCGGCGGTACACTATTTGGAAAAACTGATGCTTCGGCAACTGATTATTCTTCGTTAACGCTTTGGCAAAGCTATGCTACTGCACAGGATATAAACAGTTTAAATGGCGACCCATTATTTCTGAATCAAGATGCAGCGTTTGATAATACCAGCAATTCAAATCTGAAATTACAAGTTTATACAATTGCTGAGGCAAGCGGTGTTGACATTGCTCCCGATACAGTACCTACTGATTTTGAAAATAATAACAGAGCAGGATTAACTCCTGTTGATATTGGTGCTGATGCCGAAGATTTTTCATGTCTTAGTTTTATTGCAAATATAAATTCTATTGGGACAAGCACTTGTGAGGGCGATAGTATTTTACTATTTACAAATGCCGGAAATGGAGACACATATCAATGGCTGCTTAATAATTCTCCTGTAAGTAATGCTAATTCTGTAACATATTATGCTGTTTCGGGAGGAAATTATCAGGTAGTTAAAACATCTGAAATTGGGTGTATTGATACATCGGATGTGTTAGCTGTAACTGTTTATCCACTACCAACGGTTTCGCTTACTGCTGAATTGGACTCAACCTGTATATTTCAAACCAGTGATGAACTTACAGGTACTCCAGATGGCGGAATATATAGTGGAACAGGGGTTACAGGAAATAATTTTAATCCATTAGCTGCCGGAGAAGGTACGTTTATTATAACTTATGCATATACTGATTCAAACGGATGTTCAAATAATGATTCATTAAGCATTTATGTAGGTTTGTGTCCTGGTGTTAAAACAATTTCAAGTGTAAATTCAATAAATATTTTTCCAAATCCAACCTCCGGAAAATTTATAATTGAATCATCAGGCAACATTTCGGGAATTGAAATTGTAAATTTATTGGGAGAAACTGTATATAAACTTGAAGAGAAAAATAACTCTCAAAACTTTTCAAATAAGATTGAACTTCCAAACATTTCTAATGGAACTTATTTTATTAACATTCAGGTTGATGGTAAAAGATATTTTAAGAAAATTATTATTAATAAATGATGATAAAGAGAGATTGTTAAATTGTTAAATTGTTACATTGTTGAATGGATAATTTGGTGTAACTTAGTGCCTTTGTGTCTTTATGGCAAAAAAAAAATCATAAATATCAGCGTCTAATAAAATTATAAAAAGATGAAAAAAGTATTAATAACCGGAGCGGCTGGAAACTTAGGTGGCTTATTAGCTGAGTATTTAATTGACACAAATTTACATCTGAATTTAATGATTCATAAAAAAGATATAAATCAGAAATTGAAAAATTCATCAAATGTAACTGTTTTTAAAGCAGATTTAGCCAAAAAAGATACATTGATTTCTGCTTTAACCAATGTTGATACTATAGTTCATTTTGCAGGGATTTTATTTAAGCATAATCCAGAGAAATTTTTACCGGTTACAAACACCAAATACTTCAAAAACTTATTAGAAGTGGCTGTTGATTGCCATATTAAAAGAATTATTCTTATCAGTTTTCCTCATGTTGAAGGAGAAACAACTCCCGACAATCCTGCAAAAGGAATTTTAAACGGGAATCCTGTCTCTATGCACGCAACTACAAGACTTGAAGAAGAGAAATTATTATTTGAATCGGGCAATAAAAATAATTTTGAAGTTATTTCATTACGGCTTGGAATGGTTTACGGAAAAGGTATTCTGATGATTGACGCAGCAAGATGGTTTGCAAAGTACAATATTTTAGGAATTTGGAAAAAACCAACGTGGATACACCTGATTTCAGTTCACGATTATTTAGAAGCTACAAAACAAGCTATTATAAAAGAAAATATAAACGGAATTTATCATATTGGAGACGATGGGAAGCAAACTTTGCAAGAATTTTTCGATTCTGCAACCGAACGCTGGGGATATAGAAAACCTGTAAGAATGAATGTAAATATAATTCTATTTGTTGCAAAAATATTTGAATTATTTTCTTATTTTTTCGGAACAAAAAGTCCTTTAACAAGAGATTTTATTAAAATTGGAATGGTTTCATATTATGGCGATACTACCCGAATGAGAAATGAATTAATCAAAAAATTAAAATATAAAACTTATAAAGAAGGGATAGAGACGTTATAAATTAAGTTCCACTTTTCACATATTTTTTTTTAAATCTATTTCATGGCTTGACAAATCGTTTTGGAATCGTTGGTTTATTTGGCTAAGTTTGCTTCTGTTGAGAAACTATAATGCATTTTTAATGAAAAAAATAATTCATATTTCAGCTTATTTATTTTTAATTTTTGTTTCATTTAATATAACTGTTGCACAAAATAACTCAAAAGCTGATAGTTTATTAAATCTTCTAAAGAATTCTAAAGAAGATACAAATAAAGTAATATTATTATCAAAATTATGCTGGGAATATCAGCGAATTAATTTAGACAAAGCTGTTGATTTTGGAAATCAGGGTTTAAAACTTGCCGAAAAATTACATTTTATTAAAGGACTAAGCGTTGCCAGTACTAATATTGGTGTAGCTTTTTGGTACAAAGGAGACATGAATAATTGTAAAATTAATTTTCTAAAAGCACTCGAAATAAATTTACAATTAAAAGATACCGAACAGATTACAGCAAGTTATATGAATATTGGAAATTTGTTTTATGGTCAGGCTGAATACGATAGTGCATTATATTATCAGGAAAAATCGCTTAAAATGAAGCTGAAATCAGGTGATAAAATAGATATAGCAAGAAGTTATAATAATATTGCTCTGATATACAGCGATAAAGGCGATTATCCAAAGTCGCTTGAATATCATTTTAAATCGTTAAAATTAAATGAAGATGCAAATAGTAAAAAGGGTATTTCGTATAGTTACAACAATATTGCAAATGTATATTTTACTCAAAAACAATATGATAAATCGTTAGAGTATCATCAAAAGGCTTTGAAAATCAAACAAGAACTTGGCGACGAACTTGGCGTTGCAATGAGTTTTAGCAATATTGCCGGAATATATTCGGAGTTTAAGCAAGATTCGCTTGCTCTCGAATATCATTTAAAAGCTCTTGAAATAAGAGAAAAATTTAATGATGTGGTTACTTTGGCACATAGTTACAATAATATTGGATTGTTGTACGAAAAATGGAAAGATTATAAAAAAGCTCTTGATTATCAATTAAAAGCACTCGAAATACGTAAGGTTATTAATGATAAGGAAGGATTATCAAATAGTTATATAAATATAGGTACAATTTATGGATATACCAATAATTATAAAAAAGCTAAAGAATGTTTCGAAAATGCTAAAAAAATATCACTTGAAATACAAAATATAGAATGGGTTTCAGAATCAATTGAAGGGTTATCAGATATAAATGCTCTTGAAGGTGATTATAAAAATGCTTATCTGAATTATCGTGAATTTAGGAAAATTACCGATTCACTTTTCAATGTTGACAGAAGTAAACAAATAGCTGAAATGGAGACCAAATATCAAACAGAAAAAAAGGAACATCAAATTGAAGTTCAGAATATTCAGCTTGAGAAAAAAGAAATTGAAACAAAAAAACAACGCATTCTGATTTATTCATTTATAATCGGATTTATAATTATAATAATGTTTTCGGTATTATTAATAAGAGAATATTTAGCAAAACGTAAAGCAAATATTAAGTTGGCTTTTCAAAATGTAGAAATTTTGCAAAAAAACGAAGAAATTACTTCACAACGCGATGAAATTGAGGCTCAGCGTAACACCGTTGTACTTCAAAAAGAGCATATTGAAGAAATTCATAAAGAAGTTACCGATAGTATTAATTATGCACTGAGAATACAGCAGGCGATGCTCCCCGATTTAAGTCCCAAGCCCCAAATTCCAAGTCCTAAAATTCAAGTCTTGGAAAGCGAGAAAGTGCGACATGGAGAAAGTGAGAATGAGAACCTGCACACCTTACCACCGTCTCAATTTCCCAATGTCACACTTTCACAAAGTCTCTCTTTCGACCTTTTCGTTCTTTTCAAACCAAAAGACGTAGTAAGCGGTGATTTTTACTGGGCAACAAAAGTCGGTGAACATGAAATATATGCAGTAGCCGATTGTACCGGACATGGTGTTCCGGGTGCTTTTATGAGTATGCTGGGAATCAGTTTTTTGAACGAAATAATTTTAAAAGATAAAATAATTACTCCTAATTTAATTCTTAATTTACTTAGAAAAAATATTATTAATTCATTGAAACAAAAAGGCAGTACTTCAACAAGTTCTGTTTCAGAAAACATGAAAGATGGGATGGATATTAGCCTCATTGTGATTAAGACCCAAGTTGAAAGTGAGAAAGTGAGACAAGGAGAAAGTGAGAACGAAGCAGTTAATAATCAATCATCAATAAGCATTTCGACATTTCGAGAACCTCAAGCAAGCTCAATGCTCCGCAATAATCAATCTTACAACGCACAATGGGCTGGAGCAAATAATCCGCTTTGGATAATTCGTAGCAACAAAGAGATACCACCTTTTGAAAAGGTGGCATCTCTGGAGGAAGTAAAGCCTGATAAAATGCCAATTGCCACATATCTAAAAATGGACGATTTTACTAACCACGATTTAATATTGAATAAAGGAGATATAATTTATTTAATGAGCGATGGTTTTGAAGACCAGTTTGGTGGACCAAATTTTAAAAAATTCAAATCTAATCAACTTAAACAATTTTTAATTGATAATGCCGAACTATCTATGGTTGAGCAAAAAGAGGCATTGGAACAAAATTTACTTAATTGGAAAAACAATGTTGAACAAACAGATGATATTACGGTTTTAGGACTTAAAATTTAAAACTGTTATTTTTCAGATAATTCTGAATAGTTTTTATGGTTTTTTACAAAAAATTGATAAACTATACTGTAATTTTTTCTTTCGGGATATGTATAATTTATAAATAATTCATTTATATTTTTCTTTCGCTTAATTTTAAATTTAGAAACATTGGCATAAAAACTAAAATGAGCTTTTATTACTGCAAGGAAATTTGAAAATTCAAATCCAAATAAAAATTTTAAACCTGCAATTCCGTCAAGAGTGAATCGAAAAAACATTAAAGAAAAAAAATTCTTATTTTCTAAATTTTTGTAAAGCAAATAGAGATTATTTCTAAAATTCAGATATGTTTTTCGGGGATGATTCATTGCTAAAGTTCCTCCACCAACATGATATATACGACTTTCGGGGCAAAACATGATTTTATAACCCATGTTTTTTATTCTCCAGCATAAATCTATTTCTTCCATGTGAGCAAAAAAATTGTTATCAAGCCCCCCTGCTTTAAAATAAATTTCTTTTCTGATAAAAAGACAGGCACCTGAAGCCCAAAAAATACTTTCAAGATTATTATATTGTCCGTTATCTTTTTCGATTTCATTAAAAATTCGTCCTCGGCAAAATGGATAGCCATATTTATCAATAAAACCTCCGGCTGCACCGGCATATTCAAAATAATCGCGTTTGTAATAATCCATAATTTTGGGCATACAGGCAGCAATATTTTTATCGGAATCCATCAATTTCAGTAAAGGTTCAATCCAGTTTTCAGTTACTTCAACATCGGAATTTAAAAGTACAAAATATTCTGAATCAATTTTTTCAAGAGCTTTATTATAACCTTCTGCAAATCCAAAATTTTGTTCAAGTAAAATAAGATTTATTTCCGGATGGTTTACTTTAAGTTCATTTACAGATTCGTCTGTAGAGCCATTATCTGCAACAAATAATCCAACATCATTTATTGATGAATATTTAACAAGAAATGGGATAAATTCTTTTAGATATTTTACACCATTCCAATTTAATATTACTACTGCAAGTTTATACATTTTAAAAAAATATGCCGAATTATTGTTATTACTAATTAGTGTACATACATAATGTCTAAAAAAACAAATTCAATAGAACACTGATGACACGGATACGACTGATTTACACTGTTTTTTACCTGTGAATATCCGTAAAATCTGTGTTATCTGTGTTCTATTATGTTACGGACAAACTTAAGGTATTAATTTTTGCCTTCTTCTTGTAATTTTGTTTTTACTACTTTATTATTTTTAAATTCGGCTTCGTAAATTACAACTCCCTTACTATCGAAGTATTTTACTTTTCCGTTTTTAAGTCCGTTTTTATAACTTGCAATACTTTCCATTACTCCGGTATCGTACCAACTTTGCCAAGTTCCTTCGGGTCGTTCGTTTAAGTATTGTTCGCGGCGAATTTTAACTCCTTCTTGATTAAAATACGTCCATGAACCATGTTTTTTTCCGGCTTTAAACATTCCGCTTACATTAATTTTTCCATTTTGATAAAATGTAATATATGCTCCTTCGTTAACAGTATCTTTAATATTTTCTTCGAGTCGCATTTTTCCATTTTCGAAATAATATAAGCACTTTCTATCACGAATGCCATTTACATAATTAATATTGTAACTTAATTGACCGTTATCGTGCCAAGCCTTCCAAATACCGGTCATTTTGCCATTTGTAAAACTGCCTTCCATTTTCTTTTTTCCGTTGTCGTGCCACGAAGTCCAAAGTCCTTCTTCTTTTCCATTTATAAAATCGCCTTCGTGGTCTTTTTGTTTGTTTTCATAATATACCAGCCAATGTCCGTTTTTAATTCCTTCGGTGTAATTGCCTTCTTTCCAAACATTTCCATTACCATACCACCAAGTCCATAAGCCCGACATTTTATCGTTTTTATAGTTTCCTTCATTACCTTTTTTTCCATCGGTTCGCCAGTATGTCCATAAGCCGTCCTGAAGGTCGTTAACGAAATTTCCTTCGATATCGAGTTTGCCATTATCAAGCCACCAAGTTGCTTTTCCGTTCTTTTTTCCGTTGGCAAAATTTATCTCAGCTTCCTTGTTTCCGTTTTTATTCCATCGAATTGACAATCCATTTCGCAAATCGTTTTTGTAAATATCTTTAGATGATGGTTTTCCATCGCTATACCAATAATTCCAATCTCCTTCTTTTTTTTCGTTTGTTAAAGTTCCTTCAAATTCTTTCTGACCACTTTCAAACCATTGAGTGTTTTTACCAGATTCGTAATTTAACTCACTTTGTTTTTTTCCGCTATTATACCAAGTTTCCCATTTGCCTGTTCGTATTCCATCTTTATAACTGCCTTTCGAAAATATTTTTCCATCAGAATAGTTATAAAACCATTCACCGGTTTCTTTTCCGTTTTTATATTCACCTTTTTCTTTAATATTTCCGTTTGAAAAAAAATCAAGTACAATTCCGTTTCCGTTTGTAACAGTTTGTTCGCCTATTAAATTCCAGAAATTTAGAAATTTATATTTCTTGTCGGGAGAAAAATACTTTTCTGAATGTTTTTTTCCGTTACTGTAAAATTCTGACCAAAGGCTGTCTTTTATGCCTTTTTTGTAATAGCCATTGGTTTTTAATTGACCCGATTCGAACCACTCCGAAAATTTTCCATGCTGAATATCTTCTACAAAGTCGGCTTCGTTTTCTTTATTTCCGTTTGAAAAAAAATAGGATAGTTTTCCGTGAATTAATCCGTTTTTATAATTTGTTTCCTGTAGTTTTATTCCTTTTTCGTCCCAGATTGTCCATTTACCATGCTCTTTACCAACAAGATTCATAGTTCCTTCTCGCTTTTTCTTTCCACTTTTCCAATATTCTGTAATAGTTTGGACATTTTTATCCCATTTTTCCTCATAAGTTACAGTCTGAGAATACAAAACATTGACTGATAAGATATAAATAACCAGAAATAATTTCATAGCTGACGATTTTTTACAAAAGTAAAATCAAAAAAATAGTTCAAGGGTTTTCTTGGTAAATAGTTATTTTATTTTTTTTAACAATTCTGCGAAAATAAAAAAAGCCACCCAAATTGCTTCAAGTGGCTTCCTTTAAAAAATTCAGTATAACTATTTATTATAAATAATTTTATACTTCACATTCAAGTCTTTATTGTTAATGTTTATGAAATAAATCCCTTCCGAATATTTTGAAAAATCAACAGCTTTCATAGAGGCTTTTGAATGATTATCGTTGGCTTCATAAACTTTCTGTCCTACTGTGTTTTCAATAGAAATATTTGCATTTATCAATTCCTCTCCAAAATATATATTTATAATTCCATTTGTAGGATTTGGATAAATATTAATATCCTGATTTACAGAATTTTCAGAAACAATTGTTGCAACAACAAAAACACATGAAGATGTTGATGTACAGCCATTCTGATTAATAATAACTCCATAATTGCCATTTACTGAGGCATTGTAGCTGGTTCCTGTTTCGCCTGGAATTGCTTGATTTCCATTATCACAATTGAACCATTGATAAGTTGCACCAGCAAGACTTGTTACAGAAATAATAGGGTCGGCTGCTGTAATTGTATAACTTTCAACTACATTAACTGTAATTATTACATCGTTTGACGTTGTAGTTTGGTCAACTGGACATGATAATGAAGTTGTCATTTCACACGTTACAATATCTCCATTTGCTAACGAACCATTAGTATAAATCGGATTGTTTGAGCCAACATTAAAGCCGTTTAAAAACCAGTTGTATATTGGTGTTCCTCCATTTATTACAGTTGCAGTAAATGTTACAGTATTACCTTCGCAAATTGTTGTTGCATCTGCATCAACTGTTACAGATGTTGCAATTAAAGGATTTACATTTATTGACAATGAATTTGATGTTACTGTCGGATTTGTAGCACACGATAAAGAAGTTGTCATTTCGCACGAAACTACATCGCCATTTGCAAATGATGAATTTGAATATAAAGCACTGTTAGTTCCAACATTAGCACCATTTAATAACCACTGATAAGTTGGAGTTCCGCCATTTGTTGGTGCGGCAATAAATGTAACCGAACTTCCTTCGCAAATATCTGTAGAACTTGCAGCTATTGCAATATCAGGTGTAATTGTTGTTCCAACTGTAATTGTTTCAGAATTTGATGTTACGGTTGAAACAGTTGCACAAGCTAATGATGAGGTCATTTCACAACTTACAACATCATTGTTTGCTAATGCATTGTTAATATAAGTGTCGCTATTTGAACCAACATTAGAGCCATTTAATAACCACTGATATATTGGAGTTCCGCCATTTACGGACGTTGCAGTAAACGTTACAGAATTTCCTGAACAAATACTTGTTGAACTGGCTGAAATGGAAATAGCAGGAGTTACAATTGCTCCGACTGTCATTACAATAGAGTTTGAAGTAACAATTGAACTTGATGCACATGCTAACGAACTTGTCATATTACAAGCAACAACATCTCCATCGTTTAATGCTCCATTTGTGTAACTATTACTGTTAGTTCCAACGTTAGTGCCATTTAATAACCACTGATAAGTTGGTGTTCCACCATCAGTTACAGAAGCATTAAATGTAACAGAAGTTCCAAAGCAAATATTTGTTGCACTTGAGCTAATTGAAATTGCAGGATTTACATTCGCATTTACAGTAATTGCAATAGCATTTGATGATACATTTGGATTTGAAGCACAAGATAATGAACTTGTCATATCGCATGAAACAATGTCTCCATCAGTCAATCCTGTACTTGTATAAGTATCGCTATTTGTTCCAACATTTGCTCCATTTAAAATCCACTGATAAGTTGGGCTTCCTCCATCAGTAGGCATTGCTGTAAATATTACAGATGTTCCTTCGCAAATATCTGTAGAACTTGCAGAAATAGATACCGATGGAGTAGCATTAGCTGTAACAGAAATTGATATAGCATTTGAACTAACTGTTGAGCTTGTAACACAAGCTAAAGAAGAAGTCATGTCGCATGAAATAACATCAGTATCGTTTAAAGTAGAAGTTGTATAAGTATTGCTATTTGCACCAACATTTCCACCGTTTAATAACCATTGATAAGTTGGAGTTCCTTCATTTACAGGGGTTGCAACAAATGTTATTGATGTTCCTGAGCAAATTGTAGTTGAGCTTGCAGCTATTGAAACAGATGGTGTAACTACAGAACTAACTGTTATAGTTACTGAATTTGAAGTAACAGTAGAAATCGTTGCACAAGCTAATGAGCTGGTCATTTCGCAACTTACAATATCACCATCGTTTAATGCACTATTTGAATAAGTATTGCTGTTTGTTCCAACATTAGAGCCATTTAGTAGCCATTGATAAGTTGGAGTTCCACCATTCACAGGTGTAGCAGTAAATGTTACAGATGTGCCTGAGCATATTGTTGAAGCACTTTCTGCAATTATTACACTTGGAGTAACAGTTAAACTAAGTGCCATTGTTATTGCGTTTGAAGTAACAGTTGCAGGACTAACACATGCTAAAGATGAAGTCATATCGCATGTAACGATATCACCATCAGCCAAAGTGCTTGAAATATATGTATTGCTGTTTGTTCCGACATTAGAGCCATTCAATTTCCATTGATAAATTGGCGTTCCTCCATTTGTTGAATTTGCTGTGAATGTTACAGAAGTTCCGGAACAAATTGTTGTTGCAGTTGCAGCAATAGTAACTGATGTGCTAAGTGCTTGTTCAATTGTAGCAATTGCAGGAGTACGAGAACTGATACAATCAG
>Ga0209211_10010110_pt1 | contig 12382 bp, 10 predicted proteins | sample RifGroA2_FD_183992 | JGI IMG/M metagenome (GOLD analysis project Ga0209211, IMG submission 183992) | Groundwater microbial communities from Rifle, Colorado, USA - Groundwater A2 (SPAdes) (version 2) | ecosystem: Environmental > Aquatic > Deep subsurface > Groundwater | place: Rifle, Colorado... | reverse complement strand
ACTTTATTTATGCAAAGTAAAAATAAACCTTTACTTAGATATTTAGAGAAACCATTACGGCAATTAATCGCCGATAAATATTCCTGCCTAATCTTAGGGCCGCGACAAGTTGGCAAAACAACCTTAGTTAAAGAATGTTTGAAAACCGTTCAAGATACGGTGGAATATCCGCTGCAAAATCCTTCCTTAAGAATAGAGCTGGAAGCCAACCCTTCTAGGCTTATTAGTCAAGTAGAGGCATTAAATAATAAACCATATGTATTTATTGACGAAGCTCAAAAAATCCCAGAGATTTTTGACGCGGTGCAGGTTTTAATTGATAACCAAACAGCGCGATTCGTGCTCACCGGCTCTTCAGCTAGAAAATTGCGCCGCCAAAGCATCAACCTCCTTCCGGGGAGAATTAAACATTTTCATCTTGACCCGATGCTCTGGGGGGAATTAGGCTTAATCAGAGAAAGCGCTATCGAAGAATTATCTATCCGTAATATTAATAAAAATGTCTCATATACTTTTGAAGATTCTCTTGTTTATGGAGCGCTTCCGGGAATTATTTCTCTGCCGGAAAGAGACCGGGAAGATTTTCTAAAAACTTACGCTGAAATATATTTGGAAGAGGAGATAAGGGCTGAAGCCTTAAGCCGAAAAATCGGGGCATTTTCCAGATTTTTAGAGCTTGCCGCGGCGGAATCAGGCTCAAGCCCGAACCTTACTAAACTATCTAACGAGTCAGGCGTAAGCCAGCCGACTATAAAAGAATTCTACAATATCTTAACGGATACCTTAATTATAGAAAGGGTAGACCCTTATTTAAAAAACGCCCGCAAAAGAATACTATCCAGCCCGCGATATTATTTCTTTGACCTTGGGGCGCGTAATGTTTTAGCCCGCCTTCCTTTAACAAAAAATCTTATCAACGCTCAAAAAGGAATCCTTTTTGAGCACGCGGTAATTTTAGAAATTATAAGAAGAATAAGGGTATTAAATAAAAATTATAAAATATGCTTCTGGAGGACGCTGTCAGGAGCGGAAGTGGATTGTGTGATTGATCTGGGCAATAGTTTAATACCGATAGAAATTAAAAGCGCTCACTATGCGGCTGAATCAGAATTAAAAGGTTTAAAAAATTTCTTAGCCGACTATAAACCGCTGGCAAAACACGGATATGTGATTACGATGGGAAATAAAAAAGAAAAAATAGCGGAAAATATCACAGCCTTACCTTGGCAAAATCTATAAGTTTTTCAAACAAAGAAGAGGAGGTCGCAAGTGTGAATGGGGAATGAGGTCAGCCGCTATTTATGATATGCTATACTTATGCCAAGAGTCCGGTCTCTGCGCCGAATGATTACTTAAACCGGCTTAATCAAGCACAAACAGAAAGCGATGAGGAAGCGATCAGGAAATCAATTACTAAAGGTAGTCCTTACGGTGATGATAGCTGGGTAAAAAGTGTAATAAAAAGATTTAGCCTTGAGCAGACATTAAGGAAGGTAGGGAGGCCGAAAGCAAATAATAGTGGCTGACCCCATTCCCTGACCCCATTCCCTGAACTTATTTATGGTCGTAATCTTAGATAAATTACGTGACATAAATTTGAGAAAGCTTTAATCTTTCCTGGGTTAAGTAAAATGTCTATAATCATGGAATACAGTCTTTTAATCATGGAGGCTGTCTCTTTTTTCCTGCTTTCTTTTTGGAACAATTTTAGATAATAACCTAACCTCTCCCTGGAAAGACGTTCAGATAATATAATACTGTCTTTGAGATTTCCTTTAAAATTAATATCTAATTTATTCCAGTCCATCTCATCAGAAACTAATCCTTTAAGCTTGGCATATTCCCACACTGGCGTTCCCGGTAAAGGAGTAAGAAGGTATGCAGCAACGTTATGCAATCGTTTTCCCTTTACAAAATTGAGCGTCCTTAATATGTCATCTTCAGTTTCTTGAGGCGAACCAACGATAAAACCGCCGTTTGCCTTTATGCCAAAACTATTCAATATTTTAACTGCTTCTTCGTTCTGTTCTACCAAAACATTTGCTTTAAGATAATGCAAAACAGGCTCCGACATAGACTCTAATCCCATTGTAGCTATTGCCACATTCATTTCTTTTAATAGACGCGCCATTTCTTCGTTGATAAGATTTGCCCGCACATAAAGATAGAATTCAATCTTGCCCAGCAAGCCTTCTTGCCTTAATAAAGCTATAATCTCTTTTAATCTCGGCTTATCCGCAATAAAAAGGTCATCCCATATGTTAATATAATGACTATTATATTTTTCATATAAAAGTTTTATTTCACCAATTACATATTTCGCCGAGAAATATCTCACGTTAGGCCACATACGGGTAGAAGAGCAAAATATACATTTATAAGGGCATCCCCTGGAAGTAATCATAGTTGTCCTGTTGTCGAAACCTAAAAGATCCCTATTTGGATATGGAATTTCGTCAAGAATGGGAAATAATTGTCGGCAGGGGGTTAAATTTACCAACCCGTCAGAGTCTCGATAGACAATTCCATTGATATTTCTTAATTTTTCTTTATCGAAACCATCTTTTTCTATTAGGTTTACAATTTCTAGCATTGTTTCTTCACCCTCTCCTATAACTCCTGCGTCCATATATGAATCAAGGCTTTTAGGCAAAGCAGTTATGTGGCGCCCTCCCATGACAACCAGATATGATTCATTCTTGCACATGCGAGCGATATCTTTGGCGATGCCGTAATTTTGAGTAACTGAAGAAATGCCCACTATGTCAGGCTTAAACGAACTAAGCGCCTCAGCAATATTATGATTAATAACCCTTATTTCTAGGGATGGAATATGCTTCTTAAGGTAGGCAGCAATATAGCCAATCCCAAATGATACAAACGAACGCCCTATCTTACAACGAAGATTAATAGCCTCAATAAGTAATAATTTCATCGTATTAACGCGGCGTTAACTACATAATAACGAAACACAACAAATTTCTTAATTAAAATCCCAAAACCCGGCTATTCGGCACATTTTAAGTAAGTAGTTTTAACCATTCATTAATAATTTTAGTTGTATTAAAATCATTAGCTCTGGTTATTCCAGCCAAAGAGTAGTGTTTTTGCATATCTCCATCTTTAAGTGCTTGAATGGTTATATTTGCCCAGACTTTTTCTTCATTGGTAAGCTTATTCTGCGAACCATAAAATTTTCCGTCAAAAACAGGCATAAGAATGCCGTATTTTGAGAATTCCGGAGATTTTGTTTCATGCCTAAAGTCGGTATCGGGTGTCAATATTTCTCTTGGCCCGGATCTGCAGTCTGAGGAGATGACAGTGACGCCGCAAGCCATGGCTTCCAGCAATACGTTTGGTAAGCCTTCAAATAATGAAGAGAGAATAAATATTTGGGCTTTAGAAATTAAGTTAAAAGGATTATTCTGAAACCCTAAAAAATATATATCATAATTTTCGTTTATTGGCGCGTTGCCCCAGATGGAATAAGTTTTAAATCCCAGTTTCTTGGATAAAGATATAAGATGATCCCTGAGTTCGCCATCCCCCAAAAGCAATAACTTTGACTCGTTAACGTTTTCTTTAACCTTTTGAAAAAATCTTATAAGATGCCATTGTCCCTTTTCTTTTGTCAACCTTCCCGCTGTAATTATGGTCTTATGATTATTGAATAAAGAGGCATACTTATTGTTTAAATTCCTCGCAGATAAATAACTGATCGCCTCAATATTAAGCATATTATAAATTACCCTTATTTTATCTTTATTTATCCCAAAATTATTCACCAGGTCATATTTAATTCCTTCAGAAGCAGTCACGATCAGGTCGGCCTTATTGTATAAAAGTCTTATTAAAAGACGAAAAATGCCTCCTCGCAAGTTATTATAACAAAGACGTGGAAAGGTCTGTACCGATATAATAACTTTTTCTGATGTCCTTGAAAGAATATTCATAATATTAGGGTCTTCAGCAAAGCTTATTACTGCGTCTAATTTAAACTCTATTTTTTTCTTTCTTAGCCGGTAAACCTTCAAAATGAAACTTTTCAGCTTTACAATAAGATTCCTGCCGGATGGACAGTCTAGATTAATTAAGATTCCTTTATGCTCGTAATCTATTTTATTTTCGTATAGCAAGATACATTTTTTGAATGCTTTATCAGGAAGGCATAATGAAAGATTAGAGGCAGTACGTTCGGCTCCGCCTCCAGAAAGAGTTTGTATTAAAATGGCTATGTTGCTTATTGTCATTTCTTGTTCGTTTGTTACTTGCGCGCTATTACATACATTGCCGAGGAAAGCTTGGCAGACTCTATTTTGTAGTTTAAGTATTTAGACGCGGCCAAAATAGGCAAATTAAATAGAGCAACCAATTTTTCTATAAACCTTGCTACGCCTGGAGTAAAATTTGAGAAGTTCAGAATACTTAAATCCAGTATGCGATTATAAGATGACGATATAATTTTTAATCCATTTATCTCATGATATTTAATGAGTTGATCAAGCGTGATTGCTTTATGCGTATCATAAAAATTCCTGTTGAGCGTCTTTTGCATCTTCATTATTAGTCCGGATTTGTTTGGAATCCATGTTATCATTATTCCTTCCTCTCTTATAAAATTAGCAAATATTTTAATAATTTCTTTTGGTTCTTCGAAATGCTCTATGACGCCAAGAGACATCAGGATATCAAAACCGCTGCTAAAATCTTTCTTGAGATTTAAGAAATCTAAACAATATAGGTTAGCTTCATAATTATATAATTCATTAATCTGCAGGTTTTCTCTTGCTTTATTAATTCCTTCAGCGGAATAATCTATTCCGTGAATAGTATATCCAAATTCTTTACAAAAATATGGCAACCAATACGAGTCTCCGCAGCCAATTTCTATAAAATTAAGACCCTTTTTTATTGGAAGGAATTGGCGAAATATTTTTTCCATTTCGAAGTCAACCCGATTTAGGGAGGGGCGGGGGTAGTATTTAGATTGCCTCTGCTTATATATATCATTCCAAAGTTTATTTACAGATAATTCTTTAGTCATTTATAAATTTATGGGCGGCTTAACATCAACGTAAATTTTTCTTGCATATTCTTTCCACGCCTTTTCATATTCCATGCTTTACGTCTTCTACCTCTTAAATAAAAACCAATTATTCCCCAGCATGCCGCCGTCCTTTTTTATCTTTATTAAAATTAATTCAGGGAAATTATTCTTTATAAATTCTAAGATATCTTCTACTGACGCGAATTCGTAAGGATATCCGCCAAGCCAGTCAAGGACATCCACTAAAAAGTTCATGCCTCTATGTGATTTATAATTTTTTATATTTTGTATAGGATTTTTAAATCTTATTATCTGAAAAAATAAATAAGAAAATATATATCCCGCGATAAGGGCATATTTTATTGGCTTCGAAGATGAATTATACAACCTCTTTATCTTTAACCAAAATTCTGAACCAATCATTCCTTCAGCTTTATTGTATATCGCTATGTAGTAATAGCCTCCCTTGTTAACTAGACTAATTGAATTGTTTATCGCATCCCACATTTTTCCTGTATGATGCAAAACACCCCAGGCGTACACAATATCAAACATTCCCAAAGAAGAAATAAAATCTTTATCTAATATTGAACCTTCAAAAATCTGCCAATGCGCAGGCATGGTAGCCTTTTGTTTTAAATATCTACAGCAAGCGACAGAAAATGGATCGGCATCAAAACTAACAATACTTTTAGCCCCTAACCGATAAGCGGCGTAAGAAAAAAGTCCGCTGCCACAGCCTATATCCAGGAAGTTTTTATTCTGTAAACTATTTAAATCCATAAAATCAGTAAGAGAAATCTCCGCGTTTTTTACCCTGTCTTCGTTAAGATGTTTTAAAAAAAACTGCCAATTCTTACCAAACGAGAAAGTCGTTTCTTCTTTTAACATTTTTGTTCACTTATGGTTTTAAGGTATATTTCTGTTAGTTGGCAAATTATTCTGTCTCGGTAATAATCCTTACCACTTTCAAAAACCTTATGTTTCATTTCATTCAGTAGTTTTCCTCCCTTTTTAAAATCATCTATAAACAGTAATAATTTATTCTTAAGGTCCATGATATTGGCTGTTTCAAATAAGAATCCGTTATATCCATTTTTTATTTGTTCGGGGATGCCGCCAATATTTGATCCGATTACGGGTATCCCGAAAGAAAATGCTTCCAGGGTTACAGTAGGGAAATTTTCATAACAAATTGACGGCACAACCAATATATCGCACAATGAATAGAGTTGCCTTAATAATTGTTCGAATCTCCTTTTGCCGTAAAAGATAATTCTTGAATCGTTTTTTGTTAATTCTTGCAATTTTTTTCTTTCGGGTCCGTCTCCTACTATATGGAGCCGTAAGAATTCTTCTTTTAACCCGGTAAAGGTCTCAGTTAAGATAGCGACTCCTTTCTGATGAAGTAGACTGCCAACATATAAAACATCAAATGTCTTTTTATTATTTTTATCCGCCAGGAAATCATCGTATTTTTCTATAAAGTTTGGGATAATTTTAAGGGTGGCTTTATTAAAGAATCCATATTTGGTATGCATATCTATTACAAATCTTGACGGTCCTATTATAACTTTCGGGATATCGCAGATAATTGTTTTCTTGAACAGGGAATAAATAAGACAGGGCCAGGGTCTCTTTACGCAAACCTGAAATTGAGTAAAAGGGCAAGAAAGAAAACCGGCATAAGGACATAATAAATGATAGTCGCGCAGCGTATGAATAACCGGGATATTTAAAAGCTTGGCCGCCCAGAAGGCGGAAAAGGAAAAACCACCCAAATTATTAGTGTGCGCTATCTGTGGCCTTTCTTTTTTTAGGATATAAAGAACAGTGAGGAAGGTGTGCACGTTAAATAAATCTATTATCCGCCATAGTATCTTTATAAAAAGCGAAATTCTTCTTTTTTGCGCAAAGTAGACATTAAATAAATTAAGGGGGTAAAATCTGTAAGTTTTTATACCTTCCCTTATTTCTGTTTTAGGAAATAAGGAAAAAATATTAGAAAATGGCTTCGTGGTAATAATAAATATCTCGTTATCATTATTTAACGCTTTAGCTAATTTTTCTACATTTTTTTCCGCTCCGCCTTCCGCGTAAGGATTATACAAGTTAGAAATAAGACAGATTTTCATTGTAATGATATTTTATCGCGCAGACCAATCAAAACCCCTAAATTCCAATTAAATATGCCGGGAATAATAAATTTAAGCATTAAAACAGTATCCTTATGATAAATTGATAGCGCTAAAAGTAAAATAATACAGATGATTCCTGATTGAAATATTAAGAGTAAGATAACCACGATAGGCAATAAATGTATCATTCTGAATATGCCATATTTTCTTACTAAAAATCCCTGGGCATTGCCATATCTAAACATCATCTTGGAAAATTCGCTCATATTTTTAGGGCGGTAATGGTAGACAATCGCCTGAGAATTAAAGATTAGCTTATATTTTTTCTTGCGCAGGCGGTAATCTAATTCCACATCTTCTCCGGGCCAGAGGTTTTCTAAGAATCCGCTTTCTTTCAAAAAAACATCTTTCCTGTATATCGCGTTACAGGAAGGATTGTGGTTTACTTCGGTAACATCATTTTTATCTGTCTTTCGCATATACTCCGTAATAAATCCGGTCCTTTTCATAAATATAAAAACACTTTTTTCAAAATCGCTTGCGTTCTGGGGTAATTCCTGCCTGCCGCCGCAGGCGGCCGCGCCAGGGAAAATTTTAAATCCTAACAGCAGTTCACTTAACCAAGTGGCATCAACAACGCAGTCGGCATCGGTAAAGGCGAGATATTCGCCTTTTGCCTCTTTCGCGGCAATGTTTCTTGCTTTTGAGGGGCCGATACCGCGGGTGGTTATGGTTTTAATATCTTTATATTCGGAGAGAATTTTCGGCGTGTTATCTGTTGAGCCGTCGTCAATAACAATAAGTTCGTATGAAGGGTAATCTACGTGAAGGATAGAATTGAGGCATTTCCTTATAGTGGATTCGGCGTTTTTGGCGGGAATTATTATTGAAACCAGCGGCATATCCATTATTTAGAGATTAAATAAGAAAGAAAATTCAATCCACCTTTAATTTTTCGGTATACATCAAGGATATTTCTGTTGTTGAGAATAAAATTAAAAATAAATTCCGGGCGAAGATAAAATTTTTTTAAGCCCTTATCCACAAATTCATTGATTTCTTTTATGGTTAGGCCCGGATAATCAACTATCGCGCCTTGTTCACCTCCGCTTAGCCACTCATCCCAGGATTTTGCTTTAAGCAGGCCCTCTTTTTGGCAATAGTTAAAATACTCCGAACCGGGCAGGGGAACGGCCGCGGAAAACTGTAATGTATTCACTCCTAAATCTAAGGCAAAATTAATTGTTTCTTGAGCGGTTTTTCTGGTTTCCCCCGGCAGGCCCAGGATGAAACATCCGTGTATGGCTATTTTTACCTGTTTGGCTGTCCTGACAAATTCTTTCACCTGTGTAATGTTGAGGCCTTTCTTCACATTATCAAGTATTTTTTGTTCTCCCGATTCAAAACCAATAAGTAATTGCCGGCAGCCGCTTTTTTTCATCGCTTTAAACAGCTCCAAATCGTAAATATCCGGCCGGGCGTTGGCCGACCAGGTGATTTTTAGATTTCTTTTTAGAAGTTCAGCGCAAATGGCATAGGCGCGTTCCGGGTTAACCGTAAAGGTGTCATCCTCAAAGAAAAATTCGCCGTATTTAAGCAAGGGAAATAATTTTAAATCATATTCTATCTCATCAACAATATTTTCCGGAGAACGAAACCGGTATTTATGTCCAAACATTAACTGCGGCCATTGACAGAAGGTGCATTGATAAGGACAGCCTCTGCCGCCGATAATATCAATATAAGGATATAATCTTCCGGCGTCAAAATACTTCATAATATCAATTGATTCCCAGGAAGGGAAGGGAAGGCTGTCCAGGTCTTCAATGGTTGGACGCGAAGCGGTGAATTTAATCTCTCCGTTATTCAAATAAGCTATTCCCTTAACTGCGTCTAAATGGGGAAAATTTCTGATAATATCGCTTATAGTGTAATCAAATTCTCCCAGAGCAATGACATCAATATTTCCTTGCCCTGATTTCAGGGTTTCGGAAGCTAAGGCGGTGGCGTGAGTGCCGGCCATTATCACTTTACAGTTTGAAACAGTTTTGCAGATTTTGGCGCAGTTAATATCGGAAGATATGGAAGGCGTGGTGGAATCAAGAACGATGAAATCAGGATTTTTCTCCCGCGTCAGCTTTTCTAATTTTATTTTGTCCCAATTATTGGCTACAAAATCATATAATTCAACATCAAAGCCGTCCTTTTTTAAAACCGCCGCCGCGTAACAAAGCCAATCCGGAGGCCGTATCGCCCTGCCCCGGGTTTTAGCCGGCCAGCGTTGGCAACGGCAGTATTGCGGAATAAACGGTTGGTTGATAACTAGGGTTTTCATTGTCTCAAATCCCACTCTTTCTCAAACCCGACATGCGAATTTGGGGAATAGGATACATCATAGATAAAGGCAATTTTCGTATAATAAGAGAAACAGCCCCGCGGGGATTATCAGCTTCTTGTCTTGTATGAGCAAGGTATCTTTTGAGATAATGATGCCCTTATTACTATTAACCTTATTTAGAAGATGAAAATCTTTGAGGGTTATTCCGTCTTTATATTTTACCTCGATAGGAAGCAAGGTATTATCGGGAGTTCTCACCACAAAATCAACTTCATATTGATTGGTGCTTCTAAAAAAGAAGACAATGTTAGACCAATTTATGCTGTTTTCCAGCCTTAAAAGATGAGACATAATCAGCTGTTCGATGAGCTTGGTTTTAAATAAACCATCCTCCAGCCGCCTTTTGCTGGATAAAAAATAATCGGGCAATCCAAAGACATACCCCAAAAAGACCCAGAGTAAAAATATATCCTGGAAATATATTTTTTTTGTTTTTCTGGAAGAGCCTACCCTTTTATTCATATCAATTTGATAAAGGATTTTGACTATAAAACTGGATTCCATAATATCCAGATATTCTTCAACTGTGAGGTGTGAATTTATAGAGGTTTTTTTAGCTATGGTGTCAAATCCGAGATTGGTGGTGAGACTTTTTATTATCTGTTCGAATATTTGCCGGGAACAGCGCTCTTTCCGGCCTGTTTTTGCCAGGTCACCCAGCGCCCAGCTCAGGTATTGTTGATAGATATCCTGGTCTATCTTGCCGCCGGAGGAGAAGGAATTGATAGACTGGATAAATCCTCCGGTAAGCATATAATTGTTTAGGTATCCGTAGAGAGCTTTCTTAAAAAATGGATAATTCTTCCGGGCAGAGTCGATATCGTATATTTTTGAGGCTATATCTTTATTCTCAAACTCCACATATTCCCGGAAGGATACCCCAAACATTATTTTATCCAGCTGGGCGTCCTGGCCGCGTCTTCCCGGCATACGCTCTAATTCGTATCTTAAGTCATGTGAATTTGAGCCGGTGATGATCATTGAGCAATTTCTTAATTTTCCGATATCAGCTAGATGTTTAATCGCCCTGGTCCATTCCTTGACGAAAGTTATTTCATCTATAAAGATGAATCTTCTCCCGCTGTTGTTTATCCATTCGAAATAAAGATTAAACACCTCAATCAATTCTTTGTAATTATCGATAATATCGCAGGTGAAATATAATATATTTTCTTTGGGGTTTTCTTTAAGCAGTTTCTCAATCAAAAGTTTAAGCAGGGTAGTCTTTCCCAACTGGCGGCTTCCGCGCAGGGTATAGATTACATCCTGGTTTAAATTAAAGGCGTTGATTACCGGAGGATGCCAAATATGTCTTACCCGGGAGAGTTTTTCGATCTGCACATCCTGAAGGATGTTTTCTTTCGCCTGCCACCAGGGGTTTTGTTCCTTCAATATCTCCAGTTCCATCTTATTATATTCCTATTAGTTATACACCTTGTTATTATTTATAACAAGAAAAGTATATACTATGTTATTATGAATGTCAAGTTTATTTTTGCAGTCCGGCGCGAACCCAACATGCGAATTTAGGTTTATTTTTTTAATATCAAAACCGTATTACAGCAAAAACGCCTGAGAAAAGGCAGTGTTTTAAACAGCGTCTCGTCCATTCGGTTCAAAAATCTAAATGCCTTTTCATATCTTTTACTCTCCGAGATAATCTTCTTCCAACAACGCTCTCTAGAAGGATTCCAGCGCCGGACTAATAAAAAATGCAAAAAGATAAGCAAGGTAAAGAATTGAAACTCCCGGTGTTTTACATCTTTAAAAACAACGCCTATAAAACGTATATCCTTAAAAGTAATAGGCACCTCTGTAGGCGTTCTTACTCCTTTAGCCATATATCTATATATTAAAAGGAAAAATTCCTAAAAGAGGGATGATGCCGATAAGAAAAGTAAATTTAAAAAGGATTGAAATACACAGGCTGAATCCGGAATAAATCGCCGATTTTAAATTAAAATCATTAAACCAGCTTAAGCCGAAATAAATACAGAGGAGAAGAAAAAAGAGCGCGGGGATCTCCGGTTGGATGTTTCGGCCAAAAAAGACCCCCAAGGGCATAATGGTCAAGAGCAAGCTCGAAAGCAAAGCCAGAGACCTAGACTTGCTTAATTTTTTTACGATAAGATAAAGAAGCGGTATGGAGCCAAGAGAAAAGGCAATAATTACCAGGCGGGCAAGCCACAGCTTAATTCCGAATATCCAGGGTAGAATTGGCATTTGAGGGTATGCTTCGAAATTTGGAAGTTCATCCATTCCCATGCGAAAGAGCTTGCGATGCAGATAATCCGCGTCTTTCAGCATAAACAGGGCCTCGCCGATATACTCGTTTTCCTTCATATTGTGGTAGCCGATAGAGGGGAAATTGAGGTGGTAACTACGTAGGAAGAATCCGGTTAAGATGATTAGGGATAATAATATCACGGTTATCAGGTTTTTAGGCGGGAGGATTGGTTTTGGGTTCATTAGGATAGTCTATACCTTTTCACGTGTTTTTTTCTCGTTAAAGGCCGGGATTACGATGGAGAAATCCATTTATTTTAATGTTTCCGCCGGTAGAGGTCTAAGAATTCCCTGGGCGATACTACTTGCGTATTCTGTAGAGCTAGGGTTATCTCGACAGCACCCCAAAGCGTCAAGAACAAAGCGCATAATTTACGCGCCCGCCCTTACCAGCGCTAATACATTTTCTTGAGAAAAAATTTCCAGATCTTTTGGATTCTCTAGAAAATTAAGAACATCTTCTTTTGCTTTATTCCATTCTACGTTGGCGATTGTCTCGTAGATAAGTTCGCG
>Ga0209211_10010108_pt1 | contig 12384 bp, 13 predicted proteins | sample RifGroA2_FD_183992 | JGI IMG/M metagenome (GOLD analysis project Ga0209211, IMG submission 183992) | Groundwater microbial communities from Rifle, Colorado, USA - Groundwater A2 (SPAdes) (version 2) | ecosystem: Environmental > Aquatic > Deep subsurface > Groundwater | place: Rifle, Colorado... | reverse complement strand
AGAGCGTTCCCTTCACACGGGAAAGGCCGCAGGTTCAATCCCTGCATTGCCCATTTTCTTGACACATAAAGTCCGTTGTATATACTATGGATATATGAAAACAATGATCAACATAAAGGCGGACAGAGAAGTGAAGGAAAACGCGCAGGCGTTGGCCAAGGATTTGGGACTGCCTCTAAGCGGCATAATAAACGCTCTTCTTAAAGAATTCGTGCGCAATAGGAGCGTGTCTTTTTCTGCTATTCCAACGATGACTCGCGCCCTTGAAAGCGTCTTGGGCAAAGTGGAAAATGACATTAAAATAGGCAAGAATATGTCGCCCGTTTTTTCTTCCGCCGAAAAAGCCAATGAATACCTGGATACTTTATGAAAATAATATTTCATAAGACTTTTGAAAAACAATACAAAAAATTTTCCGGCAAGATTAGGCAGAGGATAAAAGAAAAGAACATTTTGTTTGAAAAAGATCCATACAATCCGATATTGAATAACCACGCCCTAAACGGCAAATATACGGGTTATAGGAGCATTAGCGTTACCGGAAACATAAGAATAATCTACAAATTTTTGGATAAAGACACCGTTTTGTTTTCAGAATTAGGCACTCATAGCGAGTTATATTCCTAGTAACCCCAGCGTTAATTTTCATTGCAATCATTGTAATCATTTCTTTTTTGGCGTATAATGCAATCGGTCATCACGGCAAACTTTCTAGATTAAATTTTATTCTAGGGAGTCCAACATTTTGTCCCGCCGTGGCGGGACAGTGAGGACACCCACCTGGCTTACGCCTGGTAAGTTTGTCGCCGATGGCCATTCTGTTTTTTTAAGGGACATATGATTTTTGGAAAAAATTTCAATAAAATACTGGTGTCTTTTTTGGTTTTTCTTTTTATCTCGCAAATAATCGGGATAATTTTTTCTTTATACTGGAGATTTCCATGGCTGGACAATATTATGCATTTTTGGGGTGGCGGAGTCGTTGCCATGGGTATGATTTGGTGGACGTTTTATTCCGCCAAAGTTTCGGCCACAACCAAGAATCTGCCCAAATTTTACACGGCTATGATAATACTAGGTTTTACGGCGTTGGTGGGAATTTTTTGGGAATTTTACGAACTGATAGTGGACAAGTTTATCACAAAAAATAATTACATATCGCTTTTCCAGCAAGGCGGTCTGCTGGACACGTTGAAAGATTTGTTTGTGGATCTTCTGGGTGGATCGACGGCAGTATGGCGTTTTTTTTATGAAAGAAAAAAATAACAACAAGAAAGTAAAAATATCGTTTTTTGGCGGAACGGAGGAAGTAACCGGTTCCAACTATCTTTTGGAAATAGACGGCGATGTTTCTTCCGGCAAGGGCAAGACCAGAATTTTGGTGGATTGCGGTTTGTTTCAAGGTTCAAGAGTGGCGGAAGAAAAAAACAGTCACCCATTTCCTTATCAGCCATCCTCTATAGACGCCGTGCTGGTTACTCACGCTCATTTGGATCATGTGGGAAGAATTCCCAAGCTGGTAAAAGAAGGATTCAAAGGGAAAATTTATTCCACTTATCCGACCAAAGATTTCGCCGAGCTTATGCTTATAGACAGCATAGGCGTTTTAAGCAAAGAAGCGAAAAGACACAAGAATGAGGGTGTTGTTTATCAAGAAGAAGACGTGAAAAAGGCCATGAATCTTTGGGAAGCCAAAAATTACGGAGAAAGTTTTGAAATAGGAGGAGTAGATGTTTTGTTCAAAGACGCGGGACATATATTGGGTTCGGCGACAATAGAAATTTCCGATTCCGAAAAAGGAGAAGGCAAGGCGAAGAAAAAGAAACTGATTTTTACCGGAGACTTGGGCAATTCTCCCGAACCTCTCATAAATCCCACTGAAGCCATAAATGACGCCAGCTTTTTGGTTATAGAAAGCACTTATGGAGACAGATTGCACGAGGATTATTCACAGGCCGATCTGAAGCTGGAGAGGACGATAGAAGAAATTGTCAAAAAAAAAGGAACGTTGATGATACCGGCTTTTTCTTTGGAAAGAACCCAGAGAATTTTGTACCAAATAAACGACTTGGTGGAAAACGGCAGAATTCCCAAGATAAAAATTTTCTTGGACAGCCCGCTTTCCATCAAAGCCACTGATGTTTATAAAAAATATGCCAATTTGTACAACACCGAAGCCAAAAACTCCATTTTGAAAGGAGACGACTTGTTTGATTTTCCGGGGCTTGTTCTTACAATGGAAGCGGAAGAGTCCAAAAAAATACACGAAGTCGCTCCGCCGAAAATAATTATCGCCGGATCGGGAATGTGCAACGGCGGAAGGATTGTTCATCATTTGAAAAATTATTTGCCAAGCAAAAACAACACCCTTCTTTTCGTCAGTTACTTGGCGGTCGGGTCGCTCGGCCGATTATTGCACGACGGGGAAAAATTGGTCAATATTATGGGAGAGAAAATTCCGGTGGAGGCCCAAATAGAAAAGATAGGCGGTTATTCGTCTCACGCCGACCTCAACGACTTGCTTGGGTTCGCCGCCAAATCGGCCGATACGCTGGAAAAAGTTTTCGTAACGCACGGAGAATTGAAATCCAGCTCGTTTTTGGCGCAAAGATTGAGAGATTATCTGGGAGTTGCCGCTGTCGCTCCGGCCTATGGAGAAACGCGGGAAATTGAGATATAATAAATTGCAAGTGGATGTTATAAATAATATAGTCATGAACGCAGAAACAAAAAAACAAAATGGCGTTGTTTTTACTCCTGAATGGGTGGCTGATTTTATGATTGATGAGATATTAAACAGCCAAAAATTAACCGGAAAAGAGAAAATATTGGATGCTGGTTGCGGAGAAGGTGTTTTTGCGATTATTGCGGCCGAAAAATTCTCAAGATTAACAGGAAAACCGTTAAATAAAGTTGTAGAGGAAAATATTTACTTTATTGACATATCCGAAAATTATATTAAAAAAACAACAACAAATTTACAAAACTTGTCAAAAGATAAAATTTCTAAATTTAATTCAATGGTTGATGATTTTTGTTTCTATGACTTTAATGAAAAATTTGATTTCATAATCGGCAATCCGCCTTATGTTCGCATACAAAATTTAAACGGAAGAAAAGATTTGCTGCAAAAAAAATATATAGCCGCTTCTAGTGGTTCAATTGATTTATTTTTTTGCTTTTTTGAACAGGCGCTAAAATTACTCGATGAAAACGGTAAAATTTCTTTTATTACCCCTAACTCTCATTTTTATTCGGCGGCGGGTAAAAATTTACGCAATTTAATGTTGTCGCACTTAACAAAAATAATAAATTTTGATCATTTTCAAGTTTTTAAAGACGTTACCGCATACACGGCGATTACATTTTTGCAGAAAGATAAAAACGAGGCCTTTTTATACGCTGAAAATTTTAAAAATGATTTTAAAAATATTGAATATAAAAAAATATCCAATCAACACATGAAACCCGAAAGGTGGGAATTTTTTGATGAAAAATATTTAGATAAAATAGTCAAACTCAATAAAAAATATTCTACACTTCAGGAAGTTGCCAATATCCACTATGGAATAGCAACGCTCAAAGACGATGTTTATATTTTTTCACCAGAAAAAAGCGATAAAAATTATTTTTATCTTAATAATTTTAAGATTGAAAAAAATGTATGCGTTCCAATTATTAAAGCCTCAACTTATAAAGAAGAAAATCAAAATCTTTTTCTTATTTTCCCTTATAAAAGCGAAAAAATAATTCCTAAAAATATTTTCCAAAAAGATTATCCGGAAGTATACAAATATTTTTTATATCACCGCAATATTTTAGAAATGAGAGACAAGGGCGGAGGCAAAAATTATGAGGAATTTTACGCTTTTGGCAGAAATCAAGGATTAAAAACCAGTTTTGGAAAAAAAATTATAACCAGCACGATGAATATCACCCCCCGTTTTTATGTAATTGAAGACGAAAAAACTAGTTTTTATGCTGGCTATTGCGTTAAACCAAAAAACAATGTTAATCTTTACGAATTATGCGAAGCATTAAATTCCAATTTAATGAAAGAGCATATTAATTATGTTTCAAAAAGTTATCGCGGCGGTTACAAGTCGTATGCAAAAAGTTTTTTGAAGGATTTTATTCACCCGCAATTTTATAAAACCCAACCAGCATTGCCGGTATTATTTTAATTAAAAACACTATCTATGGATAATTTACAAGATAAATTTATAAAAGCAATCAATGCTTCTTTTGCGGCTTACAATAAAAAAGGAGGTGTAAGAAGCAATAAAAAATTAATTCCAATTCATAGATTTTTATCGGAAATTATATTGAAAAAACTTAAAAAAGGATATTCAATAAAATCACTAGGAATCGGTGACGGCAAAGAAGCGACTGTAGACGGTAAATATTATCCCAAAGATCTTGATGTGGCTATATTCAAAGACGATAAAATTATCGCAACTGTCAGTTTCAAATTCGTTACGTCAAACTATAAACAGAACGCCAATAACTATTTTGAAAACCTTATGGGGGAAACCGCCAATATAAGACGGCAAAATATCGGTTTTGCTCACTTCTTAGTACTTCGCGGGCATACGCCATATTATTCAAAAAATAAAGGCAATTTGCGAGGCAAAGAAAAGGGAATAGAGGTTATATCTGAAAAACATTTGCAGAAATATATAAAGTTATTTAACGATATGGATTTTCCGCACAAGCCGGATTTATTGGGTATTTGTCTTATAGATTTTGACCAAAAAAAGAAAGCAAAATTTGTTAATTTAGATGATTTTGATTTTTCTGTTGAAACAAAGAAATTACTTAAAAACGATTTTTCTCTTAATGAATTTTTAGACAAATTTATACATCTCGTAAATTTAAAAAGTTAGAAAATAAATGTATAATAATTTTATGGACGAAATAAGACATCCTCATTTGAAGATAAAAATATGCGTTTCCGGAGCGGCCGAAACCGGCCATTGTGGCATTGATGCTTTGGAAATTGGTAAAGAGATTGGCAAAGAAATAGTCCACCAAGGAGCCATTCTTGTCACCGGAGCTACCACCGGTTTCCCAATGTGGGCGGCCATAGGCGCAAAAGAAGAAGGCGGAATATCAATAGGCATTTCTCCGGCTCAAACCGAAGTTGAACACGTGGAGAAATATAAACTGCCCTTGGAATATATGGATTTAATAATGTATACCGGTTCGGGTTATTCCGGCAGAAATTTGCAATTAACAAGGACTTCTGACGCGGTTATCGTCGGTTGCGGTAGAATCGGAACACTCAACGAATTCACCATTGCTTTTGAAGATAACAAGCCGATAGGCGTCTTGGAGGGCGATTGGACGACCGATGAATTGATAAAAAAAATTTTGGACGAATCTCACCGCGGCAACGGAAAAGTCGTTTACGACAAGGATCCGAAAAAACTGGTGGAAAAGGTCATGGAGTTGGTTAAAAAAGAGAAAATTCAGACAATCAAATGCCCCGGCTGTATATAAAAGGAATAGGAATGATGGCCGGCCTTATAATAGGGGCCGGCGTTTTCGCTTTGCCTTACGCTTTCGCCCAAGCCGGCGTTTTTTGGGGAACGGTTCATCTTGTTGTCTCGCTGTTTATCGTTTATTTTTTGCATCAATGGTACGGGGAAGTTTCTTTTTACACCAAAGGGAGGCATCGGTTTGTCGGTTACGTGGAAATGTATCTGGGCAAGAAAGCCAAATTTTTCAGCCTGATTACAACACTCGGCTCTTATTACTTTTCTTTGCTCATTTACGCCATTATGGGCGGTATTTTTCTGGCCAATTTCACCAGTTTGTTCAACGGGCATACCGTTGAATTTATGACCTTGCTGTTTTTTGCCGCAGGCGGACTGATGGCTTTGTTTAAAGTAAGCCGAATCGCCGAAATTAATTTTTATCTGACTTTGCCAATAGTCGGATTTATCGTTTATCTGCTGTTTTTTTCTTTCCCGCACATCAAAACGGAAAACTTTTTCTCGGACGGAAACTTGTTGATGAATAAAAACTGGTTTTTGCCCTACGGGGTCTGGCTGTTTTCTCTTACCGGATTTTCGGCCATACCGCCGACGCGGGATATTTTTTTCAATTCCAGTATAAAAAGTTTTAAAAGGGTCGTTTCCATAAGTTTGTTTTTGGCGGCGGCTGTTTATGCTATTTTTATTTTTTCCATTTTAGGAGTAAGCGGATCGTTTACCACAGTGGACGCGCTTTCGGGCATAAAGGCCGTGATGGGCGCGAAGGTGATGGCCATCGGTTCCATAATCGGATTTCTGGCCGTGTTCACTTCTTTTATCGCCTTGGCGGTGGATATGAAAAGCATGTTCAGATACGATTACAAAATTCACAAGTTTCCAGCTTGGCTCTTGGTTGTTGTTCCGCCGGTGATTATTTATTTGAAAGACATTGGCGGTTTTATCAACATTTTGGCCATAACCGGTTCCGCCGGCATGGGCATTTTGGGAATTTTTATAGTTCTGATGAGGCATAAAATAGTCAAAATTTTAAAAATTGGCGATAAAGAAGATTTGGTCGCCGAAATAGAAAGCAAGGAAATAAAAATAAGAAAAAAACTGGAAATAGTTATTCTAGTCGGCATCATCTCGGCCGTCCTATACGATATTTGGAATATAGTTTCTAAATTGTAATAATAATTATAAACGGTATATTGTTTTTATGGACGCTAAAAACATAAGAAATTTTTCCATTATCGCCCACATTGACCATGGCAAAAGCACGCTGGCCGACAGGATGCTGGAAATAACGGGCACGGTGGAAAAAAGAAAAATGAAAGAACAGATGCTAGATAGCATGGAGCTGGAGAGAGAAAGAGGGATAACGATCAAGATGCAGCCGGTGAGGATGAATTACAAAAATTACATTTTGAATTTAATAGACACTCCGGGCCATATTGATTTCGGCTATGAAGTATCCCGGGCGCTTAAGGCGGTGGAAGGCGCCGTTTTGCTGGTAGACGCCACTCAAGGCGTGCAGGCGCAAACAATCGCCAATGTGGAAACAGCCAGAAGTTTGGGTTTGAAAGTAATACCGGTTATAAACAAAATTGATTCGCCGCTGGCTAGGGTGGAAGAAACAAAAAAAGAAATAGTGGAAATTATCGGTTGCGAGGAAGAGGAAATTTTGGCCGTGTCGGGGAAAACCGGCGAAGGCGTCAGCCAGCTTCTGGAAGAGGTTATAGCGCGCATTCCCGCGCCGAAGTTTGAGTATGACAACAGGCCGCGCGCTTTGATTTTTGATTTTGAATATTCCGAGCACCAAGGAATGATAGTCTATGTCCGGGTTACGGATGGAGTGATAAAAAAAGGAGATGAATTAATGTTAGGCGTTTCCAAAGAAAGATTTGTCGCCTCGGAAGTCGGGACATTTTCGCCTCAAAAAAACCCTTCTCCCACTCTTTCGGCCGGCGAGATAGGATATATAATAACCAATATCAAGAAAGCCAGTATCGGCACAGTGGGCGATTCCATTCTTTCTCCTAAAGAACCGTTGCCTTCTTTAGGCGGCTATCTGCAGCCGAAGCCGGTTGTTTGGGCCAGCGTTTACCCGGAATCGCAAGACGACTTGGACAAATTCCGCCAATCTTTGGAGCGCCTTAAATTGTCGGACTCCTCTCTTTCTTACGAAGAAGAATCAAGCGGAGCGCTTGGGCGCGGTTTTCGGTGCGGATTTTTGGGAATGCTTCACATGGAAATAATAATGGAAAGGCTTAAAAGGGAATTCGGCCTGAAGCTCATTGCCGCAGTTCCGACCATCACTTATAAAGTGGAAACATCGGACGGAAAAGTCAAAGAAATTTATTCGCCGATGAATTTTCCGGAAGATGGCCAAATAAATAAAATTTTTGAGCCGTGGGCGGACACGCAAATAATCATCCCGCCGGAAAGGCTGGGGGCGGCCGTCCAGCTTCTTTACGAGCATGAGGCGGAGGTGGGAGAAGTGGAACAGTTCGGGCAAAGACGGTCTATAATAAACGCCAAGATGTCTTTAAGAGAGCTGATGAGAAACTTCTTTGACGCGCTCAAAAGCGCGACGGCCGGCTACGGTTCGCTGAATTACAAAATATCGGAAATGAGAGAAGCGTCCAAAGGGAGCGTGGTCAAATTGGATATCTGGGTGGCGGAAGAAATTGTCCCGGCGTTTTCCCGAATCGTCAGCAAAAATAAAGTCCAGAAAGACGCGGAGGCGGCCGTGGAAAAATTAAGAGAACTTATACCGCGGGCGCTATTTACCATTAAAATTCAAGCTAAAGCCATGGGGAGAATTCTGGCGGCCCGCTCCATCGCCCCGATGAAGAAAGACGTGACCGGTTATCTTTATGGCGGAGATATAACCAGAAAAATGAAGCTCTGGCAGAAACAGAAAAAAGGAAAAGAAAAAATGAAAAAGCTCGGCAAGGGACGAGCCGACATTCCGCACGATGTTTTTATCAAAATGATGCAGTAAATTACGCGAACAAGGGTAAAATAAGAGAGGCAACCATTCCCAGCGCCGCCAAAAGGCTGATAACCGTCCACACTATCCGATGTTTTCTTTTATTGTTGGAATTAAACATATTGGCGATATTATATATTTTTTATGAGAGAATTTCAAGAAAAAAGAAAATTTAAAAAAATAGTTTATTCCGTGTGGTTGCAAATATTTCTCGGGATTGTTTTATTGGCGCTTATTTTTTCAACCGTTAAAGTGTACAAAAAAAGCCGATTAAGCGCCGATAAGTCCAAAGAGATAAAGGAAGAATTGGCGAGTTTGGAAAAAAGAAACGCGGAATTGGCGGCGGAAGCGGCGAGACTAGAAAGCGAATCAGGCCGGGAAGGGGAGATAAGGAAAAGATTTGACGTGGCCAAGCCGGGCGAAAAAATTATCGTCATCGTGGATAAAATCGGCGAGGATGTTAATATAAACGGTGCGGAAAACAAGGGCGGATTTTTCTCCCGATTTTGGCGGTGGGTGAAAAACTGGTTTTGATTTTTTAATGCGCGGGTATGGTTGATTTTGTTTTTGATGATGATAAGATAAAAATATGGAAAAAATACTTCACTATAATTTAATATTTAAACCGGAACCGGAAGGCGGTTTTACGGTAATTGTCCCGAGTTTGCCTGGTTGTGTAACTTACGGAAAAAATCTTGAACAAGCAAAAGAGATGGCGCGAGACGCCATCTCGGGGTATCTTTACAGTTTAAAAAAACACAAAGAACAAATTCCTTAAAATTAATCAAGTCGCTTGAAAAAATGGGCTTCCGGTTGGACCATAAAACCGGAAGTCATTTTATTTTTTACAACACAGAGAACAAAAGAAGAGTTACGGTTCCTTATCACACCAAAGATTTGCCAAAGGGCACAATTTCAAGCATATTCAAACAAGCTGAAATTACAAAAGAAGAAATAGAAAAATATTTTTGATTTTTTAATGAGCGGAATTAGTTTAGTGGCAGAATGACTGCTTCCCAAGCAGTAGACACGAGTTCGATTCTCGTATTCCGCAAAAAAAAGACAGAATACTCTTCAATGTTTTTAATTTTTGGTGTAGAATTAAAGCAGAGGATAATAGAGCCTTTGATGTGAGCGTTGATTATTTAATAAATAAATTATGGAAAATAACGAAAAAGCTATTGAAGCCTTGGAAAAAATTGAAAAAGCGATTGATGAAATTAGGGATTTATTTCCAACGATAAAAAAAGAACAAGTCAAAATTTCCGTTAAGAAAGGTGACAATGCTTTGCAAATTTTAAAAAGGATCAATGGAATAATCATAAATTATGATGAAAGTAATGCCCAAAGAAAATTAGAAAACTTACTTAAATTTTTAGGGATAATTTCCAGCAAGGAAAAGTGAATATATGCTTTCAACAATTTTTACATTAGTTATAGGTGGTGCAAGCATCTACTTTTTTTACGAAAGTAATTTTATAGCTGCGGTTATTTTATTCACTTGGTTTTTGTCGCGGCTTTTTGGATATAATCTAAAACGGATTTTTGAAGGCATCGGCAATTCAGAAGTAGAAAAACACTCAAATGTCGCAATTGAATTAAAAGTTAATATAGCAGCCGTTTTAGGTCATCAAGCCCTTTCTTCACTATTTGAAAAACTCAAAGAAAATAAGAAATTTACGTCTAAATTCAAAAACAAATCCGAATTGGTTGAGGCGTTAGCCGATAACTATAAGAAAAAATATAAAAACGAAAATGATTTTACGCATGAAAAAACAGGTGTTAGGTATCTTTGGGACGCGGTTAAATACAACATCAAAAATAATATCCTTTGGGAAAATGGAGAAATAGATTTTTCTGATAGTATCCAACATGAAATATTTATCCCTTATGAATACAAGGGAGAAAAAGAGGAAGAGGAGCGTCTTTGGCTCGATTTGGGTAGCGGAATTAGGATAAGAGTTTTTGTTGTAAATGGATTGATAAAAGTCCAAGTCGGCAATTTTGACAAAGAAACAAGCCCAGAAGTTTATCGGGATTCCGGTCTTGCGGCATATAAAACTTGGGAAACCATAACGACATTCCCGCTAATGTATGTTTCCCAAGTCATTCCAACTCATTATCTCAATCTTTCGATGTATGCCACCGATTCTTACAAAAATCTTTTGAAGTTAGAAACGACAAAGGATTGGACAAAGGATTGGAAAGAATTAAATGCGGAAATCGCCGACTACAATTATCTAAAAACGGCATTTGCGAGCGATGCTCCGGCAAATAAAAAATTTGGGAAAATCTACAAAAAATTTTACACAAAAAGTCTTGAAAAATTGGCGGCAGAAAACTTTAATGATCTAAATAAGAAAAAGGATGATGACTTACTCGCCACCGACTGGATGGAGGATAATAATATCAACTATCTAAATAATTTTCTTATGGTTTTTATTGCTGATTACAAAAACGCTAGAGAGAAAAACGAGAAGTATTATCTTACTGACTATTACGAAGAAAATCCGTAGGACTTGATTGTAGCCGCCTTTTCTTTAAAAGAAATTTTCGCCAAAGAAAAACTTGAAATTGTCTAGTTCGCGACGAAGCCAAACCGTTTTAATCTTTGTTATCAAAAATTACGCTATAGCGTCAAAAGTGATAATGCGTTTTTAAATAACAGCGGGGGTCGAATTTGTTGCTTTTTCGCGTCGGGGTTAGTATTATGTAATTGTTATGTCCCTACATCGGAAAAAGTACCAAAATGCCGTTCTGTATTTATGCCAAAAACTAAAAGGCGAGGTGCGCGGAAAGAAAAAACTGGCGAAATTGCTATATTTTGCGGATTTTGATTTGTATGAAAAAAGCCAAAAATCAATCACCGGCGATGTTTACCGCGCGCTTCCGATGGGGCCCGTGCCTTCCGCGCTGGAAGAAATAACCGCCGAAATGACTAAAAAGAAAATGCTTGGCATTGAGCAAATTGAAGAACGGGAAGGATACAATCCAACCGAAGTATATAGATGCATAGTCGAACCAGATGTTTCTGTTTTTAACGAAGAAGAAAAGAAAATGCTTGACCGAGTTATCGTCAAATATGGCCACTTAAACGGCAAACAGTTAGAGGAATTATCTCACGCCGAAGCGCCATACATAGGCACGGAGTTGCGGAAAGAAATTCCTTACGAACTGGCTTTTTATCGCGGCACAGATTTTAGCGAACGATGATTCAATTTCTGTACCATGATGGCATTCAGAAAGAAATTGACGCCCTTGAGCGACGGTTTCGCGCTATACGCGACGGTCTTTCCGCTTTTGAACGATTGTGCGATGTCCAATTTAATCCGACAAGCCCGCGTCAGGTGATTGCGCCAGCTAAATTACATCGCATTTTACAAAACGATATTTGGACACTTTGGAAAATTGAACTTGTTGTGCCAAACTCCGGCTTGCGTCCGAATCAATATCCGAGAATGTGGTTTGTGGTGAAAGGCGCAATTGTTGCTTTTTTGTGCATATCTTCACATATTGATAATTACAATGACGAGGAAATGAACCGCCTTGCTTTATCGCGAGTATCGGACTTTTTCTGATGTTCTTGACACTATAAAAACTTAGTATAAACTAGCGGTTAGATATTGGATAAACATTATCCGTATGTTATTTTTGTCCCATAGAGGGCAAAATGTCTCTTTGAAAACTGAACACATGTTAATATTTTTTCTTTTGTTCCGTTCTATAAAATCTTTCTTAAATTTTTAATTTCAGGAAGTAATTGTTTGCTCGGAGCGGGCAAGCAGTTTTTTGTGAGTTTGATCCTAGCTCAGGATGAACGCTGGCGGCGTGGAGAAGGCATGCAAGTCGCACGGATTTCGCAGCAATGCGAAGTTAGTGGCAAACGAGATAGTAATACATAGATTATCTACC
>Ga0209211_10010107_pt1 | contig 12384 bp, 8 predicted proteins | sample RifGroA2_FD_183992 | JGI IMG/M metagenome (GOLD analysis project Ga0209211, IMG submission 183992) | Groundwater microbial communities from Rifle, Colorado, USA - Groundwater A2 (SPAdes) (version 2) | ecosystem: Environmental > Aquatic > Deep subsurface > Groundwater | place: Rifle, Colorado... | reverse complement strand
CCTCGTGCCAACCTCGCCCTAAATTTTGCTGAATTTTAGCTTCGTTAATCGTGGGGTTGCACCAATAACTTCGTGCACGCAAAGGTAGTTCTCGGCTCGCCTCTTGACCTAGGCGGCGGCGTAAATGCAAAAATCACTCACAAAATAAACTGTGCCGATAGTTGAGTAAATAAAAAACCCCTAACCATCAAAAAAATTTAGTTCCGCTTTGCTTGGAATTGATAACCAAAAGGAAACAAAAAAGTAAAGAAATTAAATAATATCTTCTTCTGCCACCACAATGAAATCTCCGGAGGCAATGACTGCCGAGAAGGGAATCAGGATGCTGCCTTCTTTGGTCTTTTCTAATTCCATCTTATCGGTATAAGTAGTGGGATTTCTCAATAGCAAGTGAATGAGTTCTCCGGATCCAATCTCAAAAATAAGGTCGCCAACCTCACCAAATTTCTTTCCTGATTTAGAAACAATGGTTTTTCCTAATAGTTCTTTTGAGTATACTTTTCCTTTTTCTTCCATAGTTATTCACCCTCGTTTTTGTACCTTGATTATAAGCTGTGTTCCGGAGGGGAAGGCGACTATATAAAGTTTACGGTGAAGCATTAGCTATTTTACTCATAAAATATGGTTCTGATTTCCCATTTTAAGTCCCGGACCATCTTCTGGAACACCATGGTATCTATCACATTACCCTTCTGAATTAAGGCCGTCCTTATCTTTGCCTCAACCGTGCGCTGGATTTTTTCGACCAGCAGTGCCGGGTTGCGATGCCCGCCCTTTTGTATTTCTCCTTCCAGTATGCTCCTTCGTTCGGTAAAGGTATCCATAAACGCAGTTATAAACTCATGTTGGGAGCTTACGGTCGTAACAAAGTTAGTCGGCGTTTTAGTGGGATCGCTTTTCTTGCAGGCTCTTCCATAGGAACGCAATAAGCAGGATTCAAATTCAGTCAGGAAATCTTGAGTAATCATGCTTCTTATAAAGAGAGGGGTATTTATTAAGTTTTCTTGTCATGAAGCGGTTAAGGTTTCTACTTCATCTCTGCATCAAACTCATTTTCTGCCACCACCAGCCCATTTTTCAACAGTTTCGTCTTCACCGTATTCGCCCCCTGGAACCTAAGAGGGTCATAGAGCACCTGTTGGGAGAAGATAAACTCCTCCCCCTTCTTCACTTTATACGGCCCATACACATCTGAAAATAAGGTTGAATCTCGCTGCTCAAAGAAACGCTTCAGTGTTGGAATAAACGAAAATTCCGTGGGATAGCCTTTTTCCTTCTCTCTTTTCTCGCCCTTTCTATTAACCGCCACCTCAAAGGTATACTCATCGTAGTCTCTTTCCGTAACTCCAATTACCCCCCCCGTGATCCCATTTCCTGCTGTTCCCTTCCCATCCTTATCCGAGGGCGTCACCACCAGATAAATATCCATGGCATCCTTCTCCGGCTGCACTTCCAATGCCGCGCCAATAGTCCCCTTCTTCTCCACTTCCACCCCATTCTCATTCACCACTTCCCCCAGCGCTGTCAGCTGCACTTTCAGTTCCCTCGGCTTCAGCGCCAGTTCCGGCGGATCAATGCGTAATGCCACTTCCTTCTTCTCCTGCGGCTTCAGCTCGATCGCTTCCGCATTTTCCAGCGTTGCTTTCAGCAGATTATTGTCCGGCGCACTTTCTGAATACCCGATTCCGGCTATATCCTTAAATCCCTCATCTGCAACTGTCTTGCGGGTGATTACAAACTTGGTTTCCTCCGGCGTATCCTCCAGCGCCGGCCCCAGCAGCATATTCTTATCCCCGATATTTTCCATGGACAGAGTCACTTGTAATATCCCATCAACGTTTTCCACTTCAGCCACGGTCGCTTTGAGCGACTTTCGAATATCCTCCGCATTGGTAAACACTTCTTCGGAGGGCGCTTCTTCTGTAGCCTTGCTGCTGGACGGTGCCGGCGCAGCGGGAGCGACAACGGCGGCAGCAGCAACGGCAGCGGCAGAGGAACTTCCACCAGTAGAAGAAGTGGAAGATCCTACTTGTACTTCAGTGATGCATTCATGTATCTGCGGTCCATAATCAGTGAAGTTAGCGTTAGCGCCACTGGTATAATCAGTGATTTTTGAACTTACGGTTCTATTGTATGGCCAATCTCCAGAACTGGCGGACGTAGCATTATCTGCATATCCATCCCCATTCAGATCGGTTCCTTGCCCGCAATAATCTTCATACTTGTTGCCTTGGGTAAAAACGCTTCCGGAGGAATTTTCGAGAGTGGTATTGAAAGAATTAAAATCAGAACTTAACCCCTGGAACAAAAAGTATGATAAAATGGTGCTGGTAAACAGGTTATAATGAATTGTATTGTTTTTAGAAAGAAGCCCAATAGCAATATCATAGACATTCCCATAAAAAGAGTTGTTTCTGATAATGCTGTCCTGGCAGCTGGAGAGTAAAAATATTCCATAACTATTGCTGCTAAAGTGGTTATTTGAGAAATTGTTACTTTTTGAGGTTCCACATTCAATACCCTCCCCTGCGCCGGCAAAGGAGTTATTAAATAGCGTTATATTATTAGCATTGGCAATATAGACCGCCCGATTAGCGTTTCGAAAATTGCAATATTTAATGCTGACATGGTTATAACTATCAATGGTTATGCCTTCACGAACTGTTCCATCAGAGGAAGATTGTTTTACGGTATCGATAATTGTTCTGGTTCCATTGCAGGTAATGGTTACACCGTTTGCCGCCACGACCATATTATACGCTTCAAACGTTCCTGGACAGAAAGTAGTGTCGCTGGAAAGGCTTAATCCGGTGCTGGGAACGGTACAATTCAAATCCAGATGCAGGTTAACCTGGGTGCTATTGGTCTGGGAAAGGTTGATGGTGGTATAATTCGCTGAAGCTGTTCCCAGGAGTGTAAACTGAATACTTACATTATGGGGAGTGAGATAAGTCACCTCGGAACTGTTTTTCTTTAGCTCGGCCAGTTCTAAACGTGCAATCCCATTGCTGTCGGTTAACCGCAGTTCATCCAGAGTTCCAGAACTGACAAACGTTCCATTGGCAGTGGCACCCGCTAAAGCAGTGTTAAGGCTGTTAATGGTAGCATTTACCAAAACATACCAGCGGAGGTAGACGGTGGCAGTTCCTTCTACAGTAATATTATTGATGTCAATGGTTACATTGACCAAAGAATTGTTGGTTTCGCCTTCATTAATGGCATAAACGTCAAAAGTATTGTTGTCAAAAGTGCTGTTATAAATCCGATTATTATGAGAACTGTTAAAGATAATACCATAGGTATTATTGAGGATAATCAGCCCGCTTAAGTTGGAATTATTGGTCTGCTGAAAGTCAATAGCCCGGGCAAAATGAGTTATCCGCACATCTTTAATCTGTATGCCATTTCTGCCGCTGAGGTTAATGCCGGTGCCGGTATCAGATCCAGTAAGGTTGATATTATTACCGCGAATGGTAATGCTATCAGCTCCAAGGTCGAATCCTTTGGTTCCACAGTTATAATTATTGCCCAGATCTGCGTCACTGGTTATACTTGATCCGCAGAGTATCTCTTTGAGGGTAAAGTTCAACAAAGTGAACTGAGTGGAACTAACATTGGTTAAATCATAGGAGGTGCTATTGCGGGTATAATTATTTTTGTAGGTGGTGATGGAAGTCGGAGTCAGGTAATAATTTATTTCGTTGGAGCGATAAAATTCGGTGGTCTCGACACGATATATCCCGTTGGTGGAAGAGGTAGAATAACCATCTATCTCATTCAGGGTATTGGTAGCTTCTACCGTTGCATTGGACTGAAGCAGTTTTGCCTGGTCGGTGATGTTGACATAAATGTACCACTTAACCCAGGCTTGGCTGGGGCTGGCAACATAGAGCTTGCTCTTGTTAATAGTGCTGTTGATGAAGAAATAGGTTCGGGTCGTTCCCAAGTCAAAATAAGCATCATAGCTGTTGTTCTCGAAGTGGGAGTCGCGGAAGGTATTGTTAGTGCCCTGGGTGAATTTAGAAAAAATTCCATTGGTGTTCCCGATGATCCTCTCTCGGGTAAAGGTGTTATTACTGGACTCTGGTGGAGTGGAAGTAATCCAGAAAACATAGCTGGAATTGCTGTTATTCCACAAAAAATTGTCGCTATAAGTACCAAAATTGCCTATCACCAATATACCATGATGGTTATGACTAATGTTATTTCCCATCATAGTGTTGTTATTGCCGCTTATCCTAACCGCTGCATACAGGGTAGTAGGATCACCTGATGCATAAGTTCCATTATTTCGCAGAATGGTGCTATTCATAATAAAGTTGCGGACCCCATTGATGCGAATCCCTACCTGGGTCGTATCCAGCACCGTGACATTGTTGATCGTAACATCATCGCTGCCGGTGTCTATCCCATCTATGAATTGTGAAATCAGGCAATTCTTGATAGTGGCATTGCTAGCCGTCTGTCCCGTGGTCGTTACCCCATCGCCTCCTTTGGTTCCGGTTATAGCGTAGCCAGCACAATTGAGGGTGGTATGGCGGGAGATAATCTGGATTCCATTGCCTGAACAGCCGGAGATGTTGCGGTTTAGGGTAAAAGTTTCGTATTGGCTGTTTAAGTCTGCACCACAACCGTAGGAGATATTGAACTGAAAATCTACCGAGGAGACATTGGTATTGCCGGAGGTGTCATTCACCCAGGTACTGGTCCAGTTGAATGTTCCTGCCCGAGTGGTATTGCAGTTTCCGGAATCCGCACAAAGCAGGTAATATTCGCTTCCGCTGTGGCTGGCAGTCAGATTGCCCATCCCTTGGACGAAGAAGCGTACTGTGTCTACATCATTCTCGGTAATGGTTACGTTTAAGCGAAGATGCTGGGAAGTGTTCAAGTTGGTAATGTTGACGGCGGAATTAGAGCCAATAGTAGGAATAGTGAGATCGGCTGAAACGTTTATTGCAAAACTGCTCCAGCCGGTGACATTAAAAATGGTGGGTCCATCTGCTACCACGTGACTAATTCTCTGACAGACGGTTCCAGTGCAATTTATTCCAGCGGCTAGAATATCCCCGACAGTAGTAGTATAATTCATAACTCGCCTGATCTCCACCGGAAGACCTTTTCCCAGCTGCCGGAAGGTAATCTGGGCACTGGAGTTAATTCTGGGCAAAACCGTACTTTGTGATGCAGCCGTTGAAAAAGCTGAGGTATTGAGTGCTGCCGTTCCATTGCTGATAAATAAATTTCTGTCCAGACCAAAGCCAAGGACATTTGTTACATTGAAAGTTAAATTGCGCAGAAAACTTCCGGTTCCATTGTCAATCCAGCGAATCTCGCCAAAAGTGGTGTTATAAATTAAATAATTGACATTGCCAGCAGAGCCAGAAAAGTAAATTGGGTAAAAATTATAGGTAATAATAGTGTTGTTGATGAGAATATTGCTCCTGGCGGCATTAGCAAACTCGATACCCGCGGCGGCTGATCCGGAGGTATTGATGATATTATTTGCTATAAAATTGGCATTGTCGCTATTTCTTAACAAGTAAATTCCCGCAGCAGCTGATCCACTGGTGTTAATTAAATTATTGATGATGGTATTATTTGATGAGGTGTCTAGATAAATGCCCATGCTGGATGCACCAAGAGTAAAAATAGTATTATTTATAATAGTGGAATTGGCTACACTACTGAAATAAATGGCGTATCTGGCGCTTAGCTGGGCATCATATTCTTTGAGGACACAATTCTTAATAGTGATATTATCAGCTCCTGAGGAAACGTTAATTCCATAGCCGTTGGCTGAATTAGAGTAGTTAATGGTAAAACCAGCACAGTCAATGACGACGTTGGATGAATTTACATCAAAGCAGGAACTGGTAGAATTGACGTTCGTTACCAGTGTAAGGCTTCCGTTTACCCAGCCGCATTCTGAAGCGTTGGCGCTTCCCGTTGGGGTATTGCTGGAAAGGGGGGAAAGGTCTTCTCCGCTCCCGATGGCAGGAGGCAGTAAAGGATCAGAGGTTATAGTTTCACTGGAGTTGGAATCATCCGACTGGTTAGGCACTTCAACAGGAAGGGAGATGGATTCTGGGGGTTGGGGTTCTTCAGAGGTACGAACAAGAGTAAAGTTAGATTCTGATGGGGTGGCCTGGTCATCTATACCCAAGGAAACTGCAGCTCCGGTCAGAACATTGTGAGTAAGCCAGGTATCTCCTTGGAATGCTAGTAAACCTATGCTACCAATAATCACTACAAAGAGCCCGGCTAAAAGCAGAGAGTTACACCTAGCTGTATCTCTTCTTCTACCTCTTTGCAGTACCATCTATCTCTTTCCTCTTTCAGTTAGGTCTAGAAAAGTTATTTGTATTTATAAATCAGACTATTTTCTGCAGGTATTACGTTCACGTTGTCGAAGGGTTGGCAGGCCGTCTTGCTGAGCAAAAACAGGTTTCAATACTCGATTGTTTTTGCACAATAACTTCGTAAACAGCAGTTTCAGCAAGACTTCTTGGCCAAGCCAGCCCTTCTAACTTAATAGGTACTCTTTTCGGGCTGAAAAAATGTTTAGAAAAGACTCCAATTATCCAAAATAACTCTCTCTTTCTTTATCAATTTTTATCTGTTTGGCTCGGGCGGAGCTGAAATAGCTCTCCAGTTCAGCATAAATATCCTGAATTTCTTTGTCTACTGATGGGCGTACTGCTTCCAAAGCACGGTCAAAATGTTCTTTTCCCACTTCCTTAATCTTCTGATCTTCGCGCAAGGCAATCATGGCTGCTTCCCGACAGACTCCTTCGATATCTGCGCCGACGTATCCCTCGGTCTGATCGGCCAGCAGGTCAATATCCACTTCTTTGGCAACGGGCATTTTCTTCAGATAAATTTCAAAAATTTTTTTACGTGCATCTTTGTCAGGGATGGGAATCAGGATAATTCGATCAAATCGTCCCTGACGAAGCAAGGCAGGATCAACGATATCCGGCCTATTGGTAGCAGCAATAACAACGACATCTTGCAAAGTTTCCAGGCCATCCATTTCTGTTAACATCTGGTTGACCATCCGCTGGACAGTATGAGTATCATTCTCCGAGCCTCGTCGTGGAACTAGGGCATCAATTTCATCAAAGAATAAAATAGTCGGAGCAGTCTGTCGTGCCTTTCGAAAAATTTCCCGAACCGCTTTTTCAGATTCGCCTACCCACTTGCTTAACAAGCTTGGGCCATTGACTAAAATAAAGTTAGCTTCACTTTCCTTGGCAACTGCTTTGGCAAGCAAGGTTTTTCCCGTTCCGGGGGGGCCATAGAGTAAAATACCTCTCGGGGGTCTGATGCCCATGCGTTTAAACACTTCCGGCTTTTGCAGGGGCCATTCTACTGCTTCGCGTAGATTATCCTTAACTGCTTCTAATCCACCAACATCTTCCCAAGATACATCCGGAGTTTCCACTAACACTTCCCGCATGGCGCTGGGGCGGACGAACTTTAAAGCTTCGGTAAAATCAGTGTAGCGTACCCGTAATTTTTCTAATATTTCTTTGGGAACTTCTTCTTCACCATCAGCTCCCTCTAATTTAAGATCAGGTAGAATCCGCCGAAGGACAATCATAGCTGCTTCTTTCGCTAAGGCGCTTAAGTCCGCTCCGACAAATCCATGGGTTATTCGGGCAATCTCAGAAAGATCCCGTTCTACTCCTTTTCTTCGGGCGTTTTCAACGATTAAGTCTACTAAATTATACTTTTGAAGTTCAGTAAAATAGTCGCTTTGCTTGTTTTCAATCAGCTGATGTCCGGGGTCAGTTCCTTTATGCTTCTTTTTTAATTCCTCCCACTTTATCATTTCATCAACGAGCTTGGTTACTTTAGATTTTTGTTTGGAAAGATCAGTTTTGATGAGACTTAATGATTCAATTTCTTTTTTTGTATTCTCAATTTCAGTATTTAATCTCTTTATAGACTCCACCATTTCTAATAAAATATTTTGATCCGCTTTCTCTTTTCTTACTTGTAATTCTTTTAATTTACTCTGTTTTTGATCCATATCTTGGCTCAGTTTCTTAATCCTTTTATCCAGCTCTTCCACCAGCAGCAAGCCAAGAATATCAGTATGAAGCCTTCCTTCTATCGGCATATTTCTACTATGAATTTTTAATATTTCTAATCTTCCTTCTTTACTTGGTGCTCCTAATTCAATCTCCCGATCGAATCGACCCGGACGGCGAAGAGCAGGGTCGAGCATATTAGGCATATTGGTAGCAGCAATGACAATCACTTTTCCTCGTGATTTAAGCCCATCCATCAACCCTAACAGCTGGGCAACTACTCGCTTTTCTACATCTCCCCGGGTTTCTTCGCGCTTGGTGGCAATGGCATCAATCTCATCAAAGAAAATGATGGACGGCGCATTCTGCTCTGCTTCTTCAAATTTCTTGCGTAAGTTTGCTTCCGACTCTCCATAAAATTTGCTGATAACTTCCGGACCATTGATCAGAATGAAATGGGAATTGGTTTCTGATGCCACGGCCTTGGCCAGCAGGGTTTTTCCCGTTCCAGGGGGGCCATGGAGCAGCACTCCCTTGGGCGCTTCAATTCCTAGTTTTTCAAAAATCTCGGGGTGTTTTAAGGGTAATTCCACCATCTCCCGAACTTTCTTAATCTCATCAGTTAAACCGCCGATATCCTCATAGTTGACCCCCAAACTTATCCCTTCTTCTTCCTTGAGTTCTACTGCCTGGGGGTTGAATTCTACTTCGGTTTCCGGAGTGATCACCACTATTTCTTTTTTAGGGTTGGTATCAATAACCACAAATTTCAGATCCCCAAACCCAAAACCGGCAAACTGGGATTCCATCATGGAAAAGACATCGGAGACTTCCCTTCCCGGATATTCCATTCTTCGTCTCGGCCGGCCTAACGAAACAATATCGCCTTTTACTAAGGCTTTTCCTAATAAGCCCTGGTGAAACAGCTGGGGAGAGGCTTTAATCATAATCCCTTTATGTGCCGGCGCGATGGTTACTTTTCGGGCAGGCTTAACATCAGCTTTCTTGACGGTGACAATTTCACCAATAGAAGTTCTGGCATTCTTCCGGATATTTCCATCCATACGGATAATATTCAGCCCGATATCACCAGGATACGCTCGATCAACAATGGCAGCAGTAAGGCGTTCCCCTTTGATTTCAATGACGTCTCCAGGAGTGACGCTAATTTGTTTCATGAAACTGGAATCTATCTTGACGATGCCCTTATTGACATCATCTTGTACTGCTTCCATTACTTTCAGCTTAATTTCCGGCTGTTCCATAGCCTCTTCGGAGAATTCTTGATTTATAAACGTTATGATACTTTCGGTCAAATTTAGCTAAAATTATATAAACACATTTTGAATGGTAAGAATATGCCCCCTCCCCACTATCAGCGCAACAGCATCGTCAATCTCATGAGCACTATACTCCATTCCTTTGGTGCCAAGAGTACCTATCCCCCTCTATCTAATCTTCTGCCGGAACTTCAGCAAGCCGATAACATTATTCTTTTCATTATCGATGGCCTGGGGGTAGATTCCTTTCAGAAATTAGGGAAAAACAGCATCCTTCAAAAGCATTATCAGCAAACACTTACTTCGGTCTTTCCATCCGCAACCACCGCTGCTATTACCACCTTTATGACCGGCCTAGCACCTCAGGGGCACGGCTTCATCAGTTGGGATATGTATATGGCTGAATTTGGTTCCATTGTGCAGATACTTCCTTTTCAAACTCAGGACAAAAAGCCATTGAAAAAAGTAAAGCTATCAGTTCCACCAAGTCTCTTTCATGCTCTCAAAACTCTTAAAAAGGCTGATACCCACGTGGTGATGAAAAAAAGCTTGCTGAAAAGCCCTTACAATACCTTATTTTGCAAGGATGCCCAGCAGCATCCATTTAATAATATGTCTGGCATGATACGAGCACTGCGTCAGATAACTCATAGCCGCAGGACTCAAAAACAATATATCTACGCCTACTGGGGCGGGTTTGATGATCTCTCTCATGCCTATGGAAAAAACCACCCTAAAAGTTTTCATCATCTTCAACAACTGGACCGAGCAGTCCAATTCCTCACTCAGCAACTTGAAGGCACTAATACTCTTCTGCTCATTACGGCTGATCATGGGCAAATCACCACCACTCCTAAAAAGACTATCATACTTAATAATCATCCCGTCCTCATGGAAGGTCTGGCTTTGCCACCCGGCGGCGAGCCTCGTGCGGTCATCTGCTATGTCCATCCTCATAAAGCCCAGAAATTTACCCGTTATGTTGAGCAGCAGCTTAAAGCATACTGTACGCTGTATCAATCAGCAGAACTGGCAAAGCAGGGCTACTTTGGACTAGGAAAGCTTCATCCACAGTTTAAAGAACGAATCGGTGATTATATCCTTATTCCAAAAGAAAATTATGTATTAAGGTATTTTCTACGCAAGGAGAAGGCTCTTTTTATGCCTGGGCATCATGGAGGATTGTCAGAGGAAGAAATGCTGGTTCCTTTGATAAAAATAGATCTATGACTTAATCTTTTTAGCCCTTACCAAACAATGCATGCAGTCTAAGACCTCTTTCTCTTTCAGGCAGAATAATAAGAACATTGTCAGTCAATATTGTCTCTTGAATAAAAGACTTGAATTTCACAATGCTGTCTCGTAATTCCGTAGTATCTTTGACCACTAAATTAAGGATTAAATTATATTCTCCTACACAAAAAAGTACTTCCCGAAAGCAAGTGTGCATCTGTGCATAGGTTATTATTTTTTTCTTCATAGCACTATCCAGGCATTTAAGATTCCCAAAATACATGAAAGCTGAATAGCCAAATTTTTGAAAGTCAACCTCCACATAGGGCATCACTACTTTTTCTTGATATAACTTTTTTACTCTACTTCTAGTGGTATCAATGGAAACTTTCATTTGCTTTGCTAACTCAATGTTATTCAGAAGGGGATATTCAAATAGAGTCTTTATGATCTTAAGATCAAGAGGATCTAAGGATATTACTTCTTTTTTTTCCCAAATAATATACTTGTGCTGGGTATAGTCTATACCTAAAAAATGACCACAAAAGAAATGTTCTTCAACAATTTCAGGAACGCTAAAAGAACTAATCTTATTTTTAAAACGAGCATCGATCTGGCTGATTAAGGTATAGATATCATCTTTTTGATTAAGAATGCATGAAATTACCGTATTGTATGTTCCCACCAGCTGCAAATACAGATTGAAAATTGGACTACCCTTAAGCAGGGAAACTAGCTCCGCCTCTTCTAAAGCTGTAAGACTATGCTTTATGTTTATCCAAAAATGAACAATATTCGCAACTTTAAAGATATCGATAACTGACCAATATTCAAAAATCTTTTCTCTCTCCATTTTCTTTATCCGGTAACTTAAAACTTCTCGGGAAAGAGATAACCGTTTAGCCATACGTGGACGTGATTCAAGAGGATTGAGGATAAGCTCTTTGAGGATCTTATGATCATTTTTATCCATAATTTTTACACAAAGTTGTATTTATTCATAAATTTACCTGTTTTTTGTAAAATATCTAGGAAGTAATTTTATATATTTTACTAAACCCATCATGTTAAAACATAAGGAGGAAAAAACATGGCTGAAAATAAAAGTACGACAGAAAGAACTTCGCTGGGAGGGTTAGCAGGAATGCTCCAAAGTACCTTAACCGGTGTCCCCGATAGATATTATGAGACTACCATTAGTGGTAAGGAAAGTGAACAATATGTTGGCACAGGTTCAACACCAGCGGAGGCCGAACGACAAGCTTCAGTGAATTATAAAGCTGGGAATGAGTATAAACCTTAATTTTTTGCTATTTTTTTTCTTTATTATCCAAAAATTTATAATACCTCCTTTATTTTCAATTCTATGGTTCAAGATAATCCTGAGTATGCTGGTGCAATAATTCAAACCCCCTCATTTAAGAGATATCAAGTGCCCTACAGCGTAAAATTAGAAAAACTTCAGCATGGTGATAGAATTCAGTTTGAAGAAGAAATTGGTATTGTTAACAGTTGGGGTCATACACACGATAAAGAAACCAAGCAGCTTTATTTTATACTTGGCACCTGCACTTCAAAGGCCTATGAAAGTACCCGAAAAGCCCAGCAAGAACAACAAAACCGACAAATATTTACCAATTTTCTCAGTGGTTTATCTAAAGGTAAAAAACAAAAATTAATAAGAGTTTCCAAGGCTATCTGCAGATTGTATACTCTCGATGACCTTATTTCTTTTTCACAGCAGCACTAGCTTCAACTGGTGCCGCCGCAGGCTTGACTTTTGGCAGAGGCAAAGGTGAAGGCAAACTAATATCCTCACTCACTTTAATGGCTTT
>Ga0209211_10010104_pt1 | contig 12386 bp, 13 predicted proteins | sample RifGroA2_FD_183992 | JGI IMG/M metagenome (GOLD analysis project Ga0209211, IMG submission 183992) | Groundwater microbial communities from Rifle, Colorado, USA - Groundwater A2 (SPAdes) (version 2) | ecosystem: Environmental > Aquatic > Deep subsurface > Groundwater | place: Rifle, Colorado... | reverse complement strand
CAAATCGACAAAATCATCGGCATCATAACCGCGTTCTTGTGCAAGCCCGACATAGCGCCGGACGCGTTCAGGTCGCACGGCATTAAAATCTGTCGCGGGTCGCAAATGCAGAGCGATAATGTCTTCCAGACGAGCGATTTCATCCACGGATAATCGGCGCGCTTGGCCCACGCGATACAACAACGACCGATAGACCGGGGTGTGAACCGCGCGATCATGCCCAGGAAAGTGCACACGAATACGATATGCATCGTAAAATTTCGCTTCGATCACCGTTTCTGGCTCGTTTGAATGCTCTCGCGCAAACGCTTCATAGAGTCCCAGGTATGCTCTGCGCTGCTGGGCTCGTTCGAAAGAAGCCTCGTCCCAGGCGTGGGATGGCCGCATGACAAATCCAAGAGACGCTCCACGACTTCCCTCTTCCGCGTCGCACAACGCGGTTGCCCCCTTTGCGGCGTCGTGACACAGCGCGAAGGTTTCCATGGTTGCCGCGTGTTCTTTTATCATTTCCTCAAGCTCGTCAATTTCTCCTTCGTATCCCTTCCATCGGCGGAACTCCTCAATATCAATCAAATGAAATTTTTCCTCCAAAATCGCATAGAGCACGATCAGGACTCGACGTATGTGATGCTCCAAGAACGGACCTTCCGCATGATGCGGAAGCGATTGTGGGGTGCCGAGTGCGTCGGCAAGCAGAGGCTCTGTGGCAGCCGCACGAATAAGGGTCGCGTCCGCACGAGCGCGAAGGCCTGGATCGCGGACAAGGTCATACAGGGCTTCATCAAGCCATCGCGTATCTCCACGCACATGTACACTCTGATACCGCCACATATGCGGCCTATTTTACGCGAAAATGACTTCTTAACCAAGTCATTAATTTAAACGGCATCCTGTCGAGTATTTTTTTCTTCATGCTTTTTACTGCTTCAAAAAGCATGGCAGGGATTTTAAAACCCCGCAACGCGGGGTTTTTCTTTACTCGACCAATTTATAGGTAAGCGACACGTGGAGAGTGAGGTCAACCGAACCGGGTTCAATCTCTGGCGCACCTCCCACGCCCATGCCTTCTGCCTTCGCATAATAGGTGTTGTACGATTGCGGGCCTTCTGTCCATTCTGAGTACCCAATCACTCGCTCAAGCCTCACACCGAGACGTTTCTCGAGATCACGTGCCCGGACAGATGCCTCCTCAATAGCCTTCAGCCTGGCTTCTGCCTCAAGATGGCTCTGGTCATCCAAGGTCAGGTTGGGGCCAGAGATATTCGTCACCCCATTTTGGCCAGCCACTTCCAGCACGTCCCCGATTTTTTTAAGATCACGGATCTTGACGGTGAGTTGTTGAGAAACAATCCAACCAATAGAGACGGATTTCTGCAACGACTGATTCCATTCAAAATTTTCGTACGAAGAGTAATAACTCGTCTGGATATCCTCCTTCGAAACACCTTCGTCTTTTAGTTTCTCGAGAAGTTTATTCACGATAGTTGTATTAAGCTTCTGCGCATCGACAACCGACCCTGCTTTCGTATCGATGGTCAGCATCACTGTCGCAATATTTGGCGCTCCCGTTACCTTTGATTTCCCTTCCACCACAATGGAGTGCTCGTAGGGCACTGGCTTATTCACCATCACGGCTTGTCGCTGTATGAGATCAATCTTCACCCAAAGGAACATGACTAAAAATGTGAGGAGAACAAGGAGTCCCAAGCTAAACGGTTTGTTTTCGTGCCAATCGGGCCAAAATGACATAAAAGAAGATTAATAATCACTAAAGGATACCATCATTTACTCCTACGAGCGAGCGCGACGTACGTAACACCTCCAAGCTCGCTGGTATTGAGCGAGTCGCGAAAATATTCCACGACGGGATGGTTTTTTAACATGGCGGCAACCGCTCGACGAAGGGCGCCGGTTCCACGGCCATGAATAATCTTGACAACGGATTCTCCTGCGAGGAATTGCTGATGCAAAAATTGATCGGCAAGACTCACGGCTGTCTCAGAATCCTCGCCATGGAGGTCTATATTCTGCGTGTTCCCGTCGCTTGTCATCTCCGCCATAGCGATCACGCTTTCAAACGGGTTCTTCGTTTCATCTGCCTGAGGAACCACGGTTTCGATATTTACAATACGACGTTTGGCCATACTTAGAGGATAAAAGAAAGAAATTTTTGAACCACTTCGACCGTTACACGCGCTGCTTTTCCTTGATTACGATACCCCCAATTCCGATCCATGCCAAAAGTGAACCCACCGAATTTTTTAAAAAGTTGTATGGCGTAGTCTGACTCTTGGACGTAAATGAATCCTCGGCCAGCCTCTTCGATGATGAGTGGTGTGGGCTTTCCTACCTCGAGGGCGACAATGAGGGAAATGCGCGAGCGTATCTCAATGGGCTGCTCGGCACGGACAATAAAAAACTTCTTCCACACTTCACGCTTTTCCCAGGCTTCGCGAGCAAGCTGGTTTTTCTTTTCCTCATTCCGCATATCCCCACGCACACTGTGCATGAGTTCGCTCTGGTACTCAATGACCTTTCGGATGCCGGCCTTTGTATACCCAACCTTCATGAGCTCCCAGACGTACCCGCGATCCATGAGCCCGATCGCTTTCACGAGTTTGGGATCAAATCCCGCAGCTTTCAATTTACGATCCGTAATGCGAAAGAGTTTTAAGAATTGCTCGAGGGAAGAGGGGAGAAGTTTTCCGGTTTTTGGATGCACCGCGCGATCAAGCCTATCGTAGCGATGATGATCGATAATAACAACCTCGATTCCCTTCTCGCGCAGGCGCTTCTCGGTCTTTGGCCCCGGCATTTCCACTACCACGACCCGCTTCCACCCGCCTTCGCGGATTTTTTGCAGGATCTTCGGCTCCTTGTCGAGCGAGGCGCCATGCGGCTGGTTCGACTTGATCCGCGGAATCTCGAGCTTTTTTGCAATTTGGGAAATCAAAACCGCCTCAGGGTCATTCGGTGGGACAATCAAGACTGTTTTTTTACTGACCATAGACTTGTTACTTCTTTGCAAAACCGACCGTCACATCGAACTCGTTCACACGGAATGATTCGACGATCGTTGGTTTTTCTGACATATAAGGTTGCAAAATTCAACGGAGCCTTTGATCTTCTTTTAATTGACGAAGTTTTGCTTTCAAGTCGTCTAGATATTCATGCAAACGTTCTGTTCCTGTAAAACTAGCCATCTCTTTCCCCGGATGTATCGGCCGGTCTTTTGTGTACATTTTTTGCACCCAAGGAGCAAAGGGGGTCTGCAGACCAACCCACCTTCCTCCACCTTGATATATGGAAAGAATTTGTCCCCCGTACTTTCTACTCTTCCGCGGCACAATCTTTGGATCTGATTTATACTTTTTAATAATGGTGTCAATTTTGATCGGCACCCAGATCAATCCTTTTGAATTTTCTTGAGCTCGTGCCGCAAGATATGCCGCTACGGCAAACTTATCTTCAGTGAGCGCCGCCAGCGCTTCTTTAAATTTTTCTGCCTTTTCTAATTCTTGAGCCCGACGAAAAAGTTCCTTGCCTTTTGCGATAGCCTCGGGATTATCCTCCACATAATCCGATTCGGGCAATTCTTGTTGCGATTCGCCTTCCTTTGGTTTCTTATGTTCGCTCGTGGGGTGAACCCCCCCGCAAAGCTCACAAGTAAACTTTGGCTGTTCGACTATCATAATGATGGTAGTGTAACATTTTTTTGCTTAAAATAAAGCCGGATTCGCAAGAACCCGGCGTGAGAGTGAGCCCCTTCTGTTCCCAGGTGACCGTTCGCCCATTCGCGCGAATTAGAGAATGGCCGGCGTTGTGTCCCCACCGCACGGATCGACGAGGTCGATCGGTATGGTGGAGGGCGCAAGCGATGAGTTGCTTGCGCCGGAAGAACGTGTACGCAGTGATTCCGGAAAGGGTGCGTGGCCCATATCATCCGGAACCTTATGGCTGCGCACGCCCATTTCACCCACCAAAACTTCGACGGTTCGAAATCTTTGGTGGGGGCGCAAGCGATACGTGCTTGCGCCGAGAGAAGAAAGGGTGGATGGGAGTGTTCCGGGTCGACCTCCCCCACCGAGACGGCGCGACCCTGTCGCCGGTGCAGTGGGTTAGGCGCTCGAGAGCTCCTATACCCTCAACCGTCCCTCAAAACTCATAGAGGGGGATTGCCTCCTGTCTCTGCCCGAGACCGAGGTTTATGGAGCCGCTCGCGAACGACTCCACGCGGGGACGTTGCCCCACGACGCCTGGAAGCTGCACGCTCCCTTGCACCGTTTGATTCTCAGAACCTTCGAGATAATCTCGTCAGCTCAGTCAAACCCCGGAGCAATGAAACAACTCCGGGCACGTCTTGGGCTCTGCTTCCCAAAGGCTCACCACTTACGGCAGGTGACGCCGACGCTTCGTTTTTCGCAGACGCGATTTTCTGCAACCGGAGAACACACGGGTACGATCTTTACGACAGGCAGCGCTCGCCAGAGGGAAGGCGGGCCTTGTTTGCGACCTTGTCGAAATCCCCCTTCTTGATGACCGCCTTCGCCGCCCGCCGGACGTCACGGACACGCTCCCGCTTGTAGATGCGCTTGTTACGCACCCCAGCGTTCTTGGTGTTCGAACGTGCCGCGCGATCCCAACCCTTGCTCTTCATCTATGTCTCCTCCTCGGAGAGTTAATTTCCACGCACGTGCCGGAGGTACTGCTTCGCAACACGCGCCGCGGTCTTCCAGGAATGAACATCGTGCCCCCGCCGCTGATACGTCAGCGAGCGGTTCTTCACCACCTCCACTCCTCCTTCCTCTGTTGGAGCCACCCCGAACTTCGGGTGCGCACCGCCACAACAAGTACATGTCCGCGCCATGTGCTTCCTCCTGTTCGGTTTTCAGAATCCCCAACCCCATGTCAGGAATTCAGTCGAACCCCGATCCACGTGCAGGATCGGGAAGGCATTTCCTTCCTATGAACTTTTCAATTGCTTTGGCAGAGACGCAAGCGAGGCGGCTTGCGAGCCATACTCCTATTCCCTCCTCTTTCCCCACTAAAACGCTCGATGACTCGGCAGCAAGCCTTCATCCGCTCTCCACGCTCGGACGAAGGCTTTTTATTAAAGAAAAATCGATACTCCGGAACGTATAACTGTGCTGAGCAGTCATTGTTCGTCAGCATCGAACAGGACAAGCTATCATAAGCGAACAATTCTGTCAAGTGTCTGGCTACAATGATTTAAGTTTTTTGCTAAATGAAGCAAAAAAATAGGTAGTAAACTACCACACATAACAAGAAATACATCAAATAATGTGTGCCCACTCCATCTTGACAAAACCGCGCAGTTATGCTAGAGTGCGCGGTCCTGTTGAGGTAACAGGGCAGGCAGCTCGCGGCCAGCGCGGGCATAAAAAGGAGGTTTCTCATGTCGGGCGGCTAGCGTAGGGAAACGGCCCACCAACCCCTGGAGGCGTGGCGATGAGAAAGACGCGGCACAAGGAGTAAGGCTCGGCCTGTTGCAGATGTTGCGAACAGGCTGGGTATCCGGCCGTTCAAAAAACGCTCGGAAAAAAAGCGTCATTTCCCATCCCTCACCCCCCAGGAGGTGTCGCCATGAACGGCGGCTAAACGTACGTCCCCACCCCTTCGGAAATCGAAGCGGGTGGGTGTTTTATTTTCCCTTAGAACAGACGAGCCACGCAGCTTCAAACAGAACACGGGCCGTATCAGAAAAGGGGACGCTTTCTATAATGACCGTCATTGGTTTCCCCACGAACGTTACAAAGGCAACTCGATTTTCATAAATCCATATATCACCATGGAAATCACCCAGCGATGGAAGAAGTTCGCAAAAAGCCATGTGTGCATTGGGTGCACGGATGGCTCCACGATGCAGGACCCGAATCTGTGTCTTCAGTGGATCCAATATTTTTCTCACGTCCGCGAGTACGGCTGGATCAAGGGCAGAATAGACGTCGTCTAAATTAGCAATTTCGCACATCTGCTTCGGCATCAATTTAGCGACATCATGAAACACTGCATGAAGGCCTTCCTTCCCTTCGTAAAACCGAACGGTAGGCCGCTCGCCGCCGGAGAGAAGTTTTACTTCAGGCAATATACGTTTCCATGTTTCTAACTGTTGCTGCATTTGATGGATCGTTTCCTTAAAATGGCCGACCGTATTTTCAGGATCTTCCGCGATAAAAAACCTTTTTTTATCCCGCAGAAACGAAGACATGAGCCCGCGTTGCTGAAGAGACTCGATCGCATCATAAGCAGCCGTGCGCGAAAGCTTGGCCTTTTTTGCAATCTCTTGGACGCTCGTCGGACCCAGGCTCAAACTCGCAAGATAAATCTTCGTCTCTGTTGGAGTGAGCCCAAGGGCTGTGAGAAGTTGAGGAATGTCTGTGGCCATAGTCTGACTATTGTACCTTATTTCCCGGCAGAGCCGCCCTGCCTGCTGGCAGGCAGGGATCCCGCTCCGCGGGACTTCGTAATACCAACCGTCAGATCGAACTCGTTCACGCGGAACGACTCGACAACGGCCGGTTTTTCTCCACTTGTCCGGAGGTCTTCAGCAAGCGTGCCTGAAAGAAGCGCGTCTTGATGCTCCGCAATAGCTTTTACGATCTCTTCCTCTCCACTTTCGATAAACAATTCGATCCGATCCTGAATCGTGAGCTTGGCATTCTTTCGCATAGCATTCACGCGACGGATAATCTCACGGATCGTGCCCTCACGAACAAGTTCTGGTGTGAGATTCACATCAATCTCAACAGCATACTCCCCTTTCTTCACCTCAACCTCCTTCACATTGACCTCATCTTTAAGCAACTCGAGGTATGCGACATCCAATTTTCCCTCTGGGAGCGTCACGATCATACGAGCAAGCGCCTGACGTACATTGCGCCCTGCCTCGGCACGTCGCTCGAGCGCCCGCGAGACAACGGATCGCACCTGCCCCATCTCTTTCAAAAGGTTTTCGTCCAAAAATTTCTTCTCCGCCTTTGGCCACTCCTCCAGATGCACAGATTCCTGCTCTCCCCCAAGCCGGAGATACACTTCTTCCGCCAAAAACGGAGTGAATGGGGCGAGGAGCTTTGCGGTCGTCACGAGACAATCGTGAAGCACGGCGAGCGCAGCCGCCTTGTCCTCTACCCCCCTATTCCCCCCCTTTTTAAGTGGGGGTGAGGGGGGGTACTCCTTAAACCGATCACGACTTCGGCGCAGCCACCAGGTTGAAAGATCGTTTACAAACTCGCCGAGATCGCGAGCTGGCTCGGTGATCTTGTAGTTCTCGAGCGAATCCGTTGCGTCCTTGATGAGTTTATGAAGCCGCGCCAGGATCCAACGGTCGAGAACGTTTCGCCCCCCTCGACTTCGCTCGGGGAATAATTTTTTATTGCCTGAGCTTGCCTGTCCCACGAAGCCTTGGCGGAGTGGGGTCGAAGGCCTCGCCTCTGCGTACGTGCGGTAAAAATTTTCCACATTCAAAAGAAGGTTGAACACCTTGCGCACGATATCGGCCAAATCTTTCTCATCGAACCGCTTGCTGTCGCCTGGTTGGTTCACGGTGTACATGTACCAACGCACAGCGTCCGCTCCATATTTTTGAATCATTTCCATGGGATCGATCGTGTTCCCGAGCGATTTCGACATCTTCTTTCCCTTCGCATCGAGAACATGACCTAAACAGATGACATTTTTGTATGGCCGCTCTTTGCCAAGTAACGTCGCGACGGCGAGAAGGGTGTAAAACCATCCGCGCGTCTGATCAATGGCTTCGGAAATGTAATCGGCTGGGTATGCCTCGCCCTTGCCTGTCCCCCGAAGCCTTGGCGAAGGGGGATCAATCTTCGCTTTGTTCTCAAAGGGGTAATGCCACTGCGCATAAGGCATACAGCCGGAATCAAACCAAACATCGCACACGTCCGGCACGCGCTTCGCCTCCCCGCCGCATTTCTCGCATTTCAAAACGATCTCATCCACGGTCGGGCGATGTGGATCAAAAGAAGGGGATGAAACGACGGAAGGGTCGGAAGAGGCGTCTTTAAGCTCTTGGAAACTCCCAACACACTTCTTCTCTCCGCATTTTTTACACACCCAAATTGGAAGCGGGGTGCCCCAATAACGCTCCCGCGAGAAGGCCCAATCCTTCACTTCCCGCAGCCACTCCCCAAAACGTCCCTCTTGAATGTGCTCTGGCTCCCAATGAATCTTCTTATTCTCCTTGATCATCTTCTCGCGCAGCGTACTCATTTTGATGTACCACGAGTCCTTTGCGTAATAGATGATCTTCGACTTGCAGCGCCAGCAGTGTGGGTACGAGTGCTCGTACTTCTCTTTTTTTATGAGAAGGCCGCGGTGCGCTAGGTCTTTAATAATGTCGATCGCGACTCCCTCGTCGGTCACGAGTCGTCCAGCGAGAAAACCCGCTTTGTCGACAAAGGTTCCGTCGAGTTTTACCAGATGATACTTCGGTAATCCGATCTTTGTGCCAAGCTCAAAGTCATCCGCGCCATACATCACCGCTGTATGCACGATGCCCGTCCCGTCGGTGGTGGTCACGAAGTCCGCCGATGCCACATACCAAGCCTTCTTTCCTTCCTGCTCTGTTCCGTTGATCGCGTCGTGCACGAATGGATACAAAGGCTCGTATTCCATCCCCACAAGCTTTTCCCCCAGCACTTCTTCCACCACCTCGCCTTCTCCGATCACTTCACTACGCGCTTTTGCAAGCCAGAGATAGTCCTCTCCTTGTTTCACTTTTACATACGCAATGGACGTTCCGACCGCAAGCGCCACGTTGGCGGGAAGCGTCCACGGCGTGGTTGTCCACGCAACAAAATACTCATTGTTTTTTCCTTTTATCTTAAACTTCGCGGACACAGCCAGATCTTTAACCTCTGCGTATCCCTGCGCCAATTCATGCGACGACAAAGACGTGCCGCAACGCGGACAATGCGGCGTCACGCGATAGTCTTGATACAAAAGTCCCTTGTCCCAAATCTGTTTGATAACCCACCACAAGCTTTCCACGTACTCAGGCTTATACGTGACATACGCATTCTCAAGGTCCACCCAGAATCCCAGCCGTCGCGTGAACTCCTGCCAATCTTTGAGATAGGTCCAAACACTTTCTTTGCACTTCGCGTTAAACTTTGCGATGCCGTATTCCTCAATTTCTTTCTTGGACTTGAATCCGAGTTGTTTCTCGACCTCAAGCTCGACCGGAAGACCGTGCGTGTCCCATCCACCCTTCCGCTCCACGCGATATCCCTGCATGGTACGAAAACGAGGAATAATGTCCTTGAATGCCCGCGCCTCGGCATGATGAATCCCTGGCTTTCCATTTGCCGTTGGCGGACCTTCAAAAAAGACAAAATTCCCTTTCGGGGCTTTTTGAGAAAGGGATTTTTGAAAAATCTTTTGTTGCTCCCAGAAGGCCAGGATTTCCTGCTCCCGCTCGGATATACTCTTGTGCTCCTCGGCCATAATGTCGGGACGCATCGTAACAAACAGAGTGGACGGAATCAAGGCTGGGAAGAAACGACTTTTACAAAAATCTGTACGTCAATTTACGACAGATCGGGAAACGCGATCGGTTCACTTGGGGTGAGCGGTGCGAATCGCTGGCCCTTGAGCTTCTCCGATCCGTGGGTCGCGCCACGTATGCATCCCGACCCTCAAAACAAACGCTTCTCGCGGCCGCGAGCGATACCGTCGACATACTGAAAGTTTATCTCCGCCTTGGCATCGAACTGCGCATCCTCGACCAACGGCACGGCTTGGCGCGCCAGGCCGATTTGCAAGAGCTCGGAAAAATGCTCGGCGGATGGATGAAGAATACTGGGTAAAGAACAGCCAGGACGCGGAAGCCGATGTTGTCGTTCGTCTTGTCGTGCCAGTTCCTGTTCACGTCCGCGAGACCGCCGTTCTCGACGTTGCCGACGATGAGCCGGTTCTCGGAGCCGTAGGTTTTGCCTCCGCGTCCAGTATTGTCCACATCCATCCGATAACCCAAACGAACATAAAGGTTCATTCGGGGTGGCTCAAACAGAGCCCTCTGTTTGGCGGCACACCGCCCAAGATGCAAACAAGCAGTTCTGTTTCCCAATGCGGGAAGAATCCTGGCGACTTGATGCCTTGGCATGCAAATTCACGAGCCGGATTCGCAACGATTGTACCAGAAAGAAAAAGGACGAGCGCGATCCGTGTGGATCGAACTCGTCCAAGGGTCCAAGGGCCAGGGGCCCAAGGGTCTAAAGAACTGCCAGGACGCGGAAGCCGACGGTGCCGCTCGCCTCGACGTGCCAGTGCCCGTCCACGTCCGCGAGACCGCCGCGCCCGACGAGGCCGACGAGGAGCCGGCTCTCGGAGCCGAAGGCGTTCTCACACCACTCCCAGGAACGGGTGGAGCCGAGATCAGGGAGCAACGCGCCCCGATGGCGATTGAGCCACAGGAAGAGGTTGCCGACCAGGTTCCACTCCTCGACGGTGAGGAAGCGAACTTCCTTGGCGCTGATGAGCTTCCCCGCCTTGGGGAGGTGGCTCTTGAGCTCGTCCCAGGACTTCCTGAAACGGCTGTCGAAGCCGAGCGTCTTCCCGAGCAGATCGTTGCCGTAGCCCGCGGGATCGTCCCAGTGCGGCTTCGCGATAGTCTCCACCGCGACCCACTGCCCCGTGATCCCTCCGCTCGCGAGCGGAGGGATGAGCGGCTTGCGCTCGATCAGGCTCTCGTCGAGGTACTTGCCCCACACGGGCTTTACGAAGTCCGTGGGGTAGTCCTCCTCGGTGATCGTTGGCAGGTACATCACGCGGAAGCCGTACTTCTTCACGGCCTCGGCGGTCTTGCCCGAGAGCTTGGAGAGGGGCGGAATCTCGACCTTACGGCCGAGGATTTCCTCCCACACCTTCTCCCAGAAGGCCTGCGCCTCACCCTCGACGTCGGCCGAGAGCTCGCGGATCGCCGAAACGATCACCTTCTGGAACTCGCCTCCCCGCCCGAGGAGCCGCTGCAAACCGTCCTTGTCGAGGTCGACCTGCTCGAGTGCTTTCGTTCCGCCGTCTTCGACGAACCGACAGTACTGCTTTTGCTGTTCGGACGTGATCGATGCACGCATCGTCATCATCCTCCTTTTGGTAACGCATGCACGGAAACCGCCGTGCCAGATTTTTCAAGCATTTTGGACCATTCCTCCACGCCTGAAGAACGCTTTAATCTGGCGCCTTTTGGCCAAAAAGTCAAGATATGATAGGGTTAACTTGTATGATAATAAAAACGGCTTTAAAACGACCTGGGAGATCAAAATCATTTACGAACCTAAAAAAAGAGGTGGAGGCTCTGCGTTCTCTGGTGATCAGTCTTGTTGGTGAGGATCCAGAAGGCTCCTATAAACCAAAATTCGTTAAAGAGATGCTTGAAGCGGTAAAGGAACGACCCTCCTATACATTTACGAATCGAAAATCATTCCTCGCTCAATTAAAGCGAGTATGATTCAGCTGATATTTCACAAACATTTTTTTGAATCTTCGGCATTGTTAACAAATGTTCATCAAGAAAAACTCTCGCAACTCTTAGAAATAATACAAAAGGACCCATACGATCCGCGTCTGCATACAAAACGTCTCACGGGCTCATTATATGGGCTCCTTTCGTTTCGTATTACCAGAGATTGGCGAGGGATGTTTCGATTTTTGAATCCACACACCATACATCTCCTCCGCATAAAACATCGAAAAGATATCTATCGTTAATTTTATGAAACCAACGATTTATGTCGGCGCGGATCATGCCGGCTGGGAGTTCAAGGAGGCGATTGAGGAGGCGCTTAAAAAAGACGGGTACACCGTCGTGGATATGGGGAATGAACACCTCGTGAACGACGATGACTATCCGGATTTCGGGCACGCGGTCGCCAAACGCGTCGTGACGGACAAACATGCCCGCGGCATTGTGCTCTGCGGGAATGCCCAGGGGATCTGTATCGTCGCGAACAAGGTGAAGGGAGCGCGGGCGGCGACAGGATTTAATACCGAAGCGGCAAAAACGAGCCGGACAGACGACGATAGCAATGTTTTATGTCTTCCGGGACGATTTCTATCAAAAAAAGAAATGCTCGAAGTGGTAAAAGAGTGGTTAGAAACGCCGTTTAGCGGTGCGGATCGTCATGTGCGAAGATTGAAAAAAGTCGGAGATATTGAAGAACAGGAATTTAAAGATTAATCGTCTTTGCGAGGCCTGAAAGGCCGAAGCAATCTCATAAGATTGCTTCGTCGCCTGCGGCTCCTCGCAATGACATAGATATGATTGAAATAATCCCCTCCCTCCTCGTCGAATCCAAGGATGAATTCGAGCGTCGCTTGCGGCTCGTGGAAGACGAGTGCCAAACCGT
>Ga0209211_10010102_pt1 | contig 12387 bp, 15 predicted proteins | sample RifGroA2_FD_183992 | JGI IMG/M metagenome (GOLD analysis project Ga0209211, IMG submission 183992) | Groundwater microbial communities from Rifle, Colorado, USA - Groundwater A2 (SPAdes) (version 2) | ecosystem: Environmental > Aquatic > Deep subsurface > Groundwater | place: Rifle, Colorado... | reverse complement strand
TGGCTCCAAAACCTATTTCAAACTGCAATAGAGTTGCTCCAACGATTACTGCTTATACTAGCGCCAATCAAAGCGCTCCCGGCACACAGTTAATATACCCTATTCAAATAACAAATAATAATGTTGTTTTCTTCATTGTTACACCTCTCTTTATTTCGGCAAGCTTAAATCCCAGACAGCATTGTTGATAGTTATACCCATCTCATCTACATTATCTTCCTGTGTCTTTTGATATCCATCTATAATATGGGTCATGTCTTCAGTTTTTGAATCCATATATACCTCAATATTTTGTGTTTCTGAATGAGATTCTTCCTTAACATCATTGCATGGGTTCACTAAAGGAGTTTCTGGGTCGCCATCAGTATCGATCAATTCAGCAGATTTCATTTTAGTACTTGCTGTAATAGGGACTTCTATATCTACGATGTAACCATTATATGTTCCATCGGCAAACAATGTAAATGAGCCATGGTTTGGTGATGTCAACTGTTTTGTGCCACTTCCTTTTCTTGTTTTTATCTCGCAACCATTTTCTGAGTAATCATCTAAACTCCATGTTAATTGCCCATTTTCAAAGAAAAATGAATCTTGGCCTTCTGCAGAAAATCCGCCGATAGTATACTCTTTAAGATTACCAATGACTGATGCCGTAATTTTTACTTTTGTTGTACCTATCTCTTTCTGTAATTTCTCATCAGTTTGAAAAGTATATTCAGACTTAACTGTGCTTGAAACAGATTTTCCGTCGCATGAATCAAGTGCAGTATTAAGGCGAGGAGTTATGATATTTTCTAAGTCTTCAAAGCCTAGTTGTTGTGCCAGTGTAAGGATTTCCAGTAATTTCTTTTTGCAAAGGCCAGGATCAGCGAGTTGCATCTTTAATTTTATGTTTATTTTATCAAGTAGTTTTTGTTCAACATCTTTACCTAGCCCAACTTGCTGGGCTACAGCAATAGCATTTAGTAGTTCTGGTATTGAAGAATCAGTGCTTAATGCTGTTTCAACAATTGTTTTGGCTTTAGTCATGACATCCTGAATGTCATCATCAATGTTTTCAGGTGGTGGCTGAGAATTGCAGCCTACTAAAAAAATACTAATAAGAAAAATTATAAGGAATCGTTTCATATCTGAGATTAAAATAAATTCCTATTTAAACTTATCGGTTGATGAAATTATTTATTATATCATACATATTAACTCCTAAACAAGATATTCTGCGCAATCATAAGCAAGACAGCAATCCCAATCATCGTTCCAAATACAAATTTATTCCATCTGAATATCTTTGCTCCGTCAAAATTTCCGAACGGAAGCATATTAAATAATCCAAGCCATGAATTGATAATAAAACCATAATAGAATATGCCAAGCAATCCTGCGATTGGAAATATAAAGAGCAGGATTAAAAATATCATTGCAAGCGTCAGATTAACTATTGGGCCAGCAGCTGATATCAATCCATTCTTTCTTGCATTTACATTGCCTGCTATCATCACTGCGCCAGGCGCTGCGAAAATAAATCCTAGAAAGCTCATTATGACTGCTAAAGCAAGCATCTGGTTATCTGCCCTGAACTCTGCCCAGCATCTATAATGCTGAGCAACAATCTTATGTCCAAGCTCATGCAGTAAAAATCCTAAGCCTACAGTTATTGCCGCAGTCAATAGAGTATAAAGGAATCTTTGCGAAAAATTAAAAGCAAACAGATCAGAAAAATGTGTGCCAGAGAGCATTATGGCAAATGCCAAGCTTATTGCTGCCCATGCTTTCAGGATGTGCTGTATCTCTGTCTTTGAAGTAAGCAGTTTACCTAGCTTGATTACATCGTTCTGATGATAATAGTTTTCGTGATATTTCATCTTGTTATTGTCTCTCTATCTCTCTTATCATTAAGCATCTATTGCCTTATACAATATCTCTCTTTTATTCGCTTGCTTATTTATAGCTTTCGTTCTGCATTCTTCAGAACAATATGAATTAAGTTTTTTCCTGCAGTCATTGCAGCACACAAACTGCTTATTGCATGGTGAATAAGAACAGTTGATCATTATTTTACATTGTTTATTGCAGATATCGCAGTTTGAGATTATTTCAATATTCTTGTCAATTTCATTATGTTCATCAGATTTACTGGCTTCTTCTGATGATCCTAAAGGAATTGCTCTCCTCTCATCAAACACATAACATAACCCGTCAAAATATCCTTTTGGGTATTTCTTGCCGAACTTGACTATACCGCCATCCAACTGTGAGACGTCTTTAAATCCTTGCTTGAGCAAAAATGCAGATGCTTTTTCGCATCTGATGCCTCCTGTGCAGTATGTTATGACTTTCTTGTTTTTATATTTTTCAAGGTCTTTAATAAATTTTGGGAAATCCCTGAAATTATGCATATCTAAAGTTACAGCATTTTTGAACTTACCTAATTTTGCCTCATAATCATTTCTTGTGTCTATTATCACATATTTTTCTTGGTCAAAATTATCAAGGATCTGCTTAAAGTCATCTGCAAATAATCTTTTGCCTGAGTAGCTTGGATCAATTCCTGGTACGCCTAAGACAACAATCTCTTTTCTGTTCCTTACAAATATTTTCTTGAACGGATGCTCTTCAGCAATTGATTCCTTGAATTCGATCTCCTTAAATTGCGGGTATAATGCATTGTTCCAAAACCATTGCTTGTATCTCTCAATATTCTCTTTACTTCCAGAGACTGTTCCGTTTATACCTTCCTCTGCAGCATAGACTCTGCCGAGAACGTTGTTTTTTTTGCAAAATTCAAGATGGTCTTTGCAGAATATTGCAGGGTCAGCTATTCTGGCATACTTGTAATATAGCAATACATGGATGTTCTCTGGCAATTTTTCTCTCAGCAGAAAAACCTTGTCGTTCTTTCTTGCAATAGGATTTACCTGAGAATCAAGCTTTAGTGTGATATCTGAGCCTTTCTCTGCTTTAGCTATCTTTTTATCTTCAAGCATCATCAAGCTTACATTATGCTCAAAAGCTTTGGTGGTTGTGCCTTCTATTATTATTTTATCTCCAGACTTTAATTCATTTTCTTCTAATATGATCTCAGCTACATTTGCTGCCTTAAAGAAGTTCTTTACCCTGCCTAAATATATTCTCTCTGTTGCTTTCTTTTGAGTATTGATCATTTTGCAAAGAAGTTGACTCATCTTTTTCTAAAATTTCATATCATCAAATATATCTTCCATATTTAAAACAGGCTTTGCAAATTTTAAGTAATCTTCGTAAGCTATCCTTGGGCATGCAGTATTTATCCAGACTTCAACAAAAGGAAAATTTTCTAACTCATTGAAATCAACATTATCGCAGACAAAGACATAAACATTCTTTCCCTTCTCGGAAAGCCTTTCTTTCATCATCATCGCTCGCTTAAGATGCTGCTGCCCTGGCTTGACTGTCACCATTATGCCGATATTATCTGCTGCTAGATACTTCTTGTATGCAGCTTTTCTCCTGTTTATGACGCGTTGCAGGATTGAGCGGTCTGCCTTCTTGAATTCTTTTGTTACAGGATTATACAAGAAGACGTCTTTTGTAGTATTAAACAATAAAGCATTTGGATGGAACATACCGTCTCCCATATATAAAAAGCATTCAGCTGGAATCTCAGTATCTTTATCTATATCACAACCAAGCATCTGCCCTGGATGCTTTGTATGACGCCCTTCAAATAAGATGCAAGCTCTGCCAGAATCTTCCAGCTGTTTTTTTACAGCTTCTATGCCTGCTTTAAACTGCACTGTTGTTGCAAAGCAGACGCTGGCTGGCAATTTGTCTAGCTCTTTCTTGGGAAGCAGGAAATCCTGCTTTTTTACCTTTGCTTTCACTTCAATAAAAACTGCGCGCATAAATAATAAAATCTGTGGAAAGTATATAAAATTATCGTCGAAGAGTAATTTTTAACTTATTATGTCTTTATGATTTGACTTCTTTTATTGGCACTATCATCATTTTTTCCTTAGCATATCTTATACATGCTTCAAGGTTCTCATCTGGAGCAGTAGCTGTTGTGCTGCGATAGAAAGCATTCCTATGGAAATATTCTCTTGTGCCTGGCTTAGCGCCTTCTGGTCTTAGTTCCATAACTACTACATAAGGAAACCCTTTAAATCCATCATCCTTGCTTTTTCTGCATATTAAAAATCCAGTGTTAGGATAAGTTTTGCTTGGAACATAAGTAAAAACCTTAGAGGCTCCAGGTGTTTTTTCTAATATCTCATCAAAGAATGGATATCCTGATATCTCTTTGCTGCAGATCTCTAATAGGAATATGCCTCCTTCTTTAAGAACCCTATAACCCTCTTCAAGGGTTTTAAGCGTATCAGCTACATAAACCAATGTTGAGACAGAATATCCAAAATCTATCCTGTTATCTGCGATAGGTAAAGCGCTTGCATCAGCTCGAGCAAAATAAGAGATAGGCTTTGGCAAAGGCTGATTAGTTGGGCATTGAAAAAACATTCTATCTAATAAAGATAACCCACTAGGGTATTGTTCAGGGATAGTCAGTATTCTTCCTGGAATCATTCCCGGCAATGGATTAAGATCTATGCCAATACCTTGTATTTTTTTGCCCAGATTTTTTAACCTCATGTCGCGAACTGCCTGCTCTAATGCTGAACCAGAGCCACAGCCGATTTCAAGGATACTAAAATGTTCTTCTCTTGTATGGTCGGCTACTCTTTCTGCAAGAGTTCTATAAAAATCAATGCCACCTTCATTAAATAAGGCGATTAAATTACTTACATCTCTAGTCAATTGTTCTCTTTCCAAAACTTCTTGCAATGGGTTCATAATCCTCAAGAAATTGATGTCTTATTTAAATATCTGTCGACGATAGATGCATTATCTGGCATTGAAAAAATCAGCTGAAATTCTTCACTGGACATCCTCCTTCGGCACTGGACAAACACAGGAAGAATTTATATAAACTAGATCCCTCTTTTCTATTACAATAAAAGACCTTATGATAACCAACACATTCACATTCTTAGATGGTATCGGAAAAAAGAAAGAACTGCAATTATGGCAGTCTGGTATCACAGACTGGAACAGATTTCTTGATGCAGAAAGAATCTTTAACATCTCTACAAAAAGCAAAATCTACTATGACTATGAGCTAAAGAATGCAAAGAAAGCTTTGCTTGAAGATGATTTTGGTTATTTTGCACGAAAATTTCCTAGTACGGATACATGGAGATTGTTTGATTATTTCCGAGATGAAGCTGTTTATCTTGATATTGAGGCAACAGGAGTTGGTAATGATGATTATATCACTGTGGTTGGATTGTATGATGGCAATGATACCAAGACCATGGTCAAAGACATCAATCTGGATGTTAAAAAATTAGCGCAGATGATTTCTAGATATAAACTTATTATCACATTCAACGGCTCAAGCTTTGACCTTCCGATGCTTGTAAAAAAATATCCTGTGTTGCAAAATGTTTTTTCTCAGATTCCTCATATTGATTTAAGACATCTGTGCGCAGAGATTGGTTTAGTCGGTGGATTAAAAAAAATTGAAAGAGAACTGAATATCAGAAGGCAAAATTTCTGGGTAGAGAAATTGCATGGTGGAGATGCTGCACAACTCTGGCGCCTTTGGTCAGGAAGCAAAGATGAATATTACCTTAGGTTACTGATAGAATACAACGAAGAGGATATCATAAACTTAAAGCAGATTATAGTGCATTGCTATACAGAGATGAAAAGCCAGCTTTTGGAAAAGCTTAAATAGTTTGGCTGTTAACTAAATTCAACAATTATCAAAGAGGTGTTGATTATGGCATATAATCCGTTGGCATTCAGCCTCATATTAGTGTCTATGGGTGCACTTATATTCTCGGCATATTTTTATCTGTTGATAAGGCGCAAAATCTCTCAGAAGCAGGAAAAGACATTCGGAAGCATCTTTATCATCCTTGGTTTAATAGCAGGAATATTCGGTTTCAGCATCTATTTTTACGAGACTTTGCCTGCACAGTATATAGAGATATATGCGGTTGGCTTGCTTGTTTTTGCGATGCTGCAGATTGTATTAGGGCTTAGCATGGCATTTGACTGGGATAAAGCTCCTGCATCTTATCTTGCAGCATTAGGGGGAATAGCATTGCTCAACTCAGCAAGAACAGTATATTTTTTCTCGCTTTCAAAATCACCTTTGGCAACAACTGCATTATTCGGAGTCTCTGGCCTTGGGTGTGTTGGAGTAGCGTTATTATCCTATCTAGGCGCAAAGAAGATGCCAAGATGGCTTGTGTTCTTAGTGCTTTCGGCATTTGTCATCGTAGGTCTGCTTGCTTTATATTCAGGCATCAGCGCACAGTATGGCCATGTAAGTAGCGCACTTGCTAAGGCAGCTGGAGCTTGATTATATTAGTAGTTTAAAAGAAAAATGAATTACTGGAGCAGATAATAGTTCATTGCTATAATGAGATGAAGAACAGATTAAAAGAGGCTAAGAACATATTACCTTAACTTTCTTATTTTCTTTTTCGTATGACATTACCCATTAATACTGCATATCCTAAAATCATTGCAAGAGGGAGCCATGGGAAAGAAATTGAAAAATCGTGGTTATTCCTATTTTTTAGTTGCTCAAATGTTCTTCCTTCTGTATCTACAACAACCGTATATTTTTCAGCTTTTTTTGTAGCTTCTTCTAGACTTTTAAAATTAATTTTGATATCCTCTGATCTTGCTGTATTTCCTCCTCTATCAGTTACTTCAGCATGATAAGTAGATTCACCCATTTCTCCAGGTGGCACTGCTTGAGATATTAGGGTATCCAAATCTGGATTATCTTTTGTTAATATTGGCTGACCATCTCTAAATAAAACAATTTTTGTAATGCCATTATTGTCTCCATCATAATCAAAGCCTCTTACGATAAGACTATTATCTTTCTCATAATAATAAATTTCTGCTCTAGGTGCAGTATCAATGGCCTGTCCACTAAAATTAACCGTCACAGCATTTGTTGTAATAGTAGGTCCATTCTTAAAATTAATTTCTGCTTGATAATTGTGTGGACCATAATTAGTAGGTATAATTTTTTCTTGAAATAAAAAAATCTGATCAATTTTAGTCAATATTGGCTTTCCGTCTTCAAGTATTCTTATACTTTGTACTGTATCTTGGTCATATTCATCACGCCATCTTACCCTAAGCTGAACACTCTGTCCTGCTTCAGCTGTAACCGATGATAGCTCTGCAGTAGGCAACAATGTCTTCTCTTCAATGCCTGCATAATTCACTTGCATATTTGAAGTTCTTATTGTTGGACCATCTTTATATTTTACTTCAGCAAAATACTCATGTGTTCCTGGCTCAGAATGTGTAACTTTAGTCTGAGTACTAAAAAAATGATTAGTGTCAGTATATATCAGATTTCCATCTTCATATAATTTTACCCATTCTATTCCTTTATTATCAAACATATCACGTTGTCTTATTGTAAATTCTGTAGTTCTTCTGCAGGTCTGCAGACTGGCTTCTAGTGTAGCAGTTGGAAGATTATCTTGAGTATACCCGGTGAAATTGACAGGTATTTCTTGGGTTCTTACTGTATTTCCATCTTTGTCAGTAATTAAAGCCTTATATGTATGAGTACCAGGAGTTGTGTGTGTAACCTTCACCGTATTAGAAAAAAGATATTCTAAATCAGTATGAATTACTTTATCATCTTCAAGAATAGAAACTTTAGCAATACCTGGGTTAGTACCTTCTAAATCATAGGTTCTCACTGTTAACTCTAATGTTTGCCTAGGTGCCTGATAATCTACTGTTAATGTTGCTGTAGGTATGTCTCCCATTTTATCGCAAGAAAAGTTAACATTATTTTAAATGTTTTCTGATTTTTAATAAATAATAGTTATTAATTTTTACCTAATCTTCTTCCTTATCATCTCAATTTTTCTCTCATCAACCTATCAACATGCTCAATCCATATCCAATCGGTAGTTTTATATATCACTTGGTATTTTAATCTATCAAATGATAGAAAAATCTACCTTACAAAAAGTGCTGGAACTGTTTTTTGAGAACCCTAGAAAGGAGCTTCATCTTAGAGAGCTCTCTAGAGAATTAGGATTATCGATGCCGACTATAATCTCTTCTACAGACATTCTTGCCAAAGAACAGTTGATAGTAAAGAAGAAAGGCAGTGTGCTGACGCAAGTTAAGGCTAATAGGGATAATCCAGATTTTATAAGGCACAAGCGTGTTTATAATCTTGAGAGGATATATTCCTCTGGTATAATTGACTATCTTATTTCCGAATATAATCACCCTAAGATTATAATCCTGTTCGGCAGCTATTCAAGAGGAGAAGATATAGAAAACTCAGATATAGACATAGCTGTAACAACCACCAAGAAAATGACCCTTAATCTCAGCAGATATGAAAAGATTTTTAATAAGCCTATTAATATACATGAGATCAGCCTTAATAAGACAAGCGAGGAATTTAGGATGAATCTTGCGAATGGCATCGTATTGGAAGGCACATGGTAAAAGAGTTTCAGTTTTTTCTGGAAAAAGGGGAAGTAAAAAAGCAATCGCCTGACTTGAACTTATCAAAGGCAACTTTGAACGAAGGCATGGAAAGGCTTGATTTTGCAAAAAGCATCTTACCTTTCTCAAAGCCAAAATATATTCTTGAAAACGCCTATGAAGCAATGAGAGAAGGGGCAGATTCCATCCTCTATAGAGAAGGATACAAATCATTCTCACATGAAGCATCGATTGTCTATCTTTTAAAGAAAGGCTTTAGCACACAAGACATCCTGGAATTTGACAGGTTTAGAAAAATCAGAAACAGCATAAAGTATTACGGCAAGGATTGTGAAAAGGAAGATGCTCTTCTCTCATTGAAACTAGCTGAAAAGATCTTAGCAAAAATAAAAGATTTAGCTAGATAATTTATGGATAATGAAATACTAGAAGATTAAACCTCTTCTTTAATATATTATCATCTAACCTTCTCCCTCAACAATCTATCAACATGCTCAACAGCAATCTTAAATCTATCCAGAGAAGCGATTGGTAATGTAACATCGCTTATCTTTCCTCCTGCTGCAAACTCATGACCGCCGCCGTTAAACAGCTTAGCAATTTCGACTAAATTAATTTCTACCTGCTCGTTTCTCCTGAAACTGATTTTGCCATCACGATAAATCACAACACTGACATCTATTCCTTTGTTCTCAAGGATTTTGCTGCCAGCATCTGCAGTGCTTAACAAGGAAGAGGAAAAACCAAATGCAAAATTATATTTGCCGTAGTAATGTGTCTGCAGATTATTAATCAATTCAGCAAATGCTTTCTCTTTCTTTACAAGATATTCTTCTCGCAATTTTTCAAGTTTATCGCTCCAGAAAATTCCTTTGCTTAGTTCTTCAACCAGCTCTTTTCTGTTATATCCAGAAACAAGTATGTCTGCTAATTTTGCGCTTCTTTCATCTTTCTTAACCCAGAACTCATGGTCAAAGGCGATTGCGCTAAGTTCTTGTGAGATTTTGTCATGCAGCATAAATCTCTGCCAGCACATTATTGCAGAGCATTTGGTCGTGTCAAAGTCAAGGAATTTTATGTTCTTTGCAAGCAGATCATGGACTTCCTGGCTGCATTTGAGATGGGTGTTCCAATATATTATCTTGCTGTTGTTCTGTACAACAGAGGCAAACTTCTTTTCTAACCTATCTACCTGTTCTGGAGGGAAATCAAGGATAAATATCAGCTGCTGCTTTTGTTCTGACAGCTGTGAAAATTCCTGCTCAACATTGCTGTAACTTAAGAAATCAACCTTATAATCAAACTGCTTGATGCGCATCCATCTCACTAATATAGCTGCTGCGCAAGCTCCATCAAGGTTCTCAAATGCATAGATTGCATGTTTTCCTACCATAAATCTATATTATGCACGTGAAGTATTTAATTTTTATCAATAATCTAACAATTATCATACCAAAAGTTTATTAAGAAGTTAGTCATTATCCTGACGTATGGAAAAAGAACATCAAAATAAGAATGGGACAGCAGAGCATACTCCAGAGCCGCATAATGCAAATAGTGGCGTACATGATGAAGTGCATGAAACACATGACGGAGAACATGCATCTTCTAATCCGCATGGTGGAGCACATGGCACAGCAGATAATGGAGGTCATGGCGGCGGACATGGACATCATTTTATCCCTTCAACTGTATTTGAAGCAATTAAAACTAGGCGTTCTGTGAGAAAATATCTTGATAAAGCAATTCCTCGTGAATTAACTACTAAAGTCATTGATGCAGGAAGATTTGCCCCAAGTGCAGGTAATCTCCAAAATTGGAAATTTATTCTCTGTGAAAAACAAAGCGTAAGAAATGGGATAGCTGATGCTTGTTTGCAGCAATGGTGGATCTCTTCTGCGCCTAGCATTATTGTTATAGTTGCAGAGCCTGACAAAGCAAAAAGATTCTATGGCTTAAGGGGAGAGAGATTATACACTGTCCAGAACATTGCAGCAGCTGCTCAAAACATTTTGCTCTGCGCGCATTCGCTTGGCTTAGGCGCTTGTTGGGTCGGCGCATTTGATGAAGATAAAGTTTCCAGAGTCTGTTCTATCCCTGAAGAATATAGGCCGCAGGCAGTCATAACATTAGGGTATGCAGATGAGCATCCTCCAGAGCCAACTAAATATCCTTTAGAAACAATTACCTATTTCAATAGCTGGCGTTCCAGGATAGAGGACATAGAATCATATTTTGGATTCCACAGCGTAAAGATGGAAGAAGGGCTTAAGAATCTCAAGATAAAGATCGATCATGGCTTGAAATCAATAACAGAAAAAGGCAAGACAATGGTTGACAAGATGTATAAGGAAGGGGATACTAAAAATAGTTCAGGGCATTCTGATAGTGGGCATAAGTAAATTTATATAGTTTAAATCATTTATACTCTCTATATTTTTATTTTTACAACATTTAATTGAAAGATTTGTGATGTCGAACTAAGTGAGACATCACGAGGGTTTGGTTAAGCTTTTGCGAAGCAAAAGGTTATTATGAAAAAACAAAAATTATTCCAACTGATTGCATTGAACCTTAAGAAATATGGTGCAAAAAAAGTTGCCATATTTGGGTCATATGCAAGAAACGAAGAAAAAAAAACTAGTGATATAGATATATTAGTTAAGTTCTCACCTGCTAAAAGTTTGCTTGATCTTGTTAAGATTGAGCGTGAGTTGTCAGAAACAGCAGGTGTTAAGGTTGATTTGCTTACTGAAAAAGCGATAAGTCCTTTATTAATAAACAATATTAAAAAGGAGATGAAGGTACTTTTGCCATGAAAAGAGACGACTCTTTTTATCTAAAACATATTCTAAATGCTATCCTGAAAATTGAAAAATATACCAAAGAGATTTCTCAAGCAGACTTTAAAAGATCTGATTTGATTCAGGATGGCGTGGTCAGGCAAATCGAGATAATTGGCGAAGCAACGAAACATCTTTCAGCAGAATTTAGAAGTAAGAATGCTGCTATTCCTTGGAAAGATATTGCAGGGATGAGAGATAAATTAATCCATGGTTATTTTGGTGTTGATATTGGGGCAGTGTGGAAGACGGTGCAAGATGATATGCCTCCATTTAAAGCTGAGATAGAAAAGTTAATAAAATAGTTTAGCGTTTATAGTCTTTAATTTTTTATTTAATTAAATAAATAATATTCGAGGTGAGGAAAAATGGTGTATGTAACAATAAACTATTGGGCAGTCTTATTGGCTGGAGTTCTTAGCATGGCACTTGGTGCTTTATGGTATTCGCCATATTTGTTTGGCATGACCTGGGTAAAGCTCAGCAAATTCAGTACAAAGGATCTTGCAAGGTTAAAGAAATCCGGCAGTGTAAAGAGGTCTTATACAATCATGTTTCTGACTACTCTAGTGACAGGATATGTATTATCACATTTTGTTGATTATATTGGAGCAGCAAGTTTGCTTGGCGGAGTTCAGTTAGGCTTTTGGATCTGGCTTGGGATAGCTGCACCTCTTCAGTTAGGCATGGTATTATGGGAAGGCAGACCTGTCAAGCTGTATTTCCTGATTACAGGGCATACTTTGGCAAATCTTGTACTTGTGAGTGCAGTGCTTGCTGTCTGGCCTTAAGAAAAATTTGATTATTTTTCCTATATTTAGTTTCTTTTTTGTTTTTATCTTTAATTATTGGTCGTCTAATCCTCTATTATAACCCAAGTTTGACAGATAATTAAAAAGTGTCCTTAGTTTGTTTGAATCTACCATGAAACAAACCAAACTAAGAACACTAAAGTCATTAACACCAAACCAGAATATAACCTTTCCTATTGGAA
>Ga0209211_10010101_pt1 | contig 12387 bp, 12 predicted proteins | sample RifGroA2_FD_183992 | JGI IMG/M metagenome (GOLD analysis project Ga0209211, IMG submission 183992) | Groundwater microbial communities from Rifle, Colorado, USA - Groundwater A2 (SPAdes) (version 2) | ecosystem: Environmental > Aquatic > Deep subsurface > Groundwater | place: Rifle, Colorado... | reverse complement strand
GTGCCGCCGCTGGTGAAGACGATTTCCGACGGTTCGGCACCGATGAGCCCCGCGACCTGCGACCGCGCCTCATCGAGCACCGCTTTGGCGCGCTGACCGAAATAATGGATGCTCGACGCGTTGCCGCCGACAGTTTTGATGATTTCGGCGTATCATCGATGAGGCCCGTTAGTGATGTATCTTTCATAGTGATAGAACTTTCTGCGCAAATAAATACTTTTCTAGAACTGAGTGTGAAGTGAGCGTTATCTACTCTTCCTTCTTCTCTTCTATCTCGTTGCCGTTCTCGTCTATCTTGACGATCTTTATGACGTAGACCGGGCATGCTTCGGCGGCCGCTTGGTTGTCGTCGTAATCTGCTTCGTCGATGATGAGCTCCCATTTCTTCGTGGCCGGGTTGAATGTCGCGGTCTTGAGGTCGGCTTTGCCGTCGTCCGCGAAGAGCCACATGTCGGGTGCTGCCGCCGCGCATGCGAACGCGCCGATGCACGCTTCGCGGTCGTAGATGATCTTGTACTTGTTGGCCATGCGGGTCCCTTTGATGTTCGTGTTTAACTGTTTATGGCTGCTTTTTTGCGCTGCGGCGTTCGCACTGCTCGTCCCTCGCAGCATTTGCGTCGAGCCGCCTGCATGAATCGGCGGCTCTCCTGGTTATACGCCAAGGCAGCGCTGTGAAGAAAGAACAGTATATCCTGGGTCTATCCTATCGCTCTGCGCACGTCGATGACTTCGACGCCGCCGACGCCCGGGATGGTGCCGAGGTCCGTCTCGAGCGGCTCTGTGCTGCCGAGTTTCTCGTCCATGACGAAGATGATCTCAAGCGCCTTGAGGCCGAACGCGATGGGTTTGACTGTGAACCGCTTTTCGCCGTCCTCCTGCACGAATGTGTTGATGCGTGCTTCCGCCGCTTGCTGCATCTCTTCCATGTTCGCATCAGGCCCGTCGGGCATGAGCTTTATCGTGACGATCGCTTTTGCCATAGCTCCTCTAGTTGGGGCCGATGAAGCCGCACTTCACGCAGGTGTACTTCGCGACGGTCTCGCGTTCGTTGCGGGAGCGGACTATCTCCTGCTCGTTGCATTTCGGGCAGAGAAAGCGCACGCTGCCTGTCGTGTTCGTGATGCTGTTTCCGAGTGTCGAATTTGCCATGAGTATCACCGTTCCGGCGCGCAGGGTGCGCTCCGAAGGCTATGTGTTGCCGGAACGACAGGGCCTTTTTAAAGGTTATGCTGTCTTAGCTTCGGTCGCTCTCCGTCGTGCTATCGCCGCGTCCACAAGCCCTTGGAAGAGCGGTGCGGGGTGCAGGAGGTGCGATCGCAGCTCAGGGTGTGCTTGGGTGCCTACGAAGAACGGATGTGCGATTTTTGGCAGTTCGATGAACTCGGCGATGTTCTTGTTGAGCGCATGGACGCCCGATATGCGCATTCCGTTCTGCATGAGATTGGAATGGTATATCGGGTTGACTTCGTATCGGTGGCGGTGCCGTTCGGTCGCTGTTTGCGCACCGTCGTACAGGCTGGCGACGATGCTGCCCGGGGTGAGTGCCGCTGTTTGCGCGCCCAATCGCTGCGTTCCGCTGCGTGCGGTGATGCTCTCCTGCTCGGGGAGTATCGTGATCACCGGGTGCGGTGTCGCGGGTTCGACTTCGGTCGTGTGCGCACTGGTGAGGCCGCAGACGTTGCGCGCGTATTCTACTACCGCGAGTTGCATGCCGTAGCATAGCCCGAGATATGGTATTTTCTGTTCGCGCGCGATGCGGATGGCGGCTATTTTTCCGTCGATGCCGCGAGAGCCGTAGCCGCCGGGCACGATGATGCCGTCGAAATGGGTCAGTTCCTCTTGGAAGCCGGGTCTGTCCGTGCCGAACATGACGAGGTCGATATCCACAGCATGGGTCGCTCCTGCGTGCACGAGCGCCTCCTTCACGCTCTTGTACGAGTCGTTCACGTCGGTGTATTTCCCGCATAGCGCGATACGCACCGAAGACGTAGGGTGCGTGATGTGCTTGACGCGCGCTATCCACTCCTTGCTCGCGCCGGGGACGTCGATACCGAGTGTGCGGGCGATGACCTTGTCGAACCCTTGCAGCATCAATTCAACGGGCAGCGCGTAGACGGTCTTGAGGCTCGGGCTCTCGAAGATGGCGTCGCGTTCGATGATGGACGCTTCGCTTATCTTCCTCCGTTGCTCCGGCATCAACGGTCTTTGCGCGGCAGTGCGCACGATGAGCATGTCCACTTCGATGCCCATCGCGGTGAGTTCGGAGAGCGACCGTTGCAGCGGCCGTGTCTTCGGCTCGTTGTCATCGATGGTGTAGCACATCGGTCCGACATGGATGTAGATGACGTTGCGTCTCCCATGCCGGTGCTTGAGCATGCGCGCGGCGTGAAGCGCGAGGTTCGCCGAGTCGTCGCCGACCGTGCCGCCTATCTCGATAGTGACGATATCGGCGTTCTGCGCCGTGCCGATAGTCTCTATCTCCTCGAGAAGAAGGTCGCGCAGGTGCGGGATCTCTTCGATGGTGCGGCCTTCGTAGCGCTTGCCTTCGCGTTCGAGCCGAGCGATCTTCTCGTTGAGTTTTCCGCGTGTGATGGACTGGGTGCCGCTCGCGTGTTGGCCGGTGAACCTCTCGTAATGGCCGAAATCGAGGTCCGCTTCAGTCCCGTCGTCGAGGACGAAGCACTCCCCGTGCTCGATGGGGTTCATGGTGCCGGGATTGTGGTTGTGGTAGCCGTCCCATTTGATGTTCGTGATGCGGTGCGTGCTCGCAAGAAGCGAACAGATACTCGCGGTGACAATGCCCTTGCCAAGGCCTGAGTACACGCCCCCTGTTATGACAATAAACTTCATGCGCCCACCTCGATGTATTCTCTTTGTTTGCATTCTCTTTGTTTGATGCGGTTTCCGTCTTCTTCATCGATAGTTCTCTTCGTCGAATCTATGTCGTATCCGTCTTATCCCCGCCTCTCTACGAAGACATAGCTATCGCCTATCTGCGACGTTATGATTACTCGGGCGGAAAAGACTTCTTAAGGGTTTCTCGTCTCCACCACCGTAGTCTATTTAAATGGGCGTCGCGTAAAGATAGTCCGCGCACGCAGCACCTATGCGCTCCATCACGGTGCGTTGTGATGCTGGCCCGTTATTGTCGGAGATGTGGTTCCTGTGAAAGACGCCATCAAGTTCATGCTCATCCCCATCGTCGGAGTCTTAGGTATAGGGCTCATCTTCTTGGCGATCGTGTGGGCGGGAAACTACCAATCCAAGATAGAGAATGCGGATGGGAAATACAGTTCCGCGAGCAAGGACCTCGGCGGTTACGCAGTGATGATGCCGACGTACAACTGCGATGACAGCTATTTCCCCGTGTGCGGTTTCGACGGCAAGACGTACGACAACACCTGCAAAGCGCTCGCTGCAGGCACGAAAGTATCGCATAGAGGCGTGTGCCAGGCGTGAAGAGTCTAGATTATTGTCATACCGATATCAGTCGTGTCTCGTTCTGTCACGAAGATGATTGCCTTGGAATACACGACGAGCCGCGAGTCTGTGAGGCGGTGGCCGAACAGCTGCGAGTGGCGAGACTGATGTGCGAAACGCAGTAATTCTCCGCAATCATCGAGTAGAAGATGCTTTTTCAAAAATTATTGCGGTCATTCTTTGTCCGTTGCATGCAATCCGCGCATCGCTTCGACCACGCGCGCAATCGGCAGGTCGGTCTTTATCCCGTGGCCGCTGATGTGCGTGCGGCATGCGCGCGTCTCGCCGAGCGCCGATAGAAGCGCGTCCCGTCGTGGCGCGGGGAGTTTGTGCCGCGATGCTATCTCGTGTACGTCGTAGAATCCGATGACGCCTTTCTCGTCGAGCTTGCACTCGTCGATTATGACGCTCAACATCGATATGAGCGAGCAGTATCTTTTTTCATCGATGGCTTTCGCGCGGTCGTGCATGCGCGAGACTGTCCCTCTGTCGTGCAGCGGACCGGTCCAGAGAGGTCCTGCGACGGTCAGCGGTCTCGCGCAAGCGGGGCAGACGCCCGAGTTCCTATCGCTCGCCACGGTCTGCATGCAGCCGCCGCATACATGCAGGAAGCCGTGATTTCGTATAACGTCTTTCGCCGCGGTATGGCTGCGTTCACAGCGGAAGAAGATGCGGTAATAATGGTCGGTGGACATGGAGAGCACCGGCACGAGCCCCTTCTCGTACTGCGCTCCGATGAGCTGCACCTTGCGGATGAGTATGCGCAGGCCTGCCTCGTGCATGAGCCAGTTGCGTATGGGTGCCGCCCAGTACTTGCGTGCCGTCGCCGCGGGGTAGGTGCCGGCTAGCGCCGAGGTGTCCGTCGCGGTCACCGCGAGCATGCCGCCGCGCTCGATGCTCTGGCAGGCGGCGTCGAGGAAAGGGTTCGGCGTGCCGAAGGGATCGATGTCGATGTAATCGAAATGCTCCTCGCGGAGCATGATGTTCGCGTCTATCATCGAGAGCGTCACGTTTTGCATCTCCGCGTCATCGATGCCTTCTTTGTTGAGCGCAATATTCTCCTTCGCGTACTGGATCGCTTCAGGAGACCTGTCGTTGACGCGCATGCGCTTGAACGATATCATCTTGGGTAGCACCAGTTCACGGAGTATGCGCGCTGCGCGCAGGCCGCTCGCTTCCAAGGGGAGGCCGATACGCAGTCCTCCGGCTCTCGCGTCCGACGGCGCGCCGATGACGAGGAGCATCGCCAGTGTCGTGTCGCGGTTGAGCTTCATCACCGGATTATAGAATACGCTCATCTCGCGGCTGATCTTATCTTCGCTGTCTGTGACGAACGGCGTGATGCCTTCGATGAGCTCTCTGCGCATGGTGGTTGAGAACGCCACGGCGTTTAAAAAGATGCGTCCTGAGGGGCTCTTGGGCGGATCGTTCTTGTCAGATCGTTTTCCTTCTCCTGCCGCGACAGTTGGAGTGATTCAGGATTCTCATCCTTGCAACGAGACGGTGCCGTGGAGCTGGCCGCGAGGAAGAAGTATGTCTGCCTCATCGCCGGTCCCGGGTGCGGCAGGAGACCCTTTGTTTCTCAGGAGCACCAATGCGCCGTAACCGGTCGATCCGAAATAATCGTCGGTATCCTCGTCTTCAAGAAGCGTCATGTTCCGGACCGCGACGCGCCAATCCTCGCCGCCGTGGTGCGAGATGTTGAGCGCTATACGCTCTTGCGTACCGCCCACCTTCGCCCATGGCAGCACGAGCTCCACACCGAGCACGTTCCCTGTGATGTTGCCGATGCGGACCGCTGCCCCGTTCTTGTCGAGTATCTCCGCTATGCCGTTGCGGAAACCTTGGTCGACGCTGATGTTGTATGTTCCGGTCGCGTTGTCGAGCGGTCCTATGCGCACGCGGAAACGCGCGTCCTCGAGCAGGATGTCGACGGTGCCGTTCGTTGCGCCAGGCGTCCCCAGATACTCATAGCTGTAACGGTTGTTCTCGAGATCAGAGAATCTGATGGTGTTCGGGTCGAAATGCGCGGCATCGTACTTCACGATGAATGTCCTGCCGTCGCCCGTCGTCAGCGGTATGATGGTGTCCGGTGCGATGCAGTACGGGTTGCTCGCAGGACACGGTGTCACGCGCAACCGCTCATCGATGCTGCCGAGTATGAGTCTGCCCGCGTCCTCCTCGATGATCGGGAGTTGCAGCCTGCCTTTCCACGTGACTATCTCAAGGTCGTATCCGTGTTTCGTGCGTTTGAAGAACATGAGTGTCGCGTTCTGCGCAGGGTTGCCTTTGTACTCGATATCGAATATGGCGCTTGCGAGCGCGTGCCATCCGAGATTGTCGCGCAGGCTTTCGCCCGGCGATAGCATGATGTTCCTGCCGTCGTCGTTGCCTTTGGTGTAGAGCGTGTAGCTGATGCTCCTCGGCGTGATGTTGCACATGCTCTCGCGCACGCTCGTGCCGTTCACCTCGAGCGGTTCGTCCTGCTCGAAGAAGAGGTTGCTCGGTATGCTCTTTCCAAAGAGCGCGACCGATGTGTTCGTGGCTTCCGCGATGACATAGGTGTGACCGAGTATCTGGATGTCGCGTCCTTGCATATCGATGAATGTCCCTTTGTAGAGCGTTATCCTGTACTCGAAGACGGGTTTCCCGCGTTCGAAGCGCATGAATGTACCGAGCTCTTCATCGACTTTTGCGAACGCGACGGTGCCCGTGGTGTTGTTACCGAACGCGAACCGCAGCGTCTCATCGTAGCCGACGAGTTCGTTGCCGCTCACGCGGATGGGCTGGTGCCGCAGGAGCGGGAACTCTTTGCTCGTGATGAACGGGTGTGCATCGCCGAGCTCTTCGCCGAGCGGTATATCGAGATCGACGCTCGGCGTCTTGTTGTTGATGACGACCTGCGGCCAGCTGTGCGTCTGCTCGCCCGGATTCTTGTATTCCGTGTTATCCGGCGTGTCTGCGGGCGGGTTCGTGCGTGGGATATCGGGCCGTGCTGTCCCGTCATTCGGCGTTACGGTCACCGGCGGGGTTGTGCTGTCGGTCCCGTCATCGAATGGTGGGGGGCTGCATGCTCCTAGAAACAGGATCGCTACTATCCCCATGACCACGATGAAGCTCTGTCGCATTGTCTCCCGACCCACACTAGCCTCTCCCCTAAGGAGTATTTAAAGAATTCGTCCATGCAACGTCATGATGCGACTATCGTGCATAGATGATCCGCGTTGTTTGTTTCATCTGCGCCGTCTCTTCGTGCGCACTTCGCACGTCATATCCGTCTCTTTCGCCAGTGTGATGATGGAGAGTGCGAGGATCACTGCCGATGCGGCTTGCAGTTCAAGGCCGTTCCATGGCAGTATCGCTAGCGTCGCGCTCACGCCGAACGCAGAGAGTATGAGCGGGAACAGGCCGAAGAAACACCCCGGACATCCTGCTGCAAGACTCCCTACTGCTATCCCTATCATCCCGAGGCCTGCGCTCTTCGCGCGTAGCTCGCGTATCTTCGCCACTGCGAGGGTTATCGCGATGCCGAGTTGCACGCTTGTGATGATTGCGAGTACCGTGAAGGGGATCGTGTATTGCGATCGCATCGATGTGTAGAATGCAGTGATCGAGCCGTGCATGTAGATGACGACTGCGAATGTCGCGATGAAATACAAGCATGAGAATGGCACAAGCATGTATTTGTACGGTGCTGACACCAGTGTCTGTATGACTCGTGCGTGCCTTGTGCGCATCTCGCCTAGTGGTCGGTTCCAGCCCATATGTGCCTCTGTCGTGTCTCTATCAGGTCCCTATGTTGTTATGTTGGATATCTATTCAAAAATGTTGCGAAGGGCTGCGGATGACGCAGGTTATCTTGCAGTAGCGTCGGTTATAGCGTTGATGTTGTCATGTTGATGCTACGGTTCATCGTCTCGATCTCTGTGTTTACGATTACATGTGTGCGCATGGATGAGGACGGATGAGAACGTGAAAATAAAAAAAGATAATGAAAAAGAAAGGATTTGCGTTCTATCCGCATCCGCCTACTGCGTTACCTGCCGCTTGTGTGCCGGCACCGATCGCGCCAGCGCCAGGGTTCTCCTGGTTCGTGTTGAGTGCGGTGTTGCACTCGGCAGGGGGTGTGGTGAACGCGTTGCAGATGGCCTGCTTGAGCGCCTCTTGGCTTCTCGCGACATTCGCCTCGACGCCGTTGATGATGAGCGTCGGGCTACCGCCTACTTCGTACTTGTCCGTGAGCGTCTTATCGACATTGAACTGCGGGTATCTGCCGCTAAGCCATGAGCTCTGGTCCGCGAGGTTTGTTTTCACGTTGAACTCCTTGTCCGCCGCATCGAAGCAGGTCTGCACCTTGCTCTCATCGACGCCCGCCTTCACGAGGCATCCTTCCGAGTCCGTCGCTTCGACGAAGCATTTCAGGTATGCGAGATACTTGCTCGGCTGCTCTTTCTGGATGCAGTACTGTCGCAGGTTCTCGAACGCCTCTTCTTCGCCGTGCATGATGTAGCTCACGTAGTGTATCTGCATGTCTGCTTTGCTTCCCAAGAGCTCGGCGACGGGGGCATATGCCTTCTCCATCTGGAGGCCGTAGGGGCAGTAGCTCATGACGAAGAGCTCGACTTTGGGCTTGGCAGTTTTCGGCACGGTCGGCGCAGGGGGTAATGCTTGCTCCTCAGGCGCCGGTGCGGGGGCTGCTGCTTTGCCGCTGAGTTTCTCATCGATCTTCTGCTGGAATGTCTCGAAGGGGAGCGCGCCTACGACGAGCTCGTCCTTTATCCAGAAGCTGGGTGTTCCGCGCAGTCCGCGGCTTGACGCCTCGGCGATGTCTGCTTGCACGCGTGCTTCGGTCTTCTTGTTATCTAGGCAATCGTTGAATTCCGCGGTGTCGAGGCCGAGATCCTTAGCGTACGTTTTGAGGCTCGCTACGCCGAGCGCTCCTTGGTTCTCGAAGAGTTTGTCATGGTACTCCCAAAACTTGCCTTGGTCGCGTGCGCATTCCGATGCGATAGCCGCTCCCATGGCGTCAGGATGTATCGATTCGAGAGGGAAGTGCTTGTACACCACCTCTACCTTGTCACCGTATGTCTCTTTGATCTGTTTTATCGTCGGTACCGCGCGCGTGCAGAACGGGCATTGGAAGTCGGAATACTCGATGATCTGGAGTTTCTCGTTCGAGCCGCTGCCGGTCTGCGTGTCGCTGCCGTCACTCCCGCCGGTCTTGCCGAACAGGTAGCCTGTGTAGAAGCTCGTCGCGATGACGAGGAGTCCGAGCAGCACATAGATCACGATGAGTGCGAGACCGCTGTTTCCTTCGCTTTCGATGCGTTCCCGTTTGGGTGCTTTGGGCGGAGGCAGGGGCGTCTTTGCCTTGTGCTTCGCTTTGTGCTTTGGCTTTTTTTTGACGGATTTCTCCTGTGCATCTTTCTGCTCAGGCTCTTCCGTGTGCTCTTCTTGGGGAATCGTCTCTTCGTCTTCTGGCATGATACCACCCTCTCGCTCTTGCGGAGCGAATGAATATTGGTTATTGTCTGCTAGCCGTCTCTTTATTATTGTTTTGGTCAGTCTTTCCGAGTTTAAGAAGCACCCCTGATGTCGCTTTTTATGCTTTATGAATCTCAGATGGGGTTGATGGGGGGTGATCTGTGCTCTACACGTAATAAACGTATGACCTGTTATAGATGTACGGCTGCTATGTAATAATAGGTTCTGGGATGATGGTTGTTTAGGTTGTGGCCTTGGCGTAGTTTGCGTTCGGAGCAGCGCGGAGAATGCATCCTCAAGAGCGAAGCTCTTGGGACGCGAAGAATTCGCCTGAGCGAATTCTTGCGCAGGAATTCTTTGAATTCCTCGCGCCGGAAATCTATGATTTCCGAGCGAACCGCGGAGCGATAGCGACCGCGTGTCCAGACTGCAGTCATGGCCGCAGCCGGCGGCAGTCGTATATGGACTTCGTCACATAATGCGCCGCCACAACAAGCAAGATTTAGTGGTGGCCTCGAACCCCGGTGGTCCATAATCGTTATAAATGGACCTTGGTCACGCACCAACCATGGTGTTCAATATCTTCGAGGTCATCGATGTCGTCATCATGACGGCGGTCATCGGTTATCTCTTCCATGACACGTTCCGCCACCCGGAGAAACGGCGCGACATACTCGATCAGTACCAGAGCCCGCGTGTCGGCGGCGTGCAAAAAGAGGATTTCCTCTGGGCTGCGCTCCTCGTCGCGCCGACTATCGCCGTGCATGAGCTCGCGCACAAATTCAGCGCGATGGGTTTCGGTCTCGACGCGACATTCCACGCCGCGTGTTCGAGCGCGAACTTGGCCGCAGGATCAGGATTCTTCGATTTCTACTGCGGTCTCACGCTCGTGTCTATCGCGCTCAAGATGGCGGGTTTCGGATTCCTCTTCTTCGTGCCGGCGTTCGTCACCGTCGGCGGCGTCGCGTCGCATCTGCAGCTCGCGGCCGTCGCGCTCGCGGGACCGCTCGTGCACCTCGTGTTCTGGCTCGGCGCCGCTTACCTGCTCAAGGACAAGAAGTTCATGAAGCGGTTGAGCTACAAGCGGCGTGTCTACCTGTTCTTCTTCCGGCAGATCAACATGTTCCTGTTCATCCTGAATATGCTGCCGATCCCAGGGTTCGACGGCTTCAACTTCCTCTACAATCTCGTCAAGGCGTTGATGTAGTGCTCGCGTGCGATCTTTTCCGTCGCCAGCGACTCGTCGCTTTGCTCCTCGTCCGCTCGTCGCGTTTTAGCGTTCTGTTTTTCGTGTCTCCTCCCTACAGCTCCTCGCTTCAGGCTGGCGACGGACGTAGTCTACTGCGTCTAGAAGAGTTATTTAGTGATTGTTATGCGCTATGTTGCGTTAAGCGAAGTTAATGCTTAGAATTCTGTTGCCCTATCTCTTCTTCGGCTTGTAGGCGGCCTTCACGGCTTTGGGACTGATAATCGCGCTGTTCCCCGTCGGGTCCTCGATGACGAGCTGCGCTTTCTCCTGGCCCCACATGATGCGCGTGAGTTTCTTGAGCTGGTTCTTCGCCTTCGTCTTGATATCGTCCTCTTCGGCATCTGCTGCGTCTTTCAGATGCTCTATCTGCACCTTGATGCGGTTGAGGATGCCTTCGACGTTCGTGATGTAGCCGTTCGCGGTCTCCCCGGGTTCTATCTCGCCGATGTACGCGAGCTTCACTGTCGCTTCCGAGCTCTTGATGACGCGGATCTTCATGTCTGCCTCTTCGCTGATATCGAGAGTGTACTTCACCGGTTCGCCTGTCGCGTTCTCCGCTTCCACGTCCGCCTTGTGGTACTTACAGTTACTGCAGTCCATGCTGAAGATGTGGCATACGCCGAAGAATGGGATGTCGCGCGCCGTCTCCATGAGTGTCAGCGTCTTCTCGTTGCAGAATGGGCAGAGTTCGCCTTCGATGGTCTCGTAATCGAAATCATCGTGCTGCGTCTTCGTCGGCGTCCCTTCAGGCTGCGCACTGTTGTCGGTCTGCTTTCCGGCGGGATCTTTCTTCGTCATGCATCACTCGCGACGCGCGCAAGCTTTTAAAGGTTGCGGGGATGTTCAACGTACCTGCTTTGCAGATGCCTTCTCCATCCTATACCCGCGGCCGATCAATATTTTCTCATCGTTGTCGAGTGTGCTGAAGTCGCTGTAGAACGATGGGCTGTGATCATCGGGAATACTGTGCTGTATGTGTAGTATATTGGTATTCCCTTCAGATACTCGTACTCGATAGATGTTCCGTCCAATCTCTATCGCGGATTGCGCCGTGCTTACGATGCCTGTGCCTCGTTCCAGTATCACATATTCAGTTGCTATCTTATTGTCGATAGTTTTGTGTCGTCTAAGAATGTGTAGTGTTTGCATAGGGTTCTCGAGTGCATCGTTCATCGGTATCACGGATGTGGTATTCCGTGCCGCTTTTTATGCGTTCTGCAATCGCGCTAGAATAATCGAAATATTGATAGAAAATGAGGATGTGAAAAAGAAATCCTACTCGGTCTCGACCGGCGGGGCCTCTTGGCCCGGTGCGCGGTAGATCTTCGCGAAGTTCGGCGTGATGACGATGTAGTCCTCGCCGAATCCTGCGATGTCTCCTTCGACCGCGTCGCATGTCTTCTTGAGCTTGTTGATTGCTCGCTTGAGCTCAACCAGGTCCTTGTCCTTGAGCGGCCTGATGTTCACGAGGCAGATGGTGTACCCTTCGCGCATGCTGTCGAGGATGGGCTTGATATCTTGGAAATCGTCGAGATTGAATGGCCTGACGATGACTTTCGCGTTGCCGAGTCCCGGAGTGTCGCTATTGAGCTCGACGTATTCGTCCTCGGACTCGATGTTCTCGTCCTCGTCGTACGCCTTCGTCTTGAACCTCTTGAACTCGAAGAATTTCACCATTGTTCCTCCTCCATTGTTCCACCGCTGTGCCTGGGGATGGCAAAAGTCCTTCTCCTGCGTATATAAACTTTTCTGTAACCTTTTTCCAGGAGAGACGCGGCGTCCAGGATGCCTGTTATAGGTGCTTATGACGGGTGGTTGCGCTAGTGTACTGTGCCGGGGTTGCTTGCGATGCGTTGTATGGTGCTGTGTCTTGCGTTATCTCTGTCGTATGCCTGTCTCCATTCCGGCCATATCTTGCCGTGGCAGGGCACTGCGTGATTATGTGAGGTGCGAGTTAAACTGCCGCGGCCAGATGGTGCGGCTAAAACAACGCTTAAAAGGGGCAGCGCGCTCTTCATATCATGTCGCTTCCCGTCATGCCACGGTCTTTGTCGTGGTCTATGTCGCGCTCTCCGGTCGTGCGTACCGAGCAACCTATCCGTCCGGATGAGCAATCCTCTCGCGCATCGCTGCGCTTCATCGACGGCCGACCTGCGCGAGTCCACGTCATGACC
>Ga0209211_10010099_pt1 | contig 12389 bp, 11 predicted proteins | sample RifGroA2_FD_183992 | JGI IMG/M metagenome (GOLD analysis project Ga0209211, IMG submission 183992) | Groundwater microbial communities from Rifle, Colorado, USA - Groundwater A2 (SPAdes) (version 2) | ecosystem: Environmental > Aquatic > Deep subsurface > Groundwater | place: Rifle, Colorado... | reverse complement strand
CCCCATGACGGCCACTCCAGCCAAAAATAAAATCAGTCCGGGAATAAAGAATAAAAAAAGGGGGCTGTAAAGCAGCATAAACCGCAAATGCCGCCACCCGTCGACAAAGGAGCGCAATTTTGATTTTCCCTGCCTGCAATAGTAATTGACGGGCAATTCTTTGATTTTTAGCCCCTTCTTGACGGCCTTGATCACCCACTCCGAGGCGAATTCCATTCCCAAAGTTCTTAAATGGAGTTTATCCAGAGCCTCCCGGCTTATGGCACGCATCCCGCAATGGACATCGGATATTTTTGTCCTGAAAAACAATCTTAGGAGGAAAGAAAATAACGGGTTCCCTATATACTGGTGCAGCCACGGCATGGCTCCCGGACTAATCCGGCCTTTAAATCTATTTCCTATCACGAAATCATCCCCCCGACGCAAGCACTCCAAAAACCTCGGGATTTCGTTAAAATCGTAGGAGCCGTCCGGATCCGCGCAAAAGACATACTTGCCGCATGCCGCCTTAAATCCTTCCAGATAGGCCGTGCCATAGCCCTCTTTATCGTGTTTGACCAAAATAATACCTTGACTACGGGTAATCTGCGGAGAACAGTCCGTCGACGAATCGGAGACGATAACTTCAGCGTCGATATGACAATCGGCAAGGACTTCCTTGATTTGACGCAGACACCCGCCTATCGCCTTCTCTTCATCCCGGCAGGGAAGAATTATGCTCAATTCGAGATCTCCGTTTTTAATCAGTACCATTGATCATTCCAATCTAAGATCTTTGATTATTCTTTCCGCGATAATCCGATAAGCGAGAGGGGAAGGATGACCATCTTCCTTCGCTAAACGAAATCGTGGGTCACGCCTATCGAACAAATCAGAATAATCCAGATACTTTATACCCATCTCATTTAAATAAGGGATCAATAGCTTCCCATACGTTAAGCTGGGATATATAAGTACATAAAATGTCCCCAAAGGATATTTTCGCGCAAACTGATGTTGCATTTCCTGAATGGTTCGGGCCGTTAATTTGATATGTTCTTCCATAATTCTCATTGGGAAGGTTATCCTGAGCGCCTTCAAGATCTTACTTTTATCCAAAATACGGTAAATTGTTGTAAGGAGCGGCCTTCCCGTTTCAAAATTGCCTGCCCTCACAAGCCTTCCATCATTAGTTTCTCGATAGTATATATCGTTGAATTTCGAACCCATAAGCGATGCTGAACCGATGGTGCGATGTATATGGCTATCGATAAAAGTATAAATCGATATGCCATTTCCTTCCTTAACATCATTTTTAAAATCAATGTTCTCTATTTTTGCCAAAATATCAAACGGCCCCTCTCCAGAAAATCCATAATTGTATGGCATATATTGCCCTGTATTTTTTCCGACTTCAAAGGCCAGTGTTTGATTGTCTCCCACCCCATCTCCAAACGTAAAAGAGCAACCGAAGAACAAGACAAATTTGTCCCGTTTTTTCCTCTCCTTAACAGGCGTTACTCTCCTTCCATACTCATCCACCGAATATTCAACATCACATATCGAATGACCGGTTTTTTTATTTATGACAAATATCCTATGTTTCCCCGCCCAGGCTCTCCAGAGACCAAAATCATCTCTTCTAACATAGTGAGATGGATATTTCCATTCGGCTGGCTCTTCATTAAACTTAAAAAAATGCAAGAGAATCTCGGCCATAAAGATTAAAATCAGGCAAAGATTAATCCCAAAGAAAACCGCTTTCGTTTCCAGAGACCTTTCCATAAAAACAAGAAGAACACCCCATAAACACAAAATAACAGCATATACACATATCCTCCTTATGATTCTGTCTGCCATTTGAAGATAGAATTCAACTGGATGCACATCCCTGCCGTGGATGAGGTTATTTAAAAAACTCGCGCTTCTTCCTTCGTAAATAGCCTTAATGATTTGAACTCCCAACAAACTATAGACTATCCAACCCATGAGTAAGGATATCGATAGTACGCAGACAATTTTATGAGAAAATTTCATTCTGAGATTTATCCGCGAGAAAACCAAATAGTTGTAAAAAAAATTTTAACAAAAAAGGGGGGGATAAAAGTAACCCTCGGGGAGAGAAGATCATTTCACGAATTTATATCCAATCCTGTGCGCCGTGATGATATGCTTCGGATTTTTGGGATCGTCTTCAAGCTTTTCACGGATGTCCTGGGTACGGGTTGCCGACTATTCCACCTTTCACTATCGCCTGGGGCTTATTGATTGAATTTTCTCCCTACAAAACTCGTTATTTCTTCAGCCAGTTTTATCGCGTGCCTCGTTTCATCCACCGAATAATAAACAGGGATATCTGCTGGATAGCGCGGTTCAATTCCATACTTGTTCAAAACAAGTACAGCCTCTTCGCGATCATTGAATTGGCTGTCGGCGTCTTTGCATAGTTTCAGCAAATAATCCAAATCATGACTTTTGAGAAAATCGATATTCTGAAGGGTTAAATATCCTTTGAGATATTTCTCCACTGCCTGTTGGCAATGAAAGCAGGCGGTATCTGTGGGAGGATGTTCCTCCTTAATCAAAATTTCTGCCGTCCGCAGATCACTATCGCCTTTCTTGAACCATTCGTTGGCCTTTTGACGCCGAAAATCAATTTCGTTCATGGAGCCTGTGGTACCCGGTTTACCCCGACGACATCTTTCTTCGGCGGAATCCGCCGAAGCGCCACGGCTTTTAAAGCCGTATTCATCCACGGCTTTAAAAGCCGTGGCATTCTGCGAAGGCGGATAAATCACCTGGCCCTCCCTGAAAATCGCCGAGATAAACGAGCCCTTGAGGTTGGAATATTCAGCAACTTCCCGCGGCGTATACACAAAAATATCAAGGGGGAATTTAATATCTCTTAGAGATTTTCTAATTTCTTTATCCCGCTCATCTCTTCTTAGGTTTGATTCCTTAATCACCAAAAGATCGATATCACTGTCAAAGCGCGGAGTGCCTTTAGCGTAAGAGCCAAAAAGAATAATTTTATCAGGCTCACAATCCCTGCGGATCCTCTTGACTATATCGGAAATAAGCTGGCTTGTTTTGGCTTGTTTTAACATTCAACGCTCTGGTTGCTGATTACTTCATCCCTCGCCACAGCTTGGGATCAAATAAGCCTTCCCTGTCTACATAGCCGATAAGAAGAAGGCTTATTTGACAAACTTATACCCGATCCGATGCACGGTAACGATGTGTTTTGGATTTTTGGGATCGTCTTCGAGCTTCTCGCGGATGTTCCAGATGTGGGTGTCCACGGTGCGGGTGGTGACGTCCTCGTTCCAGATGTCCGCCAGGATGGTGTGGCGGCTCACCGGCTCGCCGGGGCAGGCCAAAAGCAATTTCAAGATCTTGTATTCCGCTGAAGTGAACTTGATCTCCTTGCCTTTTTTAAAGGTCTGGAATTTCTTAAAATCCACCTTGACCGAATCAAATTCATGGACATCCGGCGTCTCTTTGGACAGGCCCAGGCGGCGCAACACGGCCCTGGCGCGGACGACCAGTTCCTTCGGGCTGAAAGGTTTGGTCACATAATCATCCGCGCCCAATTCCAGCCCGCGCACCTTGTCGGATTCCTGGCCCAAAGCGCTTAAAATAATGATCGGGACCCTGCTCCCTTGCTCTTTAAGTTTCCGGCAGACATCCAGGCCGTTTATCCTGGGCAGCATGATATCCAGGATGATCAAGTCCGGTTTTTCTTTCTTGACCTTTTCCAGGGCCTCCTCGCCGTCACGCGCCACGACAGCATGGAACCCCGCCATCTTCAGGTTGTCTTCCAAACCGATGGCGATACTGGGGTCGTCTTCGACGATTAAAATCTTATTCATAAGCCTTCAGGGTTCAGGGGACAGGGTTCAGGGTTCAGATTTTAATTTTTTCTGCAAACTAAATAACATGGCACCAACTTCATCCTTTAAGTTTAATAACTCGTTAAACTCGTTCTGAGGAACATACTTGAGATCTTTTGATAATAATAATTGAGTTTCTAACTCTGAAAGGGAAGCGTACGCGATAGATAAGAATTGAATATACTCTGCTCTGTTTCGTCTTGTATAACCTTCCGCAATGTTTGAAACGACAGAAACCGACGCTCTACGTATTTGCGATGGCAACCCGTACTGTTCGTCTCTTGGGAACTGAACCGTCGCTTTATATATCCCCAAAGTCAACTTGTATGCTTTTTGCCAAACTATTAAATCTTTAAAGCCCTTTAGTTTTTCTTCCATCATCCACTGCACCCTGACCCCTGTACCCTGAAAACTTTTGTCTTAGACCGGTAACACAATCGAAAATTTGCTCCCTTTGCCTTCTTCACTCTCCACCTTGACGCGTCCCCCATGCGCCTCGACGGTGTACTGCACCAGCGTCAGCCCCAGCCCGCTGCCTTCGATCTGGGACACATAGGGTTTGGACACGCGGTAGAATTTCTGGAATATTTTTTTGTGTTCCGAGGCCGGGACACCGTAGCCGTGGTCGATGACTTCGATGACAACCTTCGGCCTGCAAGAAGTAGAGAGTAGAGAGTAGAGAGTAGAGAGTATCCTGCTTTTTTCTGCTTTTACATTTCTACTCTCTACTTTCTCCTTTCTACTCTCTACTTTTACATTTACTTCTATTCCCGCGCCCGCAGGCGAATATTTGGCGGCGTTCGTTAAAAGGTTCATCACCGCCTGCGTCATGGTATGGACGTCCACCTTGACCGGCGGACACGGGTCCATTGCCAAAGCGACAGGACGTCCGGCATCAAGCATATACGTCTTGAAACGGTCGACCGTGTCACGGACGATCGCCGTAATATCCATCGGTTCGAAATGATAGCGGATACGGCCGCGCTCCACACGGGAGAAATCCAGGACATTGTTGGCCAGATGGGTGAGCTTGTCGCTTTCGTTGGAGATGATATTGTAATATTCCTGCTTCTTTTCCTCGCTGGGGACGTGGCCTTCCTTGAGCATCTCGGAAAACATCTGGATGGAAGTCAGCGGCCGGCGCAGGTCGTGGGAAAGGTGCGCCACGAATTCGCTTTTAAGCCGCGCGAAACGCCATTCACGCCCCAGGGCGCTTAAGGCGTAAAAACTGCCGGCCAGGATGGAAAATGCCGAGAACGCGATGAGGCCGATGTAGAGCACCAGGCCCCGGCGCCGCTGTTCCAATTGCTCCAGGATGAGAGGATAACGCTCGTAGACCGCGATAGTATAGGGAAGCCCGGCCAGGGGGCGCGAAAATACCGCGTCGGATAACGGCGCCGGCGGCGGAGCCACCGGCCGGCCGGCCCGGTTGAAAACGGCGACTTCATCTTTAAAAATCGCGGCCTGCGCCGCCAGAAGAGATTCCCAATACGAAGTATCGGCGAGGTCTTCATCCGCGGCCAGGCTCAAGGCGTGCCTGATCTGTCCCTCGACGATATCGGCCATGGCTTTGTATTTCTGGACCATATTCTTTTCAACGACATCTTTCTCGCTGCGCACCGCCAGGATACCAAAGTAAGCCAGTAAAGAAGTCGGGATAAAAATGGCGAGAAAGAAAATGGAGATGATTTTGAGATTCATTTTTCAGGGTTCAGGGTATAGGGTTTAGGGGGCAGAGTTTTATTTTTCTGTACCCTGTACCCTGACCCCTGTACCCTAAGACTTCTATTACAATCGCTGTTGCTGCTCGGCGTACATGATCCATTGCCTGACCTGCTCGGTGTCCTCGCCCGTGGGACGGAGCTGGAGGTATTTCTGGTAATGCTTGATAGCTTTGGCGTTATCGTTTAATTTGTCGTCGTAGAGGATCCCCAGGTTGTAATGGACGTTGGCGTCGGCGGGATCGATGCGCAGACATTCCATGTATTCGCGTTCTTCCGCTTTATACATTTTGGTTTTATCGTACGTGACCGCCAGATTGAAATGCATGTCAAGCCTCTGTTTGTTGGCCGGCGAAAGGACGCCTTTCCGGCGGGCGTACGCCGCGGGGGAAACACCCGTCGGGGCCGTAAATTTGGCCAGCCTGGCATCAAGGGCGGATTTCTCCGAACTCAATTTCCCGATCACGGCTTCACGCTCTCTCTGGAGCATCCGCAGCGCCTTGAGTTCTTCCTCCTGTTTCCGCGAACGCGTTTCCAAGGCCTTCATTTTGCCGAGTTTGTTCTCAAGCTTCTTGTTCTTGATTTCCATCTTGCGGGAACCGGCGCGCAAAGCGTCCAGATCGTGTTTGGCCTGCTGCCATTTTTGATCCGCGTCTTTCAAGGCCTCATTAACTTTAATCAACCGCTGAACATCCGCTTTAAGCCGGTCAGATTCAACCAATACGTCCCGATCCCTGGTCTTTAACTCCGCTTCACGCGCGCGCAAGAATGCCCTCTCGATGACCAGATCTTTCAGGGCCGCTTGACTTTTTTTCAATTCCAGCTGGATTTCCGCGATCTGTTGAACCAGCGCGCCCTTTTCTGACTCCAAAGCTTTTAGAGCCGACCGGATTGTCTCCAGCGTCTTCCGGGCGTCTCCCAACTCTGCCCGGGACTGATCTTCCCCGGTCACGGCAAACTCCGCTCTCTTGTTAATTTCTTCCACTTGCTTACGCAACGCGGTCCTCTCTGATTCCAGCGTTTTGACTACGGCCCGGTCGTTCGCTTGACCTTTCTTCATTTCAGCCAGATCTTCCCGCAACGCGTCCCTTTCCTTCATGACAGCGTCCATTTCCAGGCCCGCTTTTTCAAGCCGCTTATCCAATCCGACTTTCTCGGATTCCAGCGCTTTGACTACGGCCCGGTCGTTCGCTTGACCTTTCTTCATTCCAGCCAGATCTTCCCGCAACGCGTCTCTTTCCTTCATGACAGCGTCCATTTCCAGGCCCGCTTTTTCAAGCCGCTTATCCAACCCGGCCTTCTCTGATTCCAGCGTTTTGATCGCGGCCTGATTGCCCCCGCGCGCCTTTTTGATACCCGCTAGTTCTTTTTGCAGCTCATCTTTCTCCTCTGTGACTTTAGCGATCTCTTCATTGAGTCCTTTAAGCCGCTTGCCTAATCCCGCCTTTTCCGATTCCAGCGCGTTGACCGCCGACTGATTTTCTTTCCCGCTTTTTTTCATTTCGGCCAATTCATCACGGAACTTGTCCCGTTCTTCAGTCATGACTCCCAGTTGCTCATTCGTTTGCTCTATCGCTTTCTGGAATTCCGAATAACGTAACCGGCCCGCCTCAACATCTTTGCGGTCCTGCGCAAGCTTTTCTCTCTCCAGCTGCAGATCGCGCACGTGGCCGATGAGGACATTGCGCTCGTTCTCGAGCTGCGCGTATTTCTGTTCCAGGGCGTTGAGCTTTTCCCTGAATTCCAGGTTACGCTGGACGAGGAGCTCGTAATCGCTTTGGGCGGCGCGGGCGGGAAGAGGGAAGCATAAAAAAAGAGCCAGAAGGGTCAAGCAGCAAGGGGCATGGGTCAAGGTTTTTTCCCTTGTTCCTTGCCCCTTGTTCCTTGCCCCTACAATGATTTGCGCTTTAAATATCATTACTTCCTGATTCCCTTCATCTCTTTGTGCAAATCGCGCTGCAACAAAAACGATTCCTGCCCGCTGATGATGCGCGGCGTCAAGAAGACGACGGTTTCCGTCCTTTGGACCGTGTCGCTGTTGTTCTGGAACAATTTGCCGACGACCGGGACATCCCCCAGGACGGGCACTTTATTGGCCGATTTTTGTTTATAGTCCTTGATCATCCCGGCGATAATGATGGTGGTCCCGTCTTTGATTAAAATGGTCGATTCGGCGTTGGAGGTCTCAATGACCGGCACCCGCTGGTCCGCCGTTTCCGACGGGAAGAAGCTGGTGATGGAGCTGACCTCGGGCTTGATCAGCATGCTGATATAGCCTTCCTTGTTAATGGTCGGCGTCACGTTCAGCTTGACGCCCACGTCCACGAACGTAAAGTCGGTCGATTCCGTCGTGGCGGCGTCGGTCGTGGTCGTGGTCGTCTCCGAATAAGGCTGCTTGGTGAGGACGTTGATGGTCGCTTCTTTCCCTTCTTCGGTGGCGATATGCGGGTTCGACAGAATTTTCGTTTCCCCGACGGCCGCCAGCGCCTCCAGGACGAAATTCAGCGCGTTGGTCCCCGTGCGCGCGATGGTCAATTTGCCGAAAGTATCATCGAGGCCCAGCGGCAGTGACGACTCCGGGGTGACGGAAAGGTCCGATATCCCGCCCGCCTGCCCCGCCGTGAACAACCGGTCCCAGTCAATGCCCCATTTATGCGTGTCCGAGAGCGTGACCTGGATGATCTTCGCCTCAATGAAGACTTCCCTCGTTTTGCGGTCAAAGGCCTTGATGATCGTGCCGATCTCCCCGAGCTTGTGGGGCAGGTCGGTAATGACAAACGTGTTTGTGCGCACGTCGGTACGGATCGTGCCGACGTTGGCGGTCAGCGCCGCGGTCACCTCCGCCTGGATGGCGTCGACCCTGGCGTAACTTAACTCAAAAACCTTCGTTTCCGTCGGCAAAACACGGGCGATGGTGGAGATATCCGATTTTTTGACGACCGCGTCCATCTCCTCGATCTTCTGCGGCGTGTCCACGACGACCAGCAGCCCCGTGGTATCATCAAAGATGATCTTCCCGATATCGCTTTTGACGTTGCCCAAAAGCGTGCCCACGTTCTGGGCCGAGGCGTACTTGAGCTGATAAATGACCGTCCGGCGCTGGTCGTTAAAGTCCACCCCCTGGCGGATCTTGTATTCGTTGCTGGAAATGATCTTGATCACATTCCCCTGGACCTGATAAGCCAGGTTGTTGGTGGAAAAGAGGATCTTCAAAATATCGCTGATGCTGACATCGCTGACCAGCAAATTGACCGACCCGGCGACGTCCTGGGCGATGGCGACGTTCATATCCCCCTCGACAGCCAAAAATTTAAGAAAATCCACGATGGACATCCCCTTGATGTCCACCGAGATTTTTTTTGCCAGTCCCGGAAAATCCCGCGCGGAGAGGGCCTCCTGCGTACTTGTCTTGAGCGGCTCGGCAACGGCCGGCGTTTTAGTTACAGCGCTCTTATCCGGCGCGGCCATCGCCGGCACCCCGTAGACCGCTACCAATAAAACAGTGACAGGGACTAATTTTCTAACAAGGAACAATTTAAAAGAATCAGTCCCTGTCACTGTTATTCCGCTTGTCCCGCTCACAATTCCATCTCCTCTTCGCCATAACTGATCACTATTTTACTGCGAAAAATATCCTTCACCTTGATTTCGGTTTTCCCGATCAGATCGTCCTTCTCCAGAAAATATATCTCCTGTGTGGCCGAATCTTGTATCATCGTTTTAGGAGTTTCTCCCCACGCGATCCCCACGACACTAAAGCCGTTGGCCATCTCCTTTAATTTAGGCTTGGGCGGTTCCGGCGGCGGCAACGCCTCCGGCATGGCCTGTACTTTCACCTCCCCAACAGGGTTGAATATGTCCCTGCCACGCACCTGCCCCAGATAATAATCCACGGGTTGATACGCTTCGATAGCCCGCGAAGCCGATTTCGCGAATCTGACATGCGAAATGCTCTGCATCAATTTCGTGATACTGGATTTCCTGTTGACCGCGACGGTTATGGAATAAACCATCAAAAGGACCAACGCTCCGGTTAAAACCTTATTAACCGAATCCAGGTCAATGCCGCTGGCCAGCAGCTGCTTGACGGAATCTATCCCCTGCAACCGTATCGGGGAAGCGAACAATGATCTGGGGCCCGCACCACCCGAAGTCTTCCTCCCGAAGGAAGCCTGTCGGCCGCGCAAAGAAAACCCTTTTGTCAAAAGTTGCCACAGATTCCCCGGGGAAAAACCCTGGCCGGCCTTGCCCAGGGGGGCAGTTTGATTTTTGATCATGTCCCCGGAAGGCTTCTTGCTTTCCTGCCCGGAGATCCCCTGCGGGGGAGGGACTTTAAAAACCCGCTCCGCCGGCGGGACCGGCCCGCCTGCCGGACGGGCAGGCGGGATCAAGTCGTCGCTCATAATCCAGTCAACTTTCTACGGATTAAACGCAAAGAATATCCCTCCCTGACCAACTGCGCGATCTTCTCCAGACGCCTGCGCACTTCCCCGCGGTCGTACATCCGCACGTTGCCGTTTTTGGTCACCACGTCCAATAACCCCAGGTTGGTGTAATGGTTCACCGCCTGGTAAGTGATATGGAATTTCCGCGTGATCTCCGCCGCGGAGATAAAACTGGAATTTGATTTTCTATGCATAAGCATGTGGACCAGGATGCTCCGTACTTATGGTAATCACAATAGGTATACTAAGCACTATATATACCATACAGCGAAAAGTTTGCAATAATTATTAAGAAAATTTTGAAAGGAATATTGAATGGGGGCTGGACTAAATGACCAAAGACCAATGACCGATGACTAAAGATAAAAAAGCTATCCGCTCATGTCAAGGTTCCAGTCTTTAATCTTCGGTCTTTAGTCTTATTGATTATTCAAACCGGATCTCGTCGAGGTAGAACGCGCAGGCCTCGGGGTTGACATCCTCGGACGTGGACCAGGCGATCCCGCCGCTGATGTAGGAAAGGTCTTTGCCTCTTAGATCAACCGTGTAACGCCGCCATTCGCCCGACAAGATCACGGGGCCGATGACCGCGATATCGGTGTCGGGATAATTGCCCATGATGCCCCCGACGGTAAACTCCTGGATCTGTTCGCCGCCCTTATCGCCCTTGGCCCAGAACGTCAATTGCTGCGCCCCGGTCAAGTTGAAGCCTCCCTTACGCTGCCCCCAGTTATTGGCGGGGTTGAGCCAGTAAATACCGGCCCAGCGCTGGTCTTTGCGCGAGCACATCACGTCATATTCCACACGGATACAACTCTTGCCGGAATGACAATCCCCGGTCCAGGCTTCGTTTAAAGATAGACATCGACCATCGGGCATAAACCCTGACGGGACGTAATGGTTCTCGGGAGAACCCTTGTCCGCATAGATGTAAAAAGGCTTGAAAGAATTTGCTTCCTGGGGGGGTATCACATCCGTCCCGGGAATGGGAAGGACGGCATTCCGGAGAGTAACTTCACCAGGGGGGTCAGGGGGTTTTGCGGCCTGATCCGGATTGCCGCAACCAACCAAAAGAACCGCCAAGGGAATGAAAATCCGAAATCCGAAATCCGAAATCCGAAACAAATTAAAAATATCAAATCCTGACGATCTAAACATCTTGTTGTTGCTTATTAAAATTTTGAATTTAAATATTGTTTCCCGTTAGGCTCCCTTTGGGAGGAATTTCGCGCCTGCCGCCGGCAGGGGTTTCGGGTTTAATCAAATATCCCCCAGCTCATCCAGGGCCTGCTGGGCGGCTTCCGCCGGTTTCCAGAACCATCCTTTGGGGTCCCAGCACTGGGCGTAATAATACTGATCGACCAGCTTTTGATAAGCCTTTTTAGCCTCCGCGCCTTTGCCGGCCTTACGGAGGGCTTCGCCCTGGATATAAAGGGCCGTGCCCACGTCATTAAGCGCCCAGAACTCAAATATCTTGTCTTTGGATTCCCAGGGATATTCCGTCAGGGAATTTTGCATATCCCTGGCCTTGGAAGAATACAACTCAATCACTTTATTGACATAGGCAGAAACTTCATCTGACTTATTGGCTTCCAGGGCATTCCATGCCTTTGTTGTCAAAAATGAAGAGGAATAGTCTCCAAAGTCCAGATTGGATCCAGATTCAATCATAGAAATCTTTTCCTGGGCGGCTTCCGCCGGTTTCCAGAACCACCCTTGAGGATCCCAGGCTTGGCCATAGGAAAACTCACTGACAGCCCTTTTATAGGCCGCCAGGGCTTCCTCTTTCTTGTTCGCCTTGCGGTAAGCTTCCCCCTGGATAAAAAGGCTGGTCGCGACGTCGTTTAAAGCCCAATAAGAGAAGATCTGATCGTTGCTGCCGGTTGGATACGCGGTCAAGCTGCTTTGCATCTTCCTGGCCTGATCGGCATAAAGTTCGATACATTTGTTGGTATACGCCAAAACCGCTTCCAAATCACCGTCTTTTAAAGCACCCCAGCCCTTGGTCGCGAGGGTCTCGGAACGATAATCGCCGAAATTGTAAGCCGCCTGGACTCCAGATGTTATGCCCGCGGCAAAAATTGTTCCAAAAAGAATTAATCCCAACGCCCTTTTCATACTTTCTTCCTCCTTGTGTCTGTGTCTTTTCTTATAATTTGTAAGAAAGCGTTTTCCAAAAGCAAAGTAAGTATACACTATTTTTTAAAAAAGTGCCAATCCCTTACCGATCCCGCATTGCCTCACATTAAATGTTACCGAGGCAAAATAAAACAGGATTCGTTGACTCATAATTGATGTTACCGTGTTTACAGGAGGTAACTTATGAGTCCACGATCCAAAAAAGAATACCT
>Ga0209211_10010098_pt1 | contig 12389 bp, 12 predicted proteins | sample RifGroA2_FD_183992 | JGI IMG/M metagenome (GOLD analysis project Ga0209211, IMG submission 183992) | Groundwater microbial communities from Rifle, Colorado, USA - Groundwater A2 (SPAdes) (version 2) | ecosystem: Environmental > Aquatic > Deep subsurface > Groundwater | place: Rifle, Colorado... | reverse complement strand
AAGTCGATCGCTCTTCGGGTCACCGCATTCTTGACGCGGCAGCGATGCGCATCGTCAGGCTTGCCGCACCCTACGCCCCGCTGCCGCCGGACATTCGCAAGGACACCGACATTCTGGTCATCACGCGCACCTGGACGTTCACTTCCTCGGACAAGCTGGAAAGCGAGTAATTATCATGACCGACATCCGTCTCACTGGCCGATGCCCGGCGCGAGCGTAAAGATCGGGCAATACAAACGGGGCATACGGCTGCCAATGAAATATCCCCGGCCCACCGGAAAGACCGAAACGAGTGGTGAGTGTTGGTTCACGCGCTGCGGACGCGGATGCCGTGCAGGCAGGCCAAGGGAACCGGAATGATAGGGATGGACGAGGGACGTTGGCGCTGAAATGCAGCCAAAAAAGATGCAATTCGGAATTGCGAAGCGGCCATCAAACAGAAGCTGCAGGGAGACATGCAAAACGGCGTGCCATTCAGAGAGGGAGAGGTTCAATTTTGAAATGCGGCGTCTCTGGCGTTATCGTGCCGGTGCTCAACTTTGAAATCGAGTTCTGCTCCACGCCCCTGCATCACTGGAAGTATTCAGCAGGGCATCCGTGAGATCCTGATTCAGCGGTTCACCTCCGCAAACATCGTTGGCACGCCATGTCAGGAGGTTTCATGGCAAGCAGGCGGTGTCCAATCTGCGGCAAACAGTTCGTGCCGCGCCCACAAGTTCAGCATCAGCAAATTTGTTCATCGGCGGAATGCCAGCGCGAACGCAAACGGCGCTGGCAGCAGGCCAAACGTCAAACCGATCCTGCCTACAATGTTGGTCAGAGAGAGCACGCCAAGAAGTGGGCCGATCTGCACCCAAATTACTCGCGCAACTACCGAGCTAAAAATCCTGACTATGTCGAGCGCAATCGCGCCCAGCAAAGAATTCGCAACGCAAAGCGTCGAGATGCGCCGATTGCAAAGATGGACGTGTCAATGCCTGAACGCCTTGTGCCGTCTGGCATTTACCGGCTGACGCCTGTTGACGCGTCAAAAATTGCAAAGATGGATGCGTGGATAGTGGAAATCAATTTGATTTCATGCGGCAGCGATCAGCCCGACAGCCAAACGGGCTGATTGCAAAGAGTAGACGCTATAGACCGTGACGATTTCCGCTGCTACCGTTTCGCGCAAAATGCTCCCGATACGACTGCATCGATGCTCCGCGCCATTCTTTTGATATATCTGCGGGGCGCGATGGCATATTCACATCCGTGAAGCCGGGAGCCTAGAATTTAATTAAAGGGACGGCTGCGCAGCATGGAAAAAGATGAAACAAATGACGGCGCAGCATCGCAGGCATCCATATTCCGTGCAGCCGAATATGTGCGTATGTCTACCGAACACCAGCAATACTCTACCGAGAACCAGGCTGACAAAATTCGCGAATATGCGGCCCGGCGCGGTATCGAAATCGTCAAGACCTATGCAGATGCCGGCAAGAGCGGGCTGAGTATCGAAGGACGTGCCGCCCTGCAGCAGTTAATCAAGGACGTTGAAACCGGCGTTGCCGATTTCCAGATCATCCTGGTCTACGATGTCAGCCGCTGGGGACGATTTCAGGATGCCGACGAAAGCGCCTATTACGAGTACATCTGCCGCCGCGCTGGCATCCAGGTTACCTACTGCGCCGAGCAGTTTGAAAACGACGGCTCACCCGTCTCCACCATTGTCAAGGGCGTCAAACGGGCAATGGCCGGAGAATACAGCCGGGAGTTGTCGGCGAAAGTCTTTGCCGGTCAGTGTCGGCTGATTGAACTGGGCTACCGCCAGGGTGGCCCTGCGGGCTATGGATTGCGCCGCGTCCTTCTCGACCAGCATGGCTCGATCAAGAGCGAACTGACTCGCGGTGAACACAAAAGTCTGCAAACTGATCGCGTCATTTTGATGCCCGGCCCCGAGGAGGAAGTCAGGATCGTCAACTTGATCTATCGCTGGTTTATTGACGAGGGGTTGGTTGAATCGGCCATTGCCATTCGGCTGAACGGCATGAAGGTGCGCACCGACCTCGACCGGGAATGGACGCGAGCTACAGTTCACGAGGTGCTGACCAATGAGAAATATATCGGCAACAACGTCTTCAACCGCACCTCCTTCAAGCTCAAGAAAATCCATGTTGTAAATCCCCCGGATATGTGGATCAAGAAGGAAGGCGCTTTCGAGTCTATTGTGCCACCCGAGGTGTTCTATACCGCCCAAGGCATCATTCGCGCTCGTACACACCGCTACACCGACGAAAACCTGATTGAACGGCTGCGCCAACTCTATCAAAGCAAGGGTATTCTTTCCGGCCTGATCATCGATGAGACAGAGGGGATGCCATCGGCAGCGGTCTATTCCCAGCGCTTTGGCAGCCTGATCCGCGCCTACCAGATGGTTGGTTTTACCCCGGACCGCGACTACCGCTATCTGGGTGTCAATCGCTTCTTGCGCCAACTACATCCGGAAATTGTCGCCCAAACCGAGTCACGGATTGCAGCCATCGGCGGCACAGTCGTGCGCGATCCGGCTACCGACATCCTGCGCGTCAATGGGGAATTCAGCGTCTCTTTGGTGCTTGCCCGTTGCAACACTCACGACAGTGGCAGTCGCCGCTGGAAGGTGAGGTTCGACACCAGCCTGTGCCCCGACATCACAGTCGCCGTGCGCCTCGACCATACCAATCAAGCGGCGCTGGATTACTACCTGCTGCCCCGGCTCGACTTCTGGTTGCCACGCATCAGCCTGGCCGAGCAGAACGCCATCGAATTCGAGAGCTACCGTTTCGATTCCCTCGATTACCTTTACAACATGGCAGCGCGCACACGACTACGGAGGGCAGCATGACAGCCAAGCACACGACCAGCGAGATACGCATGATTCCGGTAGATCAGATTGATGTACTCAATCCGCGAGAACGAAATGCCAAAGTGTTCGGAGAGATTGTGGGAAACATCAAAGTGCTGGGCTTGAAGAAGCCGATTTCTGTCACGCCGCGCGATACCGAACATGGCAAGCGCTATCTGCTGGTTTGTGGCGAGGGGCGGCTGACGGCATTTCGCACTCTTGGCGAAACCGAGATCCCGGCACTGGTGATCGATGTTAGCGACGAAGATGCTTTTCTCATGAGCCTTGCGGAAAACATCGCCCGGCGCCAGAGCCGCCCGCTGGAAATTCTGGCTGGCATCGGGCAGCTCATGGATAAGGGCTACACTCCCAAGAACATCGCCGCCAAGACCGGGCTGACCATGCAATATGTTCAGGGCATCCTCACCCTTCTTGAGCAAGGCGAGGAACGGCTGCTGGTTGCCGTTGAGAAAGGACATATCCCGCTCAACGCGGCACTCGCCATTGTAGGTGCTGGCAACGATGATAAAGCCATGCAGTCTGCGTTGCAGGACGCCTATGAATCCGGCAAGCTGCGCGGCAAGCAGTTGATGGAAGTGCGGCGCATCATCGAGAAACGGCAGGTGCTGGGAAAAACGGTCTCGAAGGCGGCTCCTCGCAAGCGGGCGGAGACATCGACTTCCAGCCTGGTGCGCACCTATCAGCGCGAAGTCGAGCGCCAGAAACTGATGATCAAGAAAGCCGAGTTTGTCCAGCAACGCCTGCTATTTGTCATCGGTGCGCTGCGTCAATTGTTGGCGGACGAAAATTTCGTGAATCTTCTGCGCGCGGAAGGACTCGACACCCTGCCGAAATATCTCTCCGACCGTGTCTGGAGCAGCGGGGGGTTGTCATGAGCAAAGTGGAGTTGGGGTTCATACCGGAGACACTGACTGTTGCCCTGGGCAACCTGCTGCCATCGCGAAAAACGCCTGAAGGCTTGGCGACATCCAGAAAATACCGGCAGATACTCGCTTCTATTATCGAGATCGGGTTGATCGAACCTCTCTCGGTGGCACCCGTCAGCGATGATTCCCGCCAGCATCTGTTGCTCGATGGCCATATCCGCATGATTGCGCTACGCGAGCTTGGCTATACCGATGCGCCCTGCCTGATAGCCAAGGACGACGAAAGCTATACCTACAACACCCGCATCAACCGGATATCGACGATCCAGGAGCATTACATGATTCGCCGCGCCATAGATCGCGGCGTTTCGCCCAGCCGCTTGGCGATAGCGCTGGGTGTTGATATCAGCTTGATTCACAAGAAGGCTACGCTGCTGGATGGCGTTTGCGAGGAAGCCACGGAATTACTCAGGGATCGCGAATTCACTACCAACGTCTCCCGAGTGCTGCGGCAGATGAAACCCCTTCGGCAGGTAGAGTGTGTAGAGCTCATGATTTCCGCAAACAACCTGACCACGAGTTATGCCGATGCGCTGCTGGCGGCGACACCGGCGGATATGCTGATCGAAGGCAAGAAATCGAAGAAGCGTGCAGGCGTCACACAGGAGCAGATGGCACGTATGGAACGGGAAATGGCCAACGTGCAGGGGCAATACAAGCTGGTGGAACAGACATACGGGCAGGACGTGCTCAATATAGTGCTGGCGCGGGGTTATCTGGCCAAACTACTGGAGAACAAATCCGTAGCCCGGTTCATCAGGCAGCGGCGACCGGAAGTGCTGGAACAGTTCGAGGTTATTGTCGAGACGACATCGCTGGAACAGTAGGCTCACTGAAATTTCAGTGCCAGATATTCGGTTTCCACACTACCAAAAATCCCGCATTAGCGAGTAAATTGCCGAAATCTGCTAGCATTCCCTTTTGGCGGCTATGTTTCTTCGGCATGGTTGACCAATAATAAAAAACTCAGGGATGTCTGATGGCAAAAGCAGCATCTAAAAGCAACGACTCCTCCGCCAACATCGGCTTCGAGGCCAAGCTCTGGCTCGCTGCCGACAAGCTGCGCAACAACATGGATGCGGCGGAATACAAGCATGTCGTCCTTGGTCTCATCTTCATCAAATACATCTCCGATGCCTTCGAGGAAATGCGCGCCAAGCTCATTGCTGGCAAAGGCGACTATGCAGGCTCCGACCCAGAGGATGCCGACGAATACCGTGCTGAGAATGTTTTCTGGGTGCCAAAGGAAGCGCGCTGGTCGCACCTCATGGCGTCGGCCAAGCTGCCCACCATCGGCAAGGTAGTGGATGATGCGATGGTCGCCCTCGAACGCGATAATCCGCGCCTGAAAGGTGTGCTGCCGAAAGACTATGCCCGCCCCGCGCTCGACAAACACCGCCTCGGCGAGCTGATTGACCTCATCGGCACGATCACGCTGATCGCCACCGCGCCCGAAAATCAAAAAGCAGGCGAGGATGCCAAATCGCACCGCTCGGTTGATCTGCTCGGTCGCGTTTACGAATACTTTCTCACCCGCTTTGCCAGCGCCGAAGGCAAGAATGGCGGCCAGTTCTACACCCCCAGTTGCGTCGTGCGCACCATCGTCGAAATGCTCGCCCCCTACAAAGGCCGCATCTATGACCCCGCCTGCGGTTCCGGCGGAATGTTTGTGCAGTCGGAGAAATTCGTCCTCGAACATGGCGGACGCATCGGCGATCTCAGCATCTACGGCCAGGAGAGCAACGCCACCACGCGTCGCCTCGCCATCATGAACCTTGCCATTCGCGGCATCGAGGCTGACTTTGGCCCCGAACAGGCCGACACTTTCCGGCGCGATTTGCACAAAGACCTCAAGGCGCAGTTCGTCATTGCCAACCCGCCCTTCAATGACTCCGACTGGCACCGCGTGGATGACGACGTGCGCTGGCAATACGGCGTGCCGCCCAAGGGCAACGCCAACTTCGCCTGGGTGCAGCACTTCATCCACCACCTCGCACCCGATGGCTACGCCGGCTTCGTGCTCGCCAACGGCAGCATGTCCTCCAACCAGTCAGGCGAAGGCGACATCCGCAAAGCCATCATCGAAGCCGATTTGGTGGACTGCATGGTCGCGCTGCCCGGCCAGCTTTTCTACTCCACGCAAATACCCGTTTGCCTGTGGTTCCTCACGAGAAATAAAAAAGGAGAACCTTCTACCTCTGGGAGAGGGCAGGGTGAGGGGCGTCTTCGCAACCGCAAGGGCGAAACGCTGTTCATTGATGCCCGCAAACTCGGCACACTGATTGACCGCGTGCACCGCGAACTGACCGACGCCGACATCGCCAAAATCGCCAGCACCTACCATGCATGGCGCGGCGACGCTCTTACTCCTTCCCCCTTGCAGGGGGAAGGTGGGGATGGGGGTAGAACTGTCGAATACACCGACATCCCCGGCTTCTGCAAATCCTCCACCACCGCCGAAATCGCCATCCATGGTTATGTATTAACCCCCGGCCGTTATGTCGGCGCGGAAGAAATCGAAGAAGACAGCGAACCCTTCGAGGAAAAGATGGCACGCCTCGTGGCCGAATTGAACGGGCAGTTCGGCGAATCCGCAAGGCTGGAGCAGGCGATCCGCGAGAATCTGGCAAGGTTGGGTCATGGCTTCTGACGCTTTCGATTTCGCCGGACTGGTCGCGGCCATACGGCAGGCGGATACCGCGCTGGCCAGACAGGCGGCGAAAGCGGTCAACGTCAGCCTGACCCTGCGTAACTGGTTTATCGGTTACTACATCGCCGAATTCGAACTTCAAGGCGCGGATCGCGCCAACTATGGCGAAAAGCTTCTCACCGACCTTTCCGACGCATTGCGCAAGCACGCCGTCAGCAATACCGGGCGGCGCCAGCTTTATGCTTACCTGGCTTTCTATCGCATCTATCCTCAAATTGTGCGGACAGCGTCCGCACTATCCGCCCAAATCGTGGCTCGCCCTCTGCTGGAAGAAAAAGTGCGGACACTGTTCGCACAATTTCCGGATGCCCCGGCCACAGACCCGGAAAACCTGATTGGCCGTCTTTCATACAGCCATCTCGAACAACTCGTGGAACTCGAAGACCCGCTTCAGCGCCGCTTCTACGAAATCGAAACCCTGCGCGGCAACTGGTCCGTGCGCGAACTGAAGCGCCAGATCGCCAGCCTCTACTACCAGCGCAGCGGCCTTTCCCAAGACAAAGCCGCGCTCTCCAATCTGGCCCAACAGACCGCAGAGACCGCCTCGCCAGCCCACATCATCCGCGATCCCTACGTCTTCGAGTTTCTCGGTCTGCGTTCACGGGATGTCATGGCCGAATCCGACCTGGAAGATGCCCTGCTCGACAAACTGCAAGACTTCCTGCTAGAACTCGGCCACGGCTTCTGCTTCGAGGCGCGGCAAAAACGCATCCTCATCGGCGACGAACACTTCTTCGTCGATCTCGTTTTTTACCACCGCGTGCTCAAGTGTCACATCCTCGTGGAACTCAAGACCGATGCCTTCCGCCACGAGCACCTCGGCCAACTCAACACCTATGTGGCCTACTACAAAAAACACCAGATGACCCAAGGCGACCAGCCGCCCATCGGCATCCTGCTTTGCACCCGCAAGAATGATGCACTCGTCGAGTTTGCCCTCGGCGACTTGAGCAACCAGGTCTTCGTCTCCCGCTATGCCGTGGAGCTTCCGGGGAAAGAAGAAATGAAACGCTTCATCACCCAAATCGGCAAGGAAGTTGGCGCATGAAAACCCAACGCCCACCACAAATGGCGGCATCGGCGGATTCAGACGCTTACCAGGGCTTGCTCCGTGACCTCACGGCAGCCATGACTCCACTCCAGACGCTCCACCAGCAGGCGGTCGCAGACTTCTCCCCGACCGTCCGAGACATCCTCCAGAACCGCAGCCGGGACACCCGCTTGATCGAACACACCCTCGATCACCTCCTGGACCATGCCTGCATTCCGCAGGGGCTCGCCTGCTTCAAATCTCTCTGCCGCTACTACTGGCAGATCAACCCACAAGCCACCGCCAACTACATCTTCGCCTATCGCGAGATGTGGGACTCTGAGGCGGACGACGATCAGGAGGCCGACCATGTATAACCCGTACGCAGTAGCCGGTGAAATGGGAACAAAGGAAGGAGAGCAAAATGATTGAACCCGATCCCACCCTCGCCATCGTCGATGCGCCCTTTGATGTGGAAGAAACCGATCAGCCTTTCGGCAAACGCTGGGGAGGCGAAATCATGACACTGAGCAAAGAACATCTGGCCGCTTTGCAGGATGGAAAATCGGTGGCAGTGGATGTGATGAACGAGTATGTCGTGTTTTTGCGCCTGCAAACCAAGAGCGAGAATGAATAAACCGCAAAAAAACGTAGGTCGGGTTTCAACCCGACAAGCAATTCCGGCGCATGGCGATGTTGGGTTACGCGGAGAAACCGCTAACCCAACCTACGGGGGTATGGCGAGTGAGTGTAAAAAAACAACGCTCGGTGCTGAAGTTGATTTTTTGACCGGCTTCCCATTCAAGAGTGATCGCTACACTGACTCAGATAAGAGCGTTCGACTTCTTCGGGGTGACAACATTGTTCAAGGCTCGCTACGGTGGGAAGGCGTTAAGAAGTGGCCCGCATCCGAGACTGCCGAACACGAGGTCTATTGGCTTCGTGATGGTGACGTGGTTCTCGCGATGGATCGCCCTTGGATTGAGGCCGGCTTGAAATACGCCGCGATGTCCAAATATGACCTTCCGTGTTTGCTTGTTCAGCGAACAGCGCGGCTTCGTGGCGGACGAAATCTTGACACGCGCTTCCTTCGCTATCTCATCGGGAGCAGAGAGTTCACGCAGCACATCCTTGCCGTTCAGACTGGCACTGCGGTCCCTCACATTAGCGGGACGCAGATCAAGGACTTCGCGTTTCTTAAACCGCCCCTCCCCGAACAAAAAGCCATCGCCCACATCCTCGGCACGCTGGACGACAAGATCGAGTTGAACCGGCGGATGAACGCGACGCTGGAAGCAATGGCGCGGGCGCTGTTCCAGAGCTGGTTCGTGGATTTCGATCCCGTCCGCGCCAAACTCGATGGCCGCAAACCCGTTGGCCTCGATGCCGCCACCGCCGCGCTCTTCCCCGCACACTTTCAAGACTCACCCCTCGGTCATATCCCGCAGGGATGGGATGTGCGTAGCCTAGATCAGATCGCGCATTTTCTGAACGGCCTCGCCCTTCAAAAATATCCACCCGGCGATGGTGAAACGCTTCCCGTCATCAAGATTGCTCAGCTCCGTAAAGGCGATAGTGAAGGCGCGGATCGCTGCAACACTGAGCTTGCTCCACAGTACATTGTCGAAGATGGCGACGTTCTCTTCTCGTGGTCAGGTAGCCTGGAAGTCGAACTCTGGTGCGGCGGGCGGGGCGCATTGAACCAACATCTTTTCAAAGTTACATCGCCCGAATTTCCAAAGTGGTTCTACTACCTCTGGACACTCTACCATCTCGATGAATTCCGGCTGATTGCCGCTGACAAGGCAACCACGATGGGCCATATTCAGCGCGGCCACCTCACCGCCGCCAAGGCTCTCGTTCCGCCGCCCGCGTTGCTAAAATCCATGACCCACATCATGGCGCCACTGATTGACCAAGTCATCGCCAATCGCGCCCAATCCCGCACCCTTGCCACCCTGCGCGACGCACTGCTGCCCAAGCTGCTGAGCGGGGGGTTGAGCGTTGCGGCTCTGCAGACGGAAGCCAGCGTATGAGCCATCCGCAAAGCGAGTATCTGGTGTTCGTGGACGAGAGTGGTTCGCACACCATGGGTAACATTGACCCGCAATATCCGCTGTTCGTGCTGGCGTTTTTCATTGTCAAAAAAAGTGATTATGTGGCACACATTACGCCAGCGGTGCAGCACTTCAAGTTTAAGCACTTTGGGCATGATCAGGTGATTTTGCACGAGCGCGACATTCGCAAAGACATCGGTGATTTTTCTTTTCTGAAAACACCCGCTCTAAAAACTGCATTCCTTGATGAGCTCACGGACATCATTTCTGCCGCGCCGTTTCGGCTGGTATGCGTGGTAGTGGATAAAATCAAACACAAATCCTGCTATGCCTATCCGGCAAATCCTTATCATCTTGGTTTGGAGTTTGGTCTTGAAAGAGTGCGCGGATTTTTGCAGCAGCAAGGCGAATGGATAACTGCTGTAAATGGCAGTCAAGCCTGCGTAGACCCGACTGTGCATGTCATCGTGGAGAAGCGCGGCAAGAATGAAGACGACGAATTGGAGCTGGAGTTTCGCCGAATCTGCGATGGCGCGAACTACAGGAGCGAGAAGTTGAACTTTGAGATCGTGTTTGCGGACAAGAAATCAAACTCCGCCGGTTTGCAGCTGGCTGACCTGGTGGCACGCCCTATTGGCTTGTCGGTATTGAGGCCGGGCCAACACAATCGGGCTTTCGATGCTGTAAAGCCCAAGTTGCTTTTGGAGAACGGACGGATAGATGGATGGGGGCTGAAATGTTTTCCGTGACTCCAAAAAACAAAAGGCCCCGACAGTCGCCGGAGCCAGTTGCCGACCGAGAATCCCCAGTCCATGGCGGTCACTTTACCGGATATGGCACAGTAAAGCAATACTTACTTCCGGGGTTGCTCCTGCCAATGCCCGCGCTTATGAGCCCATCGTTGAAAATACCTCGCCGATCTGGTTCGAGGCACTGTGCTATGGCGAAAAGAAAGCTGGTGTAGCCGCATGAGCGAGTACACAAGTAACTTTGGGCTTCCAAAAAATATTGAGCACTATCTGGCCGTCCTTTCCAAACTTTACGCTCAGGATGGAAAGCGGCAGTTCCAAGAAATCATCGTCAATGCACAGATACGGGTTCATGAGGAATGGAATTACGACAACTGGAACGGTGGCACTTACGGGCACGCTCTTTTTCTCATACTTCCAGAGCCGCTGTTCTTGAGTTCTGTAAAGCAGAAGAATGATATACAGAACAAACTCAAGGAAGACCTGAACAAGATTCACAACATCCAGAATGAATTCATCGCGGAAGTATTTCTCGAAATGGAGATCGCAGAGGATCACGAATGGCGGAAAGATTCAGGTTTGCTGGTGGCCGGGAAACGGGTCGTTCCTCCAGACGCGACCAAGCGTATTTGGGGAGATGATGGCTTTCGTATATTTTTGAGCCACAAGTCTGAAGTGAAGAAAGAAACCGCCGCCCTAAAAGATGGGTTGCGGTTGTTTGGCATTTCCTGCTTTGTTGCCCACGAAGACATTCACCCGACAAAGGCATGGCAAGATGAGATCGAAAATGCCCTCGCCAGCATGGATGGATTCGTGGCGCTCATGACTGAAGATTTTCACGACAGTAATTGGACCGATCAAGAGGTCGGCTATGCGGTTGCTAAAGGAGTGCCAATCATCGCAGTGCGATTAGGCAAAGACCCTTACGGATTTATCGGGAAGTTTCAGGCGCTCTCCAGCACATGGCAAACATCCGTCGAAGATATTGCGAAAATACTGATCAAGAACGAACAGATATTAAGTGCCTATATTCGGGCGCTTCGTAATTGCACAAGCTGGGATTCTGGTAACGTGCTGGCAAAAGTTTTGCCGGGCATTGAAAAACTTACTGCGTCGCAAATCGACGCACTGGTTGCTGCGTATAACGAAACCAGCGAGCTGCGCGGCAGCTTTGGCTTTAATGGCACGAAACTGAGTGTATATGGGCCTGGCTTGTTGTCATATCTCAATCGACTTGGTAATCGGAAGTTCAGGGTTTCGAGTAGTCGATTTATTGAATTGGTTACATGAAACTGAACGAATCCATTGTAGAAAACGCTGCCCTGACTTGGTTCGATGAGTTGGGCTATACCATCGGCCACGGGCCACATCTGAGCGGGGAGGGAATCTGATGCAAATCTTATTTGTTGATGAATCTGGTACACCGCCACCGCCCGCGAAGCAGGATGAAGCGCCGCTGTTTGTGCTCGGCGGGATTGTGGTGCCGGAGGATTTCTGGGCTAAGCTCGCGGCGGATTTGGGGCGATTGAAGGAGCACTTCAAGATTGAAGGTGAGGTCAAGTGGCGATACTTTGCGCCAGAGAAGCCCGGCAGCAAGAAGCACAGCCTGAGCCATTTGAGCCCGGCGCAGAAGGAGGCTTTGCGCACCAAGCTCTATGAGGTGATTGGCACATACAAGTCTATCCGTCTGATCTGCGTTGCGACGAATGTGCCGCTGGCATACAAGCTGTCTTACATCAAGAATGCCGATGATCTTTACTGGTATTCCTACAAGCAACTCACGGAGCGTTTTCAGTATTACTTGCAGGATTTGGAGCGCACCGTTGGGCAGAAGGTCAACGGTATCGTGGTTTGTGACCATCGTGGCCCGAAAGATGATGCTCGCTTGAGAGAGTTGCACCACCAACTGCTGGATGGCAGCCGGGCAAATTTTTCGAGCTATCAAAATCTGATTGAGGGTTTGTTCATCGCGCCATCCCACCTGAGCGTGGGCGTGCAGTTCGCGGACATGGTTGCAGGTGCGGTGTTTCGTT
>Ga0209211_10010097_pt1 | contig 12390 bp, 5 predicted proteins | sample RifGroA2_FD_183992 | JGI IMG/M metagenome (GOLD analysis project Ga0209211, IMG submission 183992) | Groundwater microbial communities from Rifle, Colorado, USA - Groundwater A2 (SPAdes) (version 2) | ecosystem: Environmental > Aquatic > Deep subsurface > Groundwater | place: Rifle, Colorado... | reverse complement strand
GGCGGGGCAATACTTAATTAACGCCAAAGCTGCTCAGGGAAAAAATGAAAATATTACTATTAACATACAATAAATTGACGTAAAAATTCTACCCTGCCCATGGCAGGGGTAAAAACATCTACATTGCACCGTCGACACAACCGCCGTCATGGACGGCGTAGAATTTATCTATGTCGAAATCCCTGCAGGGACTCCGACACACGAAAATTATAAAGATGTTTGAATTTCAAATTTGAATTACCGGATCTCAAAATACCCGCCACGCGTCCTGCCAAAATTTTCTGGAAAATACATCTCTGATACAACCGCCGGCATATGCGTATATTTTCCTTTTACAAGCGCTCGGATAAAATAATCGTACTCATAAACACCCGGGTATACATTTTCCTGATATAAAAATGCCCTGTCGTCACGGAGTTCTTTGATCTGAGGAATGAATTCCCTCCCCTCCAATTCTTGCTCCTGAAGGCGAAGTGATTTTTGTTCTGTCGCAAGATCCAAATTCACGATTTCAAAACCAGCCGGAATAAAATCTTCAATACTCACAAAATTTCTTGTTTGGGGCACGGTTATTTGCAGATGCACTCGCACTACATCGCCCGTTGCAGCTGTTGCGAGCGGCTTGGTATTTTTTTCATCATCAAGCATATAGTATTCGCGCGAAATAGAAAATCCTTCATCCCGCGGAGGAATCTGATCCTGTGGCAAATAATATTTCAAAGACATGTCGTAATAAAAATTATTCAACAGACTGTTTTTATTTTCTTTGGAAAATTCCACGGGAATATTTTTATTAAGCGCCAATCCGGAAATCGGAGTCTCTCTTAGGTACTGCTCCAAAATATTTTTCGGGCCGAATTCAATCGATCCAATGTTTTTTGTATCAAGGGAAATATCCAAAACAAAATTGGATTCATTTTCTTTTTTCCACTCCATATAATCTATGAGCGCGTCAATCGCCGCTATGGTATTGCTTGTTGACCCCCACGCACCGTCTTTTTCGCGGGAATTAAGAATCCAGCGGAGCACTTTGTCCGAAATCGGGTTCGCGCTTTTTTTCGCAACAATAGATTTGAGATACAGCGCGGTATCCTTGATTGGAGTTTCGTAATAATACCAAAGAAAATTATCATTAGCGGATAAATTTGCGCCGCGCGAATCAATATTCACCCTATTATCAAGCGTGTCTGAAATTTTCTTTTCTAAAGCGCTTGAGCTTCCTTTGGCTAAAACCATATCAAGATAAGCAAGCGCGGAATTGCTGATTTTTTCTTTCACATACAGATCGTCTCGCGCGATATCATAAACTCTTTGATTCAATATCGTGCTTTGAGAATTATTTTGCAGTGACGACAATATATAAGCGGCTAAAATAATATTATCTTTTGAATTTGAAATATTCTTATCATGAAGCGCCTTATCTAAAATATACGCTACTGCGCGATTTACTGAATCTGTATTCACCTTATAACCCGCGCGATCAAGATTATCCAGCATCTGGACAGCATCTAGTGTGGCATAAAAAGATGATTGCGGAAACTCTTGCCAAAGCGAAAATCCGCCGTCAGATTTCTGATTATTATAAAGAGCGGCCAGTCCGATATCAACAAGATCATCAATCGTATATTCATTGCCATCGTATTCTACTTTTTTTAATTGGAAAGTATCACCAATGTTCGGAATATCAAGCCCGCGCTTTATCACCGCAATGGCATTTAGCCTGGATGAAATTTGTTCTGTGCATCCGTACGGATATTCCAACATATAATTTAACGCATCTGATAAGAATACGGACAATGTCGCGCTTGCTTGTATTTTCAGGCCTCCTTTGTCTTTAATAATGGAATCCGGCAAAAATACATACTCTTTCACCCGCGCCTCAGTTGCGTAACCAGCGGTTGCGGTAGCTTCATAGGTATCGTTTCGCGTGATGCTTATTGTCTGCTCAATAGTATCTTCTATCCCCTGCCCCTTGGCGGAAATGATAAATATATGCCTTCCGCTTTCCATTGAGGGGGGCGCCTGCACGCTGAAATAAACCGATTTGCTTTCATTTGCTTGAACAGAAATTTTCTTTGAAGCATTGTCTTTGAGCGTCAAGGTGCTGCTTTGAATACTCACAATGATATCCTGCCTCACATCGCTTTGATTAAATACTTCCGTCCCGATAGAGAATTCATCGCCCGCAACCACAAATCTGGGTTTTAACGGAATCGCCATAAGCGATTTTTTGGCTGTGAATTCAAGATAGTTCACGCCAAGCTTCGTATCCTTGGTCACACCCAATGTTTCTGCTTGCCACGTGGTCAAATTATCCGGCAAGGTAAATGATATCTTTGCCTTTCCCTGCGCATCTGTTTTGGCTTGCGCCTGCCAAAACGCGGTTTCCCGGAAATTTCCTCGCTTTTTTGTATCAAGCCCGTTTTTATCTTCTTCTTGCGCACCGCCACCCCCCTTGGTCGCAGGAATTGCCGCTTCTATTAAAATATTTTTCACATTGCTTGCAGTGGATACTGCCAAAGGGAATCCGCCATAAAAAAATACCACCGGATCTTTTTTAGGATTTCCTTTTAGCGCCAGAACACTTAGATCAACAACGGATATAGAAAGCTCTGTTTCGGCCGGGCTTCCATTATAATCCTTAGCAGTTATATCCAAATTCACCAATTCACCGGGCAAATAAAATTTCTTATCGGATACCACATTAATATCCAATTTTTCATGATCGGCATTTACCTTAAATTCTATTTGGCCAAACCGCACTTCTGGTTTCGTGCTCACTAAAAGTACTGACGCATATACATTGGGAATATGTTTTTCTATAACAGGAAAATTATAGGAATATAAATTTCCCGTTATGTCTTTAATCTCGTAAGAATATACTTTGCCCCTTTCAATTGCAATAAGGGCCTTTGCTTTCGGATACGGGGATTTGATAATAAATTCCGCCTTTTCACCGACATTAACATTGGTCTTGTCGGATACAAGCTCAAGACCCGTGTCATTTCTTGGTTCAATCCCAACAACGCCCGTGCCATACACGTAGAAATTCGCCATACCAAACACAACGTTACCCTTTGGATCAGGGCTGGATGCTTGAGCCTCATACTCACCCTCTTCTGCCAAACTTAATGCTTTCATCGCATCGCCGTTTGAATCGGTATTCAGGACAAAACTTTGGACAAGCTTTTGTTGCTTCTCCCATTTATACGAGTATCCTCCGGTTGCTTCCTGTCGCTTAGCATACACCCAGTTTAATTTATTAATATCCATTTTTATGTTATTGACCCGCATTGTTTTTCCTTTTGTATCTATTGATTTCACCTTCACATTAAATGTTTCGCTTTTCGCAAAAAAATTTTTATCAGAATCTACATTCAGATAAAATTCTCCCGCGTGCACTAAAAATGATTTCTGGCTTGAAACGCTTTGGCCAAAACTATTTTTAGCCGTCACGTCCAAAACAACAATTTTGCTTTTTCTTTCTTCCTTATCTTTAAACCAAATATCAAAATCAATAACCTCCGAAATTTTTGCCTTGCCATCCTGCGTCAATACGGTTTTCCCGCGCTTAATGAATCTGTCCTGATAAAAATACGGCTGAAAAAAATCGTTGCCAAAACCAAAATTGAAATCACCGCCCAAATATTTATCAAAATAATAATTTTGAACAGAAAAAGTATATTCCACCTCCCCGCTGCTCAACGGTACCCCGAAATAATAATTTACCGAAATATCAATATTCGCAATGTCTTTTGAAATGTATTCTTCCTTATCGGTTTTCATTTCAACCTTAAATGCCGAAGGAACGTATTCCAAAACGTCAAAATATGTACAGCTATAATTTTCCGTGCAGGCGCGGTAAGATCCTAAAGGCGAGTCTTTCCCTATCAAAAACTTTGTGTTAAACGTGCCAAAGTCGCTTACGGAAAGTTCCTCTGCTTTTACTTCATCGCCCCTTGAATTTACAATCTTTGTGTGAACCTTTCTATCTGTGACAATCGTATAATTGCCGTCATAACCCACACGATAAATACCTTTAATCTCAACTTCCTGCCCAGGCCGGTATATGGGCTTATCCGTATACATATATATTTTATACTCTGAATACGCATCGGTCGCCCAATTGAATTTGCTATCATAAGCCGGCAAAATTGTGCTATCGTCTCCCCTTCTTATGATTGCGGCCATTTGCCCGCGCGCTGAGGGCGGTGTTACGACACCATCGGCGTTAGTCAAGAATTCTGAGTTATAGATATATCCGGCGATTTTGTCTTTTTTATAAAACTGCACAGACGCGCCTTGCACCGGTTCAAGAGTCGTAAGATCGGTCACCCAATACAAATTAGAAAGCCCGGACGCTTCTTCATTATCTAATAATTTCCCGCTTTCCCATTCGGTTTTTCCATTCCATGCTTCTGACATTATGGTCACCTTTTTTTCCGCAACCGCAAGGCGCGTAACCGTTAAATACGATCGCTCATAGGCCTGTCGGCTTCTTTGTCCATTCATGGTGTCATCCCAATAGGTTTGCATATAATTGGGATTTGAAAATGTCAAAATATAATTTCCAACTGAATCTTCAAAGTATTCTTTCAGATCAATAGTAAAATAATTATTCAGCCAATATCTTTTTGGAAGGTTAATCCTATCTTTGGCAATGCTTGAACATCCGTTGATTGATTCAAAACCTGAAAAAATATTCGGCTTGTTATCAAGATAATTAAGAAAGCTCGAGGCATCAAGCTTGCATATGCGCATCTCAATATATTCCATATTTTTTTCCGCAAATACCAGCTTGGTTTTTTCCGGAGATGTCACATTATAAACCGGTTGCATATGCAAAATTTCAAGCTGATTATTTGGCATTTTTCCCGATACAAAGCCGAGGCTATAATCTGTTTTTTGCCCAAATGCATCCTTAAAATGAAATGCGAATGAATATTTTGTTTCGGGCATCAAGCCATAATGTATGGTCGTGGAAAACTCATTGGTATTACATGGCGAACTCGAAACCGGCTCAGTAACTCTCCACGAATTTTCCCAATACCCAAGCTCGTGCTCAGGACTTCCGGAAATAAAATCTAAGCGCTCTTGGACCAACGGAATATACAGAGGACTGTTTGAGCATACAATAATTTCAGTTAAGGACGAACCATTAATATTTGCTAATGGCTTTGTTTGCAAAATTTTAAATTCCGGATATGATATGAATTGATGTATAAGGGGGTCTTTATTAATTACTAAACCATTCGTATTGACAATTTTTTCAAAAACGAAATCCATCTTTTCTCCCAATCCAACTTCGGTATCGCGCAGCGTAATATATATTTTCTTCTTGTCTACAACTTTTTCGCAATCAGAATTTCCGTACGCCATTGAAAGATTTTCGTCTTTACATTTTTCTCCATAAACCATGTCCTTTAGATGAGGAACGCGGATTCTCACACTATTAATATCAACATCTTCGTAAAACATAATCCATATTTTCCCTTGGGGGTCAACAAAATCCGTGTCTGCAAGTTGCGTACGATCTGATTCCGCGCCCATACCGGCGATAGGACTTGGTATGTTTACAAACGTTTCGCGCTTTTCATCAAGCGCGATATCCCCTTCCAAGGGCAAGGCGCGCGAAATTTCAAGCAAATATTGTGTTTCAAAATCCCACATCTTTTTCCTCCCAAACCGATCTTCTTTATTATAGATCTCAACAACAGACTGATTCATATCCAAAAGCTCATCTTTACTGATTTTTTCTCCGGGCATTGGCACATAATTTTTATATTCCGCAATAAATGGAATATCCCTTCCCGGTACCGTACCTTTTACCATGCTCCTTACCTTGATATTTTTTTTCACTTCATCAATATCAACCGGCTGATTAAAGTATATTGAAATGGGTTCATTATAAATAATCGTATCCTTTGTTACATCCACATACCGCACGTGCCGTGTTGTGAATGAAAAAGTTCCTCCAATAACAGCCAGGCCGTCCATAGACGTAAGTCCGGGCTTGATTGTTATCGTGTACTTTGAAGAACGTAAAAGCCTTGTTTTCGGTATAAACTGCAAATTTTTTGTTGTTATCCATTTAAATCTTCCGTTGGTTTTCGGAGTGATCTCAACGGGCACGTCTTTTCCATCCAAATATCCCAAAGTTGTCAGTGGAACCATGGGTCTATTGAAAACAATAGTGATTTCTGAGTTTTCAGAAGCCTCTGACCCATCTTTAGGAAAAACAGCCAAAATTTTCGGATCTTCTACCGCAACAAATTCTTCTTCCATTTTTCCACCGTCCGGCATCGCAAGCGCTACGGAATAATAATTTTTATTTTGCAATTTTTCTTTTGGTTTAAACGCAATCGCATCTTGTTCCTCGGCAGCAATCCATGTCCCTTCAATTTTCGGGGATATTTCTATGTTCGCCTTCGCATATTCCGCGTGAACTTGCGTTGGCAAAAAAATTTTTATCAAAGCTGATTGAGAAATTTTTTCCGAAACAAGCCTGTAGGGTTCTTTAAAAGTTTGCGAAGAATTATCAGTGCCGGTTTTGTTTGTATAAAAATAAACACTTGCGATAACGCCGATAGCTAGAAATATAATTAACACAAATATAAATATATATTTTGTTTTCCCTTGCAAAGAACTCGTGCTCTTTATGGGCGTATCATTTGTCATATTTTTTTCATTTATTTTGAATTATTTGTTTATATTATAACAAATTTTACAACATTTCACAATTATTTATTTGCATTTTTCTAGTTTTTTTAAAAGAATACATGGCCTTCCCCTATTCTAAGTGTACGGATTTTAATTGTTCTTGTAACTTTTTTTCAAGTTCCGGATACTGTGCAAGTGGCAACCCCATAACTTCTTCAGCGCACATTTTGGCATTTTGGATTATTTCAATATCCGTAATTTGCGCTATTGTAAAATCAAGAAAACCCGATTGGTCGGTTCCAAAAACATCTCCGGGACCACGAAGCTCAAGGTCTTTTTGCGCAAGATCAAAACTATCTTTGGCATCAATGAGCGCATGAAGGCGCGCGCGCGTTTTTTCAGATGCCTTTGAACTGAATAAAAAACAATGGGATTGCAGATGAGACCTCCCTACTCTTCCCCGAAACTGATACAATTGCGATAGTCCAAACCGCTCCGCGCCCTCTATCATCATAACGGTTGCGGTTGGCACATCAATACCAACTTCAATAACCGATGTCGCGACAAGAATTTTTATCTCGCCTTTTTTAAATTTTTCCATAACCTCAACTTTTTCATCTGGTTTTAATTTTCCATGCAAAATTCCAACCGGAATTTCTGGAAAAATCTCTTTTTGAAGCTTTATATACTCCTGCGTCGCGGACTTCACTCCAAGTTTGTCAGACGGATCAATGAGCGGGCATACGACAAAAGCAAGCTCCCCCGATTCTATCTTCTCTTTAATAAAATCATAGGCGGCCTGTCTTTCGCGAGGAAGAACAATTTTTGTTATTATCTTTTTTCTTCCTTGGGGCATTTCTTTAATAATAGAAAGATCCAAATCACCATACAATATAAGGGCAAGCGATCTTGGAATGGGAGTGGCGGTCATGCTTAAAAAATGCGGAGAATATTTTTTTTCCAGCGATTTCTCTTTGAGAATTTTTCTTTGTCCGACTCCGAAACGGTGCTGTTCATCAATCACCACAAGCGCCACCTCCTTGAATTTCATATCATCGGTTATAAGCGCATGCGTTCCAATAATAATATCCACATCCCCTGTTGATATTTTTTTATATAATATTTTTTTTGCAATCTTTTCTCCATTCAGGATTACTTTTGAATGCGTCAAAAGGGCAACGTGGAGCTTGAATGGCGTAAGTAAATTGAAAATTTTATCGTAATGCTGAAACGCAAGCACTTCAGTTGGCGCCATAAACACCGACTGATATTTTTGTAGCGCCGCATTTAATAAAGCTATCGCGGCCACAATGGTTTTTCCGGATCCGACGTCGCCTTCCAAAAGACGATTCATGGGTTTTTCTTTTTCCAGGTCTTTAAGAATTTCCCATGATGCTATCTTTTGGTCGCGCGTAAGTGTAAATGGAAGCGAGGAAACAAATTCTTGGATGTTATTTTTTTGAAATTTCAGTTGACGCGCAATCCCGTTTTTTATTTGTCTTCTACTATTATAGACTGCGAGCTGTTGCAGTAATACCTCGTCAAATTTTAATCTATGAATAGCCTTTGCAATATGCTCAAATGATTCGGGAAAGTGAATTTGCGCCAATGAACGCTGTAGCGGCCAAAGTTTATATTTTTTTATAATATGGTCCGGCAACCATTCCGGCATCACGTCGGCCAAATGAATGGCTTGTTTAACTAAAAAACGCAATTGTTTTTGCGTTACATTTTTCGTAAGAGAATATATTGGCACTATTCTTGCCGTATTTAAGGTATCATTTGATTGTTTTTCGTATGTAGGATTTATAAACTGCATTTCCTGGTAACTTGCGTCCATTATGCCTGACAAAAATATTTTTTCACCAGGGACTAACACCTTTGTGATATACGGCTGGTTAAACCATATAGCTTTTAATGTTCCTGTGTCATCTGATACAACCGCCTCAGTAATAAATTTTCTTGTTTTAAAGCTTCTCCTGTTTTTTATCAAATCAATGGTACACGGAATAGTTACATGTTCGCCAGACACAAGCTCAGCGATAGAAACGCGTTTGGAAAAATCTTCGTATCGGAAAGGAAAATAATATATGAGATCCTGCGCTTTTACGATGCCAAGTTTTTTTAGCCTTCCCGCAACCGTCTTCCCTACACGAGTAAGTTCTTCAATTTTTGTTTGTAGGGATATCATGTTGGTTTTCCTCCTGCCATTGCCTATGCCCCCGCGAGGAATTGAACCTCGATCATGGGCTCCGCAAACCCATGTTCTATCCGTTGAACTACAGGGGCAAAAGCAATGGCGGGTAAAATTTATTTTCCCGCCCTTCACTTAATTCTGGTGTATGCGCGTATTTATAATTTAAAGATTCTGGAAAAAGTATCAAGGGACGATTCTTCTTTTTGCTCTGTATCTTCCGGCAAATATTGGGACAGCGCTCTTCTCACTTCTACAGGATTGATATTTTCTAATGGAATAACCATTTCTGAAATAAAAGAGTGCTTGGTACGGAAATAAAGGCTTTTAATATGTGGCGGATCATACAAAAGCCAAAAATTTTCAATATCCTGATATTCGTAAAAACTTTTTCCCACCGTAATTCCATCTTCACTTATCTCAACGTCAAGCACTTTGGCATTTTTATTTATTATAAAAAATAATACTGAGAATAAGACGAGAATCAGGCCGAAAAGAAAATTTCTTGTTGAAATAGCATACCACACTAAAAGCATCAGAATTGCGCCGGCGATGAAATACCATAAAAGTCCACGCTTATAATTTTGCATTTCATGGAATTGCCATTTCAAAAAAACTTTTCCATGCTCGCCCTTCTTTTCATTTTTATTTTCGTTTTCCATATTTTATTTTTTATATGAATAATTGGATTATGAATCACTCTTCACCCAAGATATACAACTATCATAAAACTTTTTCCGCTATTTTACAAGGGTGAAATTTAAGTTGAAATTTAAGTATGTGGGTCGGGTCTTAAATTTTTAAAACCATGCTTTCTAAAACATTTTTTGGTATAATTTCATCAAACATAAAGACGGTTTCTCCATCTTTCTCCTTTTCAAATTTAACTCGTATTTTTTGTTCCCCCATCTCTTAAATACTCTCATTTCCCGTTATTTCATCCAATTGCCCGGCCATCACAAATCCAGCTGTTTCTTGGGTTCTTTTATTTGGGCTTCCAAAAACCACGGACTGGGAGATGTCTCTATCTTTTGATTTTTTCATTGCTTGTTTTCCTCCAATGTCGGTAAGTTCTATTTCTTCGTCGGGCTTGCCCTTCACTGATTCCTTTTCCGCATGGCGGAAAAACCGCAAATCAATTTTTGAGGTTATAACTTCTTTATCTTCCCTGTTTTCGGGGTTGAATGGTTCTTTTTCCATACTATTTTTACTTCCTTTTCAACTAATTAAATTGGTCACAATATTTATCATAACTTCTTTTTCTTTGGGATCGCTGACAGCTATTAAAAGCGCGAGCGCGGTCAACGCGTTGTCATTTATTTTTTTCTCGCCGGTTTTTTTATACAGATAATTATTTTTGTCTAAATAATAAACAAACAAAAAAGAAGCAATGCGCTTGTTACCGTCAATAAATGGGTGATCTTTTATAACAAAATACAAAAGATGCGCGGCTTTCTCTTCCAGCGAAGGATAGAGTGCTTTGCCGTCAAACGTCTGAGTGATTGCCCCTAAAATTCCTTTAAATTTTCCTCCGTTTTCTTGACCGAATAAATCACCGACCTCATATCTTGCGATTATTTCTCTTTTTAATTCGTCAATAATTGAACGCGCTTTTTTATAATTATAAATAAATTTTCCCTTGCCCTTTTTTGCCAATGGCAATTTCTCTTTGTCATACTGTTCAAGCAAGGTCAATGTCTTGGAATAATTGGCAAGTAAATTTAAAATTTCCTGCTCTTGCCCCGAAAGCAGTTCATGTTTTGATTTTTCCTGAAGAAATGAGATTGTTTCTTGCAGTTCTTTAAATTTATTTTCCGCCTGCAAAAGCCTTTTTTGATTTATGGCATAGCCCGAGACAAGATATTTTTTCAATACATCAGTCGCCCAAATGCGGAACTGGGTAGCTCTTTGGGAATTAACGCGATAGCCAACGGAAATAATTATATCTAAATTATAATACTCAATATCTCTTGTAATTTTACGACCTCCCTCGGATTGAGCTGTTGCAATTTTTGCAACAGTTGCGTTTTCCTTCAATTCCCCTGTTTGATAAATATTTTTAATATGGCGAGAAATGCCGGATTTATCAGTATCAAATAAATCAGCAATTTGATTGAGGTTGAGCCAAACGGTATCCATGTTCAAGCGTACGTCTAATTTGGGGCCATCTTTGGCTTTATATATAATAACTTCGCCCTTATTGAAATTTTTTTCTTTTTTCATATTATTTTTTCTTTTTTAAAATTTTAACAATACCATTGTCCGCGTCCACCTCGACCATATCGCCGTCTTTTAAAACCTGCGTGGCATATCCCGTTCCCACAATGCATGGCTTTTTCATTTCCCGAGCAACTATGGCGGCGTGTGATGTTATCCCCCCCAACGTCCGTAATAAATGCTGCTGCCTTTTTCATCGCTGGCAGAAATTGGGGACTTGTGGCCCGAGAAATTAATATTTCCCCGTCTTTTATTTTGTTATTGTGCTGCGGTCCAAAAATTAACTTCACGATACCCCCAACCTTTCCCGGATATGCTAATTGGCGTAAATCCGCACGAAGAGATTTTATCTCAATAAGATTTCTAGAAACTTCAAACATCCAGGATTCTTCATCGGTAAGTTCTAGTTCTTTCAATAATTTTTCTTTTAATGGATATTTTTCATCATCCTTTTTATACTTTTTAATCTCATCTAATTGTTGCAACGTAAGGCCTCTGCCTATGTACCCTTGATCCACCCAAAAAAATTTGTTGAGCAAAATCTCATCTTTCTCTTTGCTTTTTCTTATCTCTTTATACGCTTTTTCCGTTAAACTTTTTTCATCCGGGCTTCCAAGAATGTTTGTATATATATTCAATGAGTAAGATAAATTTCTTCGCTTTTTCAAAATTCCCACCAGACGATTGGTTATTTCACCAAATATATCTGCAAATGCAACGGCAGTACCCAGGGAAGCACATTCTGCTTGCAAAGTTTTTATTTTTTTAAGTAAAATTATTATTTCTTTGTCACCAAGATTATCAATGCTATGTAAATTTTTTATCGCAACCCCTCTCATCTCTTTTGCTACATTTATTGTTTCATTTCTTAGTCGATTCAATAGTTTTTTATTTTCAGAAATCGCCTTGGCGCAAGAATGCGCAAATTGTTTGATTCTATCTGACTCCACAAAATAATTAATGGTTTTTCCATTTATAATTTCAACAAAAGAATCAAGGGGATCCTCACCAATTTTATTTTTTGTATCTATCCCCATACCACTCCAGGTCATTTCGATTGTAATAAACGAAGTATCAACGTCTTGATTGCCCAATACGTATTTTGTTTCCTCTTTTATTTTCTCGCCTTTTCCCGAATTTATTAATGTTGTTATCGGCCGTGATTGAACAATATAAAATTTTCCTTTCTCACGCGTCCATTCAACATCAACCGGAAAACCGTAATGATTTTCAATTTTTAAAATTAATTCAGCGAGTTCTAAAATTTGTTTGTCGGATAAAACCTGTTTTTCGCCTTTCTCTTTGGGAATATCGCGCCA
>Ga0209211_10010095_pt1 | contig 12393 bp, 3 predicted proteins | sample RifGroA2_FD_183992 | JGI IMG/M metagenome (GOLD analysis project Ga0209211, IMG submission 183992) | Groundwater microbial communities from Rifle, Colorado, USA - Groundwater A2 (SPAdes) (version 2) | ecosystem: Environmental > Aquatic > Deep subsurface > Groundwater | place: Rifle, Colorado... | reverse complement strand
TAACAGTTCGCTATTCCCAACCAGTTGTGAGTATATTTATTATATCTACAGTCGTTATTTTCATGTAAACAATTGAATATAACTACTATATGCTCCTGTACCTTCAAAATCATCATTAATAACATTATTAATGAATATATCAAATTTTATGGAATAAACCCAACTTTTAAATAATCGTTCAAATATAATAAATTATAAATTATGCAACAAATATACAATATTTTAATAAAATTTACACGAAATTAAAAACATTTTTTAATTACAAAATTATTAATAATTATTATTGTTTTAAAAATTAGCACTAACTACCTCACCACCGTTACTGCCCCGGTTTTTTCGTGGTCGTTACCTCTGAAATCTTTAAATTTGGCAAGCCAGGTATAAGTGCCAACCTGTACAATATTGTGATTTTTAGCCCTGCCATCCCACTTTTCCGATTGTTCGGTTAATTTACTGTATTTTGTTGTTTCCCATATTACTTCACCCCAACGGTCATAAATTGCAAAATAAAATCCCGTTTCTTTTATACCATGAGCAAAAGCCCAGAAGCTATCGTTTTTAGTGTCGTTATCGGGGCTAAACGCTGTTGGTGCATAAAATGTCCATTCTTCCAATATGTCAATAGGATAAACTACTGTATCCAAACAACCTTTATCGGATATTGAAATTAATTGTACATAAAAAGTATCGGCTGTTGAGAACCTGTGAGTTGGATTTGCAACACTTGATGAGTCGCCATCGCCAAAAGTCCAGTAAAATGGAACTCCGTTTATTGTCATATCGGTAAAGGTTAACACAGGTTTAATTACCGATGCAAATTCAGGAGACCAGATAAAGTGTGCCTGTGGTTTTGGCCATACAGTTATTAAATCGGTATATGTAACAACATTTTTACAGCCATATTTAGAAGTAACCGTTAAAGTAACCGTAAATGTTCCCGATTGCTCGTAAACGTGAACAGGATTTTTAGCAAGCGAAAGATTTTCGTTGTCGCCAAAATCCCATACAAAAGTTCTTTCGCTATCAGAATATTGCTCATTAAATTGAACTGTAAGCGGTTGACAACCCTGAGTGGGATTAGCAAGTGCACCGGCAGGCGGTAAAGGCATAACCCAAATGTGAACCGAACTTGTATCGTGTGTTCCACAAGCATCCTGAACATATACCGAGTACCATCCCGATTGCTCAGGGTAAATATAAACAGGTGGTGTAACAACATTTCCGGTTTGGTCAATAATCATATATGGAGGACCAACTCCACCCGATATTATAGGTATAAGCATTATAGGGTCTCCGGGACAAACGGTATCGGTATTTGCATTAAGAGTTACAAGCAAAGCAGGAGAAACATTAACCGTTGTAGTAGCAACATTGCTTGGACAATTATTGCCATCTAAAGCTGTTGCTGTATATGATGTTGTAGTATCCGGACAAACTGATTGATAAGAATTTGAAGGCAATCCATCCCAGAAATACTGATAAGGTTGTGTACCACCCGTAGCACTAATGTTTAGCGAAGCACATTGTCCCAAGCAAATATTCTGACTAAGAGTAACTCCTATAATAAATTTAGCAGGCTCTATAACATTTGCACCATTAACTGTGGTACATAAATTTGCATCAGTTATAGTAACGGTATAAATACCAGCTAATAGTCCTGTTAAAACAGGCTGGGTCGAAGAAAGATAATTCCAATGATATGTATAAGCACCTGTTCCGCCTGACGGAATGGGGGTTACAGAACCATTTTGTTGTCCGTTGCATAAAATATCAATATGCGATATTGTTGAAGTTAATGGAGTTGGATTAGTAACTGTAACAAGCGTTTGAGCCGAAGGGCAGTTGTTTATTGAAACTATTAACCCTACTGTTTGAGTTCCCCAATTAGTCATTCCCCAGTTAGCTGAATGAAATCCTATTCCGCTTCCGGGAACTGCTGTTGCACCACCCCATGTCCATACAAAAGTGGAAAGTGCATCACCGGTTCCTATATATGTTACAATTGAAGCATCACCTGTACATGCAACTGGTGTCATTGTAAAATCTGAAGTAGGAGGTTGTGTAAGTTGTACAACAACTGTATCGTCATCTATACAACCAAAGTTATTTTCTGTCCAAACTAAAGTATAAACTCCTGTGTTACCAACTGTAAATACTGCATTAGAGCTATCTGACTGGCTAAAGCTACCATTGCCTCCTGAAGCTATTGTCCATAATCCTATTCCAACGCTTGGTGTTGCGTTCATAACATTTGTAAGCTGACAAACTGCTGTATCGTTACCTGCATTGGCAATTGGCATTGCATTTACAGTAACAATAAATTGTGCTGTGTTTACACAACCATTCAAATCAGTTCCTGTAACATTATAAATAGTAGTTGTTGGGGGACTAACAGAATTTGAACCCCCGGGAGGAAGACCGTTATCCCAAACATAAGTATTTGCACCGCCTGCAATTAAGTTTGATGACTGACCGTCACATATTGGGGATGTTCCTGTAAGGGTAACATTAGGAACTGCATTTACTGTAACCGTAACTTGTGTAATAGCAGTACAACCTGTTGCGTCGGTACCTGTAACATAATATGTTGTAGTACCTGCAGGTGTTGCATTTACTGAAGTACCGATAGTTGTTGATAATCCAATTCCAGACCAGAGGTATGTAGCTGCACCACTTGCAGTTAAAGTTGACGAATCGCCTGGGCAAACTGCCGAAGGCGAAGCTGTTGCAGATATTACAAGCTGCGGAGGTTGTGTTATAGTTGAAGTTTGAGTTCCTGTGCAACCATTAGCATCTGTAATAGTAACATTGTATTGACCAATAGAAAGATTTATTGCAGTAGAATCTAATTGTCCATTATCCCATAACACTGAATATGGTGGTGTTCCGCCAACTGTTGAAACTGTTATTGAACCATCGCTTCCGCCATAACAAGTTACATCGGTAACTGATGAAATTGTTGGCTGAACTATTGATGGTTGGGTAACGGTCCCACTGCCAGTAGCAACGCAGCCGTTTCCGTCAGTTACTGTAAATCCCCATGCTCCGGCAGTTAATATTCCTGCATTTAATGTTCCTTGTCCCGAACCCGGAGCAGGCGACCATACCATTCCAGAATATGGAGGAACTCCGCCAAATGGTGTTGCTGTTGCCGTTCCATCGTTGCCACCAAAGCAGGATACAGAGTTTGTTGCAATAGTAACTCCGCAAGTTGGGCAATCAATTATAACAGTATCTATTACAATAGGACCGCAAGTTGGGTTTATTTGTGCATAAACAATGTAAGTCCCAACAGGTAAACTTGTTACAGAATTAGTTAAACTTGTTGAATTTGATGTTGTACTAATAATATTACCTCCCGAATCATACCATGTATAAGTAATTAAAGGGTTTGAAATTGTTGTTGAAACTGTAACAGTTCCTGTTCCAATCATTGGACCTGTGCAAAATGTTGTATCATCAATTGAATTATTAACGCATGATCCGCTAACGGGTGCAACAAAAACCCCAACATTGCTATGTCCCGAAACATAAAGAAAATTAGTATTTCTGTCGTATTTAATATCGAAAACACTTTGGTTTCCAGCCCATCCTAATGGCATATTACCTAATTGTGTAAATGAGGTTCCGTTAAAATTATAATATAAAATATTACTATTTGGACCACCAATGTACACGTTGTTACAATCGTCAACAGCAATGCCTCCCTGTGCAAGAGGAGCATAAAAGTTTCCTGACCAGCTAACAGAAGTAGCTGCAATTTGACCTCCGGTAGCTTTATTATATGCAGCTAATCCTTGCCCATCATAATAATATAAGTAATCACTATTTGCATCAAGTCCGTTGTAAGCATTAGAATGATAAGTGCAGGCGCCGTTTGGACAATGATTTAAAAGTTCCTGAAATCCATTCATTCCGTGATTAACTTGCCAAATATTTCCGTTAAGTGTAGCATTAACAAGTGAAATTAAATGCCCATTAGAGCCAAAAGAAGAATTAGCATAAACTACAAACAAGTTTCCCTGGTCATCAACTGTATTGCATGAAATATCTTGTCCTGCGCCGGGAAGACCGGTAAAGTTTGCTGATGAAACTGCACCAGTATTAGGATTTATTAAACCACCATTATTATTACCTTGGGTTCCACCGCCTAATCCGATTATTCTGTTTAAATTACAATCGAAAACCAAATCCCATATTTCTTCAAGGCTAGTACTTTGTTGTGAAGAAAAACCGTCTGAAACAGCATTTAAATCAATTCTGTATGCAAATGCACCGCTGCCATTATATCCATCACCAATATAAATTCTATTTGTTAACCTGTCAACAATAAAATTTCCTTCATACGAAGTAATAGTAGTTGAAGTTATATGAGTCCATGTTAATGCTCCTGTTGGAGAATACTTTCTAACATACCAAACAGAACTTGTGTAATCGTGAATATAAACGTACAAATTGTTATTCCAGTCGTAATCAACATCCCAACCCCAATCGTCACCTGACATTGAAAAGCCGGAAATCCAAGGGTCAATAATTAAAGTTTGAGTTTGGTTATTATTTGAAACGAAAAAAGTAATGACATTGTCTTTTAAAATATAAGAAGAAGCAATATCGCCGGAAGCATCTGAATAATAACTTTCTGGTGCGTGTTCAATAATATTATGCAAAGGATTTTTAATAATAATATTACCATTATTATCCTGCAACATTTCAGTAACATCTCCGCTATATTTTAAAGAAATATTTGAAACATCAGCTCCAGGGTGAAGAATTAAATTGTATTTTATACCAGCACTATCATTTGGAATAGTATATTCAATATCAATATTTGGGTAAATGTTTTTGTAAGTAATTTTTTTATAACTGTTGCAAAGAGCTTTATGTAAACTAAAAGTATAATAACCTTCGGTTTTTTCGGTTGTTTCAATTTTTACATCAGGGTTTGTATTTTGCCATTCGGCATACAAATAATAAGAAACTTCAATATTGTATCTTTTTTTTATTTTTGTATCACCTTCAATAAAATCTATGATTTTTTTTCCTAAAGGTTTCTTATTTATTAAAGTATCAAGTTTAATAATTAGACCTTTATTAGTAAAAAAATATTTTTCCTTATTTGCTAATACAGCATATAAAATCTTTTCGTTGTTTATATCGGGAAATTGTTCTTTATTTTCTATAAAAAATTTTAGTGAGTTTTGTTTACTTTGCCAAATATTATTTTTGTCTGCAATTTGTTGAGCATTAGCTACAATTGAAAAAGTAATAAAAAGTCCGATAATCAGATTTCTTTTTATATTAATATGTATATTCATTTCTGAAATATTTTATTTTGTTTTTTATTAAGACGAGTGGAAAAAGAATAGGTTGCTATTTTAATTGTTTATTTTCGAAATGAAAATAAAAAATATTACCAGATAATTATAATATTTCCCGATTTTTCGTGGAGAACTCCTCTAAAATCTTTAAATTTAGCAAGCCACTTATAAGTTCCAACTGGAACAATATTGTTATATTTTGCACTTCCGTCCCATTTATCAGATTGTTCGGTTGTCTCGTCAAAATTTGTTGTCTCCCAGATAATTTCACCCCAACGGTCGTAAACTCCAAGATAGAATCCTGCTTCTTTTATGCCATGAGCCAAAATGTAAAACTCATCGTTTTTATTATCGTTATCGGGTGAAAAAGCAGTTGGTGCATAAAAAGTATATCCTTCTTTAATTTCAATGGGATAAGCAACAGTATCTAAACAGCCGTTTTCGGAAACAGCAATTAATTCAACTAAAAATGAGCCAATATTTGGGAATCTATGAACAGGATTTTCTAAATTAGAAGAATCACCATCGCCAAAATTCCAGTAACTTGGAATTCCATTTTCGGTCATGTTAGTAAATGTAATAACTGGATTTGTAAAAGATGCAGCATAAGGATTCCAGATGAAATGTGCAACAGGTTTAGCCCATACTGTTATAAAATTGTTATATGTTATAACATTCTGACAATTATGTAATGAAGTGACTGTTAGGGTTACCGAATAAGTTCCTGCTTGTTTATAAGTGTGAACCGGATTTTTAGCAAGCGAAAGGTCGGCGTTGTCTCCAAAATTCCATAAATAAGTTTGTCCGTTTTCGGGGTTTAATTCGTTAAATTGAACAGTAAGTGGCTGGCACCCATAAGATAAATCGGCATTTGCATTAGCAGGTGGCAAAGGAAATACGGTAATGTAAATCGAATTTGTATCAGATGTTCCGCAACCATCCTGTGCTGTTATTGTGTGCCAACCAGATTGTTCGGGATAGATGTAAACAGGACTTGTTACAATATTTCCCTCATCATTTAATAAAGTAAATGGTGCACCAATTCCACCAGTTATAATTGGTATAATAATTACAGGTTCACCAATACAAATGCTGTTTGCACTTTGATTTAATGCAAGGTTAACTTTTGGTGAAACCGTAACAATAGTAGATGAAATATTACTTGCACATCCGTTTGCATCAATAGCGGTAGCGGTATAAGTTGTTGTTGTATCGGGATTTACAGTAATGAAATTATTGGAAAGCAAACCATTCCAATAAAAAGTATAAGGTTCAGTTCCTCCGGTTGCACTTATATTTAAAGTAGTTGATAGACCATAGCAAATACTATGGTCAGGCGTTGAGCCAATTACAAATTGAGTCGGTTCAGTAATACTTGCTTCATTTGTTGTTGTACAACCATTTATGTCGGTAATTGTAACAGTGTATAAGCCGGCATAGACATCAGTTAATGCAGAGGTGTTTGAACCATTATTCCATTGATACGAATAAGGGAAAGTTCCACCAGTTGGAGTAGAAACTACCATCCCGTTTTGTTCACCGTTACATAAAATATCGGTATGAGATATTGTTGAAGTTAATAATGTTGGATTTATAACCGTAACAAAAGTTTGCGTTGAGGGACAGTTATTTAACGAAACTATTAGTCCAACAGTTTGTGTGCCGGATGCTTGCCATGTTGAAATATGTGGACCTATTCCAATTCCGGGAACGGCATTAGCATTATTCCACGACCAAATATATGTACATAAAGCATAACCTGTTCCTGTATAATTAATAACTGCAGCATCGCCATAACATGGAATACTCGAAATAGTAAAATCTGAAGTAGGAGGTTGTGTTAATTGAACAACAACGGTATCAGCATCTATACAACCGTTTCCATTATCTTCGTGCCAGATTAATGTATAAATGCCAGTTGTTCCTACTGTAATTGTAGCATTAGGAGAATTAACTGATGGAGAAAAATTAACGTTGTCGCCTAAAGCCACTGTCCAAATTCCGGAACCTACACTTGGAATAGCGTTTAAATTATAATTTAATTGACAAACTGCCGCATCATCACCAGCGTTAGCGTTTGGCATTTCGGTTACGGTAACAGTATATTGTGCAGTATTAGTGCAAGTATTAGCATCTGTTCCTGTAACATAATATGTTGCATTACTATTTGGCGAAACAGAAATGCTATTGGTTAACTCACTTGTACTCCAGATATAAGAAACACCTCCGTTTGCTGTTAAAATTGATGATTGTCCGTTACAAATATTCGGTGTGCCTGTTATGCTTATTGTTGACGGAATATTTACGATTACTGTTACCTGAGTAATTGCAGTACAACCCGTTACATCTGTTCCTGTAACAGAATAAGTTGTTGTAGCTAAAGGTGTTGATGTAACTGAAGTGCCTGTTGTTCCCGACAGTCCAATTCCTGACCATTCGTAAGTAGCTGCACCACTTGCAGTTAAAGTAGAAGTTCCATTAGGGCAAATTGCCGAAGGCGAGGCAGTTACAGTAATAAAAAGTTGTGGTGGCTGAGTAACAGTTACCGATTGAGAAACAGTGCATCCAAAATTATCAGAAACGGTAATTATATAATTATTTGCAACAATATTATTCAAATCTTGCGTTGTAGCACCGTTTGACCATAAATATGAATAGGGAGTCATACCTCCTGCTACTGAAAGAGCAACAGAACCATCATTTCCATTATAACAAGTAACATTTGTAATGTTATCAATTGTTATAATTAAGGGTAAATTCAGGTTAATAATAGTAATTGTATCAAGCGCAGTACATCCTACATTATCAGTTACAGTAACAAAGTATGTCCCTGCAATAAGATTTGAAATATTTTGGGTATTCCCAACATCAGGCGACCATAAATATTGATATGGGGAAGTTCCGCCGGAAACCGTAAGAATTGCCGAACCTGTACTATCTCCATTACATAAAACATCAACAGAAGTATGTGATGTTTGTATTGGCGGGTTGATATTTGAAAGTGAAATAGAATCTTCAACTGTACAACCATTTGCATCGGTAATTGTTATAAAATATGAACCTACACTAATATTTGTTACAGAGTCGTTTGATGAAATAATATTTCCCGTTTCATCAGTCCATTGATAAACATAAGGTGGTTCTCCACCAATAGCAATTGCTGTTGCACTTCCTGAGCTTGTGCCATAGCAAAGAACATTTGAGAATAAAATAGTGTCGTGTAAAGGATTATTTATTGGAACAACATATACAATAGGCGCAATGGTTGTATCAACAAAATAACCATCAATAAGCCAAGGCATAAATAAAGGAGGACCATATAATGGTGGACCTGCGATTGTGCCAAGTGTTATAGTATCTTCGTAAAGCAGAAAATTGCCCGATAATATTGGGTTTGACGGAGTTCCAATACTATATGCTATTTCGAGTACTTTAATATAAAAGTCGACATCTATACTGTCTCTGACCATATTAGTAAGCCAAGGGTCAATAGTATGAGAAATAGTAACAGGTAAAGAATCGAAATCATTACAAGGAATTCTTAACTGTAAATCGTAATCGGCACAAAATTTTATGCTATCGCTTGTTCCCGATTCAATAACAGCTCCTAAAGTATCAAGAACGTTATAATCCATAGCCATTGGAAATTGAAAAACATTCCAAACATTTGGATAATGATTGGGAGGTATTGGAATTCCAAAAAAAGTATATTCCTGATTATCTTCAAAGCTAAGTGTTTGATTCATAGTATTAGTAAACCAAAGCTCCGCATCTATTAGGTCCCAAGTAAGGTCAGCAGTAAAATCTTCGCCTGATATTGGGTCGGTAAACAAATAAATACTTGTATCGCCTTCTTCGTACTGCAAAGCTTGATAAACCGACTCAAGTCCTTGTAATGAAGGGATATAAGATAAATAATGACATATCATTTCAACAAATTTTATTATATCAAGATTAATATGAAGATATTCGTCATTACCCCATGTATATAAGCGTTGTTCATTTTCAATCCATTTAGTGTAATTTTGAATATCGGGAATCGAAATATCACCACTAATTCCAATTAAATCATAAAATATTGGAGGAAACTGAAGTGGCCATCCAATTGAATCGTGAAGAAAATAAACAGAATCAATAATAGTATTTCCTGTGAAAGGGTCCACATGATAAGCAACCCATGGGATTACGTATTCGCCATTAACAAGGTCAACTAAAAAAATATCAAAAGTATCAAGGTTTATGTTAATAGGTTCAAAAACATGAAGTGTATCCCAAGTAATGTTAAACGGGTCAGATGGGTTTGAGTAAATAAGGTCGGCATGTGCCTGAACGTCCATGTTGATAAAAAGTTCTATTTTACCGGCATCGGGCCAGTCGGCATAAATATCCCAGTTGTCATAATCAGTTGGGTGAACAATTGTATCTTGTTCGCGATATTCCGAAGGAATTGTAACCCAACTACCATTAGAAAATGAGCCATTTGGTGGAAAGTCCATTTGGATTTTTGTAGGATAATTAACTTTTACAGCACCACCGCTCCAGCCCACCATCTCAAATATTAGTTGCATGCTTGCATAAGCTCCATAATCGAAAATCATTCCTACAGAATCGTCAATTGGCCAAGGCATTGTATATACCCATGAGTATTGGTCACTATATGGTCCGATAGTAAAATCAACAAGCGTATCAATTTGATTTATACTCCATGCAGTTGAACCGGAACCCCACATACCCACAGTATCGGAATGCCAGGGGATATCATGAATAATCGTGTTCTGTGAAAAGGATAAATAACCCGGCAGAAAAAGAATAATGAAAAAAAATGTTTTAAGTAAGTTCTTCATTTTTTAACCAACGAAATAATAAATCAATTAGAAATACAAATATAATATAGTTTTTAATATAATGACGTATAAATAAATTAAAGGTTGCTTTATTTTTTAAATGCTTTCTCACATTCTTTTTTAACATAATCTACATTAATTGGTTTAGCCGCAATTTTTTGTTTACTATCTAACATATAAAGTGATGGTAATGACCATGTATTATAAATTCCTGTTAATGAGTTGCTTTGTTTGCAAATCACATTAACCCAATTACATGGTTGCTTTGTTAAAAATATTTTCCATTTAGTAATATTTGTATCGAGTGATACGGCAAATATTTTAATTCCAAATTCTTTATATTTATTATTTATTTCGGTTAATTGTTTAAAAGTTTCGTTAATATGTTTAGTGTTTGACGACCATAACATTAATAAAATTATATTTGATTTGATTGATGATAATGTTATTTCTTTCCCTGTTGAATCAATACCAATTATATCTGGAGCAGTTGTCCCAGGTTTTAAGCTTTTAATTATTTCTGTCTTCTTTGTTATTTCAGCAAATTTTTCTATTGAAACGACAGATGGTCTTTTTACCAAATAATCTTCGTACAACTTCAAATATACTTCTTCGAGTTGGGTATTTTCATATAGATTAATCAAAAGTGATAAAACGTAATTATAAACATTTTCATTGGCTTTTGCCTTTTTTAAAATAAATTCGTTAGCATAATTAAATCCAGTCGCATTTCTTGGTATAACAATTTTCTCGATATAGTAATTAATTGAGTTGAAAATAAATTCTGTTTTAAGTAGTAACGAGTCGGCAAAGTCAATGTTATCGAAAAAGTGAGTTAAAAGAAATTCAATATCATTGTCGTACCTTTTTTCGGATGGATGTGAAAGCAAATAAAGGTTTAAATTAGGTATTAACGAAGCTTTAACTACTTTTGAGATAAACAGGTTTGTATCAATATTAATAATACTATCTGTATAATTTTTAATTTTATAAGCAATGCATCCTTTTAAGAAATTTATTCTTTCCAACGATTGTGCACTTTGTTTGTTTTTTAGTTTTTCTTTGACAGACTCAATAATTTTGTTTAAATTTTTTATTTGAGAATTTTTATATTGAATAAATGTGTAGTATGTTTTATTTTCGTTACCTTTTAATACATCCATACTATCAATTAGTTGCGGGTATTTTGTTTTAAGAATTATTTCTGAATCGTGGTCAATAATAATTTCAATTTTAGAACTATCATCAAGAAAAATCATGTACAATCCTTTAGGAATATTATTGTTACTATTAAATTGTATAGCATCTCCTACAAATTTATTTGTTGTAATAACATTTAGTTTTTGTCCAAATACAGAACAAAAAAATGCTTGTTTAAATTTGTTGTTTTGCAGTGTTAATTTTACTGAAACCTGAGCAATAGAATTTAATGAAATAACTATTGAAAAAAAAATAAAGAAAAAAAGTTTTTGCATAATAAATGTAATAAAGTGCAATTTTATTAAAATAAGTGTAACTAATCAGTGTCAAAGTTAATATAATTTTTCGTTTAACTTGCACCATATTTCTCGCAAACATATTGTCACGCAAAGACGCAATGCTCGCAAAGTTTTAAGCTCACAGAGTTAAAAAAATCATTTATGATTTTTTTCATTGCGTGCTAAAGCAGGTCAAATCTGAAAGAAACAATTATTCACAGTCCCGATGCTTCGAAAACGAGCGATTGCGTGGTTTAACATCATAACAGGCTGTCATCTTGAGCTTGTCGAAAGACTGTCATCTCATAAAAATTTCTATTTTTTTACTGACTTTGACATTGCTAAACCCTGTGAGTTCACCCATTTCTTTTTTCTATTTTCATTGCGTTCTCTGCGACTTTGCGTGATAATTTTATGCATACTGAATAGTTACAAATAAGTTAACAAGACAAAATTTTCGAGAAATATAGAAAGATTAAAATCATTGCAGTTCGAAAGTTTTATTAACAATGTGCAGATAGCTGCTGAAAGTTCATGTTTACATAAATAATTTTTAATACTTGATTCTCAACTTTGTTTACACATGGTTTTATAATCATACAAATATAGTCTGAAATTAAATAGTCGTCCCTTAAAAAGTATTCAATAAAATAGTATTCAGTTAAATAACGTTATAAAACTATGAAAATATTTGCAAGAAAAAATAGTAAAATAGTTAAAACCTTGCATTTTTTTATAATTTCTTTAATGCAA
>Ga0209211_10010094_pt1 | contig 12393 bp, 11 predicted proteins | sample RifGroA2_FD_183992 | JGI IMG/M metagenome (GOLD analysis project Ga0209211, IMG submission 183992) | Groundwater microbial communities from Rifle, Colorado, USA - Groundwater A2 (SPAdes) (version 2) | ecosystem: Environmental > Aquatic > Deep subsurface > Groundwater | place: Rifle, Colorado... | reverse complement strand
TTGTAATTTTGACCTTGTTATTCGTGATTTAGTTAAATGGGCAGGTGGCGGAGTGGTCAATCGCACCTGACTGTAAATCAGGCGGCCTTGTGCCTACGCAGGTTCGAATCCTGCCCTGCCCACCAAGACGAAAACAGTCCCGGTTGCCAACCGGGACTGTTTTTGTCTTGCAGACCGCCCCGCAGGGAGCGGTGTGCTGGAACGGGTTATAGCTATGGAGTGCAGGGAGGATGCCGTTACCTCACATACAGAAGCCTCGTCTTTTAGGGTAGGGGGGATAGGAGATTTGCCCCGTTAGAACGCCGCCGGCCCCGTTGGCGGTACAGATAAAGATAGCCGATGGGAATGTAGTACTCCCATCGTCCAATCGCGCGGCGTCTATTATTAACGGGGGTTCCTTATTTTTGGTATAATGGAGTTGATTTTCGCCCCGTTTAGAAAATCTGCTAAGAATTACTGCCTGATATGGGACATATTAAATCGCCCGCCTTTCTTCTGCGAGATCGTCAAAACTGTAATTTTCTAACAGGGTTCACTCTTGTAGAATCTTTGGTTGGGGTTGCCGTATTTATGATAATTGCGGTGAGCGTCTATCAGGCATACGGCGCGGTGATGAATGCAGTGCGGGCTTCGCGCCTCAAGGTCGCGGCAACGGCGCTTGCCAATGAGCAGTTTGAAATTATAAGAAACCTCTCTTATGACGACGTAGGCGTGGCCGGCGGCATTCCCAGCGGGAAGATTCCTCATATGCAAAATCTTGTTCGTGACGGAACGGAGTTTACGGTGGAAACAGTCATACGCAATATCGACGACCCGTTTGACGGCACCATCGGCGGATCGCCCAACGATCTTTCCCCGGCCGACTATAAACTCGCGGAGCTTGAGATTTCCTGCCCGGCTTGCCGCAATTTCAAGCCGCTTAGCTTTACGACTTACGTCGGTCCGCGCAACCTCGAGTCTGCTTCAACCAACGGCGCCTTATTTGTGCGCGTTTTTGATGCGGTGGGACAGCCGGTTCAGGGCGCCGACGTGCATATTGAAAATAATCAAGCCGCTCCTCAAATTGTGATTGATGACGCCACAAACAACGATGGCCTGCTTCAAATCGTAGATGCTCCTCCCGGCGCCGAGGCGTATGAAATTACCGTATCGAAATCCGGATATTCAACGGACCGGACATACCAGACCGGCGCTCCCGAAAATCCCAACCCCGTTAAACCCCACGCCACCGTCGCCATCCAGCAGCTTACCCAAATAAGTTTCGCGATTGATCGCGTAAGCGCCATCAATGTTTCCAGCACTGGTGAAACTTGCGTCGCCGTGCCCTCCATAGATTTCTCCCTTGCGGGGTCAAAGCTTATCGGTACCAGTCCCGATGTGCTGAAATACGGCGCGGTTCACATCACCGACGGCGCCGGCGGGAAAACAATCTCAAACCTTGAGTGGGATACTTACAATCTTCTGCTTACCGACGGATTGTATGACCTGGCCGGCGCCATTCCTCTCCTGCCGCTTACGCTGAATCCAAACGCCAATCAAGATTTTAAACTGATTGTTGCGCCTAAAGACCCGAGAAGCGTTTTGGTGACCGTCAAGGATGCCTCCACTCAACTCCCGCTTTCGGACGCAGCGGTACGGCTCGAAGGGCCCGCGGGGTACGATGCAACGCAAACGACGGGCCGCGGCTTTATCGGCCAGACCGATTGGTCTGGGGGGGCGGGGCAGAATGATTTTGTGGATGCGGCTCGATACTTTGATTCCGACGGGAATATTGAGATTAGCAACCCGCCGGGCGAGCTTCGTTTAAGAAGAGTGTTTGATGAGTACGCGCCGTCGGGGTATCTGATTTCTTCCACCTTTGATACGGGTTCTGCGAGCAACTTCCACCAAATTCTCTGGCAGCCGCAGTCACAGCCTCCGGAGACTGGCGCGTCGAGCGTTCGTTTCCAGATCGCAACGAACGGCGATAAAATCGCTTGGAATTTCCTGGGTCCCGACGGCACCGCCAATACGTTTTACACTCTCGCCGATCAAAATATTAATTCGCTTCATGACGGAGGCCGGTATTTGCGCTATAAGGTTTTTTTTCAGACAGCCAGTACGACCTGGACGCCGACCATCTCCGATATTTCATTTACGTTTACCTCTTCCTGCGTGCCGCCGGGCCAAGTGCTCTTTACCGGTTTGGGGATCGGTGACTACACAATCACTGTTTCCAAAAATGGCTATCAGGCATTCGCCGATACCGTAAGTGTTTCTTCTCCGTGGCAGCAGTCGGAAGTAATTTTATCGCCGTAATGCAATGAAGCGACCGCGCAAAATTTATCAGGACTCCGGTGCCGGTTTTTCCATCATTGAAGCGCTCGTGGGAGTATTCATCTTAACGCTGATAGGCGTGGCGGTATACACATTTCAGAAAGATGTGTTCTCGCTGAACAGGATCTTTTCAAGCAGTTTGGCCGCGCAAGAAGAGGCGCGAAGGGCCTTGAGGGCGATGAGCGCCGAAATACGCACCGCCTCTCCTTCAAGCATCGGCGCTTACGCCCTCGCAGAGACCGCAACTTCGTCGTTTGCCTTTTATGGTGACTTAGACGGCGATTCCCTGAAAGAACGGGTAAGGTATTTTCTTAACGGCGCAATCATAAAAAGGGGCGTCATTAAACCCTCGGGCGACCCCCTTACGTATAACCCCGCCAACGAAACCGTGAGTGATTTAGTGCGCGATGTCGCCAATGGCGCAGTATCGGTTTTTGACTACTACGACGCCGATTATGACGGCACGACGCAATCTCTCGCGGAGCCGGTTGTCGTGTCTTCGGTGCGACTTATTAAAATCACCATCATGATTGATAAAGATCCATCGGCGCCGCCCAGCCCCATGACGCTCACCACTCAAATTTCCATGAGAAATCTTAAAGATAATTTATGAGCCCCGTTAGAAGCTCAAAGTTGAGCTGGTATTATAGTAAAACTAAAGGCGAAGCCGCCCATAAAGATTGGTATGATGGCAGAAGAGAATAACCTTAAAGCTTCTAACGGGGTGAATCTTGTCGGGTTTCAATAAATTACTATGCCGGAGGAAAGACCAAGAATTTTTAAAGGCGCGAAAAAAGAGCGCGCGTACGGCAAAGGTCAGGTGCTCATACAGGTGATCGTCTTTGGGTCAATCGCAGTTTATTTTTTGGGCTCGTTTGCGAGTTGGGTGACGCTTAGCATCAGAGTTTCCCGCCAGACTTTCAACCGCGAACAGGCTCTTCAGGCTGCAGAGGCTGGCATTGATTATTACCGGTGGCATTTGGCGCACGCCCCGTCCGATTTTCAGGACGGCACTGGTAGTGCCGGACCGTATGTGCACGATTTTCGTGACAAAGACGGTAACATCATCGGCCAATTTTCTCTTAATATCACCCCGCCCGCTTTAGGTTCGAGTCTTGTGTCTATCCAGTCTGCTGGGAATTTAAACGCCGACACATCGCTCGCGCGAAAGATTACGGCGAAATTGGCAAAGCCCTCGATTGCGAAATACGCGGTGGTGGCGAACGACTTTATGAGGTTTGGTTCTGGGACCGAGGTCTTTGGACCGATTCATTCGAATCAAGGGATTCGCTTTGACGGCCTTGCACATAATATGGTCTCGAGCGCCGTTGCGTCATACAACGATCCCGATCACAGCGGAGGGAACGAGTTCGGCGTTCATACGCACATCGCGCCAGCCGATCCTTTACCGCCGCTTCCTGTTCCCGCCAGAACCGATGTATTTGAAGTCGGCAGACAGTTTCCCGTGCCCGCGGTGGACTTTGCGGGGATCACCGCAGATCTCGCTCAAATGAAAACGGACGCGGAGGCGAACGGATTTTACCGGTCGAGCGCGGGGGCTCTTGGGTACCATATTGTTTTGCGCGCCGATGATACGTTTGATCTCTATCGCGTGACAAGCCGCGTGAATCCGCCGTCGGGCTGCACGAATAACCAGAATCAATCGGGCTGGGGCACGTGGAGCATCCGAAATCAGCAGCTTATCGGGAATTATCCGTTTCCCGCAAACGGTATTATCTTTCTTGAAGATGATATTTTTGTTGACGGTCAAATCAATGGAGGCCGCCTCACCATTGTCGCGGCTTTTTTGCCGGATAATCCTCCGTTTCGGAAAAACATTATTGTGAATGACGACTTGCTGTATACGAATTACGACGGCTCTGATGTTCTTGGTCTTATTGCGCAAGGCAACGTCAATATCGGCATGGTAAGCGACAGTGATCTAAGAATTGACGCAGCGCTCATTGCCCAAAACGGGCGCGTGGGAAGGCACTATTACCGCCCGCCCGGCGGCGGATCACAGCGCTGTTCTCCGTATCACACAAGGCAGACTATTACGCTCTGGGGCATGATCGCGACCAACCAGCGATACGGTTTCGCCTATACGGACGGAACCGGGTACCAGACGCGCAACCTCAACTATGACGGGAGTTTACTCTATGCTCCGCCGCCGAGTTTTCCCTTGACTTCCGATCAGTACGTTACGCTTTCGTGGGAAGAGGAGTAGGCTGGGTTAATCCTCACTAGCCAAGCCCAAAAACATCCCCGGTTGCGATCGGGAATGTTTTTGATGGCATGGGGGTAAACTGTGAATTAATAAGCTAGCCTAATCAAAAATTGGCTCATTTGAGCCAATTTTTGATTCCTTCAATTTTAGCGTGAAAAGTGTTTGACAATGTGGAACAGTGGCGTATTATGAAACTCAAGTGGTGAATTGTGGATAAAAGTGGGGATAAGTTATTCAAAGTGTGAATAACTCTGGTCAGCCAAGACTATGTTTATAGGCGAATATCAGCACGCAATGGATGAAAAGGGGCGGATCGCCGTCCCGGCTAAATTCCGCAAATCGTTGGAAAGAGGTGTGGTAGTAACACGCGGCCTGGACGGATCACTTTACCTTTACGCGCTGGAGGAGTGGGAGAAGCTGGCTTCGAAGATTTCAGCTCTACCCATTAATCGGGCCAACTCCCGCGCTTTCGCCAGACACCTTTTGGGCGGCGCGGTGGTAGCCGAGATTGACGGGCAGGGGAGAATCCTTGTCCCGGAGTATTTGCGCAAACACGCCGCTATCGCCAAGGACGCGGTACTGGTTGGGCTTTACAATCGGATCGAACTTTGGTCGGAGGAGCGCTGGAGCGAATACCGCGTCAAGACCGAGAAAAGCGCCGAGGAGATAGCAGAGTCGCTGGAAGGATTCGGAGCATGAGATGGAAGTTAAGCGGCACCTAGCTTTATCGGTTAAATGAGCTGGAAGTTTCGTAAAAATGCAAATATCAAATACAAAAAATCAAAATGAAAGCATCGAATTTTGCGGAAACAAAATTCGATGATCTCAAAATTTTGCATTTTGATTTTTGAATTAATGTGAACCACGTGCCCGTTCTTTTAAATGAAGTCATCCAGTATCTCGCTCCTCAACCGAACGAGGATGGAGTTGACGCGACGGTTAACGGCGGTGGGCACGCCGAGGCGATTCTGGAGCAGATCGGCCCCGGCGGCAGACTTCTAGGCATCGATCGCGATCCATCCATTCTTGATGAAACAAAATCGCGGCTTTCGCGATTCGGGGACCGGGCGATAGTGGCTTGCGGCAATTTTTCAAACATTCGTTTGATTGCAAAGGATCACGGCGTGCTCCATCCGTCGGTAATCCTTTTCGACCTCGGCGCAAGCTCCTATCACCTGGCTTCCGCCAAACGCGGGTTTTCGTTCGCAGAGGACGAGCCGCTCGACATGCGGTATAACCCGGAAGATTCAACTTGCAGCGCAGAGGCTTTAGTCAATCATGCGGCCCTGGAGGAGCTCGAGCGGATCTTCAAAACTTATGGCGAAGAACGCCAGGCGCGACGCATCGCGGAACTCATCACGAGCGAACGCAAGCACCGCCGCATTGAGACGGCGAAAGATTTGGCGGCGCTGATTGCCAGGAACGTGCCGCGCGGCAGACTGCATCCAGCTACAAGAATTTTCCAAGCTTTGCGCATTGCGGTGAATGACGAACTGACGCACGCGGATCGGGGCATCCGCGAAGCTTACGGACTGCTCGCTGACGGCGGCAGACTAGCGGTGATAAGCTTCCACTCGCTTGAAGATCGTATCGTAAAGAAGTTTTTTAAGAGCCTGTCCGACGCGGCAGTTGTCCTCACGCCAAAGCCGGTTAGTGCAAATCGGCAGGAAAAGATGTCCAATCCGCGTTCCAGAAGCGCGAAACTGCGAGTAGTAAAGAAAATTAAAGATATAGTCCTTTTATGATCATATCTACCGCTTCCGTATTGTTAGACGTTGCGAGGACTCCGATAGGTGTCGTAGAGGCCCTCCGCCGCACGCCAATCAGTCGTTTTGCTTTGGCCGGTCTTCTTGGTGTTCTGCTCTGTCTCGCGCTTTCTTACGGCGCGCTGGTAACGCTTGCAACCAGCAGTCTTTATCAGGCAAAGAGTCTCAACGCCGCGCTTAAAAAGTCGGAGGATGAGCTGGCGCGAAACCGCTCCAGAATCATAGAGCGTCTAAAGTTGATTGATCCCTCAGTTTCCGAGAGCTTGACTCACATGCAAGACGCCGCGGCGGGTATTTTTTACGTCCACGCTAATGCGGCGATCGTCGACGCTTCGCGCCCGCAGCCGTAATCAGCTTACGGACAACGGGGTATAAGTAATAAAACTGACTGTGATCGGGACCCCCAAAGCACGAACAACGCATTGGCGGCTGCTTGTTGTATTTTTAATTTTCTTGGCGGCGGGCGGCGCTATTGTCGGAAGGCTTTTTGTACTGCAGATTCTCCACTACGATGAATACGTTGCGCTGGCTGCGCGCCAAAATGGATCAGAGATTGAGCCGCCGCGCCGCGGCACGATTTATTTTCAGGATAAAGACGGCAGACGCCAGGCCGCCGCGCTGAATAAAGAAACATACACTATTAGCGCCGTGCCCAAGGATATAGATGACTCGGCGGAAGCCGCCGCGGCGCTGGCCGAAATTTTACAACTGGACATGGAGGGACTTTCGGTAAAACTGGCGGAGACCAGCGACCCGTATGAGGTTATCGCACGCAAGGTTAATGACGATACGGCTGCCAAGGTTCGGCAGCTCGACTTGAAAGGAATATTACTGGAAAAAGAATCGCGCCGGATTTATCCCGGCGGCAATTTGGCGTCGCATGTGCTTGGGTTCGTGAAGTTTGACCGCGATGAGGAGCACGGGCAGTACGGCATTGAGCGCGCGCTTGACCGGCAGTTGAGGGGAGAAACTGGATTCTTGGAGGGAATCAATCGCGCTTCGGGATTTATCTATTCTTTAGGAAGGCGTATTATAAATCCCAGCCGCGACGGGCAGGATGTCATTCTTACTATTGATCCCAATATCCAGCTAAAAGCCGAGGAGGGGCTTAATGCGGTTGTAAAAAAATGGACGGCCGAAAGCGGAACGATTACGGTTATGGATCCTGCAAGCGGCAAGATTCTTGCTATGGCCGGGGCGCCGAGCTTTGACGCCAACAGCTACGGGGCGGAGCAGGATTTCGGCGTATTTATTAATCGGGTGGTTGAATCGCAGTATGAGCTTGGCTCCGTGATGAAGCCCGTTACCATGGCCGCCGCCGTCAACGAGAACGCCGTAACCCCAGAAACCGTTTATGAAGACACGGGGGCGGTGCAGATTAAGGGCTATACCATCCGGAATTTTGACTTGCAGGCGCATGGCACGCAGACCATGATGCAGGTTCTTGAAAAATCTTTAAACACCGGCGCGGTGTTTGCGGAGCGGAAACTCGGGCATGAGCAGTTCTCTTATTATTTAGCGCGGTTTGGTTTTGGCGAGCGCGCGGGTGTTGACCTCCCCGGGGAAGTCCCGGGGAGCTTGGCGAATCTGGAAGCTGGGCGCGAGATTGATTTCGCCACGGCCGCTTTCGGGCAAGGGGTCGCCGTAACGCCCTTACAGATGGCAACGGCGATCGCAGCTATTGCTAACGGCGGAAACCTGATGAGGCCTTACGTGGTTGACAGGATTGTTGACGACGCGGGAGTGGAAACGGTGACCTACCCGGTTGTGCGCCGGCGCGTCATCGCCGAAGAAACGTCGGAGGCGATTTCAAAAATGCTGGTCTCGGTAGTCCGCAGCGGGTTTGAGAACAAGGCGAGAATTGATGGCTACTTTGTGGCGGGGAAGACTGGTACGGCCCAGATCCCGAATTCAGGCGGCGGGGGGTACTCCGCAGACGTAATACATTCGTTCGTCGGATATGCGCCGGCCTTCAACCCGCGGTTTCTAATTTTTTTGCAGGTAGTGAGGCCCAGGGGCGTGAATTTCGCGACCACCAGTCTCACTCCGACGTTCCATGATCTCGCGACTTACATCATAAATTACTACGGCATTCCGCCGGACGAAAAATAGATAATCATTGTAGGAACTATGCTATATGCGCTCTTGAAATACTATCTTTATGGTCTTGCAAGAATTATTTTATGGCGTCACAAGCCCGCGGTGATTGGTATAACCGGAAGCGTTGGCAAGACTTCGGCGCGCGATGCTGTTTACACCGTACTTTCGATGCGGTTCAGTGTTTGGCGCGGCGTGGGCGAAAAGAATTACAACAACGAGATAGGAGTGCCGCTAGTGATTCTAGGAGCGCGTCACCATGGCCGAAATTTAATTGGGTGGATCGGAGTATTTTTTGTGTTTTTGGGGCGGTTATTTTCGGGGTCGTACCCGAAGCTGCTGATTTTGGAAATGGGAGTCGATCATCCGGGCGACATGGAATATTTAACAAAACTCGCCCCGCCGGCGATATCCCTGATTACGGGCTTCGGCTCCATCCCGGTGCATGTGGAGTTTTTTTCCGGCCCGGAGGCGGTGATAGCGGAAAAAGGCAAGATCCTGAATGCACTGGCAGAAAGCGGCACGGCAATTCTGAATGCCGATGATGCAGATGTTTTGATGTTTAAAGAGAAAAGCCGCGCTTCGGTTTTGACCTACGGCGTGAGTGGGGCGGCTGACGTCAGAATCGAGGAGTTTCAGGTGCTTTTTCGAGACACAAATGGCGTTAAAATTCCGGAGGGAGTCGTTTTCAAGATTCGCTATCAGGGGGCTTTGATTCCCGTGCGATTATTCGGAGCGCTCGCTAAAACCCAAGCGCTAGCGGCCGCAGCCGGGTTTTGCGCCGGTCTTGCATTCGGTATGAATCCGGTGGCGATTGCGGAGGCGCTGGCTGAATTCAAGCCGCCCCCAGGACGGATGCAGATACTAAAGGGCAACAGACATACGGTAATTATTGATGACACTTATAACGCCGCGCCCGCGGCAATGGAGGCAGCGCTGGAAGCGCTTGGCTCGCTTCCGGCTAAGCGAAAAATTGCGGTTCTGGGCGATATGTTGGAACTAGGTTCTTACACCGAAGAGGCACATCGGAGAATCGGGGAAATGATTCCTCGAAGCGCCAATATTTTGTTTACGGTGGGAGCAAGATCAAGATTCATCGAAGAGGAAGCTTTGAGATCCGGTTTTCCCGAATCGCAAACGCGGCACATGGACGATTCGCGCGAGGTTGAATCGGTACTTCGACCGATGCTGGAGCCAGGCGATTTGGTGCTTGTTAAGGGCGGGCAGGGGATGCGGATGGAGCGCGTTGTAGAAGCAATTATGGTAGAACCTGAAAAGGCACATGAACTTCTGGTGCGCCAGTCTGTGGATTGGAAACGGAAGATTTAGGGGTAGAATTAAACTACAGGCAGTTCTATTTCAATTGAAGAAAAGGGGTGAGGAGATGCAGAATGGTCATCGGTGGCCGGAGGTGGTTGAATACTATGATGCTCATCCATTGCTGGCTCGCTTCCCCCGTATTGAGATCTGGGCGATCTGCTGGGGCGAGAAGTGCGGCCACTACGGACCGCTGGTATTGGGTTATTACTGCCGCCGGTGCGAGGAGCCGGTCATCGCCAAGTACCGAAAGCCGGTTGTTTGGGAACGTTGTCCGGCGTGTGGCCACGAGACACAGCTTGTGGACGGGCATTATTGCCGATGCGGCTTTGCTGGCTGGAGTTCGTGCAAGTGCCGAAGTCTAGTTAGGCTCGTGCCCCCGCCAATCCCGTTTAGTGTCGGGGAACCAGAAGAGTGTACACACCACGCTCCCGCTTCCTAAAGAGCCTCCCTACGAAGAACCGGGGAGGCTTACACTTTTTGCAGAAATAAGGTATATTCTTTTCGTTATCTGGTCCCATCATCTCCTCCTTCGCCCAAAACTAATTTGAGCTTCGGAAGGAAAAGTAGTGGCCTAGCCCGTCAGCTGACGGATTGGTTCTTTCACCTTCCTAAATTTTGTCTGCGGCGTGCTCCCATCGTCTAGTGGCCTAGGATACTTGGTTCTCATCCAAGAGATCATGGGTTCGAATCCCATTGGGAGCGCAGACAAAATTTGGGCAGGCGAGTCCAGAAGATCGTGGGTTCGAATCCCATTGGGAGCGCATGCGACTTACTGAAACTTGGACTCATTTGAGTTCGAGTTTTAGTATTTGCATACTTATGCTAATGGGATTCGAAGGGTATTTCTGAAAACTAAACTGCTTTAGTTTTCAGAAAACCCGGGCTTGAAGGAGGAGCGCAGCCTCTGCCGTAAGGCAGGCGCGGAGCGACAGATGAAAAGGAATCCCACTGGGACCGCCAGTCATGAAAAAGTATCGAGCAGACCAGTATGGCTATAGACACTTCAAACAATACAATTATTACTACCAACGCTTTGCTGTATAAGACACAGAATGGTGAATTAACCTTTCTGCTTGTCCAAGAAAATGACAATAACTGGGGTTTGCCTGGAGGTGCTAAAGAGGTTGAAGATGTAGATCTTCTAATCACTCTGAAGCGCGAACTCAAAGAAGAGCTTGGATTAGAAGAGAGCGATTATGTAGTCCAAGAAACTTCTGTAAGGCGCGAGTTTGAATATAATCATTTCCGATCAAGTCGCTTCGGTAAACACGGAATTGTCTTATTCTACGCTGTTAAAATTGTGGACCCATCAAGAGTAAAAGCTTCGGATGAACTTGTACAAGTCGCTTGGTTCGAAAAAGATGAGGCGGCGCAGAAACTTACCTTTGATCACATACGTGATGGTTTTAAGGAGACAAGTTCTTTGGTTTCCAACCCACATGTCTCAAGTTAACCGTTGCTTAGGTTTACACGGGGGACTTATCCTGCTTGCGTGAACCGGGTACTTAATCCGAGTGTCCCGCTTCGGGGGCGGGGATGAACCCCGTTAGAAATTCTATTTCTAACGGGGTGAAGGCGAGTCTTGTGATACCGCGTCGGCCAGCGACACCCTGCGGAGAAAACGCCACGATGCCTTGGGGCTTTTACGCGAGGATGTTTTATTGTGTTAAGAAAATTTTATGGATAGGACAAAGCAAATTTTAGGGCCAGAATTTTTTGAACGCAGTACACTTCAAGTCGCGCGGGAGCTTTTAGGAAAATATCTGGTGCGGCGACGCGGTGGAAAAACGCGCGCTTTTTTGATTACGGAAGTTGAGGCCTATGCTGGACGCGGCGATATGTCGTCGCACGCGGCGAACGGAGTTACAAAAAGGAATAAAGCCATGTTCGGGCACCCCGCGCATTGGTATGTCTATCTAATCTACGGAATGTATCATTGTCTGAATATTGTAACCGAATCGCACGGTACGCCGGCTGCGGTTTTGATTCGCGGAGTAACCGCCATCAAAGACGGCGAGTCTAGCATTAGGCGGGAGGTGATCTCCGGGCCGGGAAAAATATGCCGTGAGCTTGGTATTACGACAGTGCTCTACGGCAAACTGGCCGCGAGATCAAGCGGGCTTTGGATAGAAAATCGAGGATTAAAAATTGAGTCGTCAGGATTCAGGATCAAGCGGACGCCGCGGATTAATGTCGGCGGCGACGAGAAGGCCAAGAGGCGATTGTGGAGATTTGTGCTGGTATCGAGCAAGCCGAGAAGTACCGCATAGGAACTCCACTATCATACTGTGCAGTATGATAGTGGGATTGTACGCCCCACATCCTTACGGGTGTGGCAGTAACCGATACGCGCTTCGCGCGACGCTACGCCATTCACTCCCACACTAAATTTGGTGTCGGGGTTTATCCACGGGCTCACGCCCGCGGCATTTTTGGCGTGGGGTAACTTAAGAGATGAAGCCGATTTTATTTCTGACGTCTATAATGGTGGGCGCGGCAAGTTCGGCAGCGCGGATGGCGCCATTTCGCAGAATATGCATCAAATGCTCCGGTTCTTGCTGGAGTTTCGCAAATTTAGCTTGGAACGGTTCTAAAGTTTTAACTATTGTTTCGGCTAGCGCTTCTTTAAACGCGGCGTAAGACTTCCCGCCGAACTCCGCCTCGATG
>Ga0209211_10010093_pt1 | contig 12394 bp, 8 predicted proteins | sample RifGroA2_FD_183992 | JGI IMG/M metagenome (GOLD analysis project Ga0209211, IMG submission 183992) | Groundwater microbial communities from Rifle, Colorado, USA - Groundwater A2 (SPAdes) (version 2) | ecosystem: Environmental > Aquatic > Deep subsurface > Groundwater | place: Rifle, Colorado... | reverse complement strand
AACAAATCCGAACAGCCATCCCTGGCGGGAGGAGTGACCCCTCTTGATACTGTTTAAGTAATCACCCTTTCTCCCGATTTCATCCCTGCGGTTTTTACCCTGGTTGAAAAGAAGAATTGTTTCAATCCCCTGCAAAGAGTCAGTAAGATAGGCATTGGTATCTCCAAGGGCTGCACGGAGCTTCTGGCCGTTTTTCCTGACATAGCGTTCCCAGAAAACAGGAACAAGGATACCAAGGACGATCTGAAACGGAAGTACCACAAGAGGTAAAACCCACCAAAACATTCCAAGGAATATCAATACTGACACAGAAACAGTGAATGCAATCGCTACAGGTGAAATGGTATGGGCAAAAAATACTTCTATTATTTCAATATCGCCGCCAATTCTTGAGATAACGTCGCCGCTTCGCTTATCAAGCAGTTTAGCCGGAACAAGGGGCTCAATCTCTTTGTAAAACGAGGTCCTTAAATGTGCGAGGAGGCGGAATGCTACCTCGTGGTTAGCAAGCTGTTCAACATAGGCGCTTACTCCTTTAAGAATGCCAAAGATAAAAAGCAGGCTGATAGCAAACGTACCAGGAGGAATTGCCCCCGGTATGAGGAAAGAAGAAACCAGCCAGGCTCCCCATGTGAGCACAGCAATATTTGAGAGATGGTTTAAAGTCCCGAAGAAGATGGCAAAGAGCATCACTTTCCTTACGGGCTTAACCATCTTGAACAAGCGCAGAATAATCTTTAACCGTGACATTGATGTTTCTTTATTTTTTTCTTCCATAACTACCTCATATGAATTTCTTGATTAACATGGACCACGTTTGCGGCTAAAAAAAGCAACCCTAAAGGGTTGCCCTACAAAGGATTAACAAAGACCATGTTTTAGGATTTTTATATTTTAATTCACTATTACCGGCTCAAACTGGTTTTGCGTCCTTATAAGATTTGCGTAGACTCCCTTTTTATCCAATAAATCCTTATGTGTTCCAACCTCTGCAACTTTTCCTTTCTGCAGAGTGATTATTTTATGTGCATCACGGACTGTGCGTAACCTGTGGGCAATGACAAGCGTTGTCTTTGTTCGTGCAATTTCCTGAAGGGTTGCCTGGATTTTTTCTTCATTCTCGGCATCAACGTTTGATGTAGGTTCATCAAGAATGAGGATGGGAGCGTTCTTCAAAAGCGCACGGGCAATGGAAATACGCTGGATTTGTCCGCTTGAGAGGTTCTTAGCCTGTTCCACCAGTGAAGCGTCAAGCTTCTGTGGCAGGGAATTCACAAAGTCGAGGATTCCGGCTTTCCTGCATGTCTCGTACAGTTCATCATCAGTGGCATCAGGCTTGGCAATGAGGAGATTCTCTCTGATTGATCCATGGAAGAGATAAGTCCTCTGTGATACCATTGAAATATTATTCCGGATTTCAATGGGGTCGATTGTATGCAGGGGTTTGCCGCCAATGGTGATCTCTCCTGCGCTTGGTTCATAAAACCTTGTAATAAGATTGGCAACTGTTGTCTTACCGCAGCCGCTTTCCCCCACAAGGGCTGTAATCTGCCCGGTTTTAAGTTCAAAATTAACACTTTTAAGAACAGGGTTCCTGTCCTGACCGTATGAGAACTCAACATTTTTGAAAACAATATCAAAGTTTCCGTCAAGTTTTGCCTTGCTGGTCATCCTGCTTAATGCATGCTTGCTTGGGTCCTTATTGAGGATTTCTAATATTGACTTGCTTGCAGCAATTCCCTGCATTGCAATGTGTGTATAGGAACCGAGTAACCGCAGCGGACGGAAAAACTCATATGAAAGAAGAACCACTATGGTTGCAGCGCCGATGGTTAAGTCTCCTGACTGCGTGTAGCGGATGGCAAGCATTATTCCGACTGCTGTCCCGCACATGGCAATAATGTCCATGGAGAGATTAGAGGTGAGGTTGGTTTGAAGCAGTTCCATTGTCCTTTTGCGGAAATTTTCGCTTCTCTTTCCAATCTCCTCCATCCGTTTTCCTACAAGGCCAAAAGTCTTAAGCGTCGTTATACCCTGGAGAGAGTCAAGGTAAAAAGCATGCAGATTTTCATATGAAAACCAGTGCGCCTTTGTCACTTTCTTTATCCATGCGCGGACCATCATAATGCTTATTGGAATAAAGATTACAAGAACAAGCAGCGTAAGGGCGATGGAACTGTTAAGCCTGCGAAGGTAGAAGTAGAGTCCAAGAGGAATCAGCAGACTTAAAAAAGCCTGGGGGATGACGAGGCCAAAGATGCTCTCAAGCTGCTCGACGCCTTCAACAGTTGTGGTTGCAATACTGCCAGTTTTTTTAACGTCTCTGTATTCTAATTCAAGTTCCAGTATTTTTGAATAAATCTTGTCCCTTGCTCCTGCCTTTACTTTTGTGGAGATTTCATAGACAGATCTATTGGCAAGCCAGGAAAAAATGAGCCTGCTAAGGAATACGAGAAACATGATGTTCACGGTTTCAATAAATGTTTTTTTGGTAAGGACATGCGTCATGAGTGCATCTACGACATAACCGATGCGGTCAAAAAATACCACAGTAGTGGCAGCAATAAACAAATGCGCTATTATTGCAAATGCTATCCAGCTCTTTGATGCTTTTCCTAATGAAAATATAGTATGCTTCTCCTTCATTGTGCTAACCTCGCTTTTAATCGTAAAATACTTTTTTGTAATTGTTCACTAAGACCAGGTTTTTTAAAGACCTGCTTAATTGAATATATGTTCACATATCAAACTAATTAGATTTCGTCAAGTTTTTATGTTATTTTATCTATGTAAAAATACTGATTCAAAAAATCAAACCAGTCAAGCAAATTTACATTCTTTTACATATGTTTAACACTTTGTAAAAATGTATATGAATTCATACCAGAAATGTCCAGGAATTATGGTTATTTTTTTAGATAATATTACGAGATTTTATTCAATAAAATAAGAGGAATGAATGGTGTTGAGTAGAATTAAAGGACAGGAATATAGGCTGTCCGGCGATTAGTTATTCTGGTTTGCTATGAGGGATTTATGATGAAACAATAGTCCTGTTGAGAATGAGAGAGAGCAGAGCGATGCATTTCTTATTGAAGCGTAGTATGAGAAAGGCATATCTTTTTATGCTCTCCAGTGTCTGATTTATTGCGGCTACCTGATCAGCAGGTAACAAAAAAATATAGACATTTTAAAAACACTTTAGTATATTGCAAAAAAGTTTTGAAAAAGTCTGGGTTGAGATTACAGCGATTAAAATTAGATTACACAGATTAGATTTTTATAAAAAATCTGTGTAATCTTTTTCAAATCTGTGTAATCAGAGGTATCAGAGACCTCCAAAAAGATTATTTACAGGCGCGTAGCTCAGTGGTAGAGCGCTGCCTTGACACGGCAGAGGCCAGGGGTTCGATACCCCTCGTGCCTATGGCTTTTAAAAAACTATGTTTTTTAAAAGCACTTGTAGCTTATAGCTATTAGCTTATGGCTTATAGTTTGTAGTATTTAATAGGAAATATTAATAAAGTAATTTTTGATTCTAAGAGCTATAGGCTATAAGCTATCAGTAGATTTATGAAAAGCTTGTGCTTTCAAAAATCTCTTTAAGGAGAGAAGGAAGAAAAAAATAAATTCTATGAAAGAAATCCAAATCACCTTTGAGGACAGCAGTAAGCATACTATACCGTCGGGAAAATCAGTTAAAGAAATTCTTTCCTCGATTAATTCAAACAATTCGAGAGACGTCATTGCATGCAGAATTGATGGTATTCCGGAAGATTTAAGCTGCATTGTCCAGAAAGACGTTTCCTTACAGACAATATACAGGAATTCTCCGGAAGGGCTTGAAATCCTCCGCCACAGCACCTCCCACATAATGGCACAGGCAGTCAAGGAACTTTATCCTGAAACAAAAGTCGCAATTGGTCCTGCCATAGAGAATGGTTTCTATTATGATTTTGACAGGGAGAAGCCATTTACTCCGGAGGATCTTGAAAAGATTGAAGCAAAGATGGAAGATATAATTAAAAACGGGCTCACTTTTAATAAGAAAAGAGTTTCAAAAGAAGATGCAATAAAATTTTTTAAATCAAAAAGCGAGAGCTATAAGGTGGAACTCCTCGAAGAGATTAAACAGGATGAAGTTACCCTTTATGAGCAGGGAAGTTTTACTGATCTTTGCAGGGGCCCTCATATAAGCGAGACCTCACTTGTTAAGGCTTTTAAGCTCCTCAGCATAGCCGGCGCTTACTGGAGAGGAGACGAAAGAAACCAGATGCTCCAGAGGATTTACGGCACGGCTTTCTTTGAACTTTCAGAGCTTCAGGCTTATCTTAAAAATTTGGAGGAGGCAAGGAAAAGAGACCACAGGAAGCTTGGAAAAGAGTTAGAGCTTTTCAGCATTTATGACGAGATCGGGCCTGGCATGGTGGTCTATCACCCGAAAGGGGCACTCCTGAGGATAACCCTTGAAGACTTTGAGAGAAAGGAGCATCTTAAAAGAGGCTATCATATCCTGATTGGCCCGACACTATTGAAGTTAGACCTCTGGAAGCAATCAGGGCATTATGACAACTACAGAGAAATGATGTATTTTACTGAAATAGAGGGTCAGATGTACGGGATAAAACCCATGAACTGCATTTCCCATATGCTTGTATATAAAAGTAAGATCAGGAGTTACCGCGATCTGCCTTTGAGGTTTTTTGAGCTTGGCACAGTGCACCGCCATGAGAAGTCCGGCGTACTCCACGGGCTTTTGCGTGTAAGGGGATTTACTCAGGACGACGCCCATATTCTATGCACCCCTGACCAGCTTCAGGATGAAATAATAAGCATCCTTGATTTTGTAGATTACGTAATGAAGATATTTGAATTTGAATATATGGTGGAGTTGAGCACAAAACCTGAGAAGGCAATCGGAACTGATGAGGACTGGGAAAGGGCCACAGGAGCTCTCGCTCAGGCCCTTAAGGCAAAGAGTTTTAATTTTGAGACAAATGTTGGCGAGGGAGCTTTCTACGGGCCAAAGATAGATATTAAACTGAAGGATGTGCTTGGAAGGTTTTGGCAGTGTGCAACAATCCAGTGCGATTTTACGTTGCCTGAAAGGTTTGAACTTGAATTTATAGGCCAGGACGGAAAACCTCACCGTCCGGTAATGCTCCACAGGGTAATATTGGGGTCAATGGAAAGGTTTATTGGGATACTGGTTGAACATTTTGCAGGTGCCTTCCCGACCTGGCTGGCACCTGTCCAGGCAAAGGTATTGACAATTACCAATGCAGTAGATCAGTATGGTGATAAGGTGAGGTCTCTGCTTGCGGATGAAGGACTGCGGTGTGAGCTTGATACAAGAAATGAGAAGATTTCCTTTAAAATTAGGGAGGCCCAGCTTCAAAAAATTCCTTATCTCCTTATAGCAGGAAACAGGGAAGCAAGCAGTGAGACCGTTGCTGTAAGATTGAGAGACGGAAGGGATTTAGGTCAGATAAGCCTTGAAAAAGTAATGAAAATGATTAACGAAGATGTTAAACAAAAGAGGTTAATACCGGGAGGTGAGGGGATATAATTAAAAGAGTAAGGATTAATGAAAAAATAATTGGAAAAGAAATAAGGCTGATTTCATCGGATGGCAAGCTGTTTGGGATTGTTCCTCCGTCAGAGGCTTTAAAGATGGCTCAGACAGAGGGACTGGATCTTGTAGAAATTGCGCCGACCGCAAATCCGCCGGTATGCAAAATCATGGACTATGGGAAATTCACGTTCCAGCAGAAAAAGAAAACCCATGATGCCAAAAAAAAACAGAAGGTTTTCCATGTCAAGGAAGTCAAGTTACGCCCCAAGACAGAAAAGCATGATTTTGAATTCAAGACCAAACATGTTGAGAGGTTTTTGAAGGCAGGTGATAAAGCAAAAGTAATTATCATGTTCCATGGAAGAGATCTGAGTTATACGCATATGGGCAGAGAGATGCTAGAAAAGATTGCTGAAGCCGTGAAGGATATCAGCGTGATTGAGCAGCCGCCAAAGATGGAAGGCAGCAATATGACCATGATCCTAAGCCCGAAGCAGTAAGAGAAGTTTCAAGGTAAGTTTAAAAAATATTTTTTCTTGACTTTTTTTGAAACCAGATTATTAAATAAATTTTTTAATTTAATAAATTTTATGCCAAAACAGAAAACAAAAAAAGGTGCTGCCAAGAGGTTTAAAAAGACTGGTACCGGCAGACTGAAACGCCACAGTGCCTATGCCAGTCATATACTTACTAAAAAAAGCGCGAAGCGCAAGAGAAAATTAAGAAAGAACCCGCTTGTTTCCAAGGCAGATGAGAAGCGCATCAAAAGGCTTCTGCCTTATGCCTGACAATGCAGCAGGGACAGGGCTTATCTCTGTCCAAAGAATGGACAGCTATGAAGGCTGTCCCTACCTAAGATTTAAGGTATGTAAAATTCTCCCCTCTCTTGTTTTGATGGGAGGGGATGAAGGGGAGGGTGTCCTTCGACAGGCTCAGGATGAATCATGGTGAACTTGTCGAACCATCACCTCCACCTAGCCTCCACCATCAAGGGGGGAGGAAGTTATAAAGCAAACTTTGTGATTTTGTGACAGAAAATTTTTAAGTTAAAGGAAGAAAATTACTGGGAATGGCCAAGGGCTACTTTGGGTCAAAAAGCAGGGCTTATACTATAGCAGCCCAGCAGATTCTCAAAAGCCTGGCTTATTCTTATATTGGTCGTAAAAACAAAAAGAGAGATTTCAGGAGCCTCTGGATCATCCGGTTAAATGCGGCGGCCCGGCTTAATGGAATCTCTTACAGCAAATTGATATGCGGTTTGAATAAAGCCAATATAAAAATAAACAGAAAGAGCTTATCAGAGCTTGCAATAAAAGACCCGGCAGCTTTTACCGAAGTAGTTTCCATCGCTAAAAGTAATTTGGCTTAGGTTTTTTTGCGGATATGCTTTTTTTGGGCTTTCCAGTTCTTCTCCCGCTGATTTAAAATCAATTATGATTACACAGATTAAATAAGGATTACATTGATTTTTCAAAAAAATCTAATCTGTGTAATCTAATGTAAATCTCTGTAATCAAGATTTGAAGAATCTATGAAAGAGAAACTTTCTTTAATAGCCTCAAACGCACTTGAAGAAATCCGCCGAGCAAAATCCAGTTCCGAGCTTGATAATATCAGGGTAAAATATTTAGGGAGAAAAGGAGAACTTACGGGTATCTTAAAGGAGTTGAGAAATCTCCCGGTAGAAATAAGAGCTGAGACAGGAAAACTTGGTAATGAGGTCAAAAGCTCGATCGAAAAAGCCCTGGATGAGAAAATCAGTTACCTGAAGGAGATAGAAAAGCAGGAGAAGTTCAATAAAGACATTCTCGATATTTCTCTTCCAGGCAGAGCGCTGCGGCTTGGCAAAAGACATCCTGTGACCCAGACGCTTGATGAAGTGACCTCTGTTTTTCTGCGCCTTGGGTTCCATATTGAAGAGGGCCCTGAGGCAGAGCTTGATTATTATAATTTTGAAGCACTGAATATTCCAAAGGACCATCCTGCAAGGGACATGCAGGACACTTTTTATATCTTTGATGAAGTCCTTTTAAGGACCCATACATCTCCTGTACAGATAAGGACTTATTTAAAGCAGAAACCTCCGGTCCAGATCATTGCGCCGGGCAAGGTCTATCGCCGCGATGCAGACATATCCCATCTTCCTATGTTTCACCAGGTTGAGGGGTTCCATGTTGATGAAGGGATTACTTTTGCAGACCTTAAAGGGACGCTGGAGACATTTATCCACAAGATGTTTGGCAGCGAAGTGGGATTGAGGTTCAGGCCGAGCTTTTTTCCATTTACAGAGCCGAGCGCCGAGGTGGATATTGCATGCGTTATCTGCAAGGGGAAGGGATGCAGGATCTGCAAAAATACAGGATGGATAGAGATACTTGGCTGCGGGATGGTGGACCCTGACGTCTTTAAAAGGGTTGGATATAATGATGAAAAATATACTGGATACGCCTTCGGCATGGGAATCGAAAGAATCACAATGCTGAGATATCAGATAGACGATATAAGGCTCTTTTTTGAAAACGACATGAAATTTCTCACACAGTTCTGATTTTTAAGAATGTAGGGTAACCCTTTAGGGTTGCCTGCCTGCCGGCAGGCAGGCATAAAAGCAAGGCTGAAGCCTTGCCCTACGGTTGATTGCCGTTAAGGAATTTTTTAAATGAAAGCGACTTTAAAATGGCTTAAGGAGTATGTGGATTTTGACTTTTCTCCTGAAGAGCTGGCAAATGCCTTTACAATGACTGGAACCGAAGTTGAGAGTATTTCCTATTTTGCTAAAGGCATTGAGAAAATAATCGCAGGAAAGATTCTTTCTTTAGAAAAACTCCAGGGTGAGGGGAACCTATTTCTCTGCCAGGTAGATATCGGAAGAGAGATTTTAAAAATAGTAACTGCTGCACCAAACATAAAAGAGGGAATGGTTGTTCCTGTTGTACCAAAGGGGACAATGCTTCCTACTGGAATCACAGTCACTGCGCAGACATTCAGAGGAATTGAATCAAGCGGGGTTTTATGCTCTGAGCAGGATTTGGGACTTGTTGACCATTCAGAAGGAGTAATCAAGCTTCCAAAAAATCAGGCAATTGGAAAACCAGTGCCTGAACTCGTTGAGGCTGAAGATGTTGTGTTCGAGCTCAGTCCCACACCTAACCGGCCGGACTGCCTTAGCGTATTTGGCCTTGCAAGGGAGATATCAGCAATTACAGGAAACCCTTTGCACCTGCCAGAGATAAAGCTTAAAGAGTCAGGGCTTGATACAGCAAAACTGGTTTCTATAGAAATAAAAGAGCCTGACCTCTGCCCGAGGTACACTGCAAGAATCATACAGGGAGTGAGAGTTGGAGAATCGCCGTCCTTTATGAAGCGGAGACTAAAGGCAGTTGGAGTCAGGTCAATAAATAACGTTGTGGACATAACCAATTATCTGCTCATGGAATTCGGGCATCCTCTCCATGCGTTTGACTTTGACTTCATAAGGGGGAAAAAGATTGTTGTAAGATGTGCAGGGAGCGGAGAAAAGTTTAAGACACTTGACGGTGTTGAGAGAGCTTTAAAAAAGGATACTCTTCTTATTGCTGACAGTGAAAAAGGGATTGCCATTGCAGGAATAATGGGTGGGGAAAACTCTGAGGTATCTGAAAGCACAAAAAATGTCCTGCTTGAAAGCGCATATTTTGACCCTGTCAACATAAGGCGTGGTTCAAAATATCTTGGCCTTTCTACGGAGGCATCTTACAGGTTTGAGCGCGGAGCAGACCCTGATATTTTAAAGTATACATCAGAGAGAGCCATTGCACTTATGCAGGAGATGTGCGGGGGTGAGGTTACAAAAGGAATTGTTGATGAGTATCCAAAAAAGATTTCAAGAAAAACAGTACTGCTTCGAAGTGACAGGATAGAAAAAATCCTGGGAGTAAAAGTCTCTCCTGGGAAGGTAAGAGATATCCTTGAAAAACTTGGGATAGCAATCAGTAAGGAGCAAGGAGGGAACATGAAAATCACAGTGCCCTCTTACCGTCCTGATCTTGAGAGAGAGATTGATATTATAGAAGAGGTTGCAAGAATTTTTGACTACAGCAATATTCCTGTTACTTATCCCCCTGTAAAGCTTTCCAGTGTGACGGAATTTGGGGAGACCCCTGTAGCTGACCAGATAAAAAACATAATGACAGGCTGGGGTTTCTTTGAGGTAATCAATTACAGTTTCATAGATGACAGGATATTTGACAGGTTCCTTATAGGAGAGGGAAGCCCGCTTCGCAGAGCAGTAAAAATAAAAAACCCTCTAAGCGAGGAACAGAATATACTGCGTACCACATTGATACCGGAACTCGTAGAGAACTTGGCGCTGAACATAAAAAGGTTTGTCTCAGACCTTAAGATCTTTGAAATAGGAAAAGTTTTTTTCAGCACTGCTCCGAATGAATTGCCTCGTGAAAAAACATATTTTTCCGGCCTTGCAACCGGAGAATGGGAACAGAAGTCGTGGATGAATGTAAAACGCCAGACAGATTTTTATGACGTAAAAGGGATAATAGAATCGGTTTCAAATTTCTTTTTAATTCCTGTTACTTTCCAGATGAGTGAGAAAGAAGATGAGGAACATGGACTGCCTGGTTTTCTTGATAAAAGAAAATCTGCAAATATCTGCCAGAATGAAAAGTGCATTGGTTTTTTAGGCGAGCTTCATCCTGATATCAGAGAAAAATTTGAATTCCGCCAGCCGGTTGTTGTATTTGAAATTATCCTGGATGATTTAGCCTCTGATATAAAAGATAAACCTGTATATAAACTGATTCCAAAAAACCCGCCTTCCTACAGGGATATTGCTATAATACTTCCTGAATCAGTTACCTATGAAGAAACAGTGAAGATAATAAAGGAAGTGGGCGGAGAACTTCTTGAAGAGGTCAGTATCTTTGATCTCTACAGGGGAGGCCAGATCCCACAGGGGAAAAAGAGCATGGCTTTCTCATTAATTTTCCGCGACCCAAAAAGGACCCTGACAGATGAAGAGGTTGACAGGGTGCGGCTCGATATAATAAGTGAACTTAACAAGAGATTAGAGGCAGAGCTGAGGAGCTGAGAGCGAGTGGATTGTGAAGGCTTATAGCTGATAATTTGGATTTTCTTATTTGCCATTTAAATAAAGGAACATCTTATGAAACCAGACTCCGGCACGATCTTAAGAGTTAATTTATCAACCGGGAAAATAAATAAAGAACCTTTGCCTGAGAAGATAAGAGCAAATTTTATTGGCGGTAGGGGAATAAATTCAAAAATTCTCTATGACGAGACAGGACCTGCTACAAATCCTCTTTCATCCCAGAATAAACTGATCTTTGGTGCAAGCCCAATCTCAGGGACAAATGCCCCTGCAGTGGCGAGGTTCACTGTAACTGCAAAGTCTCCCCTGACCGGAATTCTCGGTGATGCAAATGCCGGCGGTTTCTTCGGACCTGAACTTAAGCTTGCAGGTTATGACCATGTGATAATTGAAGGGGAGGCTGCTCAGCCGGTTTATATTTTTATAAAAGATGACAAGGTTGAAATACGCGAAGCAAAAAAGCTCTGGGGCAATAACACCCTGGAAACTGATAGGCTCATAAAGGAAGAGCTTGCTGACGGGAAAGTAAGAGTTGCTTCCATCGGCCAGGCAGGGGAGAACAAAGTCCTCATTGCTTCAGTCATGCATGAGGAGAGGGCTGCTGCACGGTGCGGTATCGGGGCTGTAATGGGGTCAAAGAATTTAAAGGCTCTGGCAGTGAGGGGGACAGGAAAAGTTGAACTCGCAGAGCCTGACCGTTTCAATGAGCTTGCAAAGGAGCTTCATAAAAAGGCTGCCTCAACAAAGCTTGCAGAGATTATCAAAAAGTATGGCGGTGCAGGTGGTACAGGAACAACCAACAGGATTGGTATTCTGGCGCTTAAGAATTTCTCTCAAACAGGGGGATGGGAGGGTGCTGATAAGTTTAACCCTGAGCTTATTGCAAATGAATTTTACACAGGCTCCAAGGCCTGCTACAAATGCCCCATTGCGTGCAGTAAAAAATATGAGGTAAAGGACGGCCCCTACAAGGGTGAAAAGGGGAATAAGATTGAAGAGGGTTGCTTTACTCCCTTTGGTCCTTCATGCTACAATGCTTATCTCCCCTCAATTTTTAAGATTAATAACCTTGTCAACCAGTACGGGATTGATTCCCTTGCCTGCGGAACAATGATCGGGATGGTCATGGACTGGTATGGAAGAGGTATAATAACCTCCAAAGACACAGACGGCATCGAACTTACCTGGGGCAATTACGAAGCAGTAATTGAGATGGTCCATAAAATCGCAAAGAGAGAGGGTTTTGGGGATATACTTGCAGACGGCGTTGTAAAGGCAGCAAAGAGAGTTGGAAGAGGTGCGGAAAAATTTATTAGCCACTCAAAAGGTATGAGTTTTGGTTCAATTGAGGTGAGGGTCTTAAAGGGACTGGGGCTCTGCCTTGCCACATCAACAAGAGGGTGCGATCATTTACGGGGAAGAGTACCAACAGAGACTCCCGGGAGAAGTCCCTATACACCGGAAGAGGCTGAAAAACTTTTTGGCTCAAAAGAGGTTATGAAAACAACCTCCTATGTAAAAGCTGCTCCGGCAATCCTTTACCAGCACAGGGCAGCAGTGACTGATTCAATGCAAATATGCAGATTCGCCTCTGAAGCAAATGGCGGAGGAGTAGAGATAAAGGACATGGCAGAGCTTTTCTCCCTTGCCACAGGGATAAATATTGATGAGAAGGGTATACACGAAGCAGGTGAGAGGATTTTTAATCTGGA
>Ga0209211_10010087_pt1 | contig 12396 bp, 18 predicted proteins | sample RifGroA2_FD_183992 | JGI IMG/M metagenome (GOLD analysis project Ga0209211, IMG submission 183992) | Groundwater microbial communities from Rifle, Colorado, USA - Groundwater A2 (SPAdes) (version 2) | ecosystem: Environmental > Aquatic > Deep subsurface > Groundwater | place: Rifle, Colorado... | reverse complement strand
AATGTAAGCCAAAGCATACAAGCCGGCTGCCCATAAGCCAACTCTGTGAGAAAAAAGTTTTTTGGCCACCCAGTATAAAAGCGGCACGGTGACAATCCCCAAAACCGCGGTCGCCGCGGCCGGGCCGACCGGGTTAAACCGGGCCAGCCAAAGGAACGGGGCCATTAGATAATAGTATAAGGGGCCCAAATAAAAGCCGCCGACCGAAGTAATCGGGCCGATGAACGGCAAATCCCCTTGAGTCAACAAGCGGTACATCATCAAAGCGTCCCGGCCCTGGTCGCCCAAAAACTGCAAACCGCCGCCAATATTCCACAGTCTTAAAATCCCCCCAACCGCGGTTAAAAAAATAATCGGCCAATATTGCTTCATTTCTTTTTCCAAACCACCCGGGTATACATCAAATAATTCCAGATTGCTCCTATAATAATGCCAATCGTCACCAAAATATTTTCGATTTTTATTGATTGTCCCAAAAGCCTTACTCCGCCAAGCAACACAATGTTTTGAATGATTAATGATCCGAACGAAGATAAATTAAACTTAATAAACCTGACCATACTCCAGCCTTTTTCTTTAAAGGTCCAAATATTGTTAAAGATAAAATTAGAAACTATCGCCGTTTCGATTGATAAATTCTGGGCTAAGGCTAAATTCATTCTCAACCGAAACAGATTGTAGACAATCAGCTGAACCACGCTTCCCAAACCGCCAACCAACAATACCTTAAACAGTTTTTCATTTTGGCGCCAGCGCAAAGTAAAGACCACCCGCAAAGAATCAAGGATATTGTTCCGGGGAAACTTGCTGGAACCCAAACTCCTGTCAATAAAATCAATCGGAAACTCGACGATTTTTGCGCCCAACCGATGTAGGGCATAATAAAGGTGAATTTTGTAGGCAAATTGTTTGGATAACAAATTATCCAAGTCCACTTGTTTTAAGAAACTCGTCTTGGTCACCCGGAAACCGGAAGTCATGTCTTTGTATTGCCAAGCCCAAAGAACCGAGCGAGCGATAAAATTGCCAAGATAGGAAATCAGTTTCCGGTCCCAACCCCAATTGTCCGGCATACTGCCGCCGGGAACATAGCGGCTACCCACAACCACGTCAGCGCCCTTGTCCAACTCACCCACCATACCCGGAATATATTTTGGTTGATGGGAGCCGTCGGCGTCATATTCGAAAACCGCATCAGCACCCAGCTTGTCCATGGCATAGCGGAAAGCTTTAATATAGGCGGCGCCTAAGCCGGCCTTATGCCGATTGGGCAAATACTTAATCCTCGGTTCGAGTTTGGCTTTTTGTTTGACGATCTCGGCCGTGCCGTCGGGGGAATTGTCGTCAATCACTAAAATCTCCGCTTGGTGCCGGGCGGGAATTTGAGTCAGAACCTTGATTAAATTATCGATCGTGGCGCCAATGTTGTCTTTTTCGTTGTAGGTCGGGATGACTACCACAATCTTCATTATTCCCGCTCCCGTTTTAAGTCGGCCTCGACCATAATTTTAATCATTTGCTCAAAACCGATTTTCGGCTGCCAGCCTAGGATTTTTTTGGCTTTAGCCGGATCGGCCCGCAGCAGTTCGACCTCGGCCGGCCGAATCAGGCTTTTGTCGATTTCCACATAATCCCGCCAGTTTAAACCGACAACGGCAAAGGCGATTTTGGCAAAGTTTTCCACCGACCAGGTTTTGCCGGTGCCGATGACGAAATCTTGCGGTTTATCCTGTTGGAGCATCAGCCACATCGCCCGGACGTAGTCGGGGGCATAACCCCAGTCGCGTTTGGCTTCCAGATTGCCTAAGGGTAATGTTTTCTGCCGGCCCAATTTAATCCGGGCAACGGCATGGGTAATTTTCCGGGTGACAAACTCCAATCCCCGCCGCGGCGATTCGTGGTTAAAAAGAATTCCGGAAACGGCAAATAACTTGTAGGACTCACGGTAGTTGACCGTAATCCAGTGGCCGTAAACTTTGGCCACGCCATAAGGGCTCCTGGGGTAAAACGGTGTCGTTTCCGTTTGCGGCGTTTCCTGGACTTTGCCGAACATTTCCGACGACGAAGCTTGATAAAAACGAGCTTCGGGTTTGGCCAAACGAATCGCTTCCAGCATCCGGGTCACCCCCAAAGCAGTAAATTCACCGGTCAGGACCGGTTGGCTCCAGGAGGCGGGCACAAACGATTGGGAGGCTAAATTGTAGATCTCGTCCGGCTGGGATTCCTTGATGGCGTTGGTCAAAGAATGTTCGTCCAGTAAGTCTCCCGGTATTAAAGTAATCTCGTCAATAATCTCTTTAATCCGGTCGTAATTGCTGGTGCTGGTCCGGCGGGTCAGGCCAAAAACCTGGTAATCTTTGGTTAATAAAAACTCGGCCAAATAAGAGCCGTCCTGGCCGGTAATGCCGGTGATTAAGGCACGTTTCTTCATGATTTTCTCCTTAGCAATTTTAGATCATTTTCCGTCATTTTGATAATCATATCTTTAAAGCTGGTTTTGGGCCGCCAACCCAAAATCCGCTCGGCTTTACCGGCATTACCTAACAATTCCCTCGCCTCTGTCTTTCTGATTAAATTTTTATCAGTAATAACATAGTCTCGATAGGATAAACCTAAATAGGAAAAGGCAATCACACAGACTTCCCTGACCGAATGCGACTGACCGGAAGCAATAATATAATCAGCGGCTTTCTCCTGCTGAAGCATCAGCCACATCGCCTCGATATAATCCGGGGCATAGCCCCAGTCCTGCCGATCGTCAAGATTGCCTAGTGTCAGTTGTTTTTCCAAACCCAGCTTGATTTTAACGGCGGTTTGCGTAATTTTCCGGGTGACAAATTCCGGTCCGCGCCGTTCGGACTCGTGATTGTATAAAATCCCGGAAACGGCAAAAATGCCAAAATGATTACGAAACGCCTGGACCAGATAATGGGCGGCGGCTTTGGAAACCGAATAAGGATCGACCGGGTTAAGCGGCGTCGTTTCCGTCTGCGGCGACTCGGCCGGCCGGCCAAAAATCTTGGCTGAAGTCGCTTGGTAGAATCTTGACTTAGGCGCGTGGTCCCGGATCGCTTCCAAGATCCTGGTTACCCCCAAAGTATTAATGTCAAAAGTTAAGCTAGGCTCGTCCCAGGACTTGGGCACAAAGGTCATCCCGCCCAAGTTATAGATTTCGTCCGGCTGATATTGTTTGATCGCCGCCGCCAGTGAATTCCGGTCCAACAAATCGCCGCTGACTAATTTGATTTTATTTTTTATGGCGGCGATATTTTGCCCACCGATGTCGTGTTTGGCGCTAACTAAACCTACCACTTGATAGTTTTTGGCTAATAAAAACTCGGCCAGATAAGAACCGTCCTGGCCGGTAATGCCGGTAATAAAAGCGATGGTCATGACCGACCGATACCCCAATATTTAAAACCTTGTTTTTTTAATTTTTCCTGGTCAAAAAAGTTGCGCCCGTCGAAAATGTTAGGCTGGCTCATCAACCGTTTAACCTTGTTCCAGTTTAAATCAAGAAACTCCTGCCATTCGGTAACCAAAACCAAACCGTCACTGCTGGTTAACGCCTCATAGGCGTCAGTGTATTTTCCCTTTACTACCGGGTCGTAAGCCTTGACTAAAGCGCCCCGCTGGTTCAGTTTATCAATCACTAGGGTTGATCGGGCCTCGCGCAAATCGTCGGTGTTGGGCTTAAACGCCAAACCTAAAATAGTTAAAGTTTTATCCTTAAACGTTCCCAGTCCGGCTTTGATTTTATCGATAAAATAATCAACCTGGTCATTATTAACCTGATCAACTTCTTTCAAAAACTTAAAGTCGTAGCCGTGTGTTTTGGCAAAAGCGATCAGCGCCCAGGTGTCTTTGGGAAAACAAGAGCCGCCGTAACCCAATCCCGCCTGCAGGAAACTGCTGCCGATCCGCGGATCTAACCCCAAGCCCTTAGCGACATCGGTAATATCCGCTCCGGCTTTATCTGCCAAAATCGCCATACCGTTAATAAAAGAAATCCGCGTGGCCAACATCGCATTGCTGGCATATTTAACCAATTGCGCCGATTCCGAAGACATGGTTAAAATCGGGCATTTCAGCTTTTGATGTAATTTAACCAAAGTATTTTCGGCTGGTTTCGAATCCGTACCGATGACTACCCGGCTGGGATGGAGAGCGTCGTTGACTGCCTGACCTTCGCGCAAAAATTCGGGCACTGAGGCGACGCTGAATTTAACCTTGGTGGCTCTTTGAATAATCTTTTTAACTTTGATACTGGTCGACGGCGGCACCGTACTTTTGATAACAATCACCGCTTCATTTTTGAGGTCTTTAGCGATGGCTTGCGCGGCGGCATAGACAAAGCGTGAGTCATAGCTGCCATCAGGTTTTGGCGGCGTGCCAACACAGATGAAAATTACCTCAACATGGTTGAGGGCTTCCGGGTAAGAAGTGGTAAAACTTAAACGGCCGCTATCCAGATTTTTACTGACCAGCTGGTCTAAACCCGGTTCGTAAATTGGAATCTTCCCCTGCCGCAGGCTGGCAACCTTGGTTTTATCAATGTCCAAACCGACAACCTGGTTGCCGAGTTCAGAAAATACCGCGGCGGTCACCAAACCAACGTAGCCGGTACCCAAAACGCAGATTTTCATGAGATTACTATATCAGATGGCTTGATTCTTTTCAGGATCAGCTGAAGCCAAGGCGCAAAATCTTTAAGTCTGGCTTTTGCCTCTGCCAGGCTAATAAATCGCCACGCGGCAATCTCTTTAAGGTTAGGTCTCGGCTGTCCGGTCACCCGGCCGAAAAAAACCTGGTCGATTTCTTTTTCTCCACCCCGCCCCCAAGCTGCCGCATAAGAAAATTTGAAAACCGGTTTTAATCTGGCTTTCAGTCCAAACTCTTCTTTTAATCTCCTCTCGGCCGCTACCGGATACGTTTCATAAGGCCGAACATCGGTACAAACCGTATTCGCCCAAATTAACGGGAACAACTTTTTATATTTTGACCGCTGCTGAATTAACAACTCGCCTTTTTGATTAAACAGTTGAATGGAAATCGCCCGGTGCAGTTTTGCCTTACCCTGATGGGCTTTAGTTTTTTCTTCGATGCCTAAAATCTGATCCCGGCGATTAACCAAAATCACCTGGTCGTTAAGCTTGGCTACATCTGCCATTAATAGTTTCTTTAACTCATTTAATTTTTTAACCGACTTGGGCGCTCTTAAGAATTTTAATAATTTTACTTGCAATTTTTCGCCGTATATATTTTTATCAAAATTAAATAAATAAACTTCAAAGTTATCCCTGGTTTGTCCAAAAATATACCGGGGGCCGAAATAGGCCAGGCCTAAATAGTTTTTTTTGTCAAAGGTAACCAAGGCGGCATAAACTCCGTGGCGGCAACGCGGTTTAGCCGCTAGCTGTAAATTAGCCGTGGGAAAACCGATGGTCCGCCCCACCGCCTCGCCTTTCACCACTTTTCCGGAAACCGTAATCATTCAGAGTAACCCCGTCAGATCAGAAAAATTTTAGGATCTTTTTTCATAAATTACCTGTTGTTCATTTAAAATAATGTCTTTAAGAAGCGGATGAATGGCATTGTAGGTTAGAAGGTCTACCTTTTTTTTCAATTTATCCTCCATGTCTAATTTCAGTCCAATCAGGTCAAAAAGGCTCTTTTCATCATCTAGCTCAACCAATAAATCAACATCGCTGGATTGTTTGGCCTCACCGGTAGCGTAGGAACCAAAAACAGCTGCCTTAATCACCCCTTGATCTTTAAGAATCGGGGTGATTTTGATCTTGATACTTTGGATATTCATACAGGTTAATTTTATCATATACTATTACTATAGTCATGAAGATTGATATTATAACGCTTTTTCCCAAGTTATTTGACTCGGTGTTTTCCGAGAGTTTAATCAAACGGGCGCAAACCAAAAAAATTGCTGCCATTAAAATTCATAATCTGCGCGACTGGTCAATCGATAAATACAAAACCGTTGATGATAAACCTTTCGGCGGCGGGCCGGGCATGGTTTTAAAAGTTGACGTTTTGGACCGGGCCATCTCAGGTCTTAGATCTAAGATCCCAGATCCCAGAATTATTTTATTAACACCACAAGGACAAACTTTTAACCAAAAAATTGCCCAAAGATTATCCAGTTATAAAAATCTAATTCTGATCTGCGGCCACTACGAGGGCTATGACGAGCGGATCCGTACGCTCGTCGACGAAGAAATTTCGATCGGCGATTACGTTTTGACCGGCGGCGAAATTCCGGCAATGGTGATTGTCGATGCTGTCGTCCGCCTCTTGCCGGGCGTCGTCGGCAAAGAAGCGTCTTTGCTGGAAGAGTCTTTTTCCCAAAATTTGTTGGAGTATCCTCAATATACCCGCCCTGAAAAATATAAAAATATGTCCGTCCCGCCGATTTTACTCTCCGGCAACCACGCTGAAATTAAAAAATGGCGGGAGGAACAAAGTAAAGCCCGGACCAAAATGCGCCGGCCAGATCTACAATAATTTCAAAAACTCTTTAACCGGCAAATCAATTTGTTTCAAAATCGCTCTTAATGTCCCTGTTCTAACCGGATAATTGTGAACGGGGACAACTGTTCTTCTGCCGTCGGCATGTTTGAAAACAATGTGACTACCTTTACCCGGGCGGGGGATAAAACCGATTTTTAACAACACTTTTTCTATGATTTTCGGTTTAATCTGTGGTAGTTTGGGCATTAAAACTTTTAAGCAAACTGGAAATTTTGTGAAGTAGTAATTTGCGTTGTCGTTACAATATCGTGTTCCGGCTGATCAGTCGGCACTGATTCATTATCTTCAATCAGACTATCAACATAAACCTGAATCGCACTCTTAAGATTTGCTAAGGCGTCTTCAATTGTATCGCCATCATCAGCCACGCCTAAAGTGGGGCAAAGAGCGGTAAACCCGGCCTTTCCGGTGCCTGTCTGTTTGTCCGGTGTTACAATCACTCGATAGTTAAGCATTTTTGTCTGCATATTCCAATATTATAACAATAATTTGCGCCTCCGGCAATCTCACCAACGCACCCGCTCCCGCCGCCCGGACCTAGTTCAATGATTTAAATCATTGAACTACTTAAAAACTCACGACTTTGTCACTGGTTTTGATCAAATCGTACAAATCCTGCATTGAAGAAAGCGGGCAGACAGCCGAACCGGAACGGTGGCGGATTTTTAGACAAGTACCGCAGGCGAAAATTTTCCCGCCGCCGGCAACCAACTCTTTAATTTGTTCGGTAACTTTAAATTTATCGGTATCTATCAATTCGCATTCCACCCCTTTACCCAGTAAAAATATTTTTACCTCATCATTTTCTTTGAGAGCAAAATTACCCAGCCTGAACGCATTCCAGACTGTTTCCGGATCGTTGGAGTAAATAATAATTCCCAGTTTCATAAATCAGTCTAAACCTCTCCTGCAGTCTCCTCAACTGCCTCCCTGATTAATTTAACTAAAGCCGAGTCATCACCGGCATCAGCCTGTTTCAGCGCAGCCACATATCTTTATCAGGTTGATTAAAAGCCGGCAAATGTTTTAACCTCTCTTTTAAATTCTGGCAGTAATCGGCCATAAATTGCGGCAATAGATAATATTTGGGCGGGATATGATCGGATACTGTCACTTCAACCTTACGGAACTTGCCTGATGTTTCCGGGAATATCCAACTAAATCCTACCCCGTGTAATTTTTTAATAAGTTCGGGCGTGATCACAATCTTTACTTTTAGCCGCCGGTCTAAAACAAAATCCCAAGCGCGCTTAATCCCCTCAATTTCCAACAGAATAAGTTTTGATCGGGGAATAATGCCAAAAGTTGTTTCCCGGTAACTTGTTTCTCCCGATTTTTTGGTCATGAGCTAAACTGCAACCTAGTTAAAACTCTTTGTACCATCTGGAAAGTGGTCTCTGGATTTTCTGTCTTAGTTGTCCGTAAAAGCATTTTTTTCTCAAAGGCACTAAGAAACCGCCGGCGGGATTTACCTGACAATTTTCGAAATTTCTGGAAACTATTGAGTATTTTTTGTTGAGTCATAGTTAGGTTAATTTTATCACATAAGTTGATTTTTAAGAGTTTCCAGGGCTTCATCGATAGTTTTCATTTTTATACCAAAATCATGATTAAGTTTGGCATTGGAAATTTTCAAAAATTGCTGGCGGGGACGGGGGTCTTTGACAAGATATTCTTTAAAACTGATCGGTTTAATTTCCGCTTTAATCGCAAAAACAGCGGCAATTTTTTGGGCCAGTTCATAAGGCGACAAAGAAGTACTGCCGACGCAGTGGTAAATCCCGGTCGGTTTTTTATCCATAAACATCCTAAACACCTGGCATAAATCGTCGATAAAGGTTGGAGTAATCACTTGATCGGTAAACATCGGCGGTAGAGAGTTGGTTTTTAGCTGGTCCAAAATTTTCCTGACTAAATCCTGCTTGGGTTCAAACTTGGCCCGGAAAGGAAAAGCCGTCCTGGCAATAACACTATTACAACCCGACCGGGTGACTTCGTCTTCGGCTAACAGTTTAGTCTGACCATACCACTCGATCGGATGCGGCTGATCAGATTCGCTGTAGGCGGTTGGTTTGGTGCCGTCAAAAACAAAGTCGGTGGAAATATGAATCAGGTAATGATTGTATTTTTTACATGCCTCGGCAATGGTTTTCGTCCCCAAAACATTCACCTGATAAACCAAGCCCAGCTTATTATCGGTTTCCTGATAAGCCTTGGAAACATCGGTGAAAGCAGCCAAGTGGATCAGGGTCGTTGACGGATATTTCTTTAGAACTTCTTCGATTTGATCCGGTCGAGTTATATCGACACCGGTGGCTAAATCCAAATTCACAAAGTCATGCTCTTGTCCAAACATTTCCACCAGGCGGGAACCAATCATTCCGGATAAACCGGTGCCGAAAACTACTGGTTTAGCGGGCATACTTAATCTTTTTCCACCAATTCTGGTTGTCCGCATACCATTTAACCGTTTGCTCTAAATAGTTATCAAAATCGTGTTTCGGCTGATAACCCAATTCTTTTTTGGCTTTGGACCAATCCAGGGCATAACGGCGGTCATGACCCGGACGATCTTTGACAAACTCGATTTGATCCTCGTCTTTTCTCATAATTTTCAGGATTTTTTTCATGATTTCTAAATTAGAAATATCTTCGGTTAACCCACCTAAACAATAGGTTTCGCCCGATTTGCCTTTATGCAGAACCAAGTCAATTCCCCGGCAGTGATCAATTACGTACAGCCAGTCGCGTACGTACAAACCGTCGCCATAAACCGGCGCTGGTTTACCTTCAAGCAAATTGGTGACGCATAAAGGAATCAGTTTTTCCGGAAACTGGTACGGGCCGTAGTTATTGGAAGTATTGGTAATCGTGGTCTTTAACCCGTAAGTGACGTGGTAGGCGTGCACCAAATGGTCGGAGCCGGCTTTTGATGCCGAGTAAGGACTGTTGGGGTTATAGAGAGTCGTTTCCGAAAACTTTTCCGGAGTATTTAAGGGCAGAGCGCCAAAGACTTCATCAGAACTGATATGGTGAAAGTGTTTAATTTTGTGCTTGACGGCCGCATCCAAAAGTACCTGGGTACCGACAACATTGGTCATGACAAACACTGCCGGGCCGGTTATGGACCGGTCGACGTGGGACTCGGCAGCAAAGTGGACCACGGTATCGACGCCGGCCATTGCCTGATCGACGGCTTTGGAATCACAAATATCGCCCTTGATAAAAGAATAGTGCGCCTGTGATTCTATTTCTCCCAAATTGGCATGATTGGCGGCATAGGTTTCAACATCCAGATTAACAATCTCATCCTGGGGATATTTTTTTATCCAGTAACGAATAAAATTGCTCCCGATAAAACCTAAGCCGCCGGTTACCAGTAATTTCATAATTTATTCTACCACCTACCCGACGCCCCGCCACCGCCGGATGAGCCGCCGGAAAAGCCGCCGAAGCTACTGCGGTTGCTTTTGCCGGAAGACCAACCGCCCCACGAAGACTTGCGGGAGCCGGGCAAGCCCTGCCTGACGCGGCGTCTCATTAACCAGATAAAAGTAATCACCATGATAAAAATTATCAACACCACCCTGCCACCGTCATAATTATTGGTTCCGGCTGATTGGGTTATTTCCTGTCCGGCCAAAACCGCCAAGATTGCCTCAACACCGTCGGTAATGCCGGAGTCATAATCATTTTCCTTAAACTTGGGAGTGATGACGTCACGAATGATCGTGCCCGCCCGCGAATCGGTCAACACCGGCTCCAGGCCGTAACCGACCTCGATCTTAAGTTCTCTTTCATTAGGGACAACCAGCAGTAAGACACCGTTGTCTTTGTCTTTTTGGCCGATGCCCCACTGCTCGAACAAGGCCACGGCCGTGTTCTCGACCGTATCGCCTTCGAGAGATTTTAAAGTCACCACCGCCAACTCATTGCTGGTCGAGGCAGTAAAACTTTCCAGCCGGGTTTCCAGCTTGGTTTCTACCGCCGGAGAAATAATCTCGGCAAAGTCATTGACATAACCTACCGGTTTTGCCAGTAAAAGTAAGACGGCAAACCAAATCATAGCTCCACCTTTGGCGCTGTGGCTGCCTGTTCGACTGCCTCAAAATAGGCGCGCTCGTCAAAGTTGAACATATTGGCCATTAGGTTAGTCGGGAAACGCTTCACCGTGGTGTTGTAGTCGCGCACCTGGTCGTTAAACCGTTTTCTCTCAACGCTGATCCGGTTTTCGGTACCGGCCAGCTCGTCCATTAAGCTTTGAACTGCCTTATTAGACTGCAATTGGGGATAGTTTTCCACGATCACCAACAAGCGGGCGAGGGCCGACTCTACTTGAGTGGCCGCCTCGGCCTTGGCATCCACTGTCTGGGCTCCGGAATAACGCGTTCGGGCTTCGGCAATCTGGCCGAAGACTTCCTGCTCTTGGGTAAAAATGCCTTTAACCGAGTTGACTAAATTGGGAATCAGGTCAAACCGCCTCTGATATTGGGTTTCCACCTGGGCCCACTGACCATCAATGTTTTGCGATTTGGTCACTAAACCGTTGTAAGTGGACATCAAGGAAAGGCCCATCACAGCAACAAAAGCAAGGATAATGAGTAATGATTTTTTCATTATTTTCACCCCCTTTTCACTTGAACATATTTAATGTTCTTTAAGTGTATTTATCAGCAACCTTACTGGCTCCATACGAGTCAGGTTTGGTAATTGCCGTATAACCGTTGCCGGTCACAATCCCGGCGACTTCCTTGATCATTTCCCGGGTTTCGCCGGCACGACCGACATCAATGTGGATTTCCAGCTGGTAATGACCATGACCGTTGAGGCGCTTATTCAGTTTGGGTAAAAAATCCTGGGCGACATTTAACGATTCCATGGTTTCGGCATAAATCTTGTCCCTTAAGGTTTTTGTCTCTTCAAGATGCTGGGCTTGCCAAAAGTAGCGGCCGCCCAAACCGACCCGGTGGACAATAATCGCCGTCACCAATTTCAAATGGCTTTCCCCGTTTTTACCCCTTAAATGCGAATCACTGCCGATAATCAGGCGATAGGGTAAATCCGGCTTCTCTTCAATAAAATCAGCCACGCAATCAATCAATTGTGGCTGGGCCAGTTTGCCTTTAGTCGGACTAATGAACATATGGCTAAATTATACATTATCCAGACTGTGCCAGAGGGCTAAACAACCAAAAGATTTGTAAGGCGACCACCGCTTAATAATTGATCCTATCTTGCGCTTGCCATAAAGCTTATTGATCGCCTTATTTAAACCTAGGTCACCTAAAGAAAACACGTCTTCCCGCTTCAGGGTAAAAATCAAAAACATTTCCGCCGTCCATGGGCCAACCCCTTTAACCTTCATTAGTCCCTTCATCGTCGCCTCGTCGCTTAAATTATCCAACTGATCCAAAAGAATATTTTTGTTTTTTACTTGAGTAGCTAAATCTTTTAACGATCTAACTTTTGCCCAGGAAGTACCCACATCCCTAATCTGCTGATCAGTTAGCGTTAATATCCGCTCCGGCGTAATTTGCCTTTTAGGGAAAAGCCCCTCGAACCTGGTAAAAATAACGTTAGCCACTTTACCAGATAGCTGTTGGCCGATTATCTCCCGGCATAACGCGATAAAATAGTCTCTTTTTGGCCTATCAAACCATTCCCCCAAATCCATCTTCTCCATGACCGCATAAATAATCGGATCGACTTTCTTAAAATGAGACTTAACTTTCTTTTGATCAACCATGGTTATTTTTGCCCCACTGGACAATTAAAGCGTGATAACTTTGATAAAGTTTAACATTTTTGGGTAAACGCGTTTCAAAGTAATTTTTGAGCGGCTGATAG
>Ga0209211_10010086_pt1 | contig 12397 bp, 12 predicted proteins | sample RifGroA2_FD_183992 | JGI IMG/M metagenome (GOLD analysis project Ga0209211, IMG submission 183992) | Groundwater microbial communities from Rifle, Colorado, USA - Groundwater A2 (SPAdes) (version 2) | ecosystem: Environmental > Aquatic > Deep subsurface > Groundwater | place: Rifle, Colorado... | reverse complement strand
AATCACAGATTGCTTCAGCTAAAGGATGCTCGGAAAGTTTTTCTAAACTAGTAGCCATACTTACAATTTCTTCTTGATCCAATGAGCCGAAACTTATCACATCTGTCACTTCTGGCTTACCTTTGGTTAAGGTACCAGTTTTATCAAAAATAACTGTGTTAATTTTACAGGCTGCTTCTAGTGGCTCACCACCTTTGATCAAAATACCATATTCAGCTCCTTTACCAGTACCGACCATCAGCGATGTCGGTGTGGCTAAGCCTAAAGCGCAAGGGCAAGCAATCACAATGACTGCTGTAAAGGCCATCAAGGCAAAAGCCAAGTTAGCGCCTAAAAAAACATACCACACCACAAAAGTGATGACTGCGATAGCGATCACTATCGGGACAAACCAAGCAGAAATTTTGTCAGCAAAACCCTGAATCGGAGCCTTTGATCCTTGAGCATCTTCAATCAAACGGACGATTTGAGCTAAAGCAGTTTCAGAGCCAACTTTAGTAGCTTCAAATTCAAAACTACCGACTTTATTGACCGTACCACCAATCACTAAATCGCCAACTTTTTTCTCCACTGGCAATGATTCACCAGTCAACATAGACTCATCAACTGCTGAAGAGCCACGAATTATTTTACCATCAACTGGAATTTTTTCACCTGGACGCACGACCACAATATCACCGTGTATCACTTCATCAATCGCTATGTCTTGCGTGACACTATTTCTAATTACTTTGGCGGTTTTAGCGGCTAGACCCATTAATTTTTTAATGGCTTCTGAAGTTTTACCTTTAGTACGAATTTCTAGCCATTTGCCTAAGATGACAAAAGTAATCAAGAAAGCAGCGGTTTCAAAATAAAGATCAGGAATTTTGCCCTCTAGGCCAATCAAAGAACCAGTTTTTATAAAATATAAAATAAAATTAATAGCACTATAAAAGAAAGCGGTTGAGGTACCAATAGCAATCAAAGAGTCCATATTAAAAGTCTTCATCTTTAAAGCTGATACTAGACCTCGATAAAATCCGGCTCCAATAATAAATTGCACCGGGATAGTAAGGATAAATGAAATAATACCAAAATAAGGAGCAAAGCTTAGTCCTCCTGGTAACCATTTAAAAAAATCTAAAAGCATAAAATAAAGCATTGGCAAGCTCAAAACAAAACTAAACCAAAATCTTTTCTGATAACTTTTTATTTCTGCCGCTCTTTTGCGACTATCATATTCAGTGTCTTTAGCGTCAACTAGTTCGGCACCATAACCAGCTTTTTTAATCGCCTGTACCAAATCGCCAACACTACTAGTTGCTTCATCAAAAACTATTAATGCTTTTTCCGCGGCAAAGTTTACATTAGCCTGTTTGACGCCAGGCACTTTTTTGACAGCTCGCTCAATCAAACCCGCACAAGAAGCACAATGCATACCGGTCAGTGATAAATTCACTCTCCCAGCTGAAGCTGACTGACTACTTTCGACTATTTGCTCTACCAAAGCCTGTTTTTTGATTGATGTAATCTCTACTGCTTTTGCTTGATCATTTGTTTCGATGCTAATTTCTAATTTTATTTTAAATGGACTATTAGCATTTACTTCATTGCGTTTGATAATAATATTATCCGCTGTCACTAATTCACCAGCCAACTGATTGATAGCCGTGGCTTCATAACCAGCTCTTTTGATAGCTGCGATGACTTGATCAACATTAAGCAAGGTCTCGTCTATGTTTAAACTGCCTGTTCCCTCTTTGACTTTGATCACGATATCGCTGACACCTGGCAATTCAGCTAGTTCGGCGCTGATGATTTTTTCACAAGAAGCACAATGCATGCCCTTAATCTCTAATTCTATTGTTTTCATAAATTTTATAATTTAGTAATCGAATAATCAGTACCAACAAAGACTTGCTCTATCCTGTCAAAAGACAGGTCTGGCTCAACTCTGACTTCAGCTTGTCCACTTTGCAGATCAATACTTATCTCGGTCACGCCGATAATTTTCTTTAATCTTAAAGTTATTAGTTTAATACAAGCCTCACAAGTCAAACCAGTAATTTTAAATTTAAATAATTGCACAAATTTATTCCACATTAAAAACGCCGTTATACATACCCATGCCACAAGAAAAAGTAATCCGACCTGCTTCTTTAGGCGTAAACTCAATCACATTTTCTCCTAAAACCAAATTTTTTCTGATATTTAATTTTGGGACGATCAAGCTAGAAGCACAAGAATAAGGAGCTTGAGCATCAATGATCCATTTGACTGGCACATCTTTTTGAATCGTAAATTTGTTTGGCGAATAGCCATAATTATTCTCCGCCATTCTCACTATTTGTGTGCCATTAGTTAATTCTACTTGATTTTGCTTGACGTTATTATCAGTATTCTTCAAAACCGACAAATTAAAACCATACTGACTTAAACCGGCTGTTAAAGTATAGAGAGCAAAAAGTAAAATCAATAAGCCAATCGCTTTTTGAAAAACCAGGCTTTTTAAATGCTGAAAACGTGAAGTAGTAGAGCCAACTAAAAACAAAATTGGGGCTGTGCCTAGGGCAAATAAAAACAAAGTCATCGCTCCTTGCCAAAAACTACCGGAGCTAATAGCAAATAACTGCATACTTTGGGTAAAGCCACAAGGCAAAAAGAAAGTAAAGCCGCCCAACAATAATGGTGCCGCTTTATGTTCAGAGTTTTTTAATTTTTGCCAAATTTTAAAACTACTTTTTGGCATACTAAAACCAAATTTACTCAAGCTTGGCAATAAACCTAAGATATTTAAGGCCAACCAGAGTAACACTAGGGCAACTAAGATAGTAAACCAAGAAAAAAATGAAGTAGATAAATTGATCTTACTACCGAGCCAACCCAAAAACCCACCTAAGACAAAAAATGAAGCTAAACGACCAAGATGAAATAACAAGTGCGGCTCAATATTACGCTGCCAAGCACTACCGCGACTTTGATATTTAGCTGCAAAAGAAATCACTACTCCGCCCACGACTGCCAAACAAGTAGATACCGAGGCCACCAGGCCAATCATCAAAGCCACGCCAAAATTAATATCTTTTGGCTGAAAATCCAGCCAGTCCAATAAACCAATCCAGCGCAAATAACGATAAACTAAATATAAACCTAAAATAATCAAAAAAGCATAGAGCCATTGTTCAGGACTAGCTTTTTTAGCCTGAGCTTTTGCTAAATCTTCTGGATGCAAGGCTGCTTGATAGCCTAATTTTTCGATTTTATTTTTTAGAGCTCCCCAAGGCAAATCACCAACATACACTATCTCGGCTGTCTGCGTCTTAGCTGAGGCCCTGACTTCAACTATACCCGAAACACTTTGCGCCTCTTCCTTGATAATGTTTTCACAAGAAACACAAGTAAGGCCGGCTAAATATATTTTTTTAGTTTTCACTTCTGACATATTATTTTAAAGATAATTTATTAAGCTGTAAAATTTCTTCAATCATTTGTTTTTGTTTAGCAGTGTTACTAGAATTCATCACCGCTTTAAAACAGCTATTCAAATGATCGGCCAATAACTCTTGATTAGCGGATTTTAATAAGCCGATGACAGCGAGATTTTGTTGCATAATATCTACACAGTATCTATTAGCCTCTTTCATCTCAACAATCTTAGCGAGTAGACTTTGTGCTTTTTTTAAAGCACTTAAACTTTTACTTTGATTTTTGCTTTCTTTGTTCATAAATTACTTGTCCGGCGCATGCCGGAAAATTTAAATATTAATTACCCGTACCTGGGGTATAGGTATAGCATAACACTACTTTATTTTTTTAGCAAGTCTGCTCTAAATCTAAAACTCCTCCGCGTAGGCGGGGAGTTATGTTAATTATGTCTATAATCATTCTCCGCCGACAGGCGGAGAATCTCGATTTATTATCTAATTTGCTATTTAATTTCTTTTAATAAAAAAATGAAAAACCAGACTGCTAATAAGGCGACTACATTCCAAATCAACAAGCCACTAATAAAATAACTAGGACCAAAATAATTTGGAACCCAAGTCATATTGGCGTGCATAGCATAGCGCATAAACATTCCCCTTGTATTGGGATAAAAAGCTACACCAAGATAACAAATAGTATAAATAGTACTGACCCAAACCGCGGTAACTTTAAATAATTGTGTATTTTTTATCATAAATTTTTATTTATATTTAATTCAAATACCAAATAGCAAAGTTCAAAATAGCGGCAAAAGAAACCCAGACAATATAGGGCACTAGTAAATAAGCCGCAGTTTTATTGAGGCGATAAAATAATAAAATAGTAAAAAGAATGCTAAGCCATAAAATCAAAATCTCTAAAAAGGCTAAAGCAAGGTTTTGAAAACCAAAGAAACAAATCGACCAAAAAACATTTAAAACTAACTGGGCAATAAATATCAGCATTGCCTCTTCTTTTAGTTTATGATGCCAATTTCCCATCCAAACTAGATATAAACTGACGCCCATCAATAAGAATAAGATTGTCCAAACTGGACCAAAAAGCCAATTTGGTGGATTAAAACTTGGTTTAGCTAAAGCAGTATACCAAGTATCTATTTGTGGCATAGTAAAGATGGAGCCCACCCAGCCCACTGCCTGGGTGATAAGTAAACTAAATAATAGTTTTGGCCAAGATTTAATTTTACATTTCATAAATTTTTATTTTTTATTTAATTATATTAGCTTTAATTTCCTCCCGCGCTGCGGGAGAAAATATTTGAGATCTATACCGTTTTATTTCCGCCTCTAGCGGAAAACATCTTGCTACATTTAGTATACCAAAAAATCGCCTGTTTGGCGATATCATCTTTTAAAAACGCACAAAATTCCCCCGGCGAATGCTGGGGGAATTATTATCTAGGTATGTGGTAAGATTAAAATCAAAAAATAAACTATCAAGACGCCAAATAATAACCAGAGGGAATTTTTTAAAATCGCTTTTGGCTCTTTTTCATGATGTAGCTCTGGAATCAAATCTGACATGGATAAATAAATAAAATTACCAGCAGCAAAAGCGACCATCAAAGGCACGGCTTGCTCAAAGCTTTGGCCAAAAAAATAAAAAATAATTGCGCCCATTACAGCACTCAAAGCCACTAGTAAATTAGCTAACAATGCCTTAGCCTTGCTTAAACCAGCATAAAGCAAAACTCCAAAGTCAGATACTTCTTGGGGAATCTCATGCAAAATTACGGCCGCTGTCACCACTATACCAGTCTGTAAATCCAGCATAAAAGAAGCCGCGATCAAAAAGCCATCCACAATATTATGTACCGCATCACCAATTAAATTAATATAAGCTAAATGCTGTTTAGGATTTACTTCCCCATGATGATATTCACAACGGCAATGATGCCAATGTAAAACTCTTTCAAACAAAAAGAAAAAAATAATACTAATTAAGACTACACCGAAAATTAAATTTGGCGCATATAAATCCGCTTCTATTGCTTCTGGCAATAAATCTAAAAAAACTACGCTCAATAAACTACCCGCCGAAACGCTGATCAAAATTCGTAAAAATTTTTCTTTCACTGGACGATTAAAAATAAGTAAAATACCAATCAATGAAATTGCACTTACTAAAACTGTTGCTAAAATAATATTTAATAACATAAATTTTTTATTGCTTTAAGCCTATCACGGCTAAAATACTTTGTAAATATTTTCCTTACTCCACTGCTAATTGCTGACGCCACAAGGCCGCGTATAGACCACCGCTTTTGATCAAATCTTGATGTTGACCAGTTTCGATAATCTGACCTTGCTCTAAGACATAAATTCTCTCTACATGAGCTACTGTCGATAAACGATGAGCAACGATGATACGAATCATGTCAGGCTGTTCTTTTTCGATGCGCTTAATAGTCTCGGTGATATCTCTTTCCGTCAAAGAGTCTAGTGAAGAAGTGGCTTCATCAAAAATCAAAATGTCTGGACGTCTCAATAAAGCTCTAGCAATCGCCAGTCTTTGTCTTTCACCACCAGATAGCTTCATACCGCCTTCGCCTATTTTCGTATCTAGGCCAAACTCTCCTCTTTCACTAATCCCCAAAACTGAAGCTGATTTCAAAGCCTCAAGGCACTGCTCGTCTGTAGCTTCGGGTCGTACAAATAATAAGTTTTCTTTGATGGTGCCAGAAAACAGCTGTGTTTCTTGAGACACTAGGCCAATACGTCGTCTGAATAGATGCTGATCAACTGCTTGTAAGTTGACTTGCTTATTAAGCAAAATTTTGCCTTGCTGTGGTAAATACAATTTTACTAAGAGTTTCAGTAAAGTCGTCTTACCAGAACCAGAAGGCCCGACAAAAGCCACGGTCTCACCAGCCTTGATAGACAGACTCACCTCTTGTAAGCCCTTGTCACTTTCAGCTTGATAGCTAAAAGATACTTTATCAAAATCGATAGAATTTATTTTAGCAATTTCTACGGGATTTTCTGGCTTAGCTTCTGGTGACATTTTTAAGATTTCTTGCAAGGCTGCATCACTCGCTTTGGCTTGCTGATACTGTTCGGCGATATTTGAGAGTTCTGCTAATGGATTAAACAAAAAGAAAGAATAAAAAAGTAAAGTAAAAAATTGACCCATGCTCAAAACTTGTTGCCACATCAAAATCAACATCACCAACATAATCAAAGCTCGCAAAGCATTGAGCAATGTCCCCTGGATAAAACTCAAAGTCCTGACTAGCCGCACTCGCTCTAGTTCTAGATCTAAAATCTGATCATTTACTTTATTTAATCTTTCTATTTCTTGTTGCTCAAGGCCCAAACTTTTTACTAGCTCGACATTACGCAATGTTTCAGTGGTATAGCCAGCTAAAGAAGCTTGACTGCTGATCACTTTTTTTTGTACCGTGCCGATGCGACGACTGATCAAAAAAATAGTAAAAGCCAAAACCGGGACGATCAAAAACAAAACAGCGCCGATCAACCAAGAAATCCAAAAAGCATAAATCGCTACAAAAGTAATACCCAAAAGATAGACAAACAAAACATTGATCAAGCTAGTGATAAGTCGCTGTATATCTTCTCGAGCTTTTTGTAATTTGCGCAAAACTTCACCTGAACTTTGATCTTCAAAAACTCGATAAGGTAAAGACAAAGCGTGCTGAACGCTTTGAGCATAAAGCTTGGTACCCAAACGATGAGTAATCACATTGACATAATAGTCTTGAAAATTTTTGGCTAAACGAGAAATCAAAGCTACTCCGATAAAAGCTAGCAATAACAAAGTAATGCCACGAAAAAAATCTGCTTTTGATAAAACATCTACTTTAGTGGCATAGTTATCGACTAACAAACGAAATACTTGCGGATCAAGTAAAGAAAAAATCTGATTGATGGCAGCCAAAACCAAAACTCCCGCTAAGAGCTTTTTATAGTCTTTGAGATATTTGAAAATAAATTGCATATATTAAAATTATTTCTTTAAAAAGATTAACCAATTATTTTTTGCATACAATAAACGCCAATCATTTTCACTAAATAAACTTTTTGCTAAATAAATACTTTCTGTTTTGCCACCGTTTGGGTAATTATCTACCCAAAAATTTAAAATATAATCATCTGAATTTCTGCCATCATCATACAGCAACAAAGCATTTATCTCTTGGCTTAATTCCCTCTTTTTAAGTTTATCCAAACGCTGGCTAAACAAAACTGCATGATGACTAAAGTGCACGGAGTTGGCTAGATAATAAGACAAAGGCAAATAAGCATTTAGCTCTGAAGAGCCAGAAGATAGCCAAGTGTATTTTTGATAATCCGGTACGATATTTTTCAGATCATCGGCTAAAATAGCTATTTTTGACTTTACTAAATCAGCTTCAATTTGCTTTAACACTTCTGGTTTTTCGATAAAGCTAAAATGCGGTAAAAGGCCACTCAACAAAATAAAAATTATACTTAAAATAGCTTTACTATATTTGATATTTTCATATTTTTGATAAAAATAGACTAATAAATAACTAGCAGCAAAAATCAAAGCGGCTGATGTCAAAAAATAAAATGGTTTAGAAGCTTGCACGGGCTTAAAGCCCAAGCCAAATAAAATCAAATTAAAAATTTGATAAGCAAAACTCAAAATAACTACTAAAGCCATGCTTTTAATAGCAGATTTTTTGTAAAATACAAACAAACTAATTAAACCTAATAAAAATAATAAACTTTGTAAGCTAAAATTTTGCCAAGGCATGAAACTAAAAAAATCTTCTGCCACAAAATGAGTCGCTTGTCCATTTTCTATACCGTATTTAAAATACGACCAAACTAATGGTCCCACAAAAAGTAAAATCAACGGCAAGCTTAATAAAAATATTTTTAATATTCTTTTTAAATTTACCCCGAGTCTTATTCCGCCGAAGGCGGAATAGTTACTCAAGACAATTAAAAAGAAAGCAGTGGGAATCAAGATGACAAACCAAAAATAAAAAGTTAAAAATACTAAACTAACGCTGATAGCAAAAAATAAATAGTATTTTCGAGGCCAGTTTTTTTGCCAAATCGCTCGAGCAAAAAAAGCTAGCAACATCACTCCAAATAAAGCCGAGATCGCTTCATAAGGCTTAAAAATAATGTTAGCAAAATCTAAACTCAAAAAATATAATATTGGATACAAAAACCAAAACCAAGCTTTTTCCAAAATTGACTCAAGTTTATTTTGATAAAGTCTTTGCCACCAAATCTTTTGGTAAAAATAAGCGCCTAGTAGCCAAACAAATAGCGTACCCAAAACACCTACTTTAGCAGCACCAATGGCATTCACGGCAAATGGCTTAGCAAAAATACCAGTTAGCCAAAAATATAAGGGCGGATAAAACTGTGGCAACCAGTCATAATAAAAATCATGACCTAAATTGCCTAGTAAAGTCTTAGATAAATACGCCAAAATCAACAATTCATCGCCGACATTGCCCCAAAACATGGTTTGCAAAGGCCTAGACAAAACCAAGAAAAATAAAATAATAGCCAAAGCAGTCGCATAAAGCCAGTAATTGACTGACTTTTTGCTCCAAATAAAATAAAGGCCTACAAAAACAAAGGCAAAACCAATGATTTTAGCCCAGGCTAAGATAGTAATAGTAGTCAGACTTAACATATATTATACTTCATTTTCTGCTTGTTTTGATAAACTTTTAAATTCTCTATCTTTTTCTACCACCGCTTGATTTACTTTGATAGCCATTTGATTTATGCCTACCAAATAAATACCATCTAAGGTCCTGACTCTAGATAAAGCTACATAACCCATACCATGAGTAAATGATTTTGACAAATCTATTTCAGCGGCATCCAAACTCATGCCCTGACTTTTGTGAATAGTGATGGCCCAAGCTAAACGTAAAGGAAGCTGATGAATATTGGCTAAAATATTATCACCATCTTCAAAGCTCCAGCTAGAAATCGCCACTATTATTTCTTGGCCATTTTTCAGCTTTACTACTGGCCAGCCATCTTCACTAAAGCCTATTACTTTAGCTAGAGTGCCGTTGACATAGCCGGCTTTAAAATTATTTTTAACAAACATCACCATCGCGCCAATTTTTAATTTGAGCTCTTCTGGCGCTAAACAACTCCTTTTTAAATAGCCCACTAATTCTCTTGGCCCCTGGATATTCATCTCATAAACTATTTCTTCACCAGGGATAGAGGCTAACTCACGATCGTTAATCGCATCGACATCAATGTTATGAGCATAAAGCTTAGTTGGTCGAATCAAAGGCTTAGCTGCTTTGCTAGAATGTTTTTTTAGTAAATCTAATTCTTCTTCACCGGCTTGATTGGCTCTTATTTTATTTAAAATTTTGACAAACCTTAAATCGTTTTGTCTAAACTGTTCTTCTAAATAACATACTTTAATTTTTCCACTTTTAAAAACTTTAGCATCGTAAGCAAATTTTGCTTCTCCGTTTTTATCTATCGGTGGCAGCTGAAAAAAATCACCACACATCACTACCTGCATACCTCCAAAAGGTGCAAAGGGATCTTTGATGGCTTTGCAAATTTTATCTATCAAATCAAGACGCTCGGCATCGAGCATAGATATTTCATCAATGATTAAAATTTTTGTGTACTTTATTCTGTCCCTTACTTCCTGATTTTTTTTTAATTTTTTTAGCTGTTTATCATCCATCGTCTGGAAAATCCCCATCCCCATCCAAGCATGAATAGTACGACCATTGATATGTGTCGCGGCAATACCAGTCGAAGCAGTCACGCCAACTTTTATATTCTGTTTTTTGAGATATTCAATAAATTGATTCAATAAAAAAGTCTTACCTGTTCCAGCGGAACCAGTCAAAAATACATTATGTCCGGCCTGTAAAATTTTTAAAGCTTGCGACTGATTCATAGTTTAGATCGATTCAAATTTATTTTGTTGGCAATTTCTATGGTGTCTAGTGTTAGCTTGACTGATGGGTTCTCCAAATGACTTAAGAGCAATTTGTCACCAAAATTTTTAAACAAGGGGGTTATAAATTCATCACCCCAAGATGGAGAAAATGTATTAATACCACTAAAATTAATTTCAACCTCTTCTCCGGCCTTGATACTCTTCAAAACTGGTTGCATCGCCGAATAGGCCTCACGACCATCGTCTCGCGAAGTTAATGTTACGCCAAATTTTTTTAACTCAATAAGCATAGGATATTTTTTATACTTAATTAATATTGTAATAACACAAAACAACCTCTATTAAAATCCCCAACATTTTTGATATTCAAAACATCACTGCTATATCTGATAGTGACATTAGCATCTCCTGATTGAAAAAATAAAACTAATTTTTTAAGACTATTTTCTTCGGCTCCTCCTGTTACAATCTTTCTAACATATTTTAATCCATTTCCTCTATTTTCTGGTGACCTACCAGAAACATATTCGGTAAAAGCAACTTCAAGGGCTTTTTGATGTGTTGACAATTCTGTCCTCACCCTCTTTAAAGTAGCTAACACACCTTGACCTCTGTCGGCTAAAACAATTTTTCTTTCGTCCAAACTATAACCAAAAAAAATGCCCCTCATATCCGGCCAATTGCCAATATTATGATCAAAGGAATTATTACCAATTTCACCCACCACAGAAGTAATTAAAGAAAATTTAGCGCCCACTTTTAAATACTCATCTCTAGCTAATAACAATTCTAATTTTGATAAGCGTGCTTTAAAAACAGACTTATCTGGACAATAAAATTGAGCTAGAATTTCTGTCTCTTTATTATTAAAGGCCCATTTGTGACAACTACTTGCTAAATATTTAAAATTAGCGGATAAAAAATGTTCCAAATCTTCTCCAGTATAGAAACGATAACTAGTTGGGCTAGAACGATGAGATTTTAAAATCCCACTATCGTCCCATCTACGTAATGTTTGTATGGCAACGCCTAATAAATCAGCTGCCTCACCTATGGGTATATTTTTTTTCATAAATTATCTTTTACTTCTTCTTTGTCATTATACCAAACTATACAAACCTATACAAACTATGCACATTAATCTATACATCAATATGTATAAAATAAGCTATTTATTGATAATTTATACATAAACCTATACATTATAGATAATTATTAAAAAATTAACCTATACATTAATTATTGACATTGACCAAAATAGACTTTATTGTTATACTAGCACGTGTTCAAATCTTTTTTATTATCCAATAAGTCCCCATAGTTCAACGGATAGAACAGCAGCCTTCTAAGCTGTAAATGCAGGTTCGATTCCTGCTGGGGGCACCATTCGACTCGCTACGCTCGCTCATGGTCTAAAGACCACTACAACATTTTATTAAGCCCTTATCTACCTACGGTAGACAGGTAGCTCAGTTGGTACCTGCCGGCAGGCAGGGAGCAGTAAGTATATGAAAAGCGATTATTATGTCTATGCTATTTACAGCATAAAAAATAATACTATCTATGTCGGATTATCTGTTAGCCCTGAAAAAAGATTGCAAGGGCACAATTATGGCATGACTAAATCAACAAAGCCACATCGCCCCTGGTCAATGTTTTACAAAGAAAAAATTGGTGATAGAATAAATGCTAGAAAAAGAGAAAAATATTTAAAGTCTGGTACAGGCAAAGAATTTTTAAAATCATTATTACGTAAGCCCTTATAGCTCAGTTGGTAGAGCAGTTGCCTCTTAAGCAAACGGTCGCAGGTTCAAATCCTGCTGGGGGCACCACTCGACTTCGCTCGTGGTCTAAGGACCATTCGACAAAGTTGTATATACATGGTGTCTATGGTGTAACGGTTAACACAGCGGTTTGTGGTACCGCTAATGAGGGTCCGACTCCCTCTAGACACCCCATCAGCGAACTACTCCCTAAAAGAGTAGTTTTTTGATATACTTAAAATGTTAACCTTAAACTATACTTATGA
>Ga0209211_10010085_pt1 | contig 12399 bp, 15 predicted proteins | sample RifGroA2_FD_183992 | JGI IMG/M metagenome (GOLD analysis project Ga0209211, IMG submission 183992) | Groundwater microbial communities from Rifle, Colorado, USA - Groundwater A2 (SPAdes) (version 2) | ecosystem: Environmental > Aquatic > Deep subsurface > Groundwater | place: Rifle, Colorado... | reverse complement strand
CAAATTATATATTTGGATATCTATGCTGTGTTTTTCTTGACTTTTGTTTATCATCTTACAAAGGTCTGAAAATATTTCTAGCACATCAAAATAATTTTAACCCTAAAATTATTTGTTTGCTAATTTAAAAATATTTTTTACTTTTGCTAAAATCATTTAAAATTTAATAAAATGAAAACTTTAATTTTTATTGCTTTGTTTTCACTTACAACAAGCATTTTTGCTCAGGAATTCAACAACAAAATTACTGACGAAAAAACAAAAAACGAAATTTTAATAGGTTTATGTAATAAACAAGGATTTTTGGAAACTTCGTTTACAAATTGGTTTAAAATCGAATACGATGCGTATCATCCTGATGTAGAAATCATTAAACAATTAAAACCTTATGCCGATAAATATAAAATTACAGTTATTATGGGAACTTGGTGCAGTGATAGTCGTCGCGAAATTCCTCGTTTTTTTAAAGTTATGGATTATGCAGGCTATTCGCCTAACTCATTAAAAATAATTTGTGTTGACACTCAAAAAAAAGCACCCGAAACTGATATATCTATTCTAAAAATTGAAAAAGTTCCAACAATAATTATTTCCGATTATACAAAAGAATTGGGCAGGATTATTGAGACTCCAACTAAAACAATTGAATCAGATTTATTAAACATTTTACAAAAAGACAAATAAAAAGTACAAAGTATTAAGTACAAAGCACAATGAACGAAAATATTGAAATAAATAGAAATAAATGGAAACACTTTGTAAAAACAGAAACACAGCATGCGGGTTAGCTTCCTTTAGGGATTTAGGGTGTGGGGAGGTAAACACATTAAACAATAAACATTTTTGAACAAAGAACAGTAAAATTGCTAAATAACAATGAACATAGAACAATGAACTTTTTTAAACAATAATCAATTTTTAAAATTATGGAAGAACAGATTCAGAAATCAAATGCAGGAAAAGGGTTAGGGATTGCGGCATTTGTAATTGCTGTTGTGGGTATTGTTATATCATTTATCCCATGTTTAGGAATGTATGGTTTGGTACCTTGCGGAATAGCTTTAATTTTAGCAATTATTGCTTTTATTCAGGCAAAAAAGGCAAATGCTTCAAAAGGGCTTATTATAGCAGCATTGGTAATTTCAATTGTGGGTACATCAATAGCTTCGTGGCAATTGTATGTTTTAATGAATGCGAAATCTTTTCTTGAAACTGATTTAAAAGATGCTGTTGAAAAAATTGACATAAAATCATTAAATGATGAACTTAACGATGCCATGAACGAATCAATGGATAGTTTAGGCAGTTCAGTTGACCAAATGCAACAAGGTTTGGATAGTGTTAAAACAAAGTAAATAGTCTGTCTATAAAGTCCGCTGACTGCGTTATGCTCGTTTTGAAAACAGTCATTTACATTAGTAAACTCCTTGATTTTCAAAACTTCGCAAGCCTTGTCATCGAACTTTATATTCCAGACTCTCGACTTTATGGACAAGCACTAAATAGTGTTTGTCCATAATGTCCGATTTACTCATACTTTTTTTTATATTTAAGGTATTCGTGTGATCGCTTAGATAAGTTCTGACTCAAACAATGGTTTTTTAAAACTTACTTTAATTGAATAAAAAAAATTTTAGCGAAAGCTACATAATTATAAATATAATTTTTGCCGGAATAATTTTACTTGTAATAATTTATTCCGGTATTTTTTCGGCTCAAAAAGCTAATCATCCAATATCATCTTATTGCCCTAATCAACCATGTGCAAGCACTGGATTATCGAGAAGTTTTAGCGAGATTGTTCGATTTAAATTTGAAAGTGCAAAAAAATACAACTCAAATGGACTGGCAATTTTTTTATTTTTCTTTATTCAATTTTGGTTACGAATTTTGTTCTCAATAATTTATCACAAAAATAAAACATCATTCAAAACCATAATTATTACAGACTCAACAATATCTTTAATTTTGTTTTTCTTTGCATTTAAAAACTTTATAATTTTGATGTTAAAATAAAAAAAAAGTTTTTTACATATGTTAAGTTTTATAAATGAGTAAAAAATTTGTTTAACTTTAAAAAATATAAATCGTAAATAAAATCATGATTGATGCAATAAAAATAAATGAGGTAATTAAAAAAATTACTTTAAATTACAATCCAGATAGCATTATTTTATTTGGTTCTTATGCATTTGGTACTCCAAACTCTGATAGTGATTTAGATTTACTTATTATTAAGCAAACTGAATTACCAAGACATCAAAGAGCAAGCGAAGTAAGAAAATATTTATATGGAATGATGATTCCGATGGATTTATTAATTTATACACCAAATGAATTTGAAGCCGAAAAAAATCAGAAATACTCTTTTCTTAATTCAATTATTACTAATAGCAAGGTTTTATATGAACGAAAAGATTGAAATTGTTAAAGCATGGATAATAAAGGCAGACCATGATTTAGGGACTGCAAAAATAACTTATTTACATATTCCAGAATATCGAGATACAATTGCATTTCATTGTCAGCAAGCTGTTGAGAAATATTTGAAAGCATATTTATACCACTTGGAAATTGTTTTTAATAAATCGCACGACTTGATTTACTTGCTTGATTTAATTTCGCAACAAGATTTATTTTCTAAAGAATGGTATGATAAAGCTTCAAGCATACAAAATTATTCAGTGCAATTACGTTATCCAAATATTGTAATTGAATTATCTGATTTAGAAATTCAGAATAGTTTAAAAATCGCAAAAGAATTCAGAGACCTAATAATTAAAAAACTCAACTATAATGTTGAATTTAATCCAATAATTAACTAAATTTATAAAAATATTAGCATAATAATTATTATAAATATGATAAAAGATTTGATTTTTATTTTGATAATTGTTAGTTTATTGTCTTGCAATAATAATACTGTACAGTCTGTTGACGCCAAATTCCCCGACGGAAAACCTGCAAAAGTTAGCTGGATTAAACAAGAAAATGGAAAAAACGACACTATTAAAAGGTTGGAATATTATTCGAATGGTAAGAAAAAAATCGAAGGTGGAGTAAAAAACGGGAAAAGAAGTGGTAAGTGGACTTATTGGTTTGAAAATGGAAACATCTGGAGCGAAGGTAGTTTTATAAACGGGTTGAGCGATGGGCAATTTAATATATTTAACGAAGATGGCTCAAAATATATGCAATCGAATTACAAAAACGGTGTTCCCGATGGTTGTTGGACTTTTTTTAATAACAACATAAAAAAGAAAGAAGTTTATTTTAAGGATGGGAAGTCAATTAAAGAAGCAAACTTTTAAAATTCTGCATAATTCCCCCGCATTTGAAAAAATGTTGTTGTATCGTTTTTAATTATTGCACGGGTTTCGTAAACATTATTATCGGTATAATTAATTTTTAATTCTAAAACTAAATTTTGCTCAATTCGAGGGTCTATAATATGAATGAACTTTACAGTTTTTGAAGAAATTAATTTTATTTTTTTGTTATAGAGCATTTCGATACTTTCTCTAACAAATTGCACCATGGTAACACCTGGTAAAATTGGCTTATTAGAAAAATGACCTTCAAAAATTATGTGTTTTGAATTGCAATTGAAATTAATTAAAAATTCTCCTTCAGCAATTTTTTGCTTATTAATAATATTAAATAAATTTTCTATCAGCATTCTATTCTTTTTTTAATAAACTGTCATTCTGAACTCTTTTTGTCATTCTGAACGATTAGTGAAGAATCTTATGTACAATATAGATTCCTCGTTCACTAGGAATGACAAAAGAAATGTTGATTTCTCGCGCACTCGGAATGACATCCCATTTATTGTGTTATTCTTCTAAAAACATAATTCAAATTTAATCCAAAATGTTTTAATTTTATTGAATCGGGTGCAAAATTATTTACACCAAAAAAGTTAATGTTAGATTTTTGCTTAAACATGGAACTTACAATTATTTCACTGTAATTTTTCTCGTTCATTCCATAAATATAATAAAAAGATTTACAATGATTTTTAATTCGTAAAAATGTTTTTTCGTCGTTTGCAAAAGCATCAATAAATTTAACATTCCCATTTTGACAAAGCATACCCAAATCGTTTGCCAAAGTTTTAACGAGCATTTTTCGCGAAAACGGTTCAATAATATAATTTACATTATAGTATTCTTTGTTATTTAATGGATTTTTAATTTCAATATCAAATATTTTTATTCCCATTTCGGTAATAAAAACTAATCTTTTAACGCTATCATTTTGCGATTTAATTACCATTAAACCGGAGTAATAATTTTTCATGAAACGAATTTCGGTTTGATACAAATAAATACTATCGCTATTTGTAAAATATGAATTTATATTTTTAACCGGCAATGTTTCTTTACGAAGATTGTTCTGATAATTAAACAAAACAAGCGTACAACTACTTAAAAGTAATGTAGTTACGCAATATATCAAGGATAAGAAAACTATGTGTTTGATAAAGAAAATGTTAAGTTTGAGGCTTGTGTAGCGACAAAATGCGCAATTTACTATTGTAAATGAACCGTTTTGTCGCAAATGTAACAAGAAAATTGACATTTTCTTGCAAACACAATTCAGTGCCCGCCTATAAAATATAGAGTCTGAATTATAATGTTCGAGTTCGAGGCTTTCGCAGTTTTGAAAATTAAGGAGTTTACTAATGTAAATGACTGTTTTCAAAACAAAAATAACGAAGAAATCGGACATTATACAGACTCTAATTAAAATTAAATTTTTCATCCGAAATATTTACATTTAATTTTTTATTATAAAACTCAATATTGGTATAATCGCCGCCTTGCTCAACCATTTTTAGCTCTGAAACAGATAAATCTTTTTTATCAAAATATATATGAATTTCGCTTAACATTTTTTTCATTTGCTGAGCTTTAGGAATAAGTGTAACAAAGTACAATGTTTCGTTTTCTTTAAAATTTAATTCGAAATCTTTAGTGTTATTTAAAATTTCGCCATTAATACAACCAATTAAAAAATCGTTTAGTTGCTTAAACATTTTATTCGATTGAGTATCGTATTGCTTTTTATTGTTTTTGTCTTTAATAAATAATTTAGTGTCATTTATAATAACAAGGTACAAATATGGAGTAGTATATTCCCACCTAACTTTTTTTTCTTTTTTGTAACAAAATTTTCCTTTTGAAATTATTGGTTTTGCCAATATACTTAAATTTTTATTTTGTGTAAAATCGCTCTCAACCGAGTTTGTAGTTTTTGTAGCTTCTTTAAGTTTTAATTTAAAATCATCGGGGTTTTTAATTAAAATAAATTCTGATTGCGAATATGCTATTTCACAAATAAATACAAAAAATATAAAAATAATGTTTTTAATAATCATAAATGATTTTTAAACTACAAATTTAGTGTTTTCATACGATTTTCCTTTAATATAAAATGTTTGAAATTTTTTAACAACGAGCCAGACTGATATTTAAATCAAAACCTGCAAAAGAGACGATATTTCGCCTGCTAATAAAGAAAGTAAAAATAAGTTTGACGCCTTGATAATATTCAGTATTTTTGCAAGACTATGAATGATTTTTTAAAAATAATAACTGTTGTAATGTTGAATTGTTTATGAGCGAATATAAATTTCCAAAAAGAATAAAATCATGAGTTTAAAAATTGAACAAAGAATTATCAGAAATCAAATTACAGAATTTGAACCGAGAATTTATTCAACGGGGGTTCATTTAGTTCCTATGAAAGTAGAACTGGGTGGAAAAGAAAAATTCATTTGGGTTGCAAATGAATTTGATGATGATACTTATTTTGATGATAAACTAATTTCTCCCCGAGTAATTTCTGATAAAATAGATGAGTTATATGTTATTTAATTTGAATGATTGGAATAGTCTTGCAAAATATTTTGTAATACCTGAACCAATACGTGCAAACAGTTGCTTTTGCCCAACCGCACAAAAACTCAGAAATACTATCAAGAGTCAATTTTTCAAGACAATGTTGAGAACTTTTTAAAAATGAGATAAAATCAAAATAAATTTTCGGATATTTGCGAAACAGTTTGAACCTAAAAAAAATGAGATATTACGGAGCAAAAACAAAGTTACTTCCATTCATTGAGCAAATCGTTAAAAAGACGGGCGTTAACGGCACTTCCAACTTTGTTGACTTGTTTGCAGGGACTTCTGCTGTAGGCAGACACTTCAAAAAATTAGGTTATACAGTAATATCAAACGACACTCTTGAATTTTCATACGCAATTGCCAAAACCTATATTGAATTGAACGAAGAACCTCAATTCAAAAAACTCAAATCACATCTCAAACTGAAAAACGGAAATGAGGTTTTATTTGACTACTTGAATAAACTCAAATATCGTAAGAAAGGATTTATGTTTGAGAACTATTCACCAAACGGAGACCGACAATATTTTTCAGACGAAAACGCTTTGCGCATTGACACATTCAGAAATTTATTTGAAGAATGGAAAGACGAAAAGAAAATAAGCGAACTTGAATATTACTACTTAATAACTTCGTTATTGAAAGGAGTAAATTTAGTAAGCAATGTTTCTGGAACTTATGCTGCTTACTTAAAAACTTGGGACAAGAGAGCATTAAATCCTTTGAAACTTGAAGCAGTTGAAATAATTCCGAGCAAAAATAAAAACAAAGTATTTAAGAGAGACGCTAATGAATTGATAAAAGAAATTCACTCTGACATTTTATATCTTGACCCACCATACAACGGCAGACAATACGCATCAAACTATTTCATTCTTGAATTAATTGCAGAAGGTTGGTTTAAGGAAAAACCAAAAATTTATGGTGAAACTGGTATGAGAGAATACGACCATCAAAAGTCAAAATATTGTTCCAAAAATTTTGCATTAAATACTTTAGAGGATTTAATTTTAAATTCTTCCAAAGCACAATACATTGTATTAAGTTACAACAATGAAGGTATAATTCCACAAGAAGCAATTCAGCAAATGCTTACGCGGATTGGAAGTGTAGAAACATATACGGAAAATCACAAAAGATATAGAAGTATAAACCAAACTGTTGAAGATTCACAATTAACTTTTGAACATTTATTTTTAGTTCAGCCAAAGAAAACAATAAACAAATCAAACAACCTTTCGGGCAAAGAGTGGTTACAAAACTCTTTTAGTATATGGAGAGACTTAGGAAAAACAGAAGAAGAAAAAAAATTATACCATCCCGCAATTTTTACAATTAAATTGGTTTCAAAACTCATTGATACTTTTTGTAAACCCAACGGAGGAAAAATTTTAGATTGCTTTGCTGGTTCTGGTACTACATTAATTGCAGGAATTAAAAAAGAAAAAGAAGTTGTTGGTTTTGACCTCAGTTCCGATTACAAAAAAATATTTATCAAAAGAGCGACTAACGCTTATAACATTACTCCTTATGGATTAGAAAAAAAATATTTTGTTGAGGATTCAAAAAATATTTCCAAGATAATTGAAAGCGAGAGCATTGATTTGTGCATAACCTCACCTCCCTATTGGGATATTCTGAATAGACAACGAACAGCCGACTATAAGGAAAATATAAATTATTCTTCAAAGAAAAATGATTTAGGAAATATTGAGGACTACAATCAGTTTATTAATTCATTAAAAGTAGTTTTCGCAGAAGTTCATAAAGTATTAAAACCCAAAGGTTATTTTATTGTCAATGTAATGGACTTACGAAAAAAAGAAAAATTTTTTCCGCTTCATATTGACACAGCAAGAATAGCCCAAGAAGTAAATTTTAATTTTGAGGATATACTGATTTGGGACAGACAACCAGAATATAACAATATGCGCCCATTGGGCTATCCTTTTAAATTTATTGTAAATAAAGTTCATGAGTATCTTTTAATTTTTAGAAAATTACCCAATGGAGAAAAATAAAATCTCAAATTTTTTAACTCCTGATATTTCATACTTGCTTGGCTTAATAACTGGCAGAGGAGAAATTCAATATACAAACGATGTAAAAAAAATTATCATTGACTTTGAGTATAAAACTCTGGAATCAAAAGCAATTAAAAAAGTTTTTGACCAAAAGTTGCACATTCAAACAAGTTTAGACCCTGTTGTTTTGCGTTTGCAAAACATCGGAATCAATACACAAAAAGTAATCTCAGATAAAAAATTATCTCTTGTATTGCGTTGGCAGCAAGAAGATATTGCATGGCTTTTTATAAAATACCTTATCAACGGAACAAGATTTAGTTACCACGACTTTTTAATACCCGAACCAATTTTTGAAACAACCGAAGCAAACAAAAAAGAATTTTTAAGAGGACTTGCTGATGTTACTGCTTATGTAAGAAATTCCAATCGTGACCAAGTTGGCAAGCACAGAGTTTATATTGAAATCTCAAACAAGAATTGGTTTTTATCAACGCAAATTTGTCAATTATCTCAATCACTCAATGTGCCAACTCAATTCATTGGATACGGGCATCCGAATATAAGAGGCGGAAGCGGAACAAGTTGGGCGAAAGAACATCAGACAAAAATTTATGCAGAGGACTTTGAGAAAATAGGATTTTATATTTCACACAAGAACGAAGCATTGAAAGAACTTGCTGATTACAATAAAGCAAACTTTGACAAAAAGCAATCGTTATGCACTGGAAAAAGCAGTAGAAAGGTTGTGAAAGAACCACACCCACACGAAATTCACGAAAAACTTCCTCCCGAAATGAATGGGCAACACTTTGACAATTTCAAAGAAATTTGTAAATGTTTAGGATGTTATTTGCAAAAAGATTAAATATGTATAGAACAGAAATAGAAATGTATCCCGATATAATTCGGTGGCTTGAAAATGATTTGAAACAAAAATTTTCCAAGCAAGCGAAAAAAATTACCGTTTTGGACACACATGATTCTGATTTGAGTAATTTTATTATTCGTTTGAATTACCAAAAATATTTTCCTGAGTTTACCACCTTTCAGATACGACAAGATATTACTGGTTTTGTTGAATATGCAAATAAAGTAGAATTAATTTTTGTTGAGTGCAAAAATGAAACAATGTCATTAATTCATCTTTCACAAATAATTGGCTATTCCTGTATTGCCTTACCAATTTATTCTATCCTTTTAAGTTCGCAAGGAATGGGAACAACTCTAAGTAAATTGCTTCAAACATTTAACCGAAAAGATATTTTAGAATTTCGTCCGAAAAGAAAAATTCAAATTATCAAGTGGGACTACCAAAAACAAGACATTGATTTTATGAATAGTGTTTTGTAAAAATTTTGTATTTGTTAGAAGAGGTGGAAATAAAAAAATTGATGAGGTAAAAACTAATTTATGCCGTTAACTAAAGAGCAACAAACAGTCATTGATGCAAAAATTGACAACAAGTTATTATTAGCGGGTCCTGGTACTGGTAAATCATATACAATTCTCGGTTTCATTACATATCTCATTCAATCGTTAAAAATTGAGCCTACATCTATTTTTGTAATAACATTTACAAGGTCAACGACTAAAGAATTAAAAGAAAAAATAAGAAAAGAGTTAGGCGATGGTATAAGTTCGCCAAATATTTCTACTCTCCATAGCTTTGCATTGCGACAATTAATGAAAAATTCAAAACGAACAATAAATTTACCAATTAATTTTAAAATTGCAAATGATTTTGAAGAACGCTACATAATAATGGAAGATTTAAAACGCTTTTTAAAAATTGATATAAAAGAAATCAAAAGATTATTTCGTTTGCTCTCTGCAAACTGGGAAACTTTAAATGCAGACACAAAAGATTGGCAAGTTACGTTTGAGAATCCTGAATTTTTAGGAATTTGGCAAGAACATCGCAATGTTTATGGTTATTTATTGAGATCTGAATTAGTATACCAATTAAAAAAAATATTAGAAGAAAAAGAAAAAATAAATTTAGATGCACCTATTGAATATTTAGTTGTAGATGAATATCAGGATTTGAATAGATGTGACCTTGCTGTTATTCATTTTATAAATAAAAATGGCACAAAACTATTCTGTGCAGGAGACGATGACCAAAGTATTTACGGTTTCAGGTTTGCCTATCCTGAAGGAATAAGAAGTTTTACGAAAGAAGTCATACCATCTGAAGAATATAAAATTACAGAATGTCATAGATGCGATGCTGAAATTTTAAGTTTAGCAACAAATGTTATAAGGCAAGATGTAAAGAGAATACCAAAGATATTAGTTTCAAAAACTGAAAAAAAAGGAGAATATCATTTGCTAAGATTTTCAAACCAATATGATGAAGCAAAAAAGATAGCAGAGTTAATTTTACAACTGGTAAAAGAAAAGGGAATACCTGAAAACGAAATTATTGTTTTATTACGGTCAGATTTTAAAGCCAATTTTTCTAAAATTATTGTTCAAGAATTAATCGGGAAAGGTATAACCATCAATCAGGAAATTAAATTTGATTTATTTGATTCTACATCGGGTAGATATTTTCTTGCTTTGATAAAGTATTTAATGGATTCATCGCATGACCTTGCAATAAGAACAATTTTTGAACTTACAGATGGGTTAGGAAGTGTTACATTTGAGAGCATTTATGATATTGCCGTTTCTAAAAAGATAAGATTTCATGCAGTAGTTGATTTAATTTTAAAAGGAGAAATTACAGAAGTAAAAAATCTTACGAGAATAAAAGATACAGTTTCTAAAATCTCATCATTAAAAGAAGAAGTTGAAAAATTAAAAGAAGACGCAAACGCAGTTTTGGCTAAAATTAAATTTTTTATTCCTGGAATAAGTGAGGATTTTATTACTACTTTTAAAAAAATAACAACAGAGCAAGAAATTAAAACATTGGATGACCTTGTTAACTTTATTGATGATTTATTGGGACCTGTTGAATCACCAGATGCAACAGCAAATGGAGTTAGAGTAATGACTATGCATAAAGCAAAAGGTCTTTCATCACAAGCGGTATTTATCGTAGCAGCAGAAGATGAATATATACCAGGAAAAGCAGATGTTGATGAAAGCAGAAGATTATTTTATGTTTCACTAACGAGAGCAAAACATTTTTTATTTATTTCTTATTGTAATGACCGATTATATAACCAACGGTACACAGGAAATAATCCACGGAATACAACTCAAAGAAACCTTACGAGATATTTAACAGACTTGCCAATAATAAAACCAGAAGATGGTAAAACATTTGTTTTGAAATAAGGAATAATTCAAAAAGTTGTATATTTGTTTAATGACTAATAGTACACAGTCAAGTATATTGGCGGTTCAAACAAAGATAGCACACGACCAAAAAACGCCAAAGAGCCTGCCTTTTGTCAATTCAATGAAAAAATAACGAAATAAAAAGCACAAAACTCTAACGGAATTTATTTCAATTGTTACGATAATGCAAAAGAATAAAAAGCATTAGAAATGTTAATTACACCATAAATTTAAGATTTTTTCCAAATCAATTTTTTCCCAAAACCAAGTCGATTATCGGTCATTTTTATATAAGTAAGTTCAACAACCCAAAGAGTTGTATTCATTAATGTTGCAAAAGGGAATCGTAATAAGTAATGGGTTTTTGCTGTTTTTAGTTTTTTGTTTTCGGGTTTAACAAAATTCCCTTGAAATTGGATTCCCTGAATTTTACCAATTACACTGGTTTCGAGAACAATAGAGCCAGCTACAAAATTATTTTTTAACGCTTCCGAAACGTGACGTGTATCAATATCAGATGTAAAAATTAAAGAATTTTCTTCTTCATCATATACATAAAAACAATTTGCACACCATAATTCGTTTTCCGATTTTGTTGCAAGCGTTAGTACATGATGTTTTTTTATAAAATCAACAATTCTTTTTTCGGGTTTTATGTTTTCCATTTTATCTTGAACTTCTTTTATGTTTTCTGCTATTTTTTAACATTTCGTACCTACGGCACTTATCTTTTTGTATATTTATTTCTACCAATATTTCGCTTCCCGCTAAGGAGCGACAAGCTTTACGGAGCTATTTTACTTTCTGCTTTTTCCACTGCTCACTTTTTACTGCTTCACTTATTACTTTTAACTTATTCTCTCGCTTAACCAACTCCCGCTTCAATTATGGTACATACCCTAAAGAGCACCACCACCCAACAATTGTCTGACAATGTATGACAACAAAGTTTTCAAAATAATTAATTTCCTACTAGTGTTAACTTGCAATAGTAATCTATATTAAAAATAAATAACATAAAACATAAAACAAGAAATGACTTAGTGAAACATTCAAAATAATTTCCCCCAAATCTAAGGATAAATCCGGTAATTTAGCTCAGGTATTTGCGGATGATAAACAATTCTTTTTTCATCAATCTCATCTTTCTTTACGTTGATGCCTATTTT
>Ga0209211_10010084_pt1 | contig 12399 bp, 11 predicted proteins | sample RifGroA2_FD_183992 | JGI IMG/M metagenome (GOLD analysis project Ga0209211, IMG submission 183992) | Groundwater microbial communities from Rifle, Colorado, USA - Groundwater A2 (SPAdes) (version 2) | ecosystem: Environmental > Aquatic > Deep subsurface > Groundwater | place: Rifle, Colorado... | reverse complement strand
AGCTCCGAAAATGGCAGGAAACGCACCATGTCGCCGGGAGCAATGGCCTGCCCCGCCGGATTGTCGACCAGGCCGTCGGCCCAGACGCAGGAAGTCAGCACGCCGGAGCTCTGATTGGGAAACAGGACCAGTCCGCCCTCGGCATTGACGCGGGCGCGCAGGAACTCCCGCCGCGGGTCGCCTTTCCACACAAAATCGGCGCGCAGCCGCTGCGCGCGCGGCGCCAGAACCGTCGCTCCCTGCGCCTTCAAAATGAAAGGCCGCACCAGCATGAGGAAGGTCACGAAGCTGGAAACCGGGTTGCCCGGCAGGCCGATAAAGGACGCCGCCGTATCGCCAGCGCCGACTCTTCCCCCAACGCTGCCAAATGCCAGCGGCTTGCCCGGCTTGATGGCGATCTTCCACAAATCGAGGACACCCTCCGCTTCCACCGCCGGCTTGACGTGATCCTCCTCGCCCACCGAAACGCCGCCGCTGGTCAGGATCAGGTCGTTGCCGGCGGCGGCTTCGCGCAAGGCCGTGCGCGTCGCCTCGCGCTGGTCGGGCACGATGCCGAAATCCGCGACCTCGCAGCCCAGGCCGGCGAGCAGCGCGCGCAGCGTGTAGCGGTTCGAGTTGTAGATGCCGCCGGGCCTGAGCGCTTCGCCGGGCATCGCCAGTTCGTTGCCGGTCGAAAACAGGGCCACCCGCAAGCGCCGGAAAACGCTGAGTTCCGCCGCGCCGACCGAGGCGGCGACGCCGACATGCGGCGCGGACAACCGCGTCCCGGCGGCCAGCACCTCGCTGCCGACGGCGATGTCCTCGCCGCGGCGACGAATCCACTCGCCAACACGGGGCACGTGATTCACCGTCACCGTATCGCCGTCGACGGCGCACAGTTCCTGCATGACCACGGCATCGGCGCCGGTCGGCAGCGGCGCGCCGGTGAAAATCCGCGCCGCAGTTCCCGGCTCCAGCACATGGCCGACACTGCCGGCGGCGATGCGCTGGGCGACGACGAGTCGCGTGCCCGCAACCGGCACGTCGGCGCAGCGCAGGGCGTAGCCGTCCATCGCGGTGTTGTCCAGCGGCGGCACGTCGATGGTCGAATGCAGTCCCCGCGCCAGTACCCGCCCCGCCGCCGCCAGCGTCGGCAGGGTTTCCATCTCGCGCACCGGCGCGGCTCCCGCCAGCAAGCGGACCAGGGCGTCTTCCAAATCAAGCATCGCGGAACCCCTGGTGGCGCAGAATGAAATCGGCGATGGCGTCGCGGTCGTTGAGGTCGAGTATTGGCAACCCGGTCTGCCGGCTCACCACGTCCGGCTCGTCGGTGGCGATGGCGACCACGGTTTCGACGCCATCGCCCGCGATCAACGGCTTGCCGACCGAAGGCCGATGCACTTCCAGCTTCGGAATCGGCGTGTACTTGAAGCCTTCGACCAGCACCAGATCGCAATCGGAAAAGCGCGCAATCTGCTCCTCCAGCGAGGGTTCCGGCGCACCGCGCAATTCGTGCATCAGCACCCAGCGCTGATCGGAAATCAGCAGCACCTCGGAGCACCCTGCTTCGCGCAGACGGTAGGAATCCTTGCTCGGGTGATCGATGTCGAAACGATGGTGCGCGTGCTTGATCAGCGAAACCTTGAGGCCGGCAGTAACGAAGCGCGGAATCAGCGCTTCCAGCAGCGTGGTTTTCCCGGAGCCGGAATAACCGGCCAAGCCGAATACCTTCATATCTATCCTTGTGACGACGGCACGGTCAACACCGGCGCGAAACCGCCGCCGGGGGTGCGAAAATTGGTGGTCTGTCCCTGCCACAAACGCGCGGCGATCAGTTGGACATGGCCGGCATAAACATAGTTGCGCAAATCGAGCTTGAGTTCGACCGCCGCCTCCGCCACGCGCAGGGTGCGCGAGGATGGCGGCACCAGCGCCTGGGCGATGTAACTGCCGGCCAGCACTTCCTCGAAGACACGCTTGGTCATCTTGTCGCCGCGATACGCGGCCCTGGAACCATAGCCGGCGGCGGGTTTGAAAAACAGTTGCTTGCGCCGCGCCCACAAATCGTCGGCGTGCTCGCGCACGACCAGCTCGGTGCGCGGAATCTTGCTGGCCAGCGTGGCGCGGGTTTCGGCATCGACACCCCAGCTCGCCAGCAGGGCCGGATCGGACAAGGCCACCAGATTGCGCTTGTCGGCATACAGGGCGTGGGCCTGCGGATGCGGCGTCACCACCACCGCATCGGCCAGATACGCGGCGCGCAGTGCGCTGCTGGCCGGCGCTTCGAGGGCGAAATCGGTGAGCCGGTTGTAGACCAGATCAATACGCGCAGCGCCGTGCCATAAAGCGCCATCGCGAAACACCAGCTCCTGCGGATCGCAGATCACGGCGGCAATCCCGGCCTGCTCGAACAAGCGCTGGAAGAGGACGAATTCGGGATGGAGGTATTGCGTCGCCGGCGCCTCGTCGACAATGGCGACGAGGCGCAGAAAGTCGGCGCTGGCGAGACGGCGTTCCTCGCGAAACATTTCGAGGAACAGGTGCTCCGGCGTGTCGCCGGCGAGATCGCCGGGCAGAAACGCTTCGACATCGTCGCAGCAAGCCTTTTGCGCCCGCGCCAGCAGCGCATTGAGCAGGCCGCCGCCGGCATTGGTATTGATCTCGATCAGTTGCGGCCCGGCGTTGCCCAAGTGAAAGTCGTAGCCGAGGAAGACGCCGCGCGCCGCCGTCCGATGCCGCGCGATTTCCGGCGCATGGGCCAGCACATGTTCGCGATAGGCCGGCAGCGCGACCACGCGCTCCACCGCCGCCACCAGCCGCGCCATGCGCCGCACGTGCTCGACGCCGACAAATACCGCCGAATCCGCGAACAGATGCGGCCTCCCCGCCATCACCTCGTCGTGAAAGCCGGGGCTGACCCGCTCCAGTTCCGCCTCCAGCGCCGCGCGGTCGAGCGAAATGCAGTGGCAGTCGGCATTCAACCGGTTCGCCCGCGCAATGCAGTTGTGGCTATTCATTTTTCAATTTTACCGCCTCGGCGCTGGCGAAGAAGGCTTCGACCTCGATCACCTCGCGCGTCCGCCGCATCGGCGGCAGTGAGCGCCAGATGGCCTTGCCGTAGGGTTTGCCGATCAGGCGCGGGTCGCAGATCATCAGCACGCCGCGATCATCCTCGTCGCGGATCAGTCGTCCCGAGCCCTGCTTCATGCTGATCACCGCGCGCGGCAACTGGTATTCCATGAAGGGATTGCGCCCCGCCGCACGCAGGCGGTCGATGCGCGCCGAGAGCACCGGATCGTCCGGCGGCGCAAACGGCAACTTGTCGATCACCACCAAGGACAGCGCCTCACCACGCACATCGACGCCCTCCCAGAAACTCTGGCTGGCGACCAGGATCGCGTTGCCGAGAAAACGGAAACGCTCCAGCAGCTCCGTGCGCGATCCTTCGCCCTGCATCAACAAAGGCAGATCGAGTCCCTCGCCGGCGAGCTTTTCCTGCAAGAGTTCGCGAATGCGGCGCATCGCCCGCAAGGAGGTACACAGCACGAAGGCCCGCCCGCCGGAGGCGCGAATCGCCGGCCAGGCCGCCTCCGCCACGGCTTCCTGATACATAGCGCTGTTGGGGTCGGGCATCTCGCGCGGTGCATACAGCAGCGCATTCTTTTCGTAGTCGAAGGGGCTGCCCCAGACGGCGGTATCGGCCTCCGCCAACCCCAGTTCGCCGCAGTAGTGGGAAAAGTTGCTGCCCACGGCGAGCGTCGCCGAAGTGAAAATCCAGGCGCGCGGATGGCCTTCCATCTGGCGCTGGAAAATCGGCGCGATGTCGAGCGGCGTCAGGTTCAGCGACATCGCCTGCGAATAGACCTCGACCCATTTCACCACCTCATTTGCCGAACCCGCCTCGCCCTCGCCAGCCGCACCGCTGCTCCAGCGCTTGAGACCGAGCGCCAGTTCCTGCGTGCGGCGCAGGCAATTGGCCAGGCCTTCGCCACGCTCGGCCTGGGTTGCAAGATGACGTCCGAGTTCCTGCACCGCATTCGCCAAACCCAGCAAGGCGCCGGCAAACTCCGCTTCGCCTTCCAGCCGCGCCGCCGGCAGACGCTGGTTCTCGCCCTTCACCGCCAGGCGCAGATCGCGCACCGCCTTGTCCAGTGCCTGCGCCGCCTCCTGCAACGGCGGATAGTCCTTCGCCGCGACAATGCCTTCGTTGCGAGTGTCGCGCGCCAGTTCGATGATCTGGCTGGTCGATACGCTCTCGCCAAAGAACAGCCCGGCCACCTCGGGCAACTGGTGCGCCTCGTCGAAGATGATGGTGTTGCAGGCCGGCAGCAGCTCGCCCATGCCTTCGTCCTTGAGCATCACGTCGGCGAAGAACAGGTGGTGATTGACCACCACCACATCCGCCGCCAGCGCCGCCTGCCGCGCCGCCAGGACGAAGCAGTTCTTGACGTTCGGGCATTCCTGGCCGAGGCAGTTTTCCCGCGTCGATGTCGCCAGCCCCCAGGCCCCGGAATCCTCCGGCACGTCGATGCATTCGGCCTTGTCGCCGGTCCTGGTGCGCTCGGCGAAACGGGCGATCTTGCGCAAATGCGCCGCTTCCTCGCGCGAGGCCAGCCGTCCGGCGCTCATCGCGCGCTCCAGGTGCCAGGGGCAGACGTAGTTGGCGCGGCCCTTGAGCAACGCGATGCTGGCGCCGACCTTGAGCGCGCCGCGCACCGTCGGCAAGTCGCGGTTGAAGAGCTGATCCTGAAGCGTCTTGGTGCCGGTGGAAACGATCACCTTGCCGCCCGAAAGCAACGCCGGCACCAGGTAGGCAAAGGTCTTGCCGGTGCCGGTGCCAGCCTCGGTCACCAGCGCCAGATTGCCGGCGATGGCGGCGGCGATGCGCCGCGCCATCTCAAGCTGCTGCGGTCGCGGACGAAAGCCAGCCACGGCAGCGGCGAGCGGCCCCTCGGGGGCGAAGATGCGGTCAAGATCAGACATGGCGGGCGCGGCATGGTAGCACGCGGCGGAAGCACCGGCCTCGGCAAGAGTCGGCGCTGGCGGCACGGCGAATCCTGCCTCGCAAGGCTGTGCTCCGCGACCAGCCCTTGCGGGTATCATATTGGCCATGAGTCCAACGATTTTTCGCGAAGGCGGGTTTCGTTTCTACTTCTTTTCGCGGGAAGAATCGAGAATGCACGTGCATGTTCAAGGTCAGAGCGGCGAGGCAAAGTTCTGGCTTGAGCCGGCCATTGAGCTGGCCCAACATTCCGGCCTTTCCCGACGCGAAATAGGCGAAGCAACCCGCTTGGTTCAGGAGCATGAAAATGACATCCACAGCGCTTGGCACCAGCACTTCCCCGGTTGAGGTAACCAACATTTCCCAACACGGCTTCTGGCTATTGCTGGACGATGAAGAACTGTTTTTGCCGTTCTCCGAATTTCCGTGGTTTCGGGATGTCGCGGTCGGCAAGATTTTGCACGTCGAACTTCCCTCCTCCAACCACCTTTACTGGCCAGACCTCGACGTCGACCTGGCGGTTGAGTCCATTCGCAATCCAGAACGGTTCCCGCTTGTCAGTCAAGTGACCGCTTAGGCCCAGCCATCAAGCGCATCAGCGCGAAAAGACTTTCGGTCCAGCGGAATGGAAAAGTGCAAAGCAACGCGAAGCTGGTATGGGTCAGCCTTTGGAACGTGCCTTGCCGGAACGCTTTTCCGAAGCCCTAATTTCCACCATGGACATGAACTCGGCTACGGAGATGCCCAGCGCCGGCGCCAGTTTGAAGATTGTTTTCAGGCTGGCGCTGTTCCTGCCAAGCTCCAGCAGGGACACGTAATTTCGCTCCAGGCCGGATTCGAGCGCAAGCACCTCCTGAGACAGATCACGTCCCTTGCGCAACTCCCGCAGCACCTGCCCAAATGCAATTTCCGGCTCCACTCCCATCCCCTTGGCTGGGGGCAAGGTAGTTCCGGGGAGCCTTTATGTCTTCACAATATATTGGGCAACTGCTTCCGGCTCTGCTAGGATGGGCTCAATGGAAATCTGCACAGCACAAGGCCATGCTGGTATTACCGTCCGATGACTGCGTAATAACAAGGAAAGGGGGCGGTTTCCAATGCACGACCCGACAATTCCGTCGATACCTCGCTTGCAATATCACCTTTCATCGCCGTCCACTTCGCTTTATGGCTGGATTACGGCGGGCGGCGAGAGGGTTCATCGTGTCGCCAACTTTGATGAATTTTATAGGGCGTTGGGCTATACCGAAGAAGTTTCGCGAACCGGATTGGCGCCTGAAGAATTTTTGTGGGAAAGATACAGACGCGACGGTGCGGTAAAGTCGGAGCAGTGCATTCAAAGTCTGATCGCGGCGTACTTGAACGAGCACTCAGCGAAGTTCAAAGCCGAGTTCGGTCGCGAATATGACGAGATGGGTGGCAAGTGCGTTCTGGATTGCATCGATAACGACGACGCCCGGTGCCTTGATTGTCCGAGGCACCCACGCTTTGCGTATTGAGTGTCATGCCTCTCGCCCGGGAAGATCAATGCGGCAGCCCATCTTCATCCTGCCTTCAACTCCCGCAGCAGATCGGGATGCCGATCCAGCAAGCGGAACAGATTGATGACGGCCGCAACCGGCTTCGCCTGCCCGCGCTCATAACGGGAAAAGGCGTTCTTGCCGCCTCCGGCCAACCTCGCGGCTTCCTGCTGGGTCAGGCCCAGCTTCTTGCGGATACGCGCCAGCTCCGCTACTTCCTCGGCATCCACGCGGTCGCGGAAGGCCGCCCATGCAGCCTCTTCCCGCGCGTCATGCTCGGGGAATCCATCGCTGCAATGGTTGCAGAAGGCGCCTTTCGCCGTGTATTGATAGACGCGCCCGCGATACTCAAGCTGCTGCTTGCGCTTGCCGTCGCGCAGTGTTCCCGCGAAGCACAGGGGGCACTCCTTGCCATTCCATTTCGATGCCATGTCACAACTCCCTGTGATCCTTGTTCGTGGTCATGCTGCTGTAGAAGTCGCCACGGGAAAAACCCCGCACCACTTCCAGCGCCTCGGCTTTCACCACAAGAGTCGGCGCTGACGGGACGGTGATTCGCGAAGCCGACTACAGGAGTGATGCTCGCTGCGTCTGTCAGAGTCCCAGCGTGATTCGGACGCCGACGAAGCGGGCCTCGATGAGCGGGAAATGCGCGGCGAACTCGCGCCAGTCGATACCCATGCGGGCGCAGGATATATCCGACAAATAGGGCACCCTGGTGTCCGCGACGCCGCCCAGGTTAAGGGCATGACTCAACACTTCCGCGACATGGATGGCATCGGCCATTTCGTTTTCCGGCTCGTTGCCGTCCCAGACATGGTGGGCGGCGATGGCATCCGCCACGGCTTCCGGCAGCTTCCAGATCCGCGCCAGTTCGCCGCCGACATGAGCATGATCGACGCCCAGATACTCACGCTCGGCATCGACGATATCGATATCGCGTTCCGTCCGCAAACGCAGCACTTCGGCATAGGCCGCGGGATCGAAGACGAACAGCAACAACTGGCCGATGTCGTGAAGCAGGCCGGCGGTATAAGCGACATCCACATCGAGTTCGGCACGGCGCGCCACTTCCTGTGCGCAGACGGCCACGCCGACGCTGTGCAGCCAGAGCCGTCGGGCATCGAAGGGCGGCGCGGCGTTGAAGCGATCGATGATGGCGGTGGCAAGCGTGATGTTGCGCACCCGGCTGACGCCCAGCAGCATGATGGCCTGACGCACCGAATTAACCCGTCCGCTGGCGCCGATCGCACCGGCATTGGCTGCCGCCAGAAGGCGCGCCACCACCGCCGGATCGCTGACGATGTGCTGGCTCAACATCTCCGCATTGGCCCCCTCGTCGCCGAGCATGTCGAGAATCTTGGCCACGATCTGCGGCAAGGCGGGCAGCGCATCGGCCCGCGCCAGAACCTGCTCAAGGGTGAAGGGCGCGCTCATGATGCGGCAAGTCGCCGGTAGTCGGCGATGGTTGCCGCCAGTTCATCGCGCGCCGCGCTGCTGTTGCCGCGAAACAGGTGGGCAACGCGCGCTGTCGCCGCCGCCACATCACGCTCGATCTGCGCCGCATCGCGGGTTTCTTCCTGCAATACATGGACACACTCGATGCCGCGCTGGATCAACTGCTGCAAATGATCAACGTCGATCTCCGTGCCGGCGGCCAGCAACAACCCGCCGTCGGGACGGCGCACGGCCTGTGCCAGCCGCGCGCCAGGTTTGATGCCCAGCGTTGAAACGCAAACGGTACGTTCAGCCAAGACCCACTCCCTCGATGAAATCCGCTTGACAAGCAGTCTACCCGAGCCAGCGCTCGCCGCGCACAGGCGGCATCGAATCAAATATCCCTGTTGGCGGCAGGGCGACAAGACGCTACGGCAGTTCCTCAACCTTCAGCAAGAGTCGGCGTTGGCGGGACGCCGAGCGATTGCCGTATCCGGCAATCGCGGTGGAACTGGCGCTCTGTTCGCCCACCGATCCGCCCAGTTCCAGCCACTCGCCAAGCCGACCGCTGACCGTGGTCAGCAAACGCTGCACATTCACCGAACCGGGCAGCGGGCCGGACGTGTCGTCGCGCGGGCTGATTTCCAGCGTGACGCGCTCGCCATTGAGACGCGGCACGGCGACAAAGCCGGTGCCCAGATCGCGCTGCACGAAACTTTCGGAGACGACGACGCCGGTCGGTGTCAGCACCACCTGCCGCAGCGGCAGCAGGAAGGATTCGCCGATCATGATCGCCGCGCGCCCGCCATCGACGGTCTGCACCTGCTGATGGGTATCGCGCCGACTGCGGCTGTCGGACTGGCGGATACGCGCCGTGCCGCTTATCGCCGGCGCGCCGGCGCCCACCGCAACACGACCGGAAACGCCTGCGCCACGATCCTCGTCGGCGCTCGTTCCCTCCTGGCGCACGCTGATCATCAGCCGTCGCAAAGGCGTATCCAGCGCGGCGACGAGGGTTCTGATGTCGGCCTGATTGCGTCTGGAGGCGCGCAGGAACAGCGTGTCGTTCATGCCGCTGAGCGCGCCGCCCGGTTCGACGAAGGGCATCAACTGCGGCAGCACCTGCTCGGCGCTACGATGCCTGAGGTTGATAATCTCCAGCGTCTGACCCCAGGCCAGCGAACAGCACATAAGCAAAGCCAATAAAAGTCGTTTCATGCCTGCCGCTCCTGTGTCTATACTGTTACCGTTGCCCTTCCGAAGAAAGTCAGGAATGAAAATCGAAACCATCGCCGTGCATGGCGGCTACAGCCCAGACCCGACCACCAAGTCCGTCGCGGTGCCAATTTACCAGACGACTTCCTACGCCTTCGACGACACCCAGCATGGCGCCGATCTGTTCGACCTCAAGGTCGCCGGCAACATCTACACGCGCATCATGAACCCCACCACCGACGTGCTCGAAAAGCGCATGGCGGCACTGGAAGGCGCGAATACGGGAGCCGCGGGCGGCCTGGGCGTCGCCTCCGGCTCGTCGGCCATCACCTACGCCATCCAGACCATCGCCGAGGCGGGCGACAACATCGTCTCGGTCGGTACGCTTTACGGCGGCACCTACAACCTGTTCGCCCACACGCTGCCACAGTTCGGCATCGAGGTGCGCTTCGCCGACTACCGCCAGCCGGAGTCGTTCCGCCCGCTGATCGATGCGCGCACCAAGGCCGTCTTTTGCGAATCCATCGGCAATCCGCTGGGCAACGTCGTCGACCTCGCCGCGCTGGCGCAGATCGCGCATGAGGCCGGCGTACCGCTGATCGTCGATAACACGGTGGCGACGCCCTATCTGTGCCGCCCCTTCGAGCACGGCGCCGACATCGTGGTGCATTCGCTGACCAAATACCTCGGCGGTCATGGCAACAGCCTCGGCGGCGTCATCGTCGATTCCGGCAAGTTCCCCTGGGCGGAGCACAAAACGCGCTTCAAGCGCCTCAACGAGCCGGACGTGTCCTACCACGGCGTGGTATACACCGAAGCACTCGGCCCTGCGGCCTTCATCGGTCGCGCCCGCGTCGTGCCGTTGCGCAACATGGGCGCCGCGATCTCGCCCTTCAACTCCTTCCTCATCCTGCAAGGCATCGAAACCCTGGCGCTGCGCATGGACCGCATCTGCGACAACACGCTGGCGGTCGCCAACTACCTCAAGGGCCATGCCAAGGTGAAATGGGTCAAGTACGCCGGCCTGCCCGACCATGCCGACCACGGCCTGGTGCAGAAATACATGGGCGGTCGCGCCTCGGGCATTTTGACCTTTGGCGTCAATGGACCAGGCGGCGGCATGGCCGCCGGCGGTCGCTTCCAGGACGCGCTGAAACTGGTCACGCGGCTGGTGAATATCGGCGATGCCAAAAGCCTCGCCTGCCATCCGGCGAGCACCACGCATCGCCAGTTGTCGCCCGACGAAATGGAGAAGGCCGGCGTCACCGAAGACATGGTGCGCCTGTCCATCGGCATCGAGCACATCGACGACCTCAAGGCCGACCTGGAGCAGGCACTGGCGGCGGTGTAATTCCATCCCCCTCCCGGCCTCCAATCGCAAACGTCGCATGCGACCTTCCCCCTTGAAGGGGGAAGAGTTCTGCTCCCTCCCCTTCAAGGGGAGGGTCGGGGAGGGGATGGGCGCGAAGGGTGCATCTTCCCGTTCAGGTAATCACCGTCGGCCGCTCGCGCCCGGTGCGCTGTTTCAGTTGCGACAACTCCTGCGCGATGCCGATCAGCGCCGCCAGGGCGTCTTGCGCATCCACCCGATGACGGGCGGGATCGACCTCGAAGGCCTCCAGGTAGATGCGCAGCGTGGCGCCTTCGGTGCCGGTGCCGGAAAGACGGAAAACGATGCGCGAGCCATCTTCCATGCCAATGCGCAAACCCTGGCCGGTGCTCAGGCTGCCGTCGACCGGATCGGTATAGCCGAAATCGTCGCAGAACTTCACCCGGTAATCGCCAAAGCGCCGACCGGGCAACTCGGCGAATTGCCCCTTGACGTGCGCCATGAGGCCGTTCGCCTCGTCGGCGGGCAAGGCCTCGTAATCGTGGCGTGAATAGATGTTGCGACCGAATTCCGCCCAGTGGCTGTAGGCGATCTCCTCCACGGAAAGGCGTCGTTTGGCCAGGATGTTGAGCCAGAACAGCACCGCCCACAGACCGTCCTTTTCGCGCACGTGGCTGGAGCCGGTGCCGAAGCTTTCTTCGCCGCACAGCGTCACTTTGCCCGCGTCCATCAGGTTGCCGAAGAACTTCCAGCCGGTGGGCGTTTCGTAGCAGGGCACGCCGAGCTTCTCGGCCACACGGTCGGCGGCGGCGCTGGTCGGCATCGAGCGTGCGATGCCGGCGATTCCCGCCGCATAACCCGGCGCCAATTTGGCATTGGCGGCGATGATGGCGAGGCTGTCGGACGGGGTAACGAAAAAGTGTCGACCGAGAATCATGTTGCGGTCGCCGTCACCATCGGACGCGGCGCCCATGTCCGGCGCCGGGTTGGCGTCATCGTTGGCGTCGTGCATGATCGCCACCAGTTCGTGGGCGTAGGTCAGGTTGGGGTCGGGGTGTCCGCCGCCGAAATCCGGCAGCGGGATGCCGTTGATGACCGTGCCGACCGGCGCACCCAGTCGCCGTTCGAGAATTTCTCTGGCATAAGGGCCGGTCACCGCGTGCATGGCGTCGAAGCAGAGGCGAAAGCCGCCGCCGATCAGCTCGCGGATGGCGGCGAAATCGAACAGGGATTCCATCAGATCGGCATAGTCGGCGACCGGGTCGATGACTTCCACGCGCATCTCGCCCAGTCTGTGGCAACCCGGCTGGTCAAGATCGACATCGGGCGCATCGACAATCCGGTAGCTGGTCAGCACCCGGCTGCGCGCATAAATCGCGTCGGTGATCTTTTCCGGGGCCGGCCCGCCGTTGCCGGTGTTGTACTTGATGCCGAAATCGCCGTCGGGTCCGCCGGGATTGTGGCTGGCGGAGAGGATGATGCCGCCGAAGGTCCGGTACTTGCGAATCACCGCGGATGCCGCCGGCGTCGAAAGAATGCCGCCCTGCCCCACCAGCACCCTCGCCACGCCATTGGCGGCGGCCATGCGCAGAATCACCTGGATCGCCTCGCGGTTGTGGTAACGCCCGTCGCCTCCCAGCACCAGCACGCTGCCGGGAGGCGCGGTCGCAGCGCCAAAAATGGTGTCGAACAGCGCCTGGACGAAGTTTTCCAGGTAGCGCGCCGACTTGAAAACGGCAACCTTCTTGCGCAGGCCGGAGGTGCCCGGCTTCTGGTCGTTGAACGGGGACGTGGCGACTATGTGGACATTCATGGGATATTGCCGACTGGGTATCAAGACGCGCCCATCGTAGCAGGACTTTGAGCGTGATTCGCCCAGCGGGTAATGCTCCTGCGCTACGCGGCAGCGACAACTG
>Ga0209211_10010081_pt1 | contig 12401 bp, 4 predicted proteins | sample RifGroA2_FD_183992 | JGI IMG/M metagenome (GOLD analysis project Ga0209211, IMG submission 183992) | Groundwater microbial communities from Rifle, Colorado, USA - Groundwater A2 (SPAdes) (version 2) | ecosystem: Environmental > Aquatic > Deep subsurface > Groundwater | place: Rifle, Colorado... | reverse complement strand
CGCTTTCCTGAACACATAAGAGGCGGCTGATGAGCGTGATGAGGGAGTCGCAGGTGTGGCAGGAATAGCTGGCGTAGCTGGAGTCGCCGGCGCAGCCGGAGTGGCAGGAGTGGCAGGAGTGGCAGGGGTTGCCGCTGGCTGGCTGCCGGAGCTACTGCTACCGCCGCCGGAAGGCAGTACGCCTCCGCATTCATTGGTTATAGCGCTCACGCTGGAAGCCCAATCTGTTTCCACATTATCTCCGCTTTTGGCTTTAACACGGAAGCTGTATGAGCTGCCGCAATTTAAAGCAGATGATACATAATAGTTGTTGGTAGTCCAGCCAGAGGTTGTGCCAGCCGTGCTGTTTTCCACATAGTATTGCGTCCCATTTCCTCCCCATGTGAACGTAATCTGACTGCCACTGTTAACATTGGTGTTGGCGGAAGTAGGCACGCTGGTAAGCGTATACTTAGCCGCGCTAGCTGTGGAACTGGCAGCGTTAGTGTTGTCTCCATTTCTGGCCACTACTTGATACTGATACGCGGTGTTGACAGTCAATCCGGTAGAGGTGGCGTTAGACCATGTGGACGAGGTTTGATATACGGCAGTTGTTGTAGCCGCTCCAGAGGAATCAAGGAATGTCCCGGCAGTGGCGTTATAAATTGCGTATGTAGTGCCGGCCGGATTGCCATTTGTGCTTATAGCAACTGTAAGGCTGGTTGTGCTTACCGGAGCAACTGTGCCGGTCCCAGCCGGGTTCGTCAGCGTATATACGGCAGTGCTAGAGCTGGATGTAGCGGCTTGAGCGTTATCGCCGTTTCTGGCAATTATATTGAACTGGTACGGACTGTTGACAGAAAGGCTCGCGGAGACAAATGACGCGCCCCATGTTGAGGTGGTCTGCCAGACCGGGGTGGTGGTAACGGCTCCGGCGGCGGTCAGGTAATTGCCGTCGGTAAAGTTGTATATGGCATACGTAGTAGCCGCCGGGTTACCGTTCACATTAACGGTAACTGTGATACTTGAGGTGCTGGCGGCCGCTGTTGTCGGAGCACTGGCCGTATTGGCCAAAGTATATTTGGCTGTACTGCTGGTAGAGGTGGCGGCCTGCACATTGTCTCCGTTTCTCGCAATCACATTGTACTGGTAAGCCGTGTTGACCGAGAGACCGGTGGAGGTGGCGTTGGCCCAGGTGGAGGTGGTCTGCCAGACCGGGGTGCCGGTGGCGGCTCCGGCCGAGTCTAGGTAAACGCCGGAGGTGTAGTTGTATAGGGCGTAGGTGGTAGCGGCTGAATTTCCATTTATATTAATAACCATTGTCAATGAAGACGTACTTGCGGCGCTGACCGTTGGCGCGTCGGCCTGGGCGGCTAGGGTGTATTTGGCCGTACTTGATGTTGAGGTAGCCGCTTGAGTGTTGTCACTGTTTCTCGCAATCACGTTGTACTGGTAAGCCGTGTTGGCCGAGAGTCCGGTGGAGGTGGCGTTGGCCCAGGTGGATGTGGTCTGCCAGACAGGAGTTCCTGTGGCGGCTCCAGCCGAGTTTAGATAACTGCCGCTGGTAAAATTGTATATGGCGTAGGTGGTGGCCGCCGGGTTGCCATTCACACCAAGCGCCATGGTCAAGGAGGTTGTGCTCGCGGCGCTGACTGTTGGCGCTCCTACCTGCGCGGCTAATGTATACTTGGCCGTGCTTGAAGTAGAGGTGGCGGCCCAGACATCATTTCCGTTTTTGGCAATCACATTGTACTGGTAAGCGGTGTTGACCGAGAGACCGGTGGAGGTGGCGTTGGCCCAGGTGGAGGTGGTCTGCCAGACCGGGGTGCCGGTGGCGGCGCCGGTGGAGTCTAGGTAAACGCCGGAGGTGTAGTTGTATAGGGCGTAGGTGGTGGCCGCGGAGTTGCCGCTGTAGTCAATCACCATGGTCAGGGTGGTGGTGGAGGCGGCGCTGACGGTCGGGGCTCCGGCTACTTGAGCGAGAGTGTATTTGGCGGTGCTGGAAGCCGAGGTGGCGGCCGAAACATTATCTCCGTTTCTTGGCGTGACATTAAACTGATACGCGGTGTTGAGAGATAAAGCAGTGGCCGCGAATGACGCGCCCCAGGTGGAGGTGGTGTGCCATTCAGCCGAGCTGGTGGCCGCGCCAGAGGCGCCGAGGTAGGTGCCGAGGGTGTAGTTTAAGATGGAGTATGTTGTCGTAGCGGGATTATTACCGTATTCAATCGTAATCGGCAAAGTGGAGGTGGTGGCAGTTCCTATTGTAGGAGCAGTTCCTCCTTCGGCCAAAGTAAATTTAGCCGAGGTCGTGGAATAGGTGGACGTTGTTGCGCCGTCTGTGGCGGCTACACGAAAACAGTATTGAGTATTTGTTGCCATTGCCGTAAACGTGTAAGCCAACGTGGTTGTGTTAGCTGTTGAACCAATGAATGTCCAAGAGCCTGTGCAATCGCCATCGGATCTCGCCACATCAAAGCGGGTTTCAGTGCCTCCGCCCCATGACCACGATATAGTGGTGGAAGTCGTAGCGAACGCCGTAGTGCTAGCTCCGGTCGGCGCGATTACTTCAGCGTAAGCGTAATCAGCGCCGACTAAAAGCGAGAGAACAAAAAATGTAGCTACAAAAATAGCTATACTAGATATCCTACCTCTCACAGCAGGACATCTATGGAAGAACTTATCCATAGAATATTAGACAAATTTTAATGAAATTAATCAATCGACTCGTGTTGCGCGAGCCTAATTTTTTTAATATTTATATTATACACTATATTTAAAATTATTCCGAATCTGGACCTGTGGATAACTAAAAAACGCCCCGACATTACGTCGGGGCGTCCTCTGTCCTTACTTTCAATTCTGATTTCTATAAACCATTCAACAACTCCAAAGTCTTTGGCCCTACCACACCGACCGGTCTCCAGCCTTGAGCTCTCTGCAGAGCTGATACCGCGTTCGCGGTCACCCGGCCATAAAAGCCGGTGATGCTACTGTAAGTGTAATGACCGAGCGCTTTGAGTTTCTCTTGCAATTTGCGCACGTCGGCCCCGGTGGATCCAATCTTCAACGCTCTTCTGAACATATAAGAGACAACCGACGTCCGCGGCGCGGGAGTCGCGACAACTGCCGCCGGTGCGGCCGGAGTGGCCGTTATTGTCGGAGTGACGAGTGTGGAGGTAGTGGTGGTAGTTGTGGTGGCAGTGGTGGTTGTAGATGCTGACGCGGCGGTTAAAGTTATGGCGTCAGAAACCGGACTTGACGCGTTGCCTGCCGAGTCGCGAAATTTGGCGTACACCGTCTTTGCTCCGACCCCAGAGGTTAATGTCCAAGCCTTGGAAGTAGCGTAAGTTTCCCATAACCCTCCGGGGAAGCTGGAAGTGTTAGAGATCATCATGCTAGTCGCGTCCGTGGCGGCGAGCGTTAATGTAACCGCGGCGTTGGCTGTAGTTGAAGCGCCGGCCGCTATTACTATTGAAGTATTGGCTGGAGGAATTGTATCTGACGCAGAACTTCCGCCGCCGGCTGGAGACGATTGTTGCTGTTGTTGCTCGCCGCCGGAACCGCTAGCCGGCGCCACATAGGTGATAACGAAATCCGTGAAGTGGTCAACCGCGCCAGAAATGATATTGTTTGTGGCATCTATTGTGTACCCGCCTTCCACCGGAATGTATTGATCGGCTTCCGTGGAATAGTACATCATCTTTAGATCGCTCTCTGTTACGCCGCTCGGCAGAGATCCGAGCAGATCAGTATAATTTAACTGAATATCCACGTTACCTGTTAAATCCTGCACGTTAAGATCTCCCTGCGCGCTAATGCTGAAATTGGCATTGCCTAACGCTTGGAAGTTGGCTGTATCCGGCGCCGAGTAGCTTCTCTCCAGAGTAAGGGTAACATCTTGATCATCGGTAGCGAGGACTCCTTGCCCGGCTGTTAATTTAATGCCGCTGCCGCCAATATCATTTATGGTGCCGCCAGAATCCGATGAGATGATGCCTGTTGTGGAAGTAGCCGCCAATGTGGATGATGCCGTAAGCGCGAAATTGGCGCTCTCAACGTCGGCGCTTGTTACGGTTACAGTGCTGGTGGTATCCGTATGCAATGGGCCAACCGCTGTGACCGTCCATGAACCCGCTGTTACAGGCAAAGAATAACTGCCGTCAGATGGGTCAATCGGCGCCGTAACCGTTGTACCGGAGGCATTGGTGGCCCACACATGGCCATCGGTCATGGCCGCACCCGCTGAACTGCTCACCACGCCTTCAATCAGGTAATCGTATCTATCAAGCGCGTCTCTATCAGGGTTGCTTCCGCCGAAATCATATCCGGCCGTATTCGTGGTGAATGTAACCGGAGTTGTGGTAGGAACAGTTAGATAGTTGACTTGATCGGCTCCAACAATATAAGCGCCTGTTTTTAGATCAACCGAATACGTGCCGTTTTCATCGGCCAAGGTGGTTACCACCGCGCCGGTTGAGGTGTTGACGAAGGTTACGAGCGTACCTTCCAAAGTGCTGGTGTTGACATTGCTGTAAATTGTGCCGGTAACCGTGATAAAATCGCCCGCGCTGACTCCAAGATTAATCGTGGCGCTGGAAGTGACCGTACCTGTGAACCTGCCGACCCCGAACACATCAATAAAATAGTTGTAGGTAACCCCTGACTCGCCCGTTAGCGAAACTGCTGAATCCAAACCATTCTGCGCCTGACCGATTCGCTTTGAAGAATTGGTGGAGTTTTTTAGTTCAATAAGCGCGTCCATGCCGGCGGTGCCGCCAGTAAAGGTGAGCGTTAAGGTGGTTGTTGCGGCAATGCTAAGATTTTGCTCGGCATCCGCGCTGGCCACTGCTTTGGTCGCGCTTAACTCTCCGTAATCCGGATGCAATGTTCCGATGCGATAAGTTGTGTTTCCCGCCACCTCCACGGCATAGTCCCCGTTGCTATCGGTGGTCACATTCCTCCGCATACCTCCCATTATCGGTTCTCCGTCGGTCGTATTCCATTCTTCTATAAACAACGGGGCGTTGGCCAAAGTACTGGAACCCACGCTCGCCCGGCCGCTTAATGTATAACAGGTGGATGCCGAGGGAGTGAGGTTTTTGCCGGATTTGCTCTCGGTGGTCACTTCAACTACTCTGCTTAGCCTTCCACAGGTGTCTGATTTTGACGGCGGCATTTCTGCTCTAATTGTCCAGTTGCCGGCGTCAACCGACAAGCTGAAATTGCCTCCGTCTTCGGAATTGCCGAACACCATATTGCCATTCACGTCCGATGCAAACACGGGAGCGCTGTCTACGCCTTCGTTATTATTGTCCAATATCTTGCCCGAGATGGTATAAGACGCCTTCCTTAATTTAAGGATCAGAGGATTGGCGCCCGTTATCTGTTTGCCTTCCAGATAAATATCCGGGGCGCTGCCCGCGTCAATGCCATCTACGCGCACCTCCATTTGTTTGGAGTTTGGAGGCATGCCGTTTTTCCACGCGCCGATTTCGTACATTCCATAGTCTGATACGGCCAAGCTAAAAGTGCCTGAGGCGTTGGTTGTGCCAAATGCCGGCGCTCCAAACCCTTGTCTGTGCATGAATACTTGCACTTCGTTCATTGGATTGCCGGATCCATCCCTCACCGTGCCGGTTACTGTTTTATCGGCGGCCGCGAAGATAAAGGTAATAGTGTCAGTGCTGTCGTCAAACGAAACTCCCTGTGGAGCGCGTCCCATTCCTAAACTAACTGTCGCGCTTCCGGTGCCTACGCCTCTCGTTTCAATATCTATCGGCGGAGGAGGCACTGCCGGAAGCGGAGTTGGCATGCCGGCAGACGCGCCCTTTGGCATAGCCGGGCCTACACCCACAAACCAATGGCCGTTGGCCGGAAGTCTTAAAGTATAGCCGCTAGCGTTGGCCGCGCCAAGATTTTCCAAGGTTTTAACCACGAATCTGCCCGGACCGCCGGCGAAGATGTCCAAATCAGCGCCGCTGAAATTGAATGGGTTGCCGTCCGCGCCGACAAGCTTGACTGTTGTGGTAACGGCGCCCGCTCCGCTTGACGGAGTTAACAACAAATATTTTGTTCTTGACTGGCCTCCTTCAAGACAAACAGGTTCAGGAGACATTTGGCCGAAATAATCAGCGCCTCCCAGAGTTACAAATGGCTCGGTGCCGATAAAATAACATCCATTAGGCAACCCCGTGTATTGAATCAATGTGGCCGCGTCTCCGTCAACCGCGGAAATGTCACCATCTGTCAGTGTTATCTGCTTGTTTATCGGACCGCCCGGACCGCCGCCATATATAAACAGGTTGCCGTTTGCTCCGGATGATGGAGAGCTGGTAGATGAACCGGCTACCACGTCAATTACCAAAATATTGCTGCCGCCCACGGTTATGAAGTATGGCATGCTGGTCTTGGTAGAGAGTACCTGTCCGCTTCGCGTTACCTTGATAGTAACAGTATAACCGCCGGTCTCAAAGTCTTTAGGTATGGACGGGTTGATAATCCTGCGCGTGTCAATGGTAATGTTGTCAGTGGTTCTGGGAGTTCCATCAACACCGAGCGTTATCGTGACCTCTCTTGTTGTGTTGTTGGCGCTGATGGCAGTGCCGGTTACCGTTCCGTCCGCGAACTGATTGAAATCGCTGTTGAACGGGGAAAATGTGTCAAGCGCCGCGTTGGTTACCGTGGTGCCGTTCGGGAAAGTAATTACCACCTGATCATTATCTTGCAAAACCACATCCGGACTAAACCTTACTTGGAATACATTTGAATCCTGGCTGGCCATCGGATTGAAGGGGAACGCCATAACCGCCAGTCCCATGGCAAACTGATCCGCGGTAAAGTTGCCGAACCCTTGCGGCGTGAATTCGCCTTGACCGATTCCCCCGCCTCCCATAAAATCCGTTGTTGGCGGACCAAACATGCCCGTACCGCCGAAAGAGCCAAACGTCTCCCCGCTGTTCTCCACTGTTCCGATAATAGAGGTGCTGCTAACCACGTTTCCTGACAGATCAACCACGCCGGAAATAACGAGAGTAAACGCTCCGCCGGCGGAGTTTAAGGCCACTCCCTGGACATCTACTGAATTATCCTCCATGTTATATGTCATGGCCGTGCCGGTCACTACTTTATCCGGACCTCCCTGGGTCAAAGCAATATTGGCATGATTTAATGTACTGCTGGCCCAGTTGGAATCTACGCGCGAATCTCTGTTCATCGCCTCGCTGAAGAATAGTTTGCAGGTGAAGTCATCACATCGCGCTTCGCGAAGGAGAGGCAGGGTAGTATCAGCGCCTCCGGTCGTGTATATGTAACTGCTGGTCGCTATGGCATTCCCGGCTAAATCAGTTATTCCCGGGCCAAAAGTAATGGTATAAACGGTATTTGGCGCCAAAGCATTATTGGAAGCCACCAAAATAGTGTTGTCGGACGAATTATAGCTCGCGTCCACAGCCACTGCAGTAGCTCCGCGCCGCACGGTAATGTTATTGGTGTTGATTGTGCTATAACTCAACTGTTCGTTAAAACCAAACTCAAACACAGTATTAACCGCCATTCCCGTGGTGCCTGATGCTGTCATGGGGTATATCGTCGGAGCCGTTAAATCATTGCCGCCGCTGGAAACACTAAAGGACGAACTAAACGCTACCTGATCTGTCTGTCCGGTAGATCTCATGGTCATACCCTCACTGCTCGCGAGCGCTCCCTTAACTCGCAATTCATACTCGCGCCCGGCCTGCAAAGTTCCTGTGGCAACTCGTATCGTGGCAAAACGCGATTCGTTACTATCCAGGGTAACGCTCGCGAGAGACACTGAAGCGCCGCTGTTATTCATGTCATGCAAAGTGATGTTAGTGCTGTTTACCGAAGCGCTGTTCATGGCTTTGTTAAACTCCACCGCAATGCTGCCGTTTGGAGCGGCGCTCGCACCCGGCGCCGGGGTCATTGACATTACGTACGGAGGCATGAACTGTCCGCTTTGTCCGAAACTGCCCATGTCCAATGTGCCGCCGCTGGTGGAAAAATTAATGCGATGACCGCCGCCCGGTCTATTGCCCTGCACCGGCTGACCGGATGTGCTCAACACGCGTTCAGTAATTACCAACGTATAAAAAGTATTGGTGGTAAATGGGGCTGAAGGCGCGAATAAGATAACATTTTGATCCATTGAAAATAAAGACGAACAGCCGGGCGAACCGTTATTCTCGCAGTACAAAACACTGCCGGCTACTTTGGTGGTGCCGTCATCAGTGGTAAGGTAAATATTATCACTCGTGCCGGTCGCCATGTTATCATTAATAGTCGCCGCATTCATACCCTGGTTAAAACCGACGCGGATTGTATCGCCAAGCGGCACGCCACTCATTCCATCCGGAGGCCCGGAAAAAATCACTTGTGGCGAACCTCCCCCCATTCCGCCAAAACCACCTTCGAAATCGCCTCCCGCGAACGAGCAATCCCCCTGATTCAGATTCATATTAACACCTGTTTTATCAACAGCGCCGATAGTTTCAAACCTCATCGCGCGGCAGTATCCGCTCTTGCTGGCTACGATATCAAAACTATTGTTGTTGGGAAGACCGCTAAAACTATACGTACCGCTGGCATTAGTGCTAATCGAGGCCCCGGCAAAACCGCCGGCAAATACTTTTGCTCCGTCTAGTCCGCTACCACCTGATAATATGTCGCCAGAAACGGTTCGTCCTTGACCAGAAACATTTACCACATTCACGACAAAGGGATTGCTCTGGCAATCACTTGCTGTCACGGCGTTAAAGTTGGCGCAAAAATAACGGACGTTTGATGATCCGTCTCTGGCCGCCAAATAATATTCAAAGGTGCTGCTGGCCGCCGGCACGGACGAGGTGGAAATGATAAATTGCGCCAACTCGTCTCCCGGCAACAGGATGCCATCTGTTGAGGTGCTACTGGAAGAGACATCTGTTCCGTAAAAAAGTTTGAAGTACTCTAATCCGCCATCGCTTGGATTGCCGAACTGCGATAAAGATGTCTGGTCGTCATCCACAAAAGCATTGATGACTGCCGATCGGCCGGCTCGCGCCGTATGCACGGACATGTGTTCTATAAAAGGAGCGTTGCTATCTGACACGCTGTCAAAAGTCACGCTGGCCGGAGATGATGAAACGATGGTTGACGTATTCGCCATCACGTACACCCAGGCCACGTATTGCGTGCTGGTAGACCATTCTGTCTCGGCGCTATCCACTGGTAAATACTGCGGCAGAGTAAAAGTGGCCATTTGGTAGTTTGTGAAAAAACCGATTGGCGTGCACGGACTTCCATTGCAAGCGTTAACGCTCACCGTGCTGGTGGTGAGGGTGATACTGCTTGATACGATATAGATTGAGGTATTCATATACCCTCCCGGCTGTGCGCCTGGTGTCCATGACACTTTAAAATCTCGGCCATCAAGTCCAAAACCAGTAGTGTCGGGGTCTGTCAAGGCAACTCCGGACACAGCTTCGGCGTTGTGACTGCCGAAGAAGGATAAATAAAAGCCAAATGCGACCGCCACCGCCGTAAGCGAGAGCAGGTAGGCCATTTTTTTGGCTCGCATGTGACGAATGATTTTTTTCGCCATATTATATAGTGATTAAAATTATTTAATAATTAATTATACAAAGAGAAATATTTTTTGACGCAAAAAAATTGGTCGTAACAAAAGACCGTTTGCTAAAGATATGTGAATAGAAGATTTCACGCCGCATGGTAGCGTGGAATTAATAATTCAAAACTGGAATATAGTATACCACATAATGTCAATAAGCGCTCATTCGAGGTTGTGGATAACCCATAACACGACGTTTTCTATTTCAGTTGCGCTTCCACCTCGCTCGCGAAGTCGTTTCCTTTTTTCTCTATCCCCTCTCCCAATTCATAGCGTAAATATTTTGTGACTTTTGCTCCGGGAGCGGTGAATCCAACTACCTGCGCCACCTTTTTCTCTTCATCTTTTATATAGGCTTGTTCAACCAGACACGCCTCGCTGTAAAATTTTTCCATTTTGCCCTTAATAATATTCTCTATAATATTTTCCGGCTTGCCTTGAGCGCGAAGCTGTTCAGAGGCGATCTCTTTTTCTTTGTCAAAAACCTCGGGGGGGACTTCGTCGCGATTCAAGAAACGAGGGTTGGCCGCGGCCGCGTGCATGGCGATGTCGCGCGCTAGGGCTTCATTATTGGTGTTGGCAATGAGAGTAAGCGCTGATATTTTGCCTCCCATATGAATATAAGCGCCAAAGGCGTCGCCATCGGTTTTTTCCACCACCTCAAAACGGCGGAGGGAAATTTTTTCACCGATAGTCGCGATCATCTTGTTGATATAATCTCGCAGTGTCGCTCCGTCAATTGTTTGCGCCAGCGCTTGATCCGGAGTCTGGGGTTTATTCGCCAACAAATGATCGGTGATTTTCTCCACCACTTTTCTGAAGTCTTCGTTTCTAGCCACAAAGTCTGTTTCTGAATTTACCTCAACAACAACGGCAGTGTTGCCGGACACCTTTACGTTGGTCAGACCCTCGGCGGCCACTTTATCGGCGCGCTTGGCCGCTTTGATCACACCTTTCTTGCGCAAAATCTCCGCCGCCTGCTCCAAGTCTCCATTCGCCTCTTCCAAAGCCTTCTGGCACTCCATCATCCCGGCCCCGGTCATTGACCGAAGCTTGGCAACATCTGATGCGATTATGGACATATAAATAATTTTAATGTCAAAATCCTAATTTCCAATGTCAAATCAAGTTCAAAATCCAAAGTTCAAATTTTGACATTTGATATTTGGATTTGATTGGAAATTTGGCATTTGAATTTTGAAATTTATTACACCACTTCTTCTTTCTTCAACGCCCTTCTCTCTTTCTTTGCCGGTTCTATCTTTTTTATCTCTTTGGCCTGCTCGGCTTTCTTTTTCTCCCATTCGGCTTTCCCTTCGTTGACAGCTTCGGCCATGAGATCAACAATAAGTCTAATGGAGTTGACCGCGTCATCGTTGGCCGGAATCGGGTATCGCACTTTAATCGGGTTGGTGTTGGAATCGCAGACAGCGATAATCGGCACGTTTTTTCTGTCAGCTTCAGCCACCGCGGTTTTTTCCGTTTTTAGATCAGCGATGTACAAAGCGTCCGGCAAACGATCCAACGCGGCGATACCGGAGAGATACCGCTCCATAGTCGCTAATTTTTTCTGAAGTTCCAACTGCTCCTTCTTGGTATAGCGTTCAATCTCTTTTGTTTCAAACTGATTTTTGAGATTGCGGTACTTTTTCAAGCGCCGCCTGACCTCGTCAAAATTGGTAAGCATACCCCCTATCCAACGCTCGGTTAAATACGGCATGCCGGAAGCCTGCGCCGCCGCCTTCACCAAATCACGCGCCTGTCGTTTGGTGCCGACAAATAAAATAACCTTGCCTTCAGAGGCCAAGGTCTTCGCGTACTCCAGCGCCTTCGCGAGCATCTCCGCCGTGCACTCCAAATCAATGATGTGCACTCCGCCGCGCACGCCAAAGATGTATTCTTTCATCTTCGGATGCCAGCGTGATTTCTGATGCCCAAAGTGCGCTCCGGCCTTGAGCATCTCCAAAAGACTCGGTAATTTGACCATAATATTTTTTCCTTTTAGCCTCCCAACCCTACCCCGGAAATGGTTCTCGGGGAGGAAAATACCGCCTACGAGACGCTTCGCGCCCCTAACAGCGGGGATTGGTGAGAGATAAATGAATGAGCATAGTATATAGGAAGGATCGAAGAAAGTCAATAGTAAATTCACTGTCAAATTCACGACAGAGTAAATTCACAAGGCTTACTAATGCTAAAGGACAGGCTTTTGCCTGTCCTTACTAATTTTATCTTATTTAATTAACTGATCAAATACCTCTTCCCACGGATTACGACTTGCTTTTGCCTCCGCGCGCAATTTGTCTACCAAAGCTTTAATGCTATGTTCCGACAGAAAACCCCCCGTTTCAAGATCGGCTGTATGCTTTGAATCTGAAATAATTACTTTAAATAGCTTATTTAATTCCTCATCACTTGCGCCATTTATAGCGGCGCTAACCAATTTATGATATTCTCTAAGACGTTCCATCTGCACTCTAGTCAAACTAATATAATTAGACATTCTTACCTCACTTTCACTAGCCAACTTACCGGCGCGCACACCTGGACCCTCACTTCCCCCTTTCAACTCGCCTCCTCCTTTGCCCATTTCTTTAGGGCCCTCTATGTTATCGCCCAATCTCTCCATATCTGCCTTAGCAAAATTTTCTTCATCGCTCATATAACTTTAAAATATTAATTAAGGTATAATCAATTTAGAAGTGCAACTTTGAGTGGTATACTCAAAGGTATATGCACCAAACAAACTACAAACAATTAGGACAAAACGAGCGCGACCAAATCTTTCAGCTTAAGA
>Ga0209211_10010080_pt1 | contig 12402 bp, 14 predicted proteins | sample RifGroA2_FD_183992 | JGI IMG/M metagenome (GOLD analysis project Ga0209211, IMG submission 183992) | Groundwater microbial communities from Rifle, Colorado, USA - Groundwater A2 (SPAdes) (version 2) | ecosystem: Environmental > Aquatic > Deep subsurface > Groundwater | place: Rifle, Colorado... | reverse complement strand
CGGATCGACCGATTTATGCCGACGCGCCGGCCACGGGAATCATTTCCGGTCGGGAATTGCTGCGGCAGCGTCTGAAAACCCGGCGCGTCCTGCACATGGTGTGGATGCATCTTTATCGCCGCGACTTCATCGAGGAGCATCGCTTTCGCTTCATTCCCCGTCTGATTCACGAAGACGTTATCTGGACCACCGAGGCGCTGCTTGCCGCCCGGCGGGTAGTCTATCTGCCGCGCATTTCGGTGAACTACCGGATTCCCATACGGAATGCACCGCCCGCAGCCACACAAAAACGACTTGAGACCGTCATCGACAGCAGCGTCATCAATGCGCGCACCGAAGCCGAGCTTGCCGGGGCGCTGGGCGACGATCCGGAACTGCGCGCCCTGCTGGGCCATCGCCTGGTCGATGGCGCCCTTTCGATATTCCACCTGCTGGCGAAAATGCCGGACCGGGCCGTTGCCCGGCGCAAACTCATCAGCCTGCGCCGCGAGGGCTTTCTCGGACTGCTCTGGCACCACGCCGGCAATACCGCGCAGCGCCGCCGCATCGCGCGTCACTGGCTGCGCTCCTGTCTGGGTGGGATCGGCAAATGATGCTGCCAGTAGCGCAGACCTGGTTCTGGCTGGCCTGGCTGGCCGCCATTGTTTTCGTCTTTCCCATTCCGCATACCATCGCCCTGCGCAACCTGCTTTTGGTGCTGGGGGTCGTCGCCCTTCTCTGGGCCGGTCGCCAGATGCTGCCCCGGCTCGCGCCGTGGCTGAAGCCAGCGGCGTGGTGGCTGTTGGCGCTGACGGCATGGATCGTTTTCCACTCCGTCGCCGTAGCGCCAGCGCCGACTCTTGCGCTCGACCAGTTCCGCGCCAACTGGCTGGTGCCAATGCTGGTTGGCGCCATCGGCGCCTGGGCGGCGACGCAGTTGCCGCGCGGACGCGCCGCGCAGGCGGTCACTGCGGCGTTGGCGGCGCACATGCTGTGGCTGCTGGGATGGCAGGTCAAGCTATGGCTGGCCGGCGGCGGCTGGCCGTTCAAGGCAACGCCCTTCGCTTCCTACGATTACCACGGCACGCTCAACAGTTTCTTCCTCGCCCTGCTGGTGGCCGACCGCCTGGCCTGGGTACTTGAAAAATATTCGCCGCTGGCGCTGGGTCGGCGCACCGGTTGGGCCCTGCTGCTGCTGTCCGTAGCTTCCGACCTTGCACTGCAATCGCGCAATAGCACCGTTATTTCCGTCTTGCTCGTTCTGACGGCGAGTCTCATCCTGCTCAACGCGAGGTCGCGCCATTGGCGTGTCATAGTGGTCGCCACGGGCATGGTTGCGCTGCTCGGCCTGGGTTCGCTCAGCTTCGACAGTCGTTGGCAGGGATTGCGCGAATCTTCCGCTGTCGGCTGGACGTCACCCAGCCTGTACTGGCTGACCGGCAACGCGGTAACGCGACCGGCCACGCCCTCCGGTACGGAGCTGGAGGAGTCGGCCTACTTGCGAGCCGCGTGGGCGCGACAGGCGGTCGACTTTATTGCAGAGCATCCACTAGGCATAGGCTTCGGCCACGATGCCTTCGGTCGCGCGGTGGCGCTGAAATACGGGGAAGCCGGTTTTGGCAGCAGTCACAGCGGCTGGCTGGATTTTGCCCTTGGCACGGGACTGCCCGGCCTCGGACTGTTGTTGTTGACCGCGACAATGGCGATTCGCGGCGGTTGGCGACAATTCCTTCAGCATGGTGACGGCGTTGCCCTGATGTCCAGCTTTCTGGTCGGCGGCTATCTGCTGCGCTGCCTGCTCGACGGTCATCTTTCGGGCTGGCGGCTGGGACTGTTTGCCTTCATCTGCGGCGTGCTGGTCGCTGCGATGAAAGATTCCCGGCAGGAAACATGAAACTGGTCCAGATCAACCTCCAGTCGCACTTCGGCGGCGGCGAGGTGTACACCGTCTTCCTCTGCCGCGCGCTGTCGCAGCTCGGCGTGCCGACGCGGTTGCTGGTGCATCCGCAGGCCGGATTCTGGGACGGGCTCGGCCTGCCCGCCGACACCGAACGCATCGCCGTCGCCGATCCCGCCGAATTGCCACGTCACCTGCCCGCCGGACCGCTCTGGCTGTTGGCGCATGGCCCGCTGCCCGCCGCGTTGCGCGCCGTGGCGCCGGGCCGGCTGCGCAGCGCGATCGCCCACATGCCGGTACAGGGGCGCGACCCGACCGCCTTCGCCGGCCACGACCGGATTTACGCCGTTTCAGGCTGGGTGCGCGACGGCCTCCAGGCGGCCGGCTTGCCGGTCTGGAACGATCCGCTCCATGGCGTTGCCGACCTTGGCGCCCGCGCCAGCGACGGTGCGATTCGGCGTCGCAGCCGCTACGACTGGGACCGGCGCAAGGGCCGTGATCGGCTGCTGGGCGCGCTGGAACCGCTGGTCGAGGCGTTGCGACCGCATCCGCGCTTTGTCCGCCGCGATGGCCTGACCCTGGGCATTGTTTCGCGCCTGACGCCGATCAAGCAGTTTCCCCTGCTTTTCGCGCAACTGGCGCCGCTATTCGCCTGTCATCGCGAGGTCAATCTGGAAATTTTCGGCAGCGGCGGCTATGCTTCGGTGCGCGATCTCGACCATGTGCTCGCCGCGCTGCCCGTCGGACAGGTGCGCTTCTGGGGCCAGCAGGGCGATGTCGCCGGCATCTACCGCCAAATCGACTACCTGCTCTCCGGCCTGCCGGAAAAGGAGGCACTGGGCCTCAACGTCATCGAGGCGCAGGCCTGCGGCACGCCCGTGATCGCGGTGGATGCGCCGCCCTTCAGCGAAACCGTGCTGCACGGCGTAACCGGCTTCCTCTACCGCGATCCGCGCCAGGACGGCGGTGCGGCCTTCGGTCGTTTGCTCGACGAACTGCTGGCGGGCCGCGCCCGACCGCAGCCGGAACTGGCACTTGAGCATCTACAGCGCTTTTCCTTCGCCGCCTTCGTCGAACGCCTGCGACCGTTGGTGGCCGACGCGGAGCGTCAGATCAAGCGCGAATAAAGCGCCATCAACTGCGCCGCCATCTGCGCCAGATCAAGATGCGCAACGCTGGTTCGGGCGGCATCGCGCATCGTCGGCGCGCGACCGCACAGTGAGTCCAGGCTGGCCGCCAGTGCCGTTGCGTCGCCGGCGGAAATCACCAAGCCGTTGTCCGGCGTGACCAGTTCCGCCGCGCCGCAAGTCGTTGTGGTCACCAGCGGCAGGCCGCAGGCCAGCGCCTCCAGCGCGGCATTCGGGAAGGGATCGTAGAGCGTGGGCAGCGCGAACACGTCCGCCGCGGCGTAGAACGGCTTGACGTCAGCCTGCGCGCCGAGGAACAGCACGCGATCATCGATGCCGAGCGTCTGCGCCAGCTTGCGCATCCGCATCTCGTCCTTGTCGCGACCGACCACCCACAGGCGGGCATCGCTGCGCGACATCAGTGCCAGCGCGCGCAGCAGCGTCGGCAACCCCTTGCGTTGGTAGCCGGAACCGACGAAGAGGATCACCGACGCCGTCTCGCCAACGCCAGCGCGGTGCGTCTCTCCGAGAACTTTCTCGCGCAAGCCCAGCCCCTGCTCCTCGCGCAGGCGCGGATGGTAGGCATCGAGATCGACGCCGCTGTAGATGACGTTCAGCTTTTCGTCGGCGACGCCGAAGCGGCGTGCGATGTCATCCTTGACCATGCGCGAATTGCAGATCACCGCGCGCAAGTCGGGATGGCGGAACATCGCCGCTTCCGCCGCCAGCGTGTAGCGGTGCCAGGGCGACCACGCGTCCAGCGGCTGGTTGCGCAGCTCCAGCCAGGTGGCATGGACGCCGTCGCCGGCGCGGTAGATGTCGCAGCCGGGGATGCGCTCATGGCTTTGCACCAGGTCGAATCGCCGCTCGGCAATCAGGCGCTGCACACCGCGCGCAAATCCCGCGTCGCGCCAGGTGCGACCGAGATAGAAAGGATTGACGCGCACGCCCTCCATTTCGCCATGCCATTCGCGCGCGATGATCGAAACATCGACATCCTTTGCCCTGAGCGCCGCCAGCGCCCGCTCGACAAAGCGCTCGGCGCCGCCGAAGGGCGTGTATTTCTGGCGGACAATGGCGAGCTTCATGCGATCTTCATAGCAGCTCTTCGCACGCCGCCTGCACTTGCGCCACCGGCAGCGTGGTCAGGCAGGCGCTGACCTTGCTGTCGTTGCAGCCGGCCATGCCGCAGGGACGGCAGGGATGCGTCATCGAAGCGACGACGCGATGGCGATTTTTCCCGACTTCGTCCCACGGTCCCCATTCGCGGTCGCCCGAGGGGCCGAAAATGGCCACCACCGGCGCGCCCATCGCGGCGGCCATGTGCATCGGCGCCGAATCGACGCCGACGAAGAGCCTGGCCTGCGCCGTCAAGGCCGCGAGTTCCTTGAGCGAAAGCTGGCCGGACAGATCAAGAGTCGGCGCTGGCGAGGCGGCGTTTTTGTCGCGTGCGGCAAGCACATCGGCAATCAGCGCCATCTCCTTCGCCTCCGGCGCCGAAGTCAGCACGATCGGCCAGCCCTTCGCCGCCAGCGCATCGCACAAGGCGGCGACTTTTTCGGCGGGCCAGCACTTGAAGGCCCAGCGCGAGGCGGGATGGACATGCACGAAGCCGCCCGCCGGCAAACCGTGCTCCGTCAGCAACTCCGTGATGCGCGCCTCCGCCTTTGCGCCAGGCGCCAGGGTCACGCGCATGTCGGCAGGCGTCGGTTCCAGCCCCAGCACCCGCAAGCTGTCGAGATTGGTGTCCACGGTGTGGCGTTGCGGGTCCGACTGCGCCGGATAGAGATGAGTGAAGCTGTTCGTCCAGAAGCCGGTGCGGGACCTGGGCGCCACCGACCAGCGCGGTCGCAGCAGACGCACCAGCCAGGCGCCGCGCGTATGCACCGACAGATGCACGACAAGATCATAGTGCCGCGCCCGCAGTGCGGAGATCAGCCGCCATTCGGCGACGGCCTGCCGCCCCAAGCCCTGCCGCTTCCAGTTGCGGTCGATCGAATGCAGTTGCGCCAGCGCCGGGTGGCCCTCCAGCATCGGCGCGGTATCGTTGTACACCAGCGCATCCACCTCGCACTGCGGCGCCACGCGCTTCAACATCGAGATCACCGGCGCGGCGAGCAGGACATCGCCGTGATGGCGCAGCTTGATCACCAGCGCGCGGCGCAGGCTGGCCGAAGAAAAGGCGTGAGTGGGCATGCCGCATTTTGCCAGACAGGGGTTAATTCGCGACGGCGCTTCCTAAAACACATTCAGTTCGCCCCCTTGTTGCTTGACCTGATTACGCTTTTCCCGGAAACTTGGCGGCATGAGCGTTTCCCTCGATCACCTTGAGCAGAAGGTCGAACAGATAGTCGCCGTGTGCGCCAGTCTGCGCGGCGAGAATCAGGCTCTGCGCGCACATGTCGCGGGTCTGGAAGCCGACAAGGCGGCGCTGGCGCAGAAGATCGACATCACGCGCGAACGTCTCGAAACGCTGATGACGCAATTGCCCGACGAATGAGCGCGACCCTTGAAGTCAAGCTGCTGGGCAAGGACTATCGCGTGGCCTGCGAACCCGCCGAGCGTGAGGCGCTGCTTGCCGCCGTGGCCTTTTTGGATGGCAGGCTGATGAAGGAAACAGGCGAGAAGGCCAAGGGCAGCGGCGAGCGCCTCGCTGTCATGGCGGCGCTGAATCTGGCGCACGAATTGCTCACCGCGAAGAACACTCCGGCAGACGTTGCGGCGGCGCTTGAAAGCGAATCGATTCAGCGTAGAATCGATTCCATCGAAGCCAAGCTCGACGAATCGCTGGCGCAGCACGAACAGTTGTTCTGACCGCTGTTCCGGGCAGTTCCAGTCCTTGATTCGCGAATGAGTTGCATGGTTTCCCAAGGCTTCCCCTGCGGTGTTCGCCAAGGCCATACATTCCTTGAACCAATACCGATTGGCATCGGCCGCCGCCCAGAGACGCCGCTGTTGTGATCGCTCCCCTTCCCGGGAGTGAACCTGATGCGGCAGGAACGTGGCCCCTCTGAACCAAGGTTCAGGATGCCGGCCAAAACGGCACTCGCGGGGGATTCCGTCAAATGGGCGCGGAAAACGAAGTTTCAGTGCAGGCTAACGCCGGCATTTTCGGCGCTAAGCGTAGCGGTCGAAGCAAAATTCCGCGCCCTCTTTTTCGGCCTGAACCGATGAGCGATCAAGTCACCCAGACGCGAGATCAATTGCGCGAAGTGTTTATCGGTCGTCAACCGATCCTCGACAAGGATCATGGGCTGGCCGGTTACGAACTGCTGTTTCGCGCCACGGCGGAAAACTCTGCTCGCGTCGATAGCGCCGCGACGGCCAAGGCGGCTACCGCCGATGTCGTTTGCAAGGCCTTCGCGGAACTTGGCCTGGCCAATATCTTCGGTCAGGTGCGCGCTTTCATCAATGTCGACGCCACGTTTCTCGAAAGCGATGTGGTCGAGTTGCTGCCGAAGGACAGCGTGGTGCTCGAAATCAGTGTCGCGGCCTTTGCCGACCAGACATTGCTGCCGCGCTGTCAGGAACTCAAGGCCAAGGGCTACGCGTTTTCCGTCACCGGTGTCGCCGATGTCGGCGACCACCTGTGGCCGCTGGTCGATCTTGCCACCTGGCTCAAAATCAATGTTGACGGCCTTGCGGGAAATCAACTGCAAACCGCGGCACGGGCGCTGGGCACCACGCGCCGCACGCTGATAGCGGCCCACGTCGAATCGCAGGGACAGATGGAACTGTGTCGCCTGCTGGGATTCCACCTGTTTCAGGGCTACTACTTCGCCAAGCCGGTGATTGTCGAAGGCCGCAAACTGGATACCTCGACCCAGGGGCTGCTGCGCCTGATCAAGCTGGTGGCGGAAGACGCCGACCAGGCGCGTCTCGATGCCGCTTTTCGCACTGAACCGGCGCTGATTATCAACCTGTTGCGCCTGACCAATTCAGTCGGCGTCGGTGCGCGGACGCGCATCACCTCGGTGCGCCAGGCTATCGCGGTGCTTGGCCGGCGCCAGTTGCAACGCTGGCTGCAATTGCTGCTGTTCAGTCACGGCGCGAATGTCGATCTCGCGCACAACCCGCTGCTGCAGTTGGCGGCCCTGCGCGGGCGCTTCATGGAACTGCTGGTGGAGAGGCTGCTCCCAGGGCAAAGGGAGCTGCGCGACCCGGCCTTCATTACCGGCCTGATGTCGGTGGTGCCCGCCGCACTGGGCATGTCGATGACCGATGTGCTGGCGCAGATTGCGGTTGGCAACGACGTGCGGCTGGCGCTGACGCACCGGGAAGGAACACTCGGCCGGTTATTTGCGCTGATCGAGCGCTACGATGACAACGACATCGCTGGCACCCAGGCGCTGCTCACCCCATACGGAGCGGCGGGCACAATGGGCCTGCTCGGCGAAATCCTCGGCGAAACGCTGGCCTGGGTGCAGCAACTCGGCGTGGATGCAGACTGATGGCGCGCTACTGGCTGATGAAAACCGAGCCCGCAGTGATGGGCATCGACGACGTGCTGGCCATGCCGCGGCAGACCGTCGACTGGTGGGGCGTGCGCAACTACCAGGCGCGCAACTTCATGCGCGACCAGATGAAAATCGGCGACGGCGTCCTCTTCTATCATTCGTCATGCGCGGAGCCGGGCATCGCCGGGCTGGCCGAAGTGGCGCAGCTCGCCTACCCGGATCGCACCCAGTTCGATCCGAAAGGCCGCTGGTTCGACCCGAAGTCGACGCCGGAGAATCCGCGCTGGCTGAATGTCGATGTGCGCGTCGTGAAGAAGACGCGGCTGGTGGGTCTCGATGAGCTGCGGACGCATCCCGAACTGGCCCACATGCGCGTTCTGCAGCGCGGCAACCGGCTGTCGATCACCCCGGTCGACCCGGCGGAATGGAAGTTCATCGTCGGCAAGCTGATGCAGGAATCGGCATGACCATCTGGTGGCTCAGCTATCCGCTGCTGGGCGTCTTCGGCGGTTTCGTCGCCGGCCTGTTCGGCGTCGGCGGCGGCCTGACCATCGTGCCGCTGCTGTTCATGATTTTCACCGCGCAGGCTTTCCCGGTCGAACATAGCATGCATCTGGCGTTGGGCACCTCGATGGCGACCATCGTGTTCACCTCCATTGCCAGCATGCGCGCCCATCACGGACACGGCGCCGTGCGCTGGGATATCGTCAAGAGTTTTGCACCGGGGCTGGTGATCGGCACGCTGTCCGGCTCCTTCTTCGCCGCCTGGGTGCCGACCCGGCCGCTGGCGATGATGTTCACCGCGATTGTCTATTACGCCTCGCTGCAATTGATCCTCGATTTCAAGCCCAAGCCGCACAGCCAGTTGCCGGGAACCGTCGGCATGGTCGTCGCCGGCACGCTGATCGGCGTGGTATCGAGCCTGGTCGCCGCCGGCGGCGGCTTTCTTTCGATTCCTTTCATGGTGTTTTGCAACGTGGCGATCCATCATGCCGTTGGCACCTCCGCGGCGCTGGGCTTTCCCATCGCCGTGGCCGGCACCATCGGCTACATCGCCAGCGGCCTGAAGACGCCCGGCCTGCCGGAATACTCGCTGGGCTATGTGTATCTGCCCGCCTTGATCGGCGTCGTCGCCGTCAGTTTCCTGATGGCGCCGGTCGGCGCCCGGCTGGCGCACAAGCTGCCGGTGAAGCAGTTGAAGCGCGCCTTCGGCGGCTTTCTGGCGCTATTGGCGACGAAGATGCTGCATGGCTTGCTGAGCTAAGCCGCCAGCCCGACCGCGCTATCGGCTCAAGGCCGGGTGTGGGTGCCGGTGCGCACCGCCAGATAGACTTCGCGCAGGAACAGGCCGAGCGCCGCAATCATGGCCAGCATGGCGGCGATGAACAGCGTCGCCACGGGGCGGGAGAGATCGGCCCCCAACAGCGCGCCGAGAAAAGCGCCAGCCACCACCAGGCAAACCAGCAGCGCCGAGAGCACGGCGCAGAAAATCGCGAAGTAGACCAGGCGAGTGCGCCGCGTCAGATAGCTGATTTCCGCCTCTGCCGTTGCGGTTTCGCCAGCGGTTTGCGCGTGCAGGCGTTCCTGCACCACGCGCCGGCGATCGACCGCCCGCCCCAGCCGCGCATTCAGGGCATTGATCAGGGTGGCGATCGCGGTGAGCAGGAAGACCGGCGCCACCGCCAACTGGATGACGCGACTGATATCGGTGAGATGGGGTTCCATGGCGTCCTCGGTGAAGTATCACGAATCGCTGATTTTGCCGCGCAGGGCCTTGACCTTGCCGCGCAGCACCTTGCTGTCGACGCGGCGTTTCTGCGAGCTGCGCGTCGGCTTGGTGGCGCGACGCGGGCGCGGAATGTGCGCAGCCTGGGCAATCATGGCGCGCAGCCGCTTCAGCGCGGCGAAGGTGTTGCGTTCGAGGCTGCGGAACTGCTGCGCCTTGATCACCACCACGCCGTCAGCGCTGATGCGCTGGTCGCCGAGTTGCAGCAGGCGGGCCTTGATCTCCTCGGGCAGCGATGAAGCATTGACGTCGAAACGCAGATGCACCGCGTTGGAAACCTTGTTGACGTTCTGCCCGCCCGCGCCCTGGGCGCGAATCGCCGTGATCTCGACTTCGTCTTCGCGCAACAGGGATTCGGCTTTGGAGTTCGGCATGGCTCAGAAAGTCGGCGCTGGAGATACGGCGATCAACTCGCCAGATACAGTTGCCGCCGCTCTTCATCCAGCAGCGCTTCCTTGACCACTTCCAGCACGGCGTCGACGTCGGCGATGCGCTGGTCGATTTCGATGCGGCCCGTCAGTTCGCTCTCGGGCGTCAGGCTGCCGGCCTGATACAGCCGCCAGATTTCCTTGCCGTAATCGCTGCCGGCCAGCTCGGGCGCGAACCGGCCGAAGTAGCTCGCCAGATTGGCCACGTCGCGCTCCAGCATCGCGCCGGCGTTGCTGTTGCCGGCGGCATCGACGGCTTGCGGCAGGTCGATGATGACCGGGCCGTCGCCGCCGACCAGAATGTTGTACTCGGACAAATCGCCGTGGATGATGCCGGCGCACAGCATGCGCACCACCTGATTGAGCAGCCCGGCATGGAATTGCAGCGCCTGTTCGGGCGATAGTTCGATGTCATTGAGGCGCGGCGCCGGCTGGCCGTCGGCATCGGTCACCAGGTCCATCAGCAGCACGCCCTCGGTGCAGATGTAAGGCTGCGGCACGCGCACCCCGGCGGCGGCCAAGCGATACAGGGCATCGACCTCGGCGCTTTGCCAGGCCTCCTCCTGCATCTGGCGACCATAGCGCGTGCCTTTCTCCATGGCCCGCACCTGCCGGCTGTTCTTGGTCTTGCGGCCCTCCTGATATGACACGCTCTTGCGGAAGCTGCGTTGATTGGCGTCCTTGTACACCTTGGCGCAGCGCACATTTTCGCCGCAGCGGACGATATACACGGTCGCCTCCTTGCCGCTCATCAACTGGCGCAGCACTTCGTCGACCAGGCCTTCGGCCACCAGCGGCTGGAGTCTTTTCGGCGTTTTCATCGAATCTCAGCCGGCCTTGTCCGCCAGCAGATGCACTTTCACTTTCTTGCCCTTGACCGTGCCGGCCGACAGCTTGCGCAGCGCTTCCTTCGCAATGCCGCGCGCCACGGCGACATAGGTGCTGGATTCGGTGACGTTGATCTTGCCGATCTGCTCCTTGCTGAAACCGGCCTCGCCCGTGAGTGCGCCGAGCACGTCGCCGGCGCGGATTTTTTCCTTGCGCCCGCCGAGGATCAGCAGAGTCACCATCGGCGGCAACAGCGGCTTGCCGGGAGCGGCCTGCAATTCGCTCAAAGAATGCCACTCGATTTCGTGGCCGAGCTGCTTTTCGATGTTGTCGACGCGCGCCATCTGGTTGCCGCTGACCAAACTGAACGCCCATCCGGCCTGATCGACGCGCCCGGTGCGGCCGATGCGATGGACATGCACTTCCGTGTCTGGCGTCACATCGACATTGATCACCGCTTCCAGTTGCTCGATGTCGAGGCCGCGCGCGGCGACATCGGTGGCGACCAGCACCGAGCAACTGCGGTTGGCGAATTGCACCAGCACCTGATCGCGTTCGCGCTGCTCCAGTTCGCCATGCAAGGCCAGCGCGACGAAGCCCTCGGCGCGCAGCACCTGCAACAAGTCGCGGCACTGCTGCCGGGTGTTGCAGAAGGCCAGCGTGCTGACCGGGCGGTAGTGCTTGAGCAGCAGCGCGACGGCGGCCAGCCGCTGCTCGGACGTCACCTCGTAAAAACGCTGGCGGATCTTGCCGGCCTCATGCTGTTCGAGCAGTGTGATCTGCTGCGGCTGACGCAGGAACTGCCGGCTCAAACTGGCAATGCCTTCGGGATAAGTGGCGGAGAACAGCAGCGTCTGCCGCTCTTTGGGGCAGGCCTTGGCGACGACCACGATATCGTCGAAGAAACCCATGTCGAGCATGCGATCGGCTTCGTCCAGCACCAGCGTATTGAGCGCGGCCAGATCGAGGCTGGCGCGTTGCAGGTGGTCCATGATGCGCCCCGGCGTGCCGACCACGACATGCGCGCCGTGCTCCAGGCTGGACATCTGCGGCCGCATGGTGCTGCCGCCGCACAGCGTCAGCACCTTGATGTTGTCCGCGCCGCGCGCCAGCCGGCGAATTTCCTGCGCCACCTGATCGGCCAGTTCGCGCGTCGGACACAACACCAGCGCCTGCACCGCAAAGCGGCGCGGGTTCAGCTTGGCCAGCAAAGTCAGGGCGAAAGCCGCCGTCTTGCCGCTGCCGGTCTTGGCCTGCGCGATCAGGTCGCGCCCGGCCAGCGCCAGCGGCAGGCTGGCAGCCTGGATCGGCGTCATCCGCAGGTAGCCCAGTTGTTGCAGGTTCGCCAATGTGGCGGGCGCCAGCGGCAACTGGTCGAAAGAGAGGTTCGACGTGGGAGCGGCGTCCGCAGGTGCGGGTTCAGCGGGGGCGATGGCGATGGCTGGCAGGGCAGGATTCATACGCAATTATAAGGGCTTGGGCAACGGGTGGCCGCGCAGGCCCGTATCCTTGCGCTCATCTCATTGCCCAAAGATGACGCTGTCGCGGGTTTGACAAGGGTAATTACTGTAGCTACACTAAACAATGCATATCGAATTCGATCCAGCCAAGGATCAGGCAAACCAGGCGAAACATGGCGTGTCCTTGCTCATGGCGGTCGAACTCGATTGGGAAGCCGCGCTGGTGTGGGTTGATGATCGGGTTGAGTACAACGAGATGCGAATGATCGCGCTCGCTCCAAACACCGAGATCCTGTACTACGTGGCGTTTGTAGATCGTGGCGACGCGCGAAGGATCATCAGCCTTCGCCGCGCCAATCGTCGTGAGGTGAAGCACTATGTCGAAAATCTCTAAGCGACCTGCTGTTCGCATGCCTACTGCGGCTGAGGACAAGGCCATT
>Ga0209211_10010074_pt1 | contig 12407 bp, 14 predicted proteins | sample RifGroA2_FD_183992 | JGI IMG/M metagenome (GOLD analysis project Ga0209211, IMG submission 183992) | Groundwater microbial communities from Rifle, Colorado, USA - Groundwater A2 (SPAdes) (version 2) | ecosystem: Environmental > Aquatic > Deep subsurface > Groundwater | place: Rifle, Colorado... | reverse complement strand
AAAAAGAGCTGGACAAAAGGGCCCCGGGCCAGAGTGAAGTCACAACAGCCAGAAAAGAGCACGATAAAGTTGAAATTCTTTCAGGAGTCTTTAAAGGCCAGACTACAGGAATGCCGATCTCTCTTGTAATTGCGAACAAAGATGCAGATTCTTCAAAGTATGAAAAAATAAAATATCTTCTGAGGCCGGGCCATGCTGATTTCACTTACCAGGCAAAATACGGCATTCGTGATTACAGGGGAGGTGGAAGAAGCTCTGCAAGAGAGACAGCTGCAAGGGTAGCAGCAGGCGCAATAGCTAAAAAAATCCTTTACCAAAAATTTCGCATCAGGATTTTTAGCTATGTGAAAGAGCTTGCGAGGATTACTGCAAAGAAAATTGATTTGGATGAAATCGAAAAAAACATTGTAAGATGCCCTGACAGGAAAGCAGCGAAACTGATGGAGAAGGCAATTCTGGAAGCGAAAAATGAAGGGGATTCTGTCGGAGGAATTTGCGAGATTGTTGCCTTTAATGTTCCGGAAGGCCTTGGAAAGCCCATTTACAACAAACTTGAATCTGACTTGGGGTCTGCAATTCTTGGAATTAATGCAGTAAAAGGCATTGAATTTGGGGATGGATTTGCCCTTTCAAGGATGAAAGGCTCGCAATCAAATGATGAATTCATCATCAAAAACAAAAAAATAGCTACAAAAACAAACCATCACGGAGGAATTCTTGGCGGGATTTCAACAGGAATGCCAATTATTATGAGAGCTGTTGTCAAGCCAGCTTCAAGCATTCTGAAAAAACAGCACACAATAAATTACAAGACAATGAAAGTAGAGGAAATATCTGTTGAGGGAAGGCACGATCCGGCTACCATTGTCAGGTTTCCGCCAATTGCAGAAGCAATGACTGCAATTGTCATTTTGGATCATATGCTGATGTCCGGAAAAATCAATCCTGATACTCTCATTGAAAAAAAGTTTTGATTTCTAAAATGAAAAACAAAAAAACAACAGTCGGCATCATAGGCGGCACAGGCCAGATGGGGCAGTTCTTCAGGAAAGTCTTCGAGCAAAATGGCTGTGAAGTTCTTGTTTCCTCTAGGAATACGGAATTAAAGCCTGTTGATTGCGTAAAGAAGAGCGATGTAATTATCATCAGCGTGCCAATAAGCGTAACGGTTGAAACTATCAAGAGTTTAGCGCCTTACGCAAAAAAAGACGCTGTCCTGTGTGATTTGACGTCAATAAAAAAAGAGCCGTGTTCCGTGATGTTAAGGCACTCCAAATGCGAAGTTATCGGGATGCATCCTGTATTCGGGCCTGGCGTTGATTCCTTAAAGGGCCAGACAATAGTCGTCTGCCCGCAAAGAGGAGATAAATGGCTGAAATGGATGCTAAACATTTTTCAGAAGGGAAGTGCCAAGATAAAAATCACAACACCGGAAAAACACGACAAGATGATGGCAATTATACAGGGACTGAATCATTTCAGCACATTGAATGTTGCGCATGCAATGAAAAATATTGGAATTGACCTCAAAGAAACACTTGAATTCACAAGCCCGATTTACAAATTGAGGATTGCAATGGTCGGAAGGATTCTTAACCAGGACCCAAACCTCTATGCAAGCCTTGAGATTGACAATTCAGAAAACAATGAAGTGCTTAAGGCGTATATGGAATCTTCTGAAAAGCTGTTTGAAATAATAAAATCAAAAGACAAAGAAAAATTCCTCAAATATTTCACAGAATGCTCTGAATTTTTTGGGGACTTCAGAGAAGAATCAGAAAAAATCAGCAATCACCTGCTGAATGAAATCGTGAAAATTGAAAAATAACCAGAATGATAACCGCAACCTTAGGCCCAAAAGGGACTTTCAGCCACGAAGCCGCTTTAAAGTTCAATCCAAAAGCTAAGATAATTTTCACTGAAACAATAAGAGAAATTTTTGAGCTTGTCGGGAAGAAAAAAGCTGACTTTGGGATTGTCCCTGTAGAAAACTCAATTGCAGGAAGCATCGGCCAGACTCTTGACTACCTTAATAAATTCAATGTGAAAATTCATGCGGAAGAAGTCCTTCAGATAAACCATAATCTTGCAGGCTTCGGCCCAATAAGCGATATCAAAACTCTCTATGTCCATCCGCAGACAAAAGAGCAGTGCAGCGAATTCATCATAAGAAATTTCAGGAATGCTGAAATTGTGCAGACATCGAGCAACTCAAAATCAGCAGAGCTCGTTTCAAATGCAAAGCATAAATCCAAGGGCGCAATCATTCCATTGATGTCATCAAAAATATATGGATTGAAAATCATAAAAACCAATGTGCAGGACAATAAATTCAACTTCACAAGGTTTTTTATATTGGGCAAAGCTGACAGCAAGAAGGCAAAAAATCCCAAGACAGGCATTTTAGTCAGGCCTTCAAACGACATGCCAGGGCTTTTATATGGCTTGCTTGGAGAATTCGCAAAAAGAAAAATCAACCTTACAAAAATTGAATCGCGCCCGGCCAAGGGGAAGCTTGGCGACTATGTGTTTTACATTGATTTCGCAGGCCACAGGAAAGAAAAAAGAATAAGGGGTTTGCTTGATGCAATAGCCAAAAATTTTCATGTGAAAGTTTTTGGGAGTTATCAAAGGAAATACTAAGATGGAAATTAAAAAAACAGCTGAAAGCTTGAATGTTTTTGAGAGAAAAGTAATCAGGGTGATTGAGACTTTCAGCTCTTTCAGGGAAATAATGAAAGTTACAGGACTATTAGATGTAGAAGTGATGAGGGCCATCCAATGGCTTCAGAACAAAAATCTTGTAAAGGCCAGCGAAGAGATAAAGGAAGTTGTGAACCTTGACGAAAACGGGATAAAATACCTGAAATATGGGATGCCTGAAAGGATTTTTCTGGAGAATGTGCTTGACACGATAACTGTTCCTGATCTTGAGAAGAAATCCGGGCTTTCAAAAGAAGAAATCACCGTTTCATTGGGAGCATTGAAGCAAAAAGGCGCAATTGACATAAAAAAAGAAAAGGAGCTTATGGTCTCAATTACACATCACGGAAAAGAACTTTTGAAAAAGGGATTTCCGGAAGAAGTATTTCTCAAGGGGAGTTTTCCAAAAGAGCTGAAGACGTTGAATGATCACGAAAAATTCATTCTGGAAATATTCAAGAAGAGAAAAAAGATTGCAAAAGTTGAGCAGGTCAAGCAGATTTATGTGATTATTACAGAACTCGGCAAAAAGGTATTGAAAGAGAAATTTGATGAGGAGCTTATTGAGAAATTAACTCCGAACTTAATGAAATCAGAAGGCTGGAAAGGTAAGAAATTCAGAAGGTTTGATGTGAAGATAAACGTGCCTGAGATTTTTGCAGGAAGAAGGCAGCACTACAGGAGATTTCTTGATGATGTAAGAAAAAAATTTGTGGGCCTTGGATTCAAGGAAATGAAAGGGCCTTTAGTTGAAACGGATTTCTGGGACATGGATGCGCTGTTCATGCCGCAGTTCCATTCTGCAAGAGACATTCACCAGGCCTATTATGTGAAAGAGCCAAAATATGGAAAGGTTGACGAGCAAGTCCTGAAAAGAGTGAAAGATGCCCATGAAAACGGCTCTGATACCGGCTCAAAGGGCTGGAGATATGATTTTGATGCCAAAAGAACCCACAGGCATATATTGAGGACGCAAGGGACAGCATGCAGCGCAAGGATGCTCGCTTCTCCTGACTTGGAAATACCTGGAAAATACTTTTCAATTTCAAGATGCTTCAGATACGATGTTATTGACACAACACACCTTCCTGATTTCAACCAGACAGAAGGAATTATTGTAGGAGATGGATTGAATTTCCGCCATCTGAAATCGATGCTGAGGATGTTTGCCGAGGAATTTGCAGAAACTGACCAAATCAAGATAACTCCGGATTATTTTCCTTATACAGAACCAAGCGCCGCGCTGTATGCAAAGCATCCTGAACTCGGATGGATTGAATTAGGAGGCTCTGGAATTTTCAGGCCGGAAATGGTAAAGCCATTATTGGGAAGGGAAGTGCCTGTGCTTGCCTGGGGAATCGGAATTGAAAGGATTGCCATGTTCAAACTCGGGATAAATGATATAAGGAAACTATTTTCCCATGATTTGGAGTTTTTGAGGAAAGCGAGGATTACTTAACAAAAATGAAAAACAAAGAAAAAAAACAATATGTGCAGTTCTGCCCTAAATGCGAATCCATCAACATAGAACAAGATAAATCCACTATGCAGTCTCTTGGATACCTTCCAACAAAATATATATGCAAAAATTGCGGGTTTTCATCTTTCAGTTTTCCTGAAATAGAATTGGATGAAATTCAAAGATTAAAAACCAAAACCAATTTGACCAATCGATAAATTTATAAGTGAATTATACTTAGTTAGTTATATAAAGTTATATAAAGGTGATAAAAATGATTGAATGTGAATCCATTGCAAGGAAATGGGGAAGCTCTCTGGGACTTACAATTCCAAAAGAGATAGTTGAAAGAACTTTCGGAACGTTAAGAAATTGGAAAACTCCAACTGACAAAATAATGAAGGAACTGAGGAAGGGAAGCTGGGATGAGTAAGCCAATTTATTTTTTTGACACTTACGCAATAATTGAAATTCTGAAAGGGAATAAAGGCTATGAAAAATTCAAAGATTCGCAGGCGATAATATCAACTTTTAACCTGGCAGAACTTCATTTACATATTACAAGGATATTTGGTGCTGAAGTCGCAGAAAATTCACTCGGAGAATTCTCCAACTGCGTTGCCGGATTTGAAATGGAAGATTTCATTGAAGCTACAAAATTCAAGCTCAAAGACACTAAGAAGAATTTTTCAATACCAGACTCTATTGGTTATGCAATGTCAAAAAGGTTGGGATTAAAGTTTCTTACTGGAGATAAAAATTTTCAAGATTTGGGGAATGTAGAGTTCGTGAAATAAAATGCCAACAATAACTTTTTCATTGAAGGACCTGCAGAATCTTGTCGGGAAAAAGGTTACTATAGATGAGCTTAAGGATATTGGCCATTTTGCAAAAGGCGAGCTGGAAGATTATGATGAAAGTACTGATGAAGTCAAGATTGAGTTTGGAGACACAAACATGCCTTACCTATGGAGTGTGGAAGGATTTGCAAGATTCTTAAGAGGATATTTTGGCATAGCAAAAGGCATTCCAGAGTTAAAGCTGCACAAGGGCACTTACAATGTCATGGTTGACAAATCAGTCCACAGGATAAGGCCGTACATTTCCTGTTTCGCGGCCAAAGGAAAAAAGATTGATGATTATTTCCTAAAGCAGATAATACAATTGCAGGAAAAATTTTGTGAAAGCTACGGAAGAAAAAGGCAGAAAGTTTCAATTGGATTGTATTCCTACAAAAGGCTTTCTTTTCCGATACATTACAAGGCAGCTGATCCATTAAGCATACAGTTCGTTCCGCTCGAGTTCAAATCAGAAATGAACCTGAAAGAGATACTTGCAGAGCATCCAAAAGGCAAGGAGTACTCATGGATTTTGAACGAGTTTGACAAATATCCTGTCTTGATGGACGACAAAAACGAAGTGCTGAGCTTTGTTCCCATAATAAATTCAAATTTCACGGGAAAGCTTGAGATTGGGGATGACAGCCTGCTTTTTGAGGCGACAGGAACGGATGAAGAGGCTGTCAATCTAGCAGCAGTCATTTTTGCCTATGCATTAAGCGACAGGGGATTTGAAATTTACGATGTGGAAATCAGGGATTCAAATAAAAGCCGCAATTCACCAAATCTGGAAAGGGAACATATCACAATAAAAAACGAGCAGGTAAAACAGCTGTTTGGAATTGAAGTGAAAGAAAACGAAATCGAGAATCTGCTGGAAAAATCGCAGTACAATTACGCAAACCACAAGGTTGAAATTCCCCCTTACAGGAAGGATATTTTGCACCCTTATGATGTCATTGAAGATATTGGAATAATGTACGGCTTTGACAATATTGAAGATGCGCCTCTTCAAATTGCGTCAACAGGCTCTGTCTTCAGGATGGCGGAATTTATTGACAAAGTCAGGGACATTTTTGTCGGACTTGGCTATCAGGAAGTAATGAGCGCGATTCTATCAAACAAGGAAACCCTTTACAGCAAGATGAATATTGATGACTTTGGAACTATTGAGATTGATGAATTCATGTCAGAAACCTATTCTGTTGTGAGGAGCTGGATTCTTCCAAATTTGATGGAGGTCCTCTCAAAGAACAAGCACGTTTCGTATCCGCAGAAAATCTTTGAAGAGGGGTTGGTAAATACCAGGAACAAAGAGGAGATTGTTGAATGGAACAGGGTTGCGGTTGCATCTTCGCATGAAACAACAAACTATACAGAAATGCGTCAAGCTCTTGATTATCTTATGAAAATGTTCGGCTTGCAATATGACATAGAAGAAACAGAGCATAGCTCGTTTATAGAAGGAAGAGTTGCAAGGGCAATTGTGAAAGGCAAGAAAGTTGCTTATCTTGGCGAGATAAATCCGCAAGTTTTGTCCAATTTCGGGATTGAGATGCCGGTTGCTGCGTTGGAATTGAATCTGACGGAGTTGTTTGGGATTTTGGAGAAATAATTTATGACAAAAGATCATCTTTTTCCTATTTTTGATCTAAAATAAGTATTGATTTTTTTTGACTTCAAAAATAAAGCTATAACAATCTCGATAACGAATGATGGTATTACCAGTTTGGGTTCAAAATATATCCATAAAACAAAAAGTAAAACCAAATTTACAATTCCAACAATAAAATATCCCACATACTTTCTATTTCTTTCAAGAAAAGATGAAAGTTTTTGAAAACCAAGAACTTGATATCTATTTATAATAAAATCTGTCAAGTTTCCAAAATTCTTAGCACTAATTGTAACACTTAACATAAAAAATCCTAACAAAATGACATTAACAAAGGCGTACTTGTTTACAGCTGGATTCATAATCGTTTTAAATAAAATCCAAGTCAATATAGAGAAAAAGACCATTTTTTCCAAAACCAAAGTTCTATCTTCCAAAGTAATTTTATCTTGTTGCATAAATTTTTTAAACCACAGCCTTTATCTTCTGCTTGTTCATCTCTTCAAGAATCATCTTCTTTGAAATGCTCATGTCCAACTCAATTAGTTTCTTGACCAAAGGGCTGCTTGAATTGAGTTTGTAGAGTTTGGCCCTTCCTATTGTTCTCGTTCTTGTGACAATGCCCAATTTCACAATTTGGTTCCAGAATTTGTGCAAGGTGCTCCATCCAACGTCTGCGTTCTTAGCTATATCCGTCAAGCTATAATCAAATTCCCTATTATCAAGAAAAAAATCTATTACTTTTATTATCGGTGTGTCGCCAAATATAAGTCTAAATGAGGATTTTTCTTCCATTGTAGGCAATATTATTCGGTTTTCATTTATATACTTTTCGGAGTTTAAACGTTCATTTTGGTGAATAAAGATATAAATAAGGAACAGGTTTCCAGGAATTATGGATTTCAAATATATAATAGTTAGAAAACTGTATAGATTAAGAATTATTGGTGGAAAACATACTGCCATTGAAAATCTGACTAAAAGTATTCCAAAACACTTGGTTGGAGATGCAAAGTTAGCAGTCAAGAACCTTTGCAAAGAAGGCCTGATATTGCAAAAGCAAACTTCTTACGGATTGCAAGTCAGCTTAAATCCTGAAAAAATTGAAGAAATTCTTAAGATAGTTGAAGATGAAAAATAAAAAATTTTCTTTGAGAAAATTTTTCCCTATTTTGATTTTTTCTTCTGAGCTGGCTTCTTCTTTTCCGCTTTCTTTTCCTTAGGGACTTCTTTATGCTCCTTAGGTGCTTCTTCGTGTTCCTTCGAATGCTCCCCCTTCTCTTCCCTGCGCTCGTGAGCATGCTCTTTATCCGGCTCGGGCTTATGCTCTGCATGCTCATCCTTGTGCTCAACAGCCTTCTCAAGATCGGTCTTTTCTCCCTTGACCTTCTTTTTTGGCATGAAGATATCCCTCAATTTTCGCTTTTCTTCTTTTTGAACCTTTAATTGCTCAGGAGTCTTTCTCTTTTTCTTTGGCTTGTGTGTTTTCTGCTTTGGCTTCGTTTCCCTCTTTTTCAGCCCAATTTCATCCAAAGATTTTTTTATTTCTTCATGAGAGGCATTTTTCTTTATATCAAGGACTTGCGCCAGTGGCTCAAGGTGCAATACATTGACTTTTCTTCTTCTGACTTCACCGTCAACAAGAACAAATTTATCATCCAGAATGTCTATGATGACTCCTTTTTTGCCTGCGTCCCTTCCAGCTGTTTTCACAACCAATCTTCCAATTTCTATCATTTTTTATTGCCTTGCTTTATCTATGATGGCTTGCCTCATGCACCTGCTGCACAAAACGCCGCCAAACGGCCTTTCTGGCCTTTTCTTTGATTTGGCCATTGAGCTCATTTTATAGGGCAATTCCCTTGGAATTCCTTTCAAAATGCCGTGGCAGGATCCGCATCTTGCAGCTTTTGGTTTTCTCTTCTTATATTGCAAACTAGCCCTGTTGCCAGGCACTTTCCTGAATACTCTTCTCAGGCTTCTGGATCTCAATGAAGGCCTTACCATGTCTTCCAGAAAAAGGAGTTTATTTATAAAGTTTAGCATAATCTTTAAATACCAATAGATAAGGAACTTTACCATGAGCAAGCTTCTTGGAAAAAATGCCCTGTCACCTTTAATTGCGACCATCCTTTTGATAGCATTTGCTGTTGCCCTTGGCTCTGTGCTCGTAAATCTCGGCACTAACATTGACCTTGCAAGGGACAAGTGCAAGAGCGTTGAGATAAAATTGCGGAACATAGGCAACAGCGAAGTTTGCTATAAAAACGAAGGCACAAATGGGTATGTCAACTTCATACTTGACAACAACGGAAAGAAAATAATCAATGGACTGTCAATCATAATAAGAGGGGACAAAACATCCAGCATTTATGATCTTAATGACATCAACATTCCTGAAAAATCCCTGTTTGACAAAAAAGACCAGGAAGTTGCCTATGATAACAGCAGAATAGGTATTGTAAAGGAAGTGGAATTCCAGCCAAAGATAAAAGTGGAAAACCAGCTTGAGACCTGCAGCAAAAAAAGTGTTATAAGCGAGAAAGTTGGTCCCTGTTAATAGATCTTGAAGATTTTCCTCATGGCCAATGCAAATGCTATTGAAAGAAGTATATATGTTCCCAGCCACCCAAACCAGTCCTTATATCCAACTGGCAGGACCACGAGCTTGTTGTTGTTTATCTTCAATGACGTAAAGGGGCTGTTCTTAATCAGTTTTTCAGGGAGTATGTATTTTTTAGAGTCTGTAATGAGAACTTCCTTATACTGTTTTTCGGTGTCATAATTGAACTCCAGAGCATGCGTTCCTTCTTCCCCTTTCAGTGTCCACGTAACCATCCCATTCTCAATTTTCTTTGTCTTATTGCCTGTGACCTTGATTTCATCAGGCGCTGTAATTGCTGCATTTCCGTCTATTCCCTTGGCAAAGGTTGCTGTTACCGTAAATGCTTGCTGGGGATGGACGCTTTCATAGGAAAATGCCGAGTTCATCCAAGGTATAAGCAGCAGCAAAAATGGAATTGAAGAAATAATCATCGGCTTGAAGCTCATTCTCATCTGCTCCATCGCGAGCTTGTTCATCTCCATCATTTTCTTCTGTACCAGCTCTGTTTTTGAAGAATCTTTTCGCAGCTCCTTCATATCTGCCCTCAATTTGTCGCTTTCTTCCCTTATTCTCTTTATCTTTGGCTGGTCGCTGAAGAATTTCGTTATGAAAAGATTAATTGCAGTGAAAAGCAACGAAATGATGATTATTGCAGCCAGCAAGGGAAGTTTCAGAATAGGCGCAAAGACAATGTTAAGGAAATCGTAGTATGCCATTTTGTTGTTTTTATTTTATCATTTTATCCGCCCATGAATTTTCGCATCATTGGGTTCATGTCCATCATGTGCTGCTTTGCAATATCTTCGTAAAGCTTGTAAACTATCATAACTGTCAGCAGAATTCCTGTTCCTCCGCTTAATGCTCCTGTAAGGTCTGCAAGCGCAGCCAAAAACCCAACTGATATTGCGCCCATTATTGTCAAAGGCCAGATGTACCTGTTCAAAAGCCTTTCAAGCACTCTTTCATCTTTTCTGAAGCCTGGAATCTGCAGCCCGGATGAAATCATTTGTTTAGCCTGGCTTTTTGCGTCCATTCCTGCTGTCTGCACCCAAAAGATGCTGAATACCACACTGCCTGCCATGAAAAATAATAGGTAAAAAAGGGCCTGAATGTATGGAGTCCAGCCCACGTAAATTGTGCTGTTCTGGATAACCAGCCTAACTAAATCAGGTCCCCTAATCCAAAAGATAAAGCCCGATTCAGGAACTCCGCTAGATGAAAAAGTTCCAAGGAAATGGTATCCGACATTGTTCAATAGCTTTGCCCAAAGCTGGAAATTGGCACTCAATGCCGCAACAAGAATGACTGGAATGTTCGAAGTGTAGATGAATGACAGCGGCCATCTTATGCCATGTCCCCTTACCATGCCAAAAGACAATGGAATTTCAACTTTCATTGACTGGACATAAACTGCAATCACGAAAACGAGGATAGTCGACAGTATTGCAGAAACTGCAATGAGCGCTGTTTGCACATCTCCCACAAACATGCTTTGGAAAAACGCAGGTACATAACCTGGCGCATAGCTTGCCGATATTCCTCCCTGGCCAGGCAGCCAATTAAATGCCTGTATGAATATGCTCTTGCTGACTCCTGCTGCAATGAACAGGCTGATTCCTGAGCCAAACCCCCACTTGCTTACGACTTCGTCCATAAACAATATCATTATTCCTCCAAGGAAAAGCTGGAAAATCAGGATGAGCTCAAGCTGAAAGTATAGTGGAGTTCCCCTAAATGCCTCCTTTGGAGCCAAACCTCCAAGGAACACGTATACTGCGCTTTCAAAGACTATGAAAAACAATGACATGAACTTCTGGGTTCCCTGAAATCTTCTTTTTCCGTCCGGAGTCGTAAGGTCAAACTTCCAGATTCCAGAACCGTTCAAAAGCTGCAGCACGATTGATGCAGTGACAATAGGACCGATTCCCAGAGATATTAATGAGCCGAATTCTGCGCCCAAAATGATAGACAAAGTTTCGAATCTTTCCAGCGCATTTTCTCCCAATCCAAATAATGGCAATAAGCCCAAGATAAAGAACAACAAGAGAACTATTGAAGTCCATTTCAGCTTTTCCTTGAAGGACAAAGTCTTCTGGCTCGGGCCTTCAACTTCCGGCAGATTTGAAATGATTGTATCCCATATACCCATTTCAAATAAGAATTTATGATGGTTTATAAAGTTAATTATTGGGTTTTTTGATTGATTTGTGCAAAAAATTTAATCAGCCAAATTATTACATATATAATTAGGATTAGGATTAGGATTGGTATGCCTAAAGCAAATGGCCATGCATAAGCGAGCCCTAAATAATCATCATTAAATATGAATAAAAATGTCCCGATATATATTCCAATTGATAGCAAGAATTCGATAATGCTTAAGTAAATAAATCTCCCTTTAGACAAAAATAATGAATGAATAGCAAGGTAAATGACAAGGGACATGCCTATAACGAATGTTATTAATAGGCTATAAATCGTTTTACGCATGTCTACTTCTGATCCTGCCAGCATTGGAGCATACAATCTTAGAAGGTAGTAAAGTAATGCAATAACTCCCACACTAATCAAGCGAATTACTGCATCTCTCTTTTCTTTTGGCTCAATAGACTGAAGCTCGGTAAAGAAGCTTCTGTTAAAAATAAAAAATATTATGGTAACACCGATCCAGAAAATAACAAAAATGTGCCTATTAAATCCAAGATAACTGCCAGCTAAATAGTCTATCAACCCAAGGATTATGAATAAGATCATTAAAAATAAAATCGAATAAATTATTGGTTTTTTTAGTTGAATGTACATATTGACATCTTTTAGAGGAGATTATTTAAATTTTGTCCTGGAAATATGCAAGAATTTGGGACAACAGTCTCGTTATTAAAATCGAAACATTTAAATAACGCTTGTAATAATATTATTACATATGTTACAAAAAGATAACAGATACAGGATTTTAAGAGTATTCTTTGAAGATCCGTCACCTAAAGGCATTGGTTTTCAACTTAGGGAAATAAGCAGAAAAGTAGCTGTTGCGCCGCCATCTGTAAAAAAATATCTAACGGAACTTGAAAAAGAAAAGCTCATAATCAAAGTAAAGCACAGGGTTTATGGATATCCTGTTTACTATGCTAATAGGGACGATGATAACTTCAAATTTCTTAAAAGATTAGATACGCAAATGAAAAT
>Ga0209211_10010072_pt1 | contig 12408 bp, 10 predicted proteins | sample RifGroA2_FD_183992 | JGI IMG/M metagenome (GOLD analysis project Ga0209211, IMG submission 183992) | Groundwater microbial communities from Rifle, Colorado, USA - Groundwater A2 (SPAdes) (version 2) | ecosystem: Environmental > Aquatic > Deep subsurface > Groundwater | place: Rifle, Colorado... | reverse complement strand
AGTTTCGCAACATGTACGGCACACACGCCTGAAATCAGCGGTGGCGTTTCACCCCTATTGCTTTATTTCTTCACCTGGTTTGCATTACGATATGGTTGTTATTACTCGCATGCCGCTTTCGAGGGCTTGTTTATTGATGGAAAGCAAATCCCCCTTTTTCCCTTTTAGCATGACCTGCAATTGTTCCAAAATAAGATTGGCAGAGAATAACTTCTTTATCGCTAGATAAGCACCTAACATAACAATATTCGAGACCAGTACATTTCCCAATTTGCTGGCAATCTCCGTTGCTGATACTTGATATGTTTTTACATCAGGAAGATTGTCTAATTTAATCATGGAGGAATTCAGGACAAGCAGCCCATCGGGTTTTAGCATGTCTTTATATTTTTGATATGAGGGTTGGTTCATGACAATGAGGGTGTCGGCTTCTTCGATAAGAGGAGAGAAAATTTCTTCGGTTGAAACGATAAGGTGATAAACGGCCGTTCCACCCCGAACTTCAGTACCGTAGGAAGGAAAATACGTTACATATTTTCCATCGGTCATGGCTGCCTGTGCAAGCAGTTTCCCCAAGAGCATCATCCCCTGTCCGCCAAAACCGGCTAAGATTGTCTTTTCCGTCATAGTTCATTTATAACTCACCACATAACGCTGAGATCGCAGAGAAAAACAAAAAGTAATTTTCTCAATTTCTTGTCTGTTTCCCTTGACTATTCTTTCCCCTGTGCACTCTGTGCATCTGTGGTAAGTTATCCCTTAATTTTTGTTTTCCCAATCTTTTACCACACCCAGAGGGAAGGTGCTCGTCATTTCTTCATCAATATACTTCATCGCTTCGTTGGCATCCATTCTCCAGTAGATCGGGCAGGGGGATAGAATTTCGATCAGGGAAAAACCCTTCTTTTCCATCTGGGTTTTAAACCCTTTTTCAATGGCCTTTTTTGTCTTGCGGATGTTTTCCGGGGAGGATAAACTGACTCTTTCGAGATAGCTGCTGCCATCCAGAACGGCTAATAGTTCACAGACACGGATGGGGTATCCGGAGTTTATTGGATCTCGTCCGGATGGCGTGGTAACGGTTTTCTGCTTGAGCAGGGTCGTTGGTGCCATCTGACCACTTGTCATACCGTAAACGGCATTATTGACGAAAATAAAGGTAATATTCTCACCTCTGTTGGCGGCATGGATAATCTCTGCAGTCCCAATCGCCGCCAGATCACCGTCTCCCTGATAGGAAAATACAACATGGTCGGGATGAACCCTTTTGATGCCAGTAGCTACGGCAGGTGGACGGCCATGAGCGGCTTCACACATATCAATATCAAGATAATTATAAGCAAGAACGGCGCATCCTACGGGAGCAAGTCCAATGGTTTTCCCCCGAATGCCCCACGCATCAATAATCTCTGCAATTAATCTCAGTACAATTCCGTGACCGCAACCCGGACAAAAATGCGTTGGCGTATCTATAAATGACTTTGGTTTTTCGTATATGGCGTGCATATTATTTTACCTCTGCTAATTGTAATAACGTATTTGCCGCACGGTTATCTGGTACGATCTCTACTATTTTCCTAATTATTTCTAAAGATGTAGGCACTCCACCACCAGTTCTTCCGTAAAAATGAACCGGGCATCTCCCTTCAACCGCCAGTTTCACATCCTCGACCATTTGTCCTGTGCTCATCTCTACAGTTAGAATACATTGCACCCTTTCTGATATTTTTCGTATAATTTCCTTCGGAAATGGCCACAAAGTAATTGGACGTACCATACCCACTCTAAATTTAAAGCGTTGACTCTTCTTAACTACCTCCTTACATATTCTTGCAGATGTGCCATAGGCAACTAAAATAATATCTGCCTCATGGATATTTATAGCTTCGTAACGAACCTCGTGTTCCTCTATTATTTTATATTTTCTTTGCAAGTGTGCGTTGAACACTTCTAATTCTCCCTTAACAGGATAAAACGATTTTATGATATTCCTTTTTCTGCCTTCGGCGCCTGTTAGTGACCAACTTTTAGAGGGTAAATTATTTATTTGTTTTTTATTAAATTCCAATGGTTCCATGAGTTGGCCGATCTGGGCATCCCCTAAAATCATGACGGGAATACGATATTTGTCAGCCAGATCAAAAGCGTCATAAACGAGGTCTGCCATTTCCTGAACTGAACAAGGGGCGAGTACAATAGTATGATAGTCACCATGTCCTCCTCCCTTAACGGCTTGAAAGTAGTCTGCCTGAGATGCGGAAATATCGCCCAATCCTGGTCCTCCGCGCTGTATGTTAACAATGACACATGGAAGTTCACTTCCTGCCAGATATGAAATTCCTTCCTGTTTTAAACTTATTCCAGGACTAGACGAAGAGGTCATGGTACGGCCACCTGCCGCCGCACTGCCATGAACCATACTAATTGCCGCAATCTCACTTTCTGCCTGGATAAAAGCGCCGCCGACTTCAGGCATCCGTACCGACATGTAATTGATAAGTTCATTCTGAGGGGTGATGGGATATCCGTAATAATATCTACAGCCAGCTTGTATAGCCGCTTCTGCAGCGGCTTCATTTCCTGTCAGTAACTGTTTCATTATCGATATGCCCCCGGTAAACTGTCTTTCATAAATAACGTTCGTCCTTCAATTATAAATCTCGATCGCCACGTCAGGACACATTATTGCGCATTTTTTACAACCATCACATTCCGCATCTTCTCTGAACTTTATCGGATGCAGTCCATATTCGTTAATCGTTTCAGCAATCAGTAACGATTTGTTATGACATACGGGTACGCACAGGAGGCACCCTTTACAATAATTTTCTTTTATTTTAATTACGGCCATAATTCGGTTGTCCACCCCAATTTAATTTCTCACGCAGTACGCCATAAAACGTCCTTGTCCCAGTATCAACCATCTGGACTTCAATATCAGAACGCTCAATCTTAATCTTATCACCCATCTCTAATTCCGTAAAAACCTGTCCATCAACCGTGAAGCCAGTGCCATTCAACTGTGATAAAAGCTCCATCTCAATCTTAACATCTCCTGAAACAACCAATGGACGATTTGTAAGTGTATGAGGACATATTGGCACAATAACAAATGCATTTAAATCAGGCGTTAAAAGTGGACCCCCTGCAGACAATGAGTGTGCCGTTGAACCTAAGGGAGTTGAAATGATTAATCCATCTGCCCTATATGTTGATACGTTTTCCCCATTAATATTTAACTTTATAGAAATCAACCTTGATAAAGACGAACGGGAAATTACCGCGTCATTAATACCTACGGATTCGCTTAAAGTTTTACCAGTGCGCTCGACACGACATAAAAGGAGCATTCTTTTTCGGATACAATAGTTCCCTGTAAATATCTTTTCCAGGGATGCGCACACATCCTTTTCCATGAGTTCAGCAAGAAAGCCAAATCTTCCCATGTGTACACCAACAATTGGTATCTGATTTCTTCCAAGTCCTCTACATGTGGAAAGAATCGCTCCATCTCCACCAAAAACTATAGCCATTTCGGCTCCACTTTTTTCAATTTTTTTTTCTTTAAACAGGTCAACAATATCAATAACAACATGTTTCTCAAACCACGGTTTTAAACTTAAAATCGTATCATGTATCTTTTTCTTACTTAAGTCGCCTAAAACAAGAATCTTTTTCATTCGTTTAAACAGTCAGACGCCGCTTTCCTGTCTTATTAAATGAACTATGTATATCCATTAATTCAAGTGCCGCAATAAACTTATCAGCAATTTCATCTTTGTCTAAACCTAAATTCTTTAAAATTAAATTCCGAGGCCCATGCTCGATAAAGCGATCTGGAATACCCATTCTCACAATTTTACTTGAATCCTCTCTTTCATCAGAAACTAATTCAAGTACTGCGGAACCAAAACCACCCATCAAGACATGATCTTCTACAGTTACTAATAATTTATGGTTTCTGACCAATTCCAAAATAAGTTCTTTGTCTAGAGGTTTGGCAAACCTTGCATTAACTACCGTAACTTCCATGCCTTTTTCACTTAACTTTTCTGCCGCCTGCAGGCATGGATACACCATGGCACCATAGGCAAGGAGAGCACCGTCTGTCCCTTCTCTCAGCACCTCAGCCTTTCCAATCTCAAAGGTTTTGTATTGTGGATTGAGTTTTTCGTCAGGGATGTCGTCTCTAGGATAACGTATTGCCACAGCTTTTCCTGAATCCAGAGCGACTTTTAGCATAGACTTTAGCTCATTCCCGTCTTTGGGCGACATTAAGATAATATCTGGTAAATTACGAAGATAGGCAATATCAAATACGCCATTATGTGTAGGGCCATCGTTGCCAACAATTCCTGCTCTGTCCAACGCAAACACAACCCCATTCCGTTGCAAGCAAATATCATGAAATACCTGATCATAAGCCCTTTGTAAAAATGTGGAGTAAATAGCTACAACTGGTTTTAACCCTATTGCAGAGAGTCCATTGGCTAAACCTATAGCATGCTGTTCACAAATCCCAACATCATAAAAACGGTCTGGAAATTTATTTCCAAAAGAAGCAATACCAGTTCCGTCAGGCATAGCAGCTGTAATACCAACAATTTTAAAATCTGCCTTTGCGAGTTCTATAAGAGTATCACCAAAAACCTTGGTGTAGGAAATTTTTTTTGGTTCATTAATATTCTGCTTAATCTTACCGTCGCACATTTCAAACTTACCAGCACTGTGGTATTGTGTTGGATTTTGACATGCTGGTTCAAAACCCCTTCCCTTTTCAGTTATTACATGTAACAACACCGGTCCTTCGAGGTGTTTAATATCATTTAATGTTTCAATTAATATTTGGAAGTTATGTCCGTCTATTGGACCGAAGTAATTGAATCCAAGGTCTTCAAATATTTGACCCGGAACGGCTCCTCTTCGTATTAATTCAACGACATGTTCCAAAGTTTTTTCAACTGGCTTACCAAATACTGGCAGGACGTTCAGTAAATTATGAATCTCTTTTTTGAGATCAGCATACAGCTGGGTTGTCCTGATCTTATTCAGATATTTTGAAAAGGCGCCAACTGTGTTGGATATGGACATCTCATTATCATTTAATACGACTAGTAAATTTTTATTGAGATCACCCGCATGGTTTAATGCCTCCAGAGACATTCCTGCTCCTATAGCACCATCGCCCACAACTGCTAAAACATGTCTCTTATATCCAAGAATTGCATCAGCGCAAGATACTCCTAAAGCTGCCGATATTGCATTTCCGCTATGACCACAAGTAAAAGGGTCATAAACACTTTCATTTTTGTCTGGAAATCCGCTAAGCCCTTTGTATTGTCTTAATGTTGGGAATTTTGATTTTCGACCTGTAAGAATTTTGTGAACGTACGCCTGATGTCCTACGTCCCATACAATTTTATCCTTTTTAAAATCAAAACAGTAATGTAGTGCAATGGTTAATTCGACCACACCAAGATTTGAAGAAAGATGTCCTGGATTTTTAGAAACAACATCCACTATTAACTCACGGATTTCTGCTGCGAGTTTTGGAAGTTCCTCTATCTTTAACTTTTTTAAATCTTCTGGATATTCTATACGATCCAATAGTTTGACCATGTTTTATTCACTTCATTTAAATTTAATGATTTTTTTAATGTTTAAAAGATGTTTTAATTTGAATCATTACTTTGTGTCGTTTTAATTTCAAAATCTTTGGTGCGTAAAACGCCGTTCTCATCCTTTACAAGGACTTGCATCTTTTTTTCTGCATTCTCCAGCATAGCTACACACTGTTTGTATAGTTTAATTCCGTTTTCATACTCGGACAAAGTCTCATCAAGCGATAAATCTCCCTTCTCTAGCCGATCCACAATATCTTCTAACCCTTTTATTGCAACCTCAAACTTTATTTTTGCCATAATTATTTTAGAAATATTACTTATTTAAATTTGTCAAAAAGCTCTTTTGCATTCCGTAAATATCTTGATGCTTCCTTCATATCTACTCCAATAACTCGACTACTGAAGATATAACACTGCCTTTAAAAAATCGTATTTTTAATTTTTTACCGACAGTCAATCCTTCAATTGATTTTATCGGTTTATTGCTTTCCAAACTTGTTGTGATAGAATAACCTCTACTAAGGACTTTCAGTGGGCTCACGCTATCCAATCTGTTTACTAAACCAATCAATCGCTCCCGTTCTAATTCAAGCGTATGTTTACTTACTGAAACCAGTGTTTGTGTAATTTCGTCCAAACCTTGTTGTAACCTTAAAATCCTGTCAAAAGGTCTTTTAAATGAATAACTATTTTTGATTCTCAAAAGATGGCTTCGTATAACTAATATTTTATTATATAGTGATTGTACAAGTCTAGCCTTAATTTTTTCTAAAGAATCTTTTAACTGATCATATCGTGGTACAACCAATTCACCTGCCTCTGTGGGTGTAAGTGCTCTTTTGTCTGCAACCAAATCTGAAATAGTTACGTCAATTTCATGTCCAACCGCAGAGATAACAGGAATTTTTGAGGCATAAATACTACGCGCAACCACTTCCTCATTAAAAGCCCATAAATCTTCTAAACTACCGCCTCCCCTCCCCACAATCATTACGTCAATATCAGGAATAGTATTTAAATCGTTTATTGCCTGAGCAATTTCCAGCGCAGCGCCTTCTCCTTGAACTTTAACAGGGTAAATGATGATTTCTACTTTAGCAAAACGTTTGTTGATTACCTTTAAGATATCTCTTATTGCAGCACCAGTAAGAGACGTTACAATGGCAATCTTTTTAGGTAGTAATGGAAGTGGTTTTTTACGTGCAGGGTCAAACAAGCCTTCCTTTTCGAGCCGTTCCTTCAATTGCAAGAATGCCAATTGTAGCGCTCCGATGCCTTTTGGCTCAATATTCTCAATAACCAATTGATATTGGCCACGTAATTCGTACACAGTAACAGAACCGAAGGCTAAAACCTCCATCCCATCCCTTAATTCAAATTTTACACCATTTGCAACAGATTTAAACATGACGACCTGGATCTGTGAATCGGCGTCTTTAAGTGTTAAATATACATGCCCAGACGTAGGTTTTTTTAAATTGGATATTTCTCCTACAACCCATATATTAAAAAATTCATTCTCAAGTGAATTACGTATCCTTCGAGTGAGTTCAGAGATCGTTAGTATCTTGGGTCGGTTTTTTACAGTATCAAATAATAAAGGTAATGTGTTAGAAAAATTCATCTAATTACCCTCTTTAACTTCGATCCTTTTTATGCTGCTGGCTTTTCCAGTTTGACTATCCACAATTATCTTCACGCCATTTATACGAACATCCTTTTCCGCTACGTCAAATCTGGTGGGCATCTGGGTCACAATCGCTTTTAACACACAGTCAATTTTTCTTCCCAGGATAGACTCATGCGGGCCTGTCATACCCAGGTCACTTATAAAGGCTGTTCCGTTGGGTAGTATTTTTTCGTCTGCAGTGGGCACATGGGTGTGCGTACCTACAACAGCGCTTACCCTGCCATCTAAATACCATCCCATTGCAATCTTCTCAGATGTTGCTTCTGCATGCATATCAACAAAAATAATCTTGGTTTCTTTTGAGATATTTTTCAATATCTCATCAACTGTTCTGAATGGGCAATCTATTGGTTTCATAAATACTCGGCCTAATAAATTAATCACACCAATTGGACTACCCAATCTGGAATTTTTTACAACGTAGCCTTTTCCGATTGCTAATGGTGAATAATTATTTGGTCTAAGAATACTCCTATTTGTTTCTAAAGTATGCAATATTTCCTTTTTATCCCAAACATGGTCACCAGTGGTTATGACGTCAATGCCGTAAGAAAGTAATTCGTCGGTTATTTCTCCTGTAATACCAGCACCTGCTGCAGCATTTTCACCATTTGCTATACAGAAGTGTATATTTTCTTTATCAATAAAAAACTTTAACTTGTCCTTTAATATGATACGTCCCGGCTTTCCGACTATATCACCTATAACAAAGACGTTTAATAACATTAAGAGTTCTTCCCATGTAAATGCTTAAATTTCTGTATCAAACGCCTTTCGACACCGGGTGGAACAAATTGGCCAACACTACCTCCGAGGCTTACGGCTTCTTTAATTAATGTAGAGGTTAAGAATGAATATTGTTCGCTGGTCATTACAAACACCGTCTCGACTTTTTTATTTAGAACTCGATTTGTCAGCGCCCTTTGATATTCATGTTCAAAATCAGATACGGTGCGAATACCTCGCAGTATGATGTTAGTCTTTTGCTTTTTAAGATAATCTACAAGCATACCGTCAAAGCAATCAACTTTGACATTCTTTAGATTCTTTACATGTTCCTGAATCATTTGCATGCGTTCTTTGACAGAAAATAAAGCTTCCTTTAATGGATTACATCCTACAGAAACAACTAATTTATCAAAAATAATACTACCTCTTTTGATAACGTCAATGTGTCCGTTCGTAACGGGATCAAATGTCCCTGGATAAACTGCTTTTCTCATCACTTTATTATATCTTAAAACCAGAAACGTCTAGTTCTTTTTTGCAAACCTTTAGGCGTTATATCAAACCTGTATGAGCTATCGTCTCTAACAGGATCCAGTTCGAGTGTAAGACTTCCCACCCAGTCGTGAAAATAACGTGATAACACGAAATTTGTCCTAAGATTTTTGGGTTTGGTTTCTGCATCCCCGTTCTGACTATCGTCTATTGCCACAGACTTTAAGTCATATTTTTCCCCTGCCAGCACGCTCCACTTTTCACTAATCTGATAATCCGCCGCCAAAATAACAGTGGAACTGATATCTCTGATAAATCTATGGCCGACAAAATATTGCCAATCAGGAGGATTAGCGATTTCAAGTCCAGAGGTGAGAACATCAAATTGGAGTTCCTCTGTATTGAACTCATTTCGTTCAGAAACAAACTTAACTATATCGGTTAGCTGGCATTTGAAATCTAAACTAATGAAGTTGTCTTTTCTTACAATAATTCCGTTTATACCCTCATTAAAAATACCTTCGTTTGTTGGGAATATATAGTAATCTATATTAAAGTCAACAAAATCCACCGTTTTCTCAAAACCTGGTTCTCCTCGTTTTGTTTGTAACATATTTTTCACACCTACAACAAAGACCTGTGATGAACCCAGCGCATCTATTTCATCGTATTGATAAAAAGAGTTGGGATCCTCAGTAACGATTGGACTGTAAGCATAACGCAACTCTGGAACAAATATATGACGTAAGCGATTTATCTTAAGAAAATCATTGTAGACACTGTAATTCCTCCAATGTGTTGAACTCCAATCAAGACCCATTGTACCAATGAAACGCCCGGTGACGGGCCCATTTGTCTCTTCTAATGTGTCTGATGTGTCAATGCTTTCTGTGTAACCTGTAGTCCTGCCCTCTACAAAAGGATTTATGTTAAAAATCCACGGCTTAAATGGCATACTCACACGGTTCACGGTGTCAACCCTTCCGAGAGATTGCTGTTGAACTGTCGGATCAGGTTGATCGGACTGAAATAGTTGTTCAGGCTGATCGAAGGCACTGTCAAAATAAGTTACCGAAGATTCCGAAGTAAAGATAAGTCTGTTATCCCATATAGGTTCACCAATGATTCGATAGGCTGCTTCAGGCAAACGTTCTGCATAGTGCTTCTCCCTTAATGAATCGATGGTTGTGTCAAACCCGTTTAATTGTTCATTAACTAAAAAAGTTTCTGCAGTTGTATCATGGGTTCTGTGTAAATACAATACCGTTTCACGATCTTTTTCTTCCTTAAATTCATGTTCAAAATATTCCCTTAGAAATCTTGGGTCACTTACGTACGAATACTCCATATCCAAACGCCAATTGTAAGGTAATTCCTGACGGTGTCTCCAAAGGACTGTACCACGGTCCTCATTTTCAATTGGAATATGTTTAATATCAAAATCGCCCTGGTCTTTTATATAGTATGTATCAAAGAAGCCAAACATATCCTGCCCTTTATACTCAAACTCAAGCCCTGTACCAATTCCTCTCTTTTGTAAATAGTCCAGGTTCAATATGAGGCTGCTCCATTCTTTTTGACTTCCTCCCGTTGCGGCATATAGATCCCAATCTGTTCTGATAAACGAACCAAAACGTGAAGAGCTTCCAAACTGCCAGTCTTGTAAGAGACGCTCCTTCTTTCGCACGTCGAGCGATAGATATGGGAAATAAGCCACTGGGTATTTGCCTATATAAAATGAATTACTTGTAGTGGATACAATATTATGCTCGCCGCTTTGTATTAACCTGATCTTTTTACCTTTAAAATGATAATGAGGGTGTCCATATCCACAAGTGCTTATTATACCGTTTTTAATTTCATATTGGCCTTCACCGAGTTTTTTTATTTCTTCCCCACCAACATAGACAGGCAATCCTTCAAAAAGTGATACTTTACTTTTTTGTGAATCGGTTTTCATTTGAGGGGTATCACTCGTTTTATCTTTTTTTTGTTTCTGAACGGTTGTTTTTATCAGGCTGTTAATTAGAATTGCTTTGCCTTCTTTAGTGTCTTCAAATATCTTGTCGGCAATTTGCACGTCATCTTTACGACGCATCGTTACATTTCCTTCTGCATAAAATTCACTGAGAATACCTTCAGAATATATGGAACCATCCTGTCCCTTTTGGTCGAACCATAAAATTACACTATCAGCATCTATAGTCATATCCTCTTTTTTAATTTTTACATTTCCAAGGGCAACAACTATACGCCTTTCTCCTTCCTGCCATGAGTCAATATTGTCCGCAATAATATCTATCATTTCCTCTTTTTTAGGGGTTCCTGAAGTAGAGACCTTTTGTGGCTTTTCGGTGGATAAATACTCTTCTGTTTTCCTCGAGCGAATTTCCTCTCCGCGAAGGACAACGTCCGTCTTCTGAGCTTCTTCAAAAGTCTCTATTGGCTGTATATCTGGGTTAACCAATATGCCAGTCATCGTCACGAATCTTAAATAAACCTGTTCAAAATTTTCATAGTTTTCATCTTCCATGATAGTAACGTTACCTTCGCAGTACACTTCTATAGTTGCCTCTGTATATTGTGAGGCTTCTGCTTCATGAAACCAACAAACTGCTGAATCTGCAGTAATCTGAAAAGGTCCTTGTGTTATCCTTACGTCCTTATTGGCAACGAATACGCGAATTCCGTCTTTTTCCCACGTACTGATACGACTGGCTGACAGTGAGAATGGCCTTTGAGCAATATTCTTTACAGATAATAGGCTTTCTGCGTGACAATATACGTTTGTTATAAAGAATAGTAGAAGACCTACAAAAACACATGATTTTTTTGTGCAGAAGAAATTCAAAATTACAGCCTCGAAAAGAAATTGTTTATATGATCAATAACGTAATCTTGCTCTTTCTGTGTAATTTCAGGGAAAATAGGCAGCGCTAATGTTTCATTTGATGCCTTCTCGGATTCTGGGAAATCACCTTTTTTGTACCCCAGATGTTCAAAACACTTTTGTAAATGAAGCGAAAGTGGATAATAAATGACAGTTTCTATACCTTGCTGTCCAAGGTATTTCATTAGCTCATCTCTATGTGACGTTGCTATAACATATTGATGGAATATGTGGATATTATAGGACTCTATTTTTGGCAGTCGAATGGGTAATCCCTTTAAATGTTCACTATAGTACGAAGCAATCAATCTGCGCTTTTCAGACCAACCATTCAAATATTTTAGTTTCACAGATAGAATGGCTGCCTGGATGGCATCCAGCCTTCCGTTAATACCAATGTGTGAATGATAATATTTTGGTTTTGATCCATGGACTCTCAGGATTTTAATAAACTCGGCTAATTCACTACTACTAGTTGTTACAAGTCCACCATCACCATAACCGCCGAGATTTTTTGATGGATAGAACGAGAAGCAACCTATGTTTCCAATAGTACCTGCATTTTGCCCCTTGTAAATAGACCCTATTGCCTGTGCAGCATCTTCAATAACCATTAATTTATTAGCGCGTGCAATATCAAGGATGGCGTCCATTTCGGCGCATTGGCCGTATAGATGAACAGGCAAAATTGCTTTTGTCCGTTTATTTATCGCAGGCGCGATTTTGTTCACATCAATATTGTAAGTAAAGCGATCAATGTCCACAAATACAGGAACCGCCCCTAAACGTGCAATTGAGCCTGCTGTTGCAAAAAACGTAAAAGGCGTTGTAATCACTTCGTCGCCGTTTTTGACTCCACATGCCATTAAGGCTAACAATATTGCATCAGTACCTGAGGATACTCCAATTGCATGTTTCGAATGACAAAATTTTACCATGCTGTGTTCAAAAGATTCAACAAAAGGGCCTAAGACAAAAGACTG
>Ga0209211_10010071_pt1 | contig 12408 bp, 9 predicted proteins | sample RifGroA2_FD_183992 | JGI IMG/M metagenome (GOLD analysis project Ga0209211, IMG submission 183992) | Groundwater microbial communities from Rifle, Colorado, USA - Groundwater A2 (SPAdes) (version 2) | ecosystem: Environmental > Aquatic > Deep subsurface > Groundwater | place: Rifle, Colorado... | reverse complement strand
AGTTTTGGGCGTCGCGGAATTTGGTGCCGGTGGCGGGATCGATCGGGGTGTCAGCACCGATGGGGGGCTTGAGGCCTTTCGGCCACGGTGCGTCGGGACCATTGGGGCCGTAAGGTCCATAAGGACCATTGGGATTGTTTGGATTATTGGGGTTGTTTGGATCATTCGGGTTGTTTGGATCGTTGGGGTCATTGGGGTCATTGGGGTCATTGGGATCGTTGGGGTCATTGGGGTCTTTGGCGAGTGTGGTCAGGATGACCCCGAGGCCCGCCATGCCGGATTCGACATTGCCATTGGCTAAGGTGGTCGGCGCGGCATGGTTTAACGGTGGGTTGATGACCAGATAAGTGGTGCCGTCCACCCAGACTTCTATGCTGCCGTCCGACGCTTCGGCATAGACGGCTGTTTTTCCGCCGACACTGCCCTCGAAGTAGCGTGCGCCATATTTGCGGGTGCCTCCCGTCAGGAGCAGGTTGGTCGAGTTTGTGTATATCCTACCCGTGCCGTCTTCGTCGTAAATGGTATCGTTGTTCCCGGCGTAGTAGGTGTCGTAGCCGGTGCCACCGCTCAAAGCATCCTCCTCCGCACCGCCGTAGAGGATGTCGTTGTCGGCTCCGCCGAAGAGGTAGTCTTTGCCGGTTCCGCCGGTGAGGTAGTCGATACCGGCTCCGCCGGTGAGGGTGTCGTTGCCGGTGCCTCCGGCCAGATCGTCATCGCCATTGCCACCATCCAAATAATCAGAACCGCGGCCACCGACCAGCAAGTCTGAAGCCGTCCCGCCCGTGAGGGCATCGTTTCCATCCTCACCCAGCATGAATGCGCCACGGTTCATAGTGTCGGTAGCGTTCATACCCGATGCGCCAATCGCGACGCTCCAGTCGCTCAGGCCGGCGATCCTGCTCCTGATGAGGTTGCTCTCTTCATAGGTGAAGAGCGGGTAGGTGCTCAGGTAGTTGGTGAAGTATTGCGCGTAGCCTTTGGCGTTGGTGATGTTCCCCGCGATCCGGCTGGTGTCGAATTGCAGGCCGCCGGTGACAGCCGCGAAAAGTTGTTGCTGGTAGCCGGGGCTGGCGGTGGTTTCGGTGTAGTACTTTTCCATCGCGAAGGCGATCAGGGATTTGCCCAGGTCACGGTAGGTGCCGTTGATGCCTGCTTGATGGAGGGTGTTCATGTCCGCCGAAAAACGGTTCAGCATGTTGTCGGGTTGTATCGCGCCCAATACGCCGAGTTGGTGGCGTAGGAGTGTGCGGAGTAAATCGCGGTTTGAGGCAAGTGCATCCGCACCAAACAGATTGCTATCCAGCATCATAGAAACCAGATCGGGTATTTGCTGTGCCACTTGATGAAACGAATTGGAGAGCTGCAAGGCCGTCATCAGCGCCATTGAATGCCGATCAAGCGGACCGGCAGTGGAATTATTCAATGAGATGGAGTTGTCGCTCCCCACTAAAGTATCGAAAGAAAATCTGGGATAACTAAGCCCCTCACCGTCAACATAATAATTGGTCACGTTTGATTCGCGGGTCAGCGCAAGCAGTCCTGCCGACAGGAGGTAATCAGAAAATGCACCATCCACATAACCTTTGACGGTCATGTATGCGCCAACAGTGGCCGTTACCAAAGGGCTCACTGCCGCAAGTTGAAATGGCGCTTCGTCGAATACCGTGGCCGATTTATTGAAATACACCGCCATGAGCGAAGCCAACCCGCCGCCGAGAGAATGCCCGGAAAAGGTGATATTCGTCGCTTCCGGGTGAGCCGCCTTGCAGGTGAAGTAATAATCTATTGCGGCGAATATTTGCGGCAGTGGCGCACCAAGCCCAATGCCCCAGTTCACCATGTCTGCACCGTCGTTGGTGCCCGTATAAGAGATGACCATCTCGCTGCCATTCACATAACAGCCCGCAGAGAAGCCGGACGACATATCCGGTTGCCACGCGTTCAATGTCCAGCCAGTAGGGGCATCAATTTTGTTACCAGTTGACGCTGCATATACACCAGTTGCAAATTGCATGTACTCAAAGGTAGAAGCCATGGTGATTCTCCTGTCAAGTTATCTCGCGTAATTCGTTAAGGGGCTTATCTGCAATAAGGATGCTTGGGGCCAACTTGCTTAAAATCTTGTAATGTCACTTCTGAATTGTTTTTGCGCTTGGCTTCCAGATCAAAAAATGACTGTCTGTTCCTGCTTGAAAAGACCAGCAAGTTCGTTGCGCGTTTCTCAAACTGCGGAGGGAGCGGCTCTTCAACCCATGCGCTATTCTGATAGATGTACTTGGAGTACATATGGCATCCAGCAGAATTACCCACATCCGAAAACACGACATACTGCCCATCCTCGACATCTAGTATCAACGGCATCTCTGGCCAAAAACGGTCATCTGTTTTTATTGAGTGCCACTCAATCGCCTTTCCAGATCCCTCCGGGTATTCAAGTCGAATCCGGTATTCTTTGGGCTTAGAACCACTCCGGTTTAACGCCCATTCGTCGCCACCAGCCTCAGTTAGCATTTCCCGCTCAACGACGATGATTCGACCATCACTTAACTGCACTTCTTCTTTCCAGCTTTTTGAACAGGCAGTCATGCTTACTCCCATCATAAAAATCAATCCCAGCTTCGCGATTCGCTTCAACAGCGTTTGACAGGTTCTCATGCGGCTCTCCTTTCAAACTGGTTGTAGCTCGCTTCATTCGCCGCCTTGCCATATAACCCGTCATTCCCGTTGCTCCCGGCCATGCCGGATTCGACATTGCCATTGGCTAAGGCGTTGTCCCGTCCGCGTGTCCGCCGTACTATTTCATGTGGTGATTTCTTCATTTTTTTCGCCTTTCCATCAGTTTTTTGGTGTTTCCGCTTCCTGCTTTTCTCAAAATTCTTGCTTGCCATGCAAAATATTCGCTGTTTTTTATTCGTCCTCACTATCATTCCTCACCACGGGCGCGTTTTGTTGCGGACACCCTTCGACAGGCTGATGTAACTACTAGCCATTCGACTAGGCTGTCAAAAAACAACAACCAAGTCGCTGGTTATCAGGGCGAACGGGATTTATTGTTAACACTTCAATTCATATCCCATCAGTAGCCCATCCCACGCTTCAAACCACTGCTCTTGCTTTGGTGGTTTGTTGTATAGATTTATTCCGCGCCAAGCCTCTGCCGGGGTTTTGCCGTTGAGATTCTGGTGCGGGCGAATGTGGTTGTACCAATAACGGAATATATCGAGGTCGCGGTTGAGTTGCGCGATGCCTGTTACTTGCCACTGGTCGAGCTTTTGTTTGAGGGTGCCGAACAGGTGTTCGATCCTGCCGTTCTGCCAAGGGCATCCGGGGTCGGTTAGCTGGTGGCGGATGCCGAGCAGTTTTAGTCCACGACGGAACGTGCGCGAGGTGAAAATTGCTTCGTTGTCGGTGCGGATTATTTTTGGTTTGCCGTGGATGCGGATGGTTTCACTGATACATGCAATAAGTGTACGCGAGGTTTTTTCGTGCAACGCTTGGAGGTGCAGTAATGCGCGGCTACCGTGGTCGATGATACCAAACAAGAAATGCAAACAGCCACGCGAGTCGGTTTTGCCGGTGAGGTCTATTCCCCAGATGAGATTGCGCGGGACGTTTTTTGGTTTTGCGTGTTTGAGGTTGCGGCGCAGGATTTTGATTTCGTAGTCGTGCTGTTGCAAGATTTGATGAACGTAGGTTTTGCCTACGGTGATTTTGCGGGAGGCGGCAAAGCGGCGGTTGCAGATGTCGGCGATACTGCGGCATCCGGCTTGGGGCATAAGCGCTTTGAGGCGGATGATTTCTGCTTTGAGCCATTCCGGTTTTTGCGGGGTATGGCGGTGGTGGTGTTTGCTGTCCGATGGGACAGATTGGCAGCGGTAGTGCGAACGATGCGGCGTAAACATCCAATGCACGATGCGTTGGATGTGCGAGTTCAGGAGTTCGATGATCGCCAATCTGGCGCACATAACACAAGTGCAGACGGCGGATAACACTGCGCTCATCTGCCCTACGGACCGCTTTTGTGGGCGCGAATTCATTCGCACGAGCAATAGGTTATGTGCGAATAAATTCGCGCCCACATACCCCTCAATTGCGGTTTTCATGATTACGCTCACCTCTCCCTCGCCGCTTCCTGGAACGCGCCCAGCACGGGCGAGAGCAGGTATTCGAGAATGGTTCTTGTGCCGAGGTGAATCTCGGCGGTGACTTGCATGCCGGGGGTGAGGCTGTGGCGCACGCCGTCGGCGATGAGGTGTTGTGCTTTGAGGTCGATCAGGGCGCGGTAGGCGAACGGCAGGTTGCTGCCGGTTTTGTTGTTGGACTGTTGTTGCTGTTGGTTGGTGTCGCTGGCATCGGCACTGAGGTGGGCGACGTTGCCTTCGACCATGCCGTATTTCTGGAACTGGTAGGCGGCGAATTTGATTTTGACCGGTTCGCCGGTGTGGATGAAGCCGACGTCCTGGTTGCCGACCCATACTTCGGCGCGGAGGATTTCGCCGTTGGGCACGAGGGTCATCAGGATGGTGCCGGGGCTGATGACGGTGCCGATGGTGTGGGTAGCGAGGTCTTTGACGATGCCATCCTGCGGGGCTTTGAGTTCGTGCAGGTTGCGGCGGTATTGTTGTTTGGTGAGTTCGCCCTGTGATTTGTCGAGTTTGTCGTCGATGTCGGCGCGTTCGGTCTGGAGTTGGCGGCGGTAGTCGGCGGTGATCTGGGCGAGTTTGCGGGACGATTGTGCCAGGCTGGCTTGTGCGCTCTGGATGAGGTATTCCTGCGATTTGAGGTCTTGTTCTTTTTCGATGCGTTCGCGGGCTTTGTCGTTGGCCATGATCTTGCTGGCGAAGCCGTCTTTTGCGAGCCGCTGGTAGGCTTCGTCCTGCTGGCGGTAGTGCGGCAGGGTTTTGAGCAGTTTGGTGCGGATTTCTTCGGCGGCGGCTTGGTCGCTTTGGGCTTTGTCGTGCAGGCTGCTTTCCTGCGCCAGGGCGGTCTCGTAGGCGGTTCGGTTGGCGCGGTATTGGGCGAGGGTCTGGGTGTAGAGGTCGCCAGAGTTAGCGGGGGCCGGGGTGTCGCCGGGTTGCCTGGCGAAGGGGCGTCCCGCCAGTTCGGCATCAATACGGCGCAGGGTAAGGCGTTTGCCCTGGGTGTCGCTTTCGAGGGTTTTGCCGTCGGCTTCGGTGAGGGTGGTGTCCATGCGCATCAGGGTTTGCCCGGCTTTGACGTGCTGGCCTTCGTTGATGAGAATGTCGCGGATGATGCCCTGTTCGGAGGGCTGGACGATCTTGAGGTAGCTTTGCGGGAGGAGTTTGCCTTCGGCGCTGGCGACGACATCGAGTTTGCCGAAGATGGCCCAGATGAACAGCAGTCCCAGCAGGGTGAGCAGGCCGTACAGCAGGGCACGCGCGAAAGGTGTGGGCGGCTGCGCCTGGATGCGCAGCAGGCCGGGGGAGAAGTCGAGCGGGTCAACGCAGGTGAGTTGCTTCTTCCAACGCTTGATCCGCATCTGTTGCCCCTCAGTAGCGTTGCAGTTGTGCTGGCGGATACTGCCGCTTTGCAACCTGCGACCTTACTCGGGTAATTGTGATAAAACAATATGCCGAAATATATAGATATTTCGGCCTAGTTCTTTCGGCATAGTCATTTTTTGATTGCCTGCCAAAGGGCGGTTTTACGAGCTTCAACTGCCGTTTTATTCCATATTCTCTTTCAACCTAGAAAAAGCAGTTGTCCACGAAAGTCACGAAAAACACGAATAAATTCAAAGGATTTCATGCTGCTAATGAATACCCAATGGGTGAGTCGCCAAGTCAATGCAACTTATTGTTTTATTTCGTGCCTTTCGTGTTTTTTGTCAACCAATAACTTAGCGCATGTTGCACCGCGCTTGGTCAGATGGCTAGTTAGTTCATCAGGGTGAATTGCTGTTTTTAGGTTAATTCCATTTCAAGGTCAAACATCCCGGTAGGGGCGAGATTCATCACGCCCTGATCTATTCATGCATCGTAATAAGGGCGCGATAAATCACGCCCCCTACGATATTGCTCTATTGGTCGAAAAATGGAATTGGTCATTTGCGGAAGCAACCCATGGGCAGCTTCAGGATGAACTGTCCGCTCCCGCCTCCGGCTCACCAAACGCATTAAATGTTCAACTGCACTCCCGCCTCTTTCGCCGCAGCCTGATACTCCGCCGCAATCGCCACGCCCGGCACGCATACCAGCTCTTCGCCGCAATACAGCAGCGGCAAACGGTCGCGTTGCCAGGACGGGATATGATTCTCTTGCAGCAGGTTCTTCAGGGTGCGCGTCGCGGCATTCGGTTGGGGACGCAGTGCTTCGCCGCCGTGCCGCAGGCGTAATGTTACCGGCGCGCGCTGCAATTTCGTCAGGCTGATGCCGGATGCTTGCGTGGGGTCGAAACGCAGCCGCATATTCAATGCGGGCCAGTCCAGCGCTGCTTCACCATGCCACGGCAATACAAGGTTCCGGTCGAAATCGCCCGGTGCGCGCAACACATATATATTTCCCCGATAGCGGCGCACCTGCCAGTCGCCGCCATATCCGATGCATACCGCCGCACCTTGGCGCGCGTTGCATAATTGTTGCAGCATGTCGTCCAGTTGCACGGCTTGCGGCATCGGTGCTCCGATGCTGTGCAAAAAATAGCGCAGCAGATTTTTTGCGCGTGGGGGTGAAAGGCATTGCAGGCGCGATACTTCCAACATTACATCGTGACCCTCACCCCTACCCATGAACCTCAAGCTGGCAATAGATTTTGTAGGGTGCATTCCATGCACCGTGGTGCGCGGAGCGCACCCTACGGAGAGATTCACCGGGTTCAATTCAGGCACAAGATTTGGCGACTGCGACCCCTCTCTTGAAGAGAGAGGGAATAAATCTGGTGCATCCAGTCGTGCCAAGTCATCGAGCAGTTCGCTCGCCTCGGCAAAATGCTGCGCGCTACGCGCCAGGGTGTCACGGCAAGCGGGAAATTTTTCAATCAGTAACGGCATCACACGATGCCGCAAGAAGTTGCGCGGATAGCTGTCGTCGGCGTTGCTTTCGTCTTCTATCCAGTGCAAATGATGTGCCGTGGCATAGTCGAGGATTTCCTGCCGGGAGCAGTGCAGCAGCGGGCGCACAAAATTGGGCGATGCCGCGCGCCCGGCCAGCAGTGGCCGCTTCGACAAGCTCAGGACAGGCATGGCACTGGCACCGCGCGTCCCTGTGCCGCGCAACAGTTGCAACAGCAGGGTTTCCGCCTGATCGTCGGCGTGATGTGCCAGCGCCACGAAATCGCAGTGTTGCCCGGCAAACGCCGCGTGACGCAACTGGCGCGCCGCCGCTTCGATGCCATGCGCGCGCAACGGTGCGATATCCACATGTTCGATATGCAGGGAAACAAGCTGGCGCGCGCAAATATCTGCGCAAAAATCCGCCCAGGCATCGGCATTCGGGCTGATGCCATGATGGACATGCAGTGCGGAGAGCTGCCAGGAAAAACGGGGGGCGAGTTTGTGCAGCAGATGCAGCAGTACCACCGAATCCACCCCGCCGCTCAGGCCGATTAAAACCGAACTGTGCGCGGGAAGTAACGGCGCGATCTGTGCCGCGATCCGCTCGGTGAAATTAGCCGAGTTTGACTTCCTTGAACTTGCCATAACTCATCAGGCGGTTGAAACGGTCTTGCAACAAGTTGACCGTCGGTTTGCTCTGGGCGGTTTTTAGCGCCTCCTGCAGTGCTTTTTTCACGTTCTGCATGGTCATCGCATAATCGCGATGCGCGCCACCCAGCGGCTCGCCGATGATTTTGTCTATCAGACCCAATGCCTTCAGGCGCGTAGCGGTAATGCCCAAAGTCTCTGCGGCATCCGGTGCTTTTTCCGCGCTCTTCCACAGGATCGAAGCGCAGCCTTCCGGCGAGATCACCGAGTAAGTGCTGTATTGCAGCATCAGCAATACGTCGCCCACCGCAACCGCCAGCGCGCCGCCGGAACCGCCTTCGCCGATCACGGTGCAGATGATCGGCACGCGCAATTCGGTCATTTCATACAAGTTGCGACCGATCGCCTCGGACTGGCCGCGCTCTTCCGCACCCACGCCGGGATAAGCTCCGGGGGTATCGATGAAGGTCATGATCGGGATGCCGAACTTCTCCGCCAGGCGCATCAGGCGCATCGCCTTGCGGTAGCCCTCGGGGCGCGGCATACCGAAATTGCGCGCAATCTTTTCCTTGGTGTCGCGGCCTTTTTGATGGCCGATCACCATTACGCTTTGCCCGTTGAAACGCGCCAAACCGCAGACGATGGCCTTGTCGTCGGCATATGCGCGGTCACCGTGCAACTCTTCGAAATCGGTAAACAGGTTTTCGACGTAATCCAGCGTATAAGGGCGTTGCGGATGGCGCGATACCTGCGAAATTTGCCAGGGTGAGAGCTTGGCATAAACGTCTTTGGTCAGCGCCTCGCTCTTCTTGGCCAGGCGCGCAATTTCATCCGCAATATCGAGCGCCGAATCGTCCTGCACATAGCGCAGTTGCTCGATTTTCTCTTCCAGCTCGGCGATGGGGCTTTCAAAATCCAGAAACGATACTTTCACAATTTTCCCCTGCTAATGCACGACGTAATGATACACGATTGGAGGGAACCTCTAGAAATCCACATTGCATTGGGTGCATTTAACTCGAACAGTGCCATTCTACCTTATGAACATTTCTCAATACCGGTTCTGCGATCCTGGCTGACAATCCCGGAGAGTGAAATAAACTGCCACATTAAGAAGCCGTTTTATCCGGCCAGCTTGCCGCTGCTGTACGGGGTATAAGTATTGTCATTGGCTTGTTGTAAGAGTAAGCTGCGACGCAATTTATCCATAGCCTCCTGTTGCCAGGAGAGGGTATCCTTGGCTTGCGGAAAGATTTACCATGCCTTGCCGACGATCCCCCATACGCTTCATTCCGTAGCGGATCGGCGTGTCCTTGAGGGATATTTTGGCGAACCCTGAATTTTTGGGTTCCCATAGACTGAAAAGGGAAATTTCATGTTCACTGCCTCAGATAATATCAATGCCGCGTTTATTGGCAAATACTTTTTGATTATTGACGATTTTCAGGGCATGCGCACGATGATGCGGGAAATGCTCAGAACATTCGGCGTCAAAAACATTGACGCGGCCACCACCGGAAATGAGGCTATTTCCTTTCTGGAAAAAAATAAATACGACGTTGTATTGTGCGACTTCAACTTGGGTCCCGGCAAGAATGGGCAACATATACTCGAAGAAGCAAAACATCGCAGCCTGATCGGCCCATCGACAGCATGGATTATCGTTACTGCTGAGAAAACTCCGGATATGATTTTTGGCGCTGCCGAGTACATGCCCGACGACTATATCCTCAAGCCGGTCAACGAGGCCACGATGAGAAGCCGACTGGAGAAAGTAATTGCCAGAAAAGCGGTGCTTGTCGATATAGAAAAAGCGATGCGCGCCAAGGATTATTCCAAGGTTGTCACTCTTTGCGACGAACTATCGATATCGAATAAAGCCAGCGCCACCGAGTTGCAACGCATCAAAACCGGCACACTGCTGGCTACCGGGCAACACGATCTGGCCAAGCAGGCTTTCGAGCAGATACTCTCCAAACGCGATATTCCCTGGGCCAAGACCGGGCTTGGCAAGGTGGCTTTTTACAAGAACGATGTGGACAGGGCGCGGCAATTGTTCCGCGAAGTCATCAACCAGAATTCTGCCTATCTGGAAGCACATGACTGGATTGCCCAATGCCACGAGGCGACCGGTGATTTGGAAGAAGCACAACGCGTAATGGTGCGATCCACGGAATTGTCGCCGCATTCGGTTCTTCGTCAGAAAAACCTGGGAGTACTCGCGCACAAGCGGGGCGATCTGGATACGGCCGAGAAGGCGTTCCGGAAAACCATCAAGCTGGGCGAATTTTCTGTCCATAAATCACCCGTTGCCTACCTCGGTTTGGCCAAAGTATGCTCAAAAAAGAATAATCACGCAGAGGCGTTGCAAATCCTGAAAAATGTCCACAAGGAATTTGATGGCGCCGAAATCGCCCTGCCCGCCAAAGTGGCGGAGGGGACGGTTTACCGCGAAGCCGGCGACCATCTCAACGCTGGCAAGATTGCCAAGGAAGTGGTCGAACTTATTCGTGTGGATGACAACAAAAGCAGCGTCATCGTCATGCTTGAAGCCGCCCAGTTATTCCTGGCAACGGGTAACAAGGAGGCAGCCGAGAGCGTGACAGAAACCATTGTCAAAAATAATCATGAAAATGCCGAACTATTAGCGCAGGTCAATGAGCTATACAATCAGGCCGGTTTTCAGGAGAAGGGGGAAGAACTGGTCAATAAATCGCGGCAGGAGATTATCGAACTCAACAACCGCGGGGTGGTCATGGCCAAGGGGGGCAAGCTGGACGAAGCAATCAAGCTGCTCGGCGATGCGCGCACCATGCTCCCGAACAACAAGCGGATCATGATCAATCTGGTCAATATGGCCATCCTGTCGATGCGGCAGAACGGAAGAAGCGACTATCTGATGCAAATGGCGAGGGAATGCTTGGAACGCGTCACCAAACTGGATCGGCAAGAGGAATGGTGCACTCAGGTACGTGCTGCACTGGATGCCATTCCCGCGCCGGATTAACGCGGCATTTCAACACTCCGGCAAAGTGAAACGAAACGCCTGCGGCTGCGCGACTGCGGAACCACACTTGTTATATGATGCCATCATGTTTTTACAAGGCACGAAATAGGGTGGCGTGTCGCAACTGAATTTTTCTGCCCTGAATGAACATTAAGGAGACTACTATGCAAAAACCGAAATTCTTATTATTGGCACTATCCGCTGCAGTGTGCATGATGCTGGGTGCCAACATTTCCGTTGCGGCGGATCAAGCCCAGGCTCAGCAAAAAACACAGGCCAAGCCACAGAAACCAGAAGTGGTTTACGGTAGCCAATTGATGACGTCCCAAGAACGCGCCGAGTATCGCACCAAAATGCGCAGCCTGAAAACCAAAGAAGAACGCAAAGCCTTCAGGGCGGAACACCATCAGAAGATGCAGGAACGCGCAATGGAAATGGGCAAGACACTTCCCGACATGCCTCCGGCACAGGGCAGCGGAGCATGCGGCGGAGCAGCGTGCGGTGGCACAGGTGGCTGTTGTGGTGGAATGCATGGCGGAATGCAACATGACGGCGCAGAATCGAAAAAAGGTGCTGCTTGCGGTACAGGGTGTTGCGGTGGCGGAGGTGGCTGTTGCGCTGGAATGCATGGTGGGGCGGGATCAAAAGATGGCGCTGCTTGCGGTACCGGAGGATGTTGCGGCGGTGGCATGCATGGCGGAATGAAACATGGGCATGGCATGGCGTGTGGCGGCGGTGGATGCTGTGGCGGGATGCATGGTGAAAAACAACCGGGTGAAACGGCGCCGAATAGCGGAGCAGAACCGCAGGGCGGGGCTGCTTCAGGTGACCATAGCCACCACTGACCCATTCTGATAGCGAATTCGCAGTTGAGGGGTTTGTAGGTGCGAATTCGCACCTACAAGAGTGGCATAATCTGGTCAATCTTGAGCTGGTCGAGCGGCAACCGTTTGAGGTATTGCAAGGATGAATAGCCGGTGCCAAAGTCATCCATAGAAAAAATAATGCCGCGTGCCTTCAGTACGGTCATTTTGGCGGAGATGTCATCAACATTGTCCGGGTCGACCCGATCATTTCTTCAGCATTGCCTGCAGGCCGGCGAAGGGATTGTGCGTTGCCACTGTTTGATCCCCGGCTCCCCTGCCCCGCACTGTCTCATCCAATACGCGCGAGTGTTCGTTATCGTGGCAGTACAGGCATAGCAATTCCCAGTTGCTGCCATCCGCCGGATTATTGTCGTGATTGTGATCTTTATGATGCACTGTCAGCTCGCGCAGCCGCACTCCGGAAAACTCGCGACCGCATCGCCCGCATATCCAGGGAAATAATTTTAATGCCCGCTCGCGATAACCGGCCTCACGCAATTCACGTTGCTGGCGCGCTTCGGCAACAACGCGGTCGAGCCGCGCATGATCTGGGATGGTATGTTTAGCCATGGTTAATAATCCTAGAAAAAGCAGTTGTCCTGATGAGCTAACTAGCCATCTGACTAAGCGCGGTGAAACCTGCGCTAAGTCATTGGTTAACGAAAGTCACGAAAAACACGAACAAATTCAAAGGACTCAATGCTGCTAATGAATACCCAACGGGTGAGTCACCAAGTCAATACAACTTATTGTTTTATTTCGTGCCTTTCGTGTTTTTCGTGGATGACTTGCCGTTTTTAGGGGGCGGATTCAATAACCAACCGCAACAGTTAATGTTTAGTAGCCGTTTTAGCGAGTTCCATATTGTGCAGGAG
>Ga0209211_10010070_pt1 | contig 12411 bp, 13 predicted proteins | sample RifGroA2_FD_183992 | JGI IMG/M metagenome (GOLD analysis project Ga0209211, IMG submission 183992) | Groundwater microbial communities from Rifle, Colorado, USA - Groundwater A2 (SPAdes) (version 2) | ecosystem: Environmental > Aquatic > Deep subsurface > Groundwater | place: Rifle, Colorado... | reverse complement strand
CTTGTTCTGCGCCTGGCTCCGTTCCGATGTGCATTTCACGTCGATACCGGTCGGTTTGTGGACGATGCGGACGGCGGTTTCCACTTTGTTGACATTTTGCCCTCCCGCGCCTCCGGAGCGCGACGTCTCTATTTCAAGGTCGGCCGGATTTATCTCTATCTTGGTGCGTTTGTAAATGGGAAGTATCACGACGGAGGCGGTCGAGGTATGTATCCGCCCCGCCTTCTCGGTCGCGGGGACACGCTGGACGCGATGCACCCCGGTTTCGTATCGGAGCTCGCGGTAGCAATTCTCGCCCTTTATCTCGAACTGCGCTTCTTTGTAACCGCCGAGGCTGCCGCGCGATTCGTCGAGGGGCTTGCCGCTCCACCCGCGCGATTCCGCATAGCGCAGATACATGCCCGCAAGCTCCTCGGCGAAAAGCGACGCCTCTTCGCCGCCGACGCCCGCGCGCACTTCCAGCACGACCTCGTTGGGCCATTCGCGCTCATTCGCGCCGCCGACTATTTTTTCCATCTGCGCGATGAGCTCGTCTTTCCGCTCTTCCGTTTCCCGCAACTCCTTTTCCGCAAGCTCTTTCATCGCAGGGTCCACCTCGATGAGTTCCTGCGCGTCTTTTTCTGCCTGGGTCAGCCTCTGCCACTCCTGCACGAGATATGAGACCCGATGGTCGGCGGCGTAGTCGAGAGGGTTGATGTGTTCTTTATCCGCCATATTGGTGAGTATAAATGGATTTTCCGGACGGAGCGAGTCGGATACTTTTTAGGGTGTCTCGCAGGCTGACGAGCCGAGAGGCAGCGCTGCCGCAACAGCGGCAGACAGCGACCCTGAAAGGTATCCGCGAGCGGAGCGTTACTTCTTGGAAGCCTTCGGCTTCTTGGCCGCAGCGCGTGTCTTGAACTTCTCGACGCGGCCGGCGGTGTCCACGAGCTTCGAGTGGCCGGTGTAAAAGGGGTGCGACGCGCTCGAAATTTCGACGTTGAAGACGGGATATTCCTTGCCGTCCTCCCATTTGTCGGTCTTCGTGGTCGCGATGGTGGACGATATCAAAAAGCGCTTCCCCGCCGTGGAATCCTCAAAAATGACAGCCCGATAGCTTGCCGGATGAATGTCTTTTTTCATGTCGAAAGACTCTAGCATATAATGCTTTTCCTTTCCACTCCCCCCAAAAGTCATTTCCCCTCCAAAATATTTATCTGCGCCTGAATATCGTCCGCCAATTCCATCACACTGTCGCCGTAGATGGCATTCGCGGGCTTCGCCCAATTGCTCCCCGCAAAATATTTGAGCGCGGCCTTGCGCTCGCTCGCGCGAACGCCCCCGTCGGCCCCGTTGTCTTCCATGAGAAGCGCGGTGGCAAAGATTGCCGTGCGGGCATTCCACGGATTGGGAAATGCTTCTCCCGTCAACCGCGCAAGGCGGTCCTTGTAGAGCATCCACGTCGAGGGGATGAACTGTGCGGGCCCCATCGCTCCCCCGTAGCCGACGCTTTGAGGACACGATACTACCGTCTTCGACCAATCACGCCCCAGTGCCTCAGTGATCGTCCTGAAGGGCACCGTATCGCGCGGTGCCGCCATTACTTTGCTGAAGGCACGCCCCGTGTTCTTCCCCGCGCCGCTACCGGTCTCCAGACTCGTGACGTAGCATGAGCCGACGTTCTGACCGAGGTCGGATTCCTGCGTGAGGATGGCAAGAATGAGCGCGGGGCGGACGCCGGTGTCGGCGCTCGCTCCTTTCGCATAATCATACGCGGTACCGAAAGGAATGGCACCCGAATCGCGCAGGCCGAAAAGCGCGGCGCGAATGGCCGCGGCCTGTTTTTGTTTGTCGGCTATCAATTGCTGATACGCCTTCTCTTGCCCCTTCGTCGCGGTGAGGATACCTTGCTTTTCCTTCTCGTCTTTTTGGACGTTCTGCCGCGCGATGACCTGCGCTTGCCGTACTTTTTGCGTTTCATCCTCTTTCTCTTCGAGGGAGCGCTTCCGCTCCGAGAGGTCGGTGCGGAGGCGCGCCATTTCCGTAAACGATTCATCGAGCGCGCGCTCTATCGTCTCGAACGCGTCCATATCCTCAAAAATGTCGGATATGGAGCCGGCGGAAAGCGCCAACATCGCGAGCGGGATGTCGTCGACCTCGCGCGTCCGGCGCAAAAGCTGTGCGAGTGACGCCTGGCTCTTCGAAACGCTCGTATCCACTTGTTTGATGGCGGTGACTTTCGTGGAAATATCCCCCTGGAGTTTGGAGAGTGTGAGGTCGCTCTGTTTTATCTGCAGTTGCGCGGTCTTTATCTTGTTATCAAGAATAGCGATGTCGCGTTCGAGGGTCGTCCGCCGCTCCCGGAGACCGCCGAGCGCGCCCTGATTGTTGGCGATGTCGCGCTCTATCTGGTCGAGCTGTGCCTGTAGGGCCGCGCGCTGTTCGACCGAGGTCGGTGTCGTTTGCGCGGATATGAAGAGAGGCACACACGCGATGAGCGCTACACTAAGAAAAAAACCGGCGCCAGCTATGCGCGTATTCATAACGGTACATTGTACCCCAACACTACAATCCTCACCTCTCCTTTATGAAGTAAAAGCCGCACACGCTGGATTGAGTGCGGGGCAGGCCAATTATTTCTGTTCCTTTCCGCCCGAGGCAGGTTTCTCTTTTTTCTCTTCAGCGGCGGGGGCTTCGGCGGGAGCCGCACCTTCGGCCGCGGGTTCCGCGCCGAGGATCACGGTTTCGGGCGCCGGTGTTATCTCGACCGGCTCCTCCTTGAATTCCTTGACGGACACCACGATCTCTTCGCCCTGCGTGACAAGGGTCGCGCTCGGAGGAAGCTGTATCTGCGAGACCAGTATGTGGTCGCCCACGTTCTCGAGCTTCGAGATGTCGACGGGGAGATTGTGCGGTAATTCCTGCGGTGCCACCTCGATCTCCACTTCGTGCAGGGTCTTCACGACGATGTGGCCGACCTTCTCCGCGGGAGCCTGGCCCGTGAATTCGAGCGGGACCTTGATCTGCACTTTCTTTCCCTTCTCAAGTACATAGAAGTCGGCGTGGAGGAGGGCGCCCGTGACGGGGTGGAACTGGACGTCGTGGATGAGGGTGTCTTTCGCTTCGCCGATGCCCTCCAGGGTAATGATGGTGGTCTCACCCGCCTGCTTCCAGACACTCTGGAGTTTCAGGGCATCAATGGAAATAGGCGTCGCGGCTTCTTTCGGCCCGTAGAATACGGCAGGCACCGCGCCCCGGGCGCGGAGCGCGTCGACGCTTTCTTTTGCGCTTCGTTCTTTGACTTCAAGAGCCAACATGGCGGGCAGTATAACTGCCCGATATCAAAAAGCAAATAGAAAATAGAAAAAGGTCACCCGATCAGAGCCCTTATATGTAGATATCCGAATCTTCTATTTGCTATTTACCATTTGCTCTTTACTATTGCTTTATGCAATACGATTTCGTGGCCATCGGCGACATTACGACCGACGCCTTTATCAAGCTGAAAGACGCCGAAGAATTGATGGACCACGGTACGCGCGAGCTGTGTGTGCGCTTTGCCGATAAGGTCCCGTACGAAGAGGTCATCGAGGTGCGCGCCGTCGGCAATGCCGCCAACGCCGCCGTGGCGGCCGTGCGGCTCGGACTTTCTGCCGCACTCATCGCACGCGTCGGCGACGATGAGAACGGCGAACACTGCCGCGAGACGCTCAAGAAAAACGGCGTCGCGGACGAATACGTCGAGACACAGGCGGGATTGCCGACCAATTACCACTACGTGCTGTGGTTCGGCGCGGAGCGCACTATTCTCGTGAAGCAGACGAAATTCACCTACACCCTGCCCGCATTGGAAAGTCCGCCGAAATATATCTACCTCACATCGCTCGGCGAGAGCGCAAAAGAGTTCCATCACGAGGTCGCCGACTATATACGCGCGCATCCGGAGACGAAGCTCGTTTTTCAACCGGGGACGTTCCAGATAAAACTCGGCGCGGAAGGATTAAAGGATGTGTATGCGGTGACGGATATCTTCTTCTGCAACAAGGAGGAGGCGCAAAAGATACTCTCAACGGACGAGGCGGATGTGAAAAAACTGATGCTCGGCATCCGGAGCTTGGGCCCCAAGACCGTCGTCGTGACCGACGGTCCCAACGGCTCGAATATCCTCGATGAGAACGGCGCGTGGCATCTGCCGATGTATCCGGACGAGGCACCGCCGGTCTCGCGCACGGGCGCAGGCGACGCGACCGCTTCGACCACCGCCTCGTATATTGCGCTTGGCCTCGCGCCCCACGAAGCCCTCATGCGCGGTCTCATCAATGCGGCATCAGTAGTACAAGGTGTCGGCGCGCAGGCCAAACTCCTCACGCACGAAGAAATAGAGGCGCGGTATACGAAGCGCCCCGCGGACTTCAAACCGACCGCACTCTAACGGTATCACCCGCGCGCCCGCAACATCGAAAGGTTGCCTCTCGTCTTTGCGCAGTACTCGCCGACACCGGTACTCTGACAATGCGCTAGGAAGTCAGGTATCTTTGCCTTGGTACGCTTATCATCCGGTAACGCTCTGAATTTGATAGCCTCATCGATGTATGCCAAAAGCGCGTTGCGGGCGTTGACGGGCTTGTGGTGCGCGGCGGCTATGTATTCGGAGACGAGATCCGGAGAGATGTCGGCCATCTGTGCGAGCAATTTCTTGGCCCGCCCATTGCCAAGTTTGCGCACCGACATAGCAAGGTTATCGATGGCGAAAAGATATGCTGCTTTATGTTGCGCCGGACCGTGCAGGTCCAAGACGCTACCGGGTATGTGACGTTTCTTCGGGTCTTTGAGGATGGCGTGCTGTACGCGGGAAGCGCCATTTCTAACACTTCCCACTTCGTAGAGCGCGTCACTTGTAAATTGATACGCTCCGACTGACAGCCGCGCATCATGCACGGCAGGAATTCTGTCTACGAATTCGCGGCCCGCGTTGCGCAACAAGAAGTCAAATACGTCCGATCCCGTTCGGGAATCTTTTCCACCCGTCGGCATAAGCTCCGTAAGCGCGTAGGCCATCAGCGCCTCTCCGTTGATGTGTTGCTCGAAATGCCTCAATAACGCAACCTGATCGGGCTTGAAATCACTGAACGCGGGAATATTTTTTATCCTTGCGATATCCGTATCTTTGCGTATGGCCGAGATAGCGAGATCTGCTTCTTTCTGATATTGCGCGAATGTCATTGACGTTATTTTGTCCGGATTGTAAGAAGTAAAAAGTTTCGCGGCTCCGTTCAAGAGCGCCGGATACGCTCCCGGACGCTTCTCCTTTACAAATTGTAGCTTGCGCTTCCAGAGTCGGGCCTGCAAATAGCGAAAATCGATTTGCTCTACCGGACGTACGCGCCGCGGTTGCTCCACCGTATAGGCGGCAAGAAGACCGCTGACAGTAACTCCAGCCACATTCCCCATTTGGAACGTACGCGGACGTTTCTCAACATCGAGGAACGCTTCCGGGTTTTCCTTTGGCTCTTCTTTCTTATCCAATAGACGTTTGATCTCGTCGTCTTTTTTTGGGGTTTGTGCCGTATGTTGGGTGCCCAAGTAGACAATACCGCCCGCTGTTCCCACCGCTATGGCCGCGGCCGCCCTGCTCATGAAATCGCGTCGGTGCAATCCTTTTTCCCCGCCCTCTTTCATATTTTCCTTGCAATAACTTTTTTTACCGCGGCAACAATATGCGAGGCTCCCATTTTGTAGTGTTCGATGAGTTCTTTCGGCTCGCCTGACTGGCCGAAGGTATCGTGAGCGCCGACGAATTCCATCGGCAAGGGGCTGCGCCGTGCGAGTACTTCGGCGATTGCCGAGCCGAGGCCTCCCGCTATTTGGTGTTCTTCCACGGAAACGACGGCTCCCGCCGCTTTCGCCTCGCGCAGGATGTTTTCTTCGTCGAGCGGTTTTATCGTGTGAACGTTGACGACCGTTACCGCGACCCCCTCTTTCTCCAGCTCGCGGGCGGCGAGAAGCGCGTTGTGTACCAGAGGACCGGTGGCAAACACCGCGACCTGCGGCGCTGTCGCTCTCCAGAACACCTGCGCCTTCCCTATTTCGAAGGGCGTCTCCGCAGTCGTCATGACGGGCGATTTGTCGCGCGCCCAGCGCATGTAGACTGGTTTTCCCAGCTTCGCCGCCGCGAGAGTCGCCTTGCGCCCCTCCTCCGAATCACACGCCGAGATGACCGTGAAGCGCGGCAGTGTCCGCATGAGCGCGATATCTTCGAGCGCCTGATGCGTCGCGCCGTCGGGGCCGACGGAAACACCCGCATGCATGCCGCAAACGATAACAGGCACGTTGTTGAGCGCGACGGTCGTGCGTATCTGTTCCCAATTCCGCCCCGGCGAGAATGCGGCGTACGAGGTGATGAAGGGTATTTTGCCGTAATTCGCCATGCCCGCGGCGACCGTCGCCATGTTCTGCTCGGCGACACCGACCTGAATGAAGCGCTCCGGAAATGCTTTTTGGAAATGATGCGCCTGTGTGCTTTCCGCCAGATCCGCAGTGAGTACGACGACGCGCTCGTCCGCCTGCCCCGCTTCGACGGCGCCTTTGCCGAATCCCTCGCGCGTGCTCGCCATTGCCGGCTTATCGAACAAATTCTCTGCGAGCTTTGCGTCGGGATTAATCATACCGGTTAGTAGAATGCGCCCTTGCGGAAGCCGACATGTCGTGCCGGTAGAAATTATTCATGGATAGTGAGTTTGAGGTCGAGCGCCTCTGAAAGTTTCTTGACGAAGGCGAGCGTCGGGTTGGCCCTCCCAGACTCGAACCGCGCGATTGCGGACTGCTTTGTGCCGACCTTCTCGGCAAGCTGTTTCTGGGTAATACCCTTGCGTGCCCGCTGCTCAAGAATTGCACGGATAAGGGTAAATTCCAGATCAAGATCATCGTATGCTTTTTTGAAGCCGGGCCTTTTCATCAAATCCCGCCTTAGACTGCTCCATGACTCGAATTTCGTTTTCTCTTTCTTCTTTTTCATAGTTGGAAGTATATCATATACGTTATACAGTGCGCAAGCGAGCGAGTCTCTTTCGGGCTGTTTCGACGTCTTTTTTACGGAGTTTCTGGCTCTTTTTGTAGATTGCATGAAGAAGAAATACTCTGCCATCGTAAAAAGTATAAAATACTCTTACGTTCTGGAGATTTTGCGCACGCAATTCGTATAAATCCTTTTCCAATTTTTTACTGTATGGCATCGAAAGATGGTATGCCCGAACTGAAAGCAGATCAATTAAACGCGCTACTTTCGAAGCGGTAGAATCGTCCAAAATGTCGAGGAAGTGTCGTATGTCCGGGTGACAGAATACAACCTCCATACATTATCCGTGTTTGCCTGTCATCTCGAGTTCCTGCAGGAATACTTCTTTCTGCTTATCGGCGGGGATTTTGTCGGTCGGGCCTTTGCCGGGAGGAGCACCGTGCCAGCGGTAGTCGTTCTCGATGGTGGGAATGCCTTTGCCCGGCGTCGTGTACGCGAGTATCATCGTCGGCTTCTCCTTGATGGACTTCGACTCTTCGCAGGCATCAACGAATTCGCGGATGTTGTGCCCGTCGACCTCGATGACGTGCCAATTGAACGCGCGGTATTTATCGGCGAGGGGTTCGAGCGGCATGATGTCCTCGGTATTGCCGTCTATCTGGATGTTGTTGCGGTCCATGATGGCCGTGAGGTTGGTGAGCCGGTACTTGCCCGCGAACATCGCGCCCTCCCACGTGTTGCCTTCCTCGTGCTCGCCGTCGGAGGTGGCGCAAAAGACACGGAATGTTTTTTTGTCCATCCGTGCGGCGTACGCGTAGCCCGCCGCTTGCGAGATACCGCTCCCTAAGGGGCCGGAAGTCGTCTCGACACCGGGGAGCGATTCGCGCTCGGGGTGACCCTGCAGGCGCGAGCCGAATTTACGGAGCGTGAGGCATTCTTCCACCGGAAAATATCCCGCATGCGCCATCGCCGCGTAGCGCACGGGCGTGATGTGGCCGTTGGATAAGAGGAGCCGGTCGCGCTCATCCCACAGCGGGTTTTTCGGGTCGTGTTTCAATACGTGAAAGTAGAGCGCGGCGAAAATATCGGCCATGCCCAACGGGCCGGAGGTGTGCCCCGACTTCGCTTCGGCGAGCATTTCTATAATGGTCTTGCGGATAGCGAGGGCTTTCGCTGCGATGGACGCTACCTCTGTATCGGTGATGCTCATACGCTTATCTGGATGAGGTCGAGGCCGGTCTCGTCGTCGGGAGCGCGCATGAGGGGCTGGGAGACGAGCCAGAGGCAAAGTTCGAGCGTCGCGGCGATGCGGGCGGATTTGAGATGGCCGCCGATACATTCGAGTGTCTCGTCACAACGCGAAAGCACCGCGTGTACGTGCACCATCGGCTGACCGTTCACTTCCGCGACGTTGCCGTCCATGCTCGCCACTTCCAGAGGCCCCTCTTCGCTCCTGAATGCGTATTCCTGCCGCGCAAGGTCGTAGTAGCCTATCTCGACGTCCTCGACGGCTCCTATCGCCTGAAATTGCCCCCAGTGTACGACCTGCTCCTCGCAAAATCGTGTCAGGGTCGGCACGAAATCTTCACCCCGCGCGAAGATGAGGAAAAATCCGTTGTGTATCTGGACTGCCTGCATGTGTCCCTATTGTAGCGCATCTTCGGCGAGCGCCGCGAGCTCGCGGTAGGCCCTTCGAGGGTCCGCCGCCTTCGCGATAGCCGAGCCGACGCCGAACCGTCGCACGCCCGCGCGCACAAGGTCGGCGATGTTCGCGCCGGAGACGCCGCCGTCGACGCTCAAAAGGATATCCGGATGCTTTTTGTGGAACTCGAGTATGCGCGCGGGTGCCGCAGGATTATAGGGGATGCCCTGCGTCCCTATCGACGAGATGGACATCATGTGGATGACGTCGACGATGAGCAGATGGTGTTCGAGCAACTCGAGGGACGTTCCCATGAGAATGCCGAGACCGACTTCGGTGGCTCCGCTTTTCTTCCATTCAGCGAGCGCGCTGTGCGCCTCGTCGGCGGACGGGAATGCTTCGACATGCCCGATGATGCGGTATGCTCCCGCTTTCGCGAACGCGACGCCGATAGCGCGCGGCTCCGCCACCATGAGGTGCACTTCTTTCAGGAGCTCGCCCGCCCCCGAGAGGTCGAACGGTCCGAACACTCCCTTCTCCGAATACGGCCACGTGTACGCAGGCGCAAAAAGACCGTCCACGACGTCGATGTGTATGGCTTCCGCAAACGAACGGACCGCCTCCACCGTGCGGGCGATGTCGGCGGCCTCCGTGGGCACACAGGTCGGGACTATCTCGATGCTCATGCGAGTTCGTCTATCATTTTGATACGTCGTGCGTGCCGCTCTTCGCCGGAAAAAGGAGTGGAAAGCCATTGCGCGAGCGCTGTTTTCGCCTCATCGATAGAAAGGAACCGCGCGCCGAGTGAGAGGGCGTTTGCGTTGTTGTGCATGCGCGCCGAGCCGAGCATGTCGAGCTTCCTCCCGCTCATATCGGTCTGCTGGCGGGTCGCTTCTCCATAATAGAGGACGCAACGGACGCCCTTGAACCTGTTGGCAACGATCGCCTCCCCCTGTCCCGACGCGCCGATGACCACCGCGCGGCTTTCTCCGCCCTTGGCAACATCCGCTGAAAGCTTGCGTGCGGCCGAGGAAATGAATACCGGATAGTCGTCCGCTTCGTCGAGCGTGAACGCGCCGCAATCCTCGGCTTCGTGCCCCAGCTCATCGCGCACGTACGCGAGAAGCACATTCTTCAACTCAAATCCCGCGTGGTCGGCGGCAAAGTAGATTTTCATGCATTAGAGTCTTTTCGAAACTTCCAGAACATGTTCGACGAGCGTGTGCACATACCCCATTTCATTGTCGTACCACGCCAAGACTTTGACGAGCGTACCGTCGGCGACGCGCGTCATGGTGAGGTCGGCGATGGACCCGTAGGGCGTATTCAATATATCGCTCGAAACGAGCGGCTCGTCGGAGACGCTAAAGACACGCTTCCATTTGTCGGTCGTCGCGGCCTTGCGTAGCGCATCGTTGACCTCCTCGACGGTGGTCGGGCGCTTTGCGACGAAGGTGACGTCGGCGATGGAGCCACTCGGCACGGGCACGCGCACCGCGATGCCGTCAAATTTGCCCTTGAATTGCGGGTAGACGAGCGCCGTCGCTTTTGCCGCGCCGGTCGAGGACGGCCCGAGATTGGCCGCGCCCGCTCTGCCGCGACGGAAATCATCCGGGGCGATGCCGTCTACTATCCCCTGCGAAGCGGTGTAGGCGTGCGTCGTGTTCAAAAGCGCGCGTTCGATGCCAATAGCCTCATCGAGAATACCGACGACCGGCGCGACCGCATTCGTGGTGCATGAAGCGTTGGAGGTTATCGGCCCGCAGGTGTCGAATTTCTCGTCGTTGGCACCTATCATCACGGTGTCCACGCCCTCGCCTTTTCCGGGCGCGGAGATGACGACGCGCTTGGCGCCCGCGTCGAGATGCGCCTTCGCCTTTTCCCCGCTCGTGAAAAATCCGGTGGATTCGACGACGATATCGATGCCGAGGTCTTTCCACGGGAGCTTGGCCGGATCTTTTTCCGCAAGGACCGGGACTTTCTTACCGTCGATGATGATTGCTCCCGCGTCGGCGGAAGCGGTGCCCGCGTAGCGGCCGTAGACGGTGTCGTACTTCAATAGGTACGCGAGGTTCTCAACGGGCGCGAGGTCGTTGATGGCCACGAGCTCGAACTCACTCCTGCCGCGCAGGGCGCGCGTGAATCCCCTGCCGATCCTGCCGAACCCGTTTATTGCTATTCGTACCATGGGAGTATTCTACCCTACAAAGGCCAAACCACCTGTGTATATGAACGACTTCGTAAGTCGTTCATGTTAGTATCGAGTGATATGGAGCTCTACCATGTCCTAAATCGCGGAGTGGATAAACGTAACATTTTCATGGAGGACGGAGATCGGGTGCGCTTCGTACACGACATGTTCGAATTTAACGACATTGAGGCCGCAAACAACACCTTGCGCCGCCAGCAAATGAACGACTTCGTAAGTCGTTCATCAAGGGTGCCGGTCGTCGAGATACACGGTTGGTGCCTCATGGGCAACCACTATCACCTTCTACTGTCAGAGACCGTCGAAGGAGGCCTCACCCTTTTCACCAGGAGACTCAATGTGGGATACGCAAAGTACTTCAACGAGAAATACAAGAGGCAAGGAACACTTTTCCAGGGGCGCACGAAAAAAATACGCATCAACAATGATGCCTATTTTCTGCATATCCTCCACTACATACATCTCAATCCGTTGGATGTTCTGCACGGGGCGGAGTCGTGGCGCGCGCTTGAGATCAACGATTCAAAAAAGGCCTTGAAGCATCTCGAAAAATACCGGTGGAGCAGTTATCTGGATTATTGCGGAAAAAAGAACTTTCCTTCTATCCTTACGAAAGATCTTTTTGGCGATGTATTCAAAAACTATCCTCGAACAATCGCCTCATATCTGAAAGATATCGAGCTTGCCGCCTTCAAGCCATTTCTGCTTGAATGAGCAGGATATGTTCGACTTACGAAGTCGAACATTTTCATACTACTGGGTCGTGGAGGTCGCCGCATCGGATGCCGGTGCTTCGGCAGGTGGGGCTTCCACAGGAGGTGCTTCTGCAGGAGGCGCCTCGGCGGGAGGCGGGGGTGGCGGGACGTCGGTCGTGGTGGTAGCCACGGGAGCGGGTGCCTGCGTCTCCGGTGGTGCCGCGGGAGTCTCCGCAGGAGCGGGGGTGTCGCCCACGATGACGGTGCGGGTGGCCGTTCCCACCTGCCCTGCTCCGTTGGTCGCGCGGTACTCGATGGTGTAGGTAGTCGTGGTCGAGGTATCGAGCGTGATGTCCTGGACTTCCCTGCCGTCGAGGAATACATGGATGCCGAGATTGCGGTCCGCGGCGGTCGGACCCGTGATGACGGCGCCGAGGTCGAGGTAGCTTGTCCCGAGTGCAAGGCGTGCAGGATTATTGCCGAGTACGTCTATCTGCGGCGCGCCGCCCGATGCGCCACTTGGGGCGTTGGCGGGGGTCGCTGCGGCGGCTGCGGCGGCGAGCTGTCCCGGCTCGGGCTGTGGCGCGGGCGCGACGACGACCGGCGTGTATCCGGGCAGTGTCTCGGTCGTTTCGTTGAGCATCTTGCCGATGAGGCCGCCGTATGCGGTGGCGACGGTCTTCTGGCTCACATGCCTGCGCTCTATCCCCTGTGCTTCTTTCAGACGGTCGGTTTCGTGGCTGATGTTCTGATTGAGCTGTTCCGTCACATAGAGGCCGAGGTCGCCGTATGTGCCGAGAAGCTTTTTGTCGACCGACATCGTCGCGGTCTTGTCGATGTCTTTCCACACCGCGTCGTCGACGTCGATGGT
>Ga0209211_10010068_pt1 | contig 12412 bp, 10 predicted proteins | sample RifGroA2_FD_183992 | JGI IMG/M metagenome (GOLD analysis project Ga0209211, IMG submission 183992) | Groundwater microbial communities from Rifle, Colorado, USA - Groundwater A2 (SPAdes) (version 2) | ecosystem: Environmental > Aquatic > Deep subsurface > Groundwater | place: Rifle, Colorado... | reverse complement strand
CGCAACTGCATATCTTGCAGAAAGCTTGCGCACGCGCATCCTTAATGAAGGACATTTCCATGCAGTGCAGAGGCGCATCAAGCTTCCTAACGGAGAGCTTTACTCACTTTCACGTTATCTTGATGTAGGGAGAGTGAGCCTCGCAACAAAAATATCTGCTTCGAGGGTTCATGAATTTGTCAATCGTTACAAACTCAGCGAAGCCAATGGTATTCCTGTGTCTAATGCTCTGAAAATCCTGCTCTGGGCACAAGTCGTGAAAACCGTAGATCCTTTAACTCTTGAATCCCATGCTCAACTCTATGGTGTAAAGCCACAGGATATGCAGAAGGTACATACTCTCACCACACTCTTTGTTCCTAAAACTGCAGACATTGCTCCAGAAGATCAGAAAAAAGCCATAAAAGATCGACAGCGTGAAGTCTATTTCGATGTGTTTCGTGTTGCTCTTGATGTGCTTACGTATGAGAGATCGGTTGAACGCGTTCTTCACCTGGAAGGCAATGCAACGGAAGTTTTTGCTCCAACCGTAGGACAAATTGATGCTTCTTCACTTTCTTCTTCTTCACCTTCTTCTTCTGCTTCAGTTGCAGACGACAAACCGGAACCTGTTCTAAGACAACCAACGCTTGAAATGATTCGCGTCACTCCTCCGCTTGTAGATGGTTATTATGACTATGGCCTCCAAGTTCCTCTCACCTATGAAGCACAGCGCGATCCTCTCAGTGCATTTGTTCAAGCCTATGCACCAGAATTTGCACGAAGAATGCTGGAAGCATTTGTTGAAGAGGGCTACCTCACCCATGCAGGTTTTGTGCTTGGTCATAAGCGAGAAGGACGAAAGCAAGTTGTTGATTTTGATCGTTTTGTTCCTCTTTTAACTTTTTTAGATTTTATGCCAGGAACACGTGATCAAGTTGCTGGTGCTATTACCACTCTTGTTCCGAGAAATTTAAGAAATTCAACTGCAAAAACTCTTGAAGTACATTCCTACGCAGCTGCTGTCCTGTGCTATAATCCTCTGCAAAACAAACGCCCCCGCGATAAATTTACGCTTGATCTTGCACTTGAAGCATGGTACATTGCTGGCCATAAACGTGATGTTCAGCTCGCCACCTTCCTTGAAGCAACTCCGCTTGTTCTTTCACCACGCGGTCTTTCCGGCAGTTATCTTACGAATGAAAAATTCTTTGATGTTTACTATCCTCTAGCAATGCGCTGGGCACAAACTATGCACAACGATGCAACAAGAAAACATTTGATGGAAGAAGTGGGATATGTTGATGAAACCGGATTCGGTCAAATGCTTGTTGAACAGGGAGTTGCTTCTGATAAAGCCTATTCTGCAATAGACAAACTACCGGGCAGTCAAGTCCTCTTGGGTATGGTGCATGCACGAAAGGTCCCAGCTATCGCAAAGACCTTGCTCAGAAGTTAACCCAACACCGCAGCACCATCGTTCAATTTTTATATTTCAAAGTTCAAGATCTCCTGATGACTTCGTTTGCTCGTGTGCTTGTATTCCCTAGCTCCTCCTCTGTGCGGCCTGATGATTCTCGATTTCTTGCTGCAAGTCTTACGCAACTCTGTCCTGATGGTCTTTTCAAAAGATATGATCGAGCGTCTCTGCACCAGTATGGTATTCCTGACAAGGTTATTGAATATGGTTTCCCCCTCTATTCTTTTGGAACAGAGCCTGCCTATTTTGCAGGATCAATCGTAAGTACTGCCGTGCGAATCTATCCCGGGCTGAATGAACATCTCGATGATCGTCTCTTATTGCTTGAACACAGTGCGTTGCTTGGGCTCAGCCATGTGGGTGGTGTTGCACTGGATGCTGATCTTGTCCAGGAACGCTTGTCTGCTCTTATTGCGCAAGGGGTGCTTGAACCAGGGCCCCTTCCTGTCAAATATTTGAATCTTGTTTTGCGGGATCTTGTTGCTGCAACACTCGGCAAACCGATTGCCTATCGTTCAGATACTCCCCTTTCTCGTTTTTCACCTGAACCGAAAAAAGATCGTCCACCCCGAATTCTGCAACTGGTTCCTCTTCAAGAAAGAACCTATGGTGCGGCGGATGATCCGATGACCTGTGTCGAATTGGTTCAAACGTATCAGTTTTTAGTCCAAAAAATTGCATATCAAATTATTACCCGTCTCCCTTGGGGTGTTGAAGTTGACGATCTTATCAGTGAAGGGTGGGTTGGCTTTTTTGATGCAGTTAAAAAATATGAGCCCGCTAAAGGAGCTTTTCCGTCCTATGCATCTCTACGTATCCGCGGCGCCATACTCGACTATTTACGTAGTCTTGATAGTGTTCCTCGTTCGGTTCGTGCAGTGTTAAATGAGGTTGATGACGCTGAACGAAAACTCCGGGCTCTTCATCCTCTTGCAGAAGTTACGCTTGATGCTATCCTTACAGAAGCAGGTGTTTCAAGAGAGCGGTATGAAGAATGCCGAAAGGACGCAGTTACGGTAGTCAGTGTTGATGATCCGGGTAGCAATACCCATGCACCACCCAACGAACGTCTGGATTTTTTTGATTCCTATTTTCGACACAAGGGTCCCACACCCGAGGATATTAATGTTGACGCCGAACTTGAAACAAGCCTGCGTCAAGCAATACAACGACTTGAACATTCTGATGATCGTACTGTTGTTGATCTCTATTACTTTTCTGATCTTAATCTCAGAGAAATCGGAAAAATTCTTGGTGTCTGTGAAGCACGAGTCTCTCAAATTCATACACGTGCACTGAAAGAACTTCGTCAGACGTGGTCGGTTCAAGAACTCAGGCAGGAACCGTAATGTTCATGTTGCAACCAATACCTGAAATCGTTGATAGCGAATATCATGCAGTTTTAAAACATCCTCGAATTCAAGTGCATGACGAATAGGAATCATAATCACACCCGGAGCAAGATGTTTTCCGTCTAGTTTTTTTACCATCCCGGCACCATTTCTCCCGCTCAGTACATAATTAAATTTTACTTTTTGCGTATGTGTTTTCTCTTTAAGACTATAAACAAAAAGAACGTTTCCTTGGAACCCTAATTTCTGAGCAATCGTTTTTCCGTCAAAAATACTGATACCCTCTAACAATACCCCTGTTCGTGCAAAAAAAGTAGGATCAAAGAGCTCTTCCCAAAGAATACTTTTAATGTCTATCTTTTTATCGGTCTTTATTTTCTTTTTCAATTCTTGAAGCTTCTGCAGTCGTTCCTTCAAACTGCCTTCTCTAAAAATCACAAGAAGATCAATATCTTCGGGAAGCGTTTTTCCCTTTACCGAAGACCCATACATAATAATATCAAAAAGAGTCGGGTCTTTTTTCTCATTTCCGAGCCATTTCTTGAAGTCGTTGAGCATCTTCTTTAAGCACCTCTGCCGCTTCTTGTGTCATTCTTTTGGTGTAGCTGTCTTGATAGAACGGGAAATCCTTGTCCAGGATATTATACACTTCGGGGTATTTTTCTTTTAATATTCTAAACCGATGCGAGTGTGATGATGGAGCGCTCCCTTCCTTCTTGAGCAGAAACAAATCAGCAGCCGCACTGATTGCTTTGAAGAGCAGGGTAACAGCTGAATTATACTTCTTTTTAGTATACGCTTGCTGGCCAAGATCAAGATACTCTTGAAGGTTCTCCTGCAAAATTTGTTCTTTTTCCATACTGTCCTCGCTGATGTATAATATAACAGATAACAACTATTTAAGCTTTTCGGTTGTATAGTACGTAAAAATAATACAATACAACAAAAATCATCTAAAAAACGTTTATTGTTGTACAGTACAAATTGTGATTGAGAAGCACATCAGCCAACTTCTTTTACCTCTCTTTTGTATCCTCTTGTATTTTTCACCCCCATTAAAACACCACAATCTTTATAAATGGACGAAATTTCTTCGCTGGATGGAAACACGAGTAGGTTTACCTTTCTTAGAGGCTTTCCAGATCGAATATCAGCGAAAGCTATGAAAGGAGCCTAAATAGTGCTGAATTACACTCAAGCCCTGGTAGTGTAGTCCGGTCTAGCACGGAGCCCTGTCACGGCTTCGACCCGGGTTCAAAAAATGCTAAATGGCCTTGTTTACAGGGCATAAGGCATTGGAAAGTCCCGGCCAGGGCGTATTGGGCCGGTAGCTCAGCCTGGTAGAGCATCTGACTTTTAGTCCGGAGTCAGGCAGTCATGTCTGAACCTGGCAAGGTGATCAGGTGGTCGCGAGTCCAAAAATACATCATAACCACACAACCTGTGTGTGATGTTTGGGAGTCTCGCCCGGCCCGTTATTATCAAACATCGAACAAACATCATAGAGCAAACAGAGAGCATCTGCATATACCACAACCAGATGCCGCAAAAACATACACGGCGATTGGGGAACCAACTTGGCAAAAACCATAACACCAAAGGTCAGCATTGCAAAGCATGTGCTGACACCGCAACACAGCAAGCTGAGCGATAAAGACAAGAAAGACCTCTTAGAGCGCTATAACATTTCTTTTACACAAATACCTAAAATCTTAAGCGCCGATGCGGTCCTCACCGGTCTCGACATCAAACCCGGAGATGTTATTAAAATTGTGAGAAAAAGTCCGACAGCAGGAGAAGCTGTTTTCTACCGAGGTGTGGTCTAAATGTCTGAAACCTCAAAAAGCCAGTACAGTAAAGCCCTCCTCAAGCATTACTTCAAGGAGCACAGCGTTGTCGCTTCAGATATTGAATCATTCAACAATTTTGTTGACTTTGAACTCCAGCAGATTATTGAGGAAAACAAGGAAGTTCAGCCGACGATTATTCCCCACAATATTGACGAATTCAAAATCCGCTTTGACAAAATCTGGGTTGAAAGGCCGACGATCATCGAAGCAGACGGCTCCAAGAAAAATATTTTTCCTATCGAATCAAGGCTCAGAAAAATTACCTACGCAGCTCCCTGTCAGCTTGAAGTTTCTGCTCACATCAATGGTGTACAGCGGGAATTGTTCACCACACAAATCGCAAATCTTCCTATCATGTTAAAATCAAAATACTGCCACCTTCGAGGCTTGTCTCGCGACGATCTGATTAAGTGCGGCGAGGATCCTGACGATCCAGGAGGCTACTTTATCATCAATGGAACTGAAAAAGTTTTGATCTCTGTTGAAGATCTTGCATCAAACAAACTGCTGATTGAACACCAAAAAATCGGCGTCAGCGATTTTGTCGGAAGATTGTTCTCAGAAAAAGGATCCTTCAAAATTCCGCATACCTTTGAAAAAATGAAGGACGGAATCTTTTATCTTACGTTTACGCGCGTCAAGCGTGTTCCGGTCATTGTGGTGCTCAAGGCGCTCGGCCTCACCAAAGATGAAGAAATTATGAAATTTATCAGTGCAACAACACCCTATGATGAAGTGTTTATCAACCTCTATGAGTTTGTTGATATCAAAAACCAGGAAGATGCCATCGACTGGATTGCAAAACGCATTGGCATTACCCAATCGCGGGAAATCCGCATTGAGAGGACCAAAGAACTCTTGGAAAAATACCTCCTTCCCCATCTCGGGCTTACGGAAAAAGACAGTCTTTCAAAAGCATATAATATGTGCAAGCTCTTGAAGCGCTTTATTGGGGTAAGCAAGGGCGAAGTTGCTGTTGACGACAAAGATCACTATATGAACAAACGCTTGAAGCTCAGCGGAGATCTGCTTGCAGATTTATTCAGGGCAAACTTCAAAGTGCTGATTGGGGACCTTTTGTACAACTTCCAGCGCATTGTCAAGCGGGGAAAGTTCCCTTCGATCAAAGTCATTATCCGGGACAAACTCTTAACCTCGCGTATTTACAGTTCGATGGCAACCGGAAATTGGGTCGGCGCACGAAAAGGAATCAGCCAGCGCATCCAACGATTGAACTTTATGGAAACCTTAAGCCATCTTCAGCGTGTTGTTTCTCCGCTGAGCTCAACACAGGAGAATTTTGAAGCACGCGGTCTGCACCCCACGCACATGGGAAGATTGTGTCCTGTTGAAACTCCTGAAGGAACCAACATTGGTTTGAGAAAAAATCTCGCTATGCTTGCAGAAATTTCCCAGCATGAAGGGGAAGAGGGCATGGTAAAAGTATTGAAAGAGTATGGATTAAAAGTTATCAAATAAAGAAAAGATAAAGAAAAGTTATTAACTGAAGAGATGAAGCAACCTATGACCGAAGTGTACATGAACGGCAGATATGTGGGCGACGTGGAAGACCCTGCAAAGTTCGTAGAGAGCATCATTGCTGCCCGCCGAAAAGGAGAAATTTCTAAAAACGTCAATCTTAACTATTACCAGGACAAAAACGAAGTTCAAATTGAAAACCAGCGCGGACGTCTTCGAAGACCCCTGCTTGTTGTCAAAGATGGAAAACCCTTGTTGCTTGAAAAGCATCTCCAGCAGTTAGAAAAAGGAGAAATCACCTTTGCTGATCTGGTGCGACAAGGCGTTATTGAATATCTTGATGCCAACGAAGAAGAAGGAGCTTTTGTCGCATTTTTCGCCCGCGAACTGACCAAAGAACATACCCATCTTGAAATTTCTCCTACTGCAATCTTTGGTTTGTGCGGAAGCTTAGTTCCCTATGCAAACCACTCTCCGGGTGCGCGTATTGCCATGGGTTCCAAAAACCAAAAACAATCGCTTGGATTTTATGCAGCAAACTTCACGCTCCGGATGGATATGGATGTAAATATTCTTCACACTCCGCACATGCCGATTGTTCAAACGCTTATGCATCAATATTCTGATTATGACAAGCATCCTTCAGGACAAAATATTGTTGTTGCCGTGATGGCATTCAAAGGATACAACATGGAGGACGCGATCATCCTCAACAAAGGATCAATCGAGCGCGGATTTGGACGCTCAACCTACTACCGCCCTGCGGTTGTTGAAGAACTGCGCTATGCAGGAGGATTAACCGATGAAATATGCATTCCTGATAAGGATGTCAAAGGCTACAAAACTGAACGCGATTACCGCTTCCTTGATGCCGACGGCATTATCCGCCCTGAAGCAGTTGTTGCTGAGGGAGATGTGGTGATTGGAAAAACAAGCCCGCCTCGATTCTTGAGCGGAACTGAAGAATACAGCCTTACCACTAACACGCGCAGAGAAAGCTCCTTCACGATCAAGCATGGTGAACGAGGAGTTGTTGATTTTGTTATTCTCACTGAAAATGAAGAAGGAAACAAACTCATTCAAGTAAGACTGCGCGATGAGCGTATTCCTGAGGTGGGAGACAAGTTTACTTCCCGTCACGGACAGAAAGGAGTTGTGGGACTCATTGTTCCTCAAACCGATATGCCCTTTTCTGCGTCAGGAACGGTTCCTGATATCATCTTTTCACCGCACGGGGTTCCTTCACGTATGACGATCTCGCATCTTATTGAAATGGTTGCTGGAAAAGTCGGCTGTCTTGGCGGACGATTTGTCGACGGAACAACCTTTGAATCAGAGCCCGAAGACAAGCTTCGCAAAGAACTCTTAAGCTATGGATTTAGAGAAGACGGAACTGAAACCTTTTATGACGGGGAAACAGGAGAAGCCTATCAGGCAAAACTCTTTGTAGGAAATATGTACTATCTCAAACTCAAACATATGGTTGCAAACAAACTCCATTCGCGCGCGCGGGGGCCTATTCAGCTCTTAACGCGTCAGCCTACGGAAGGACGAAGCAAAGAGGGCGGTCTGCGTTTGGGAGAAATGGAAAAAGATACCTTTGTTGCACATGGAGCATCTCTTTTACTCAAAGAACGCTTTGATGCAGACAAGACGATTGTTCCTGTCTGTGAAAACTGCGGGATTATTGCAATCTACAACGAATTCAAGGACGCATCGTACTGTCCTATCTGCGGAGACAATGTGGAAATCAGCGATATCGAATTATCGTATGCATTCAAGCTGATCCTTGATGAATTCAAATCCTTGGGAGTCTATCCTAAATTAAAATTAACGACAAAATACTAACCTTAACAACAAAATATGAACTACCAACTGAGGAATCACCATGACTGACCACGAACGCTTCACGTACAAGAAAGTTGAGAGCATTGAATTTGGCATGCTTTCCCCTAAACTGATCAAGAAAATGGCGTCTGCAAAGATTGTAACGCCTGAGCTCTATGATAAAGAAGGATATCCTGTTGACGGCGGCCTCATGGACATCCGTTTGGGAGTTATTGATCCCGGTCTTAAGTGCAAGACCTGCGGAAGCAAACTGAAAGAGTGCATCGGCCACTTTGGATATATTGAACTTGCACGCCCCATCATCCACATCAAATTTGTTCCCCTTATCTTAAATATCCTCCGCTGTTCCTGCAGAGAATGCGGAAAGATTTTGATTCCCAAGAATAAACAGGACAAGGCAGCAGAGGCGCTTGAGCAAGTAGGAAAAGAAGGCTTGGAGAACCGCAGACTTAAACTGAAAGAAATCCTTGCTTCTTCAAAATCCGTCACCAAATGTCCGCACTGCAAGGCAAAACAATACAAAATCAGCCTCGAAAAGCCCTACACGTTCCTTGAAAATGAAAAGCGCATTTCGCCGATTGAAATCCGCTCGCGTCTGGAAAAAATTAATGATGAAGAAGTAAAACTCTTTGGATTGAGTCCTGACGTGGTGCGTCCTGAATGGACAGTGCTTACGGTGCTGGCAATTCCTCCGGTTACGATTCGTCCTTCTATTACCCTGGAAAGTGGAGAGCGCAGTGAAGATGATCTCACGCACAAACTAGGAGATATTGTCAGAATCAACCAGCGTTTGTTTGAAAATATCAATGCAGGAGCTCCTGAAATTATTATTGAAGACCTCTGGGACCTGCTCCAATATCACATCACCACATTCTTTGACAATGATGTTGCTCAGCTTCCTCCTGCACGCCACCGATCAGGCCAGCCCTTGAAGACGATCAGCGAGCGTATCCGAAGCAAGGAAGGAAGGATCCGGCACAACCTTGCAGGAAAACGTACGAATTTCTCTGCGCGTACCGTTATCTCTCCTGACCCCATGATCAAATTGAATGAAGTGGGTATTCCCTATATTGTTGCTATGAAATTGACCGTTCCTGAGCGTATTACCGACTGGAACATGGCATACCTCAAAAAATTTGTTGAACGCGGACCTAAAAAATACCCCGGAGCAAACTATATTATCCGTCCTGACGGCAAGAAGAAAAAGATTACGGATGAAACACAGGAAAAACTTCTGGAAGAAATCCAGCCTGGATACATTGTTGAACGCCACCTCATGGATGGCGACGTTGCAGTTTTCAACCGACAGCCTTCGCTTCACCGTATGAGCATGATGGGCCACCGCATCAAAGTTCTTCCCTACCTAACCTTCCGATTGAATCCTGCAGTCTGCCACCCGTACAACGCAGATTTTGACGGCGACGAGATGAACCTCCATATTCCTCAAACAGAAGAAGCCCGCGCAGAAGTTGAAATCCTGATGATGGTTGAAAATCAGCTGATCAGCCCCCGTTACGGACTGAGCGTTATCGGCTGTATTCAAGACGCAGTTTCAGGATGCTACATTCTTACGAAAGATCTGGTGTTCAACCGGCAGGATGCTTTGAGTATCCTCTATAAAGTCGGCGTGACTGACTTTTCCGGACTGCCCGACAAAGACGAAATCCACGGACGCGAAATTTTCAGCTGTCTGCTTCCGAAAGACTTTTCTTTTGTTGGCTACAGCAAACAAAACAAAAAACGTGTTGAACCTGATGTTGTTATTAAAAATGGAAAGCTCACCAAAGGCTATATGGATTCTGCAAATCTTGGCCACGGACAGGGATTAATGTTAAGAAATCTTCATAAACAATATGGAAAAGATTTCACGATTGACCTGCTTGGAAAAATGGTGAGGCTCGGAATCCTTTCGCTGTTGAAACGAGGATTCTCAACCTCACTTGCTGATACGGATCTTCCCCGGGAGGCACAGGATAAAATTCGGGAGATCAAAGAAAAGGCTGAAGCAGACGTTGATGTACTCATTCAAAAATATCATAATAAAGAACTGGAAGTGTTCCCTGGTAAGACCTTGTTTGAAACGCTGGAACTGCGCATCCTTGAAACGCTCAACAAAGCGCGTAACGAAATTGGTACGTTGGTTACCGAGCACGCTACAGAAGGAACCGGAACCAGTATCATGGCGCGAAGCGGAGCGCGGGGAACGCCTATCAACATGGCTCAGATGGCAGCGTGCGTCGGCCAGCAGGCATTGCGGGGCGCGCGTATTGACAAAGGTTTCAGCCATCGAACCCTCAGCTGCTTCAAACAGCATGACTTGCTTCCTGCAGCCCGCGGATTTATTGCAAATGGATTCAAATCAGGATTAACTCCCTACGAATTCTTCTTCGCAGCTATGACCGGCCGTGATTCATTGATGGATACTGCTCTTCGAACACCTAAATCGGGTTATCTCTATCGAAGATTGGCAAACGCCATGCAGGATCTGCGCGTCGAATACGACCAGACAGTCCGCGATGCAGCAGGAAAAATTATCCAATTTGAATATGGGGAAGATGGCATTGACATTTCCAAAAGTGAGGGCGGAACGATCAACGTCAAGCGTATTGTTGAACAAGTTTTGGGGCACGGAGCCTAAGGGAGGAAAAGCAAGATGGAAACTGAAGCAGTGCAGGAAGTATATGCAGAATACGAACAGCACTTGAACAAAAAGATCTTTGACGACTTAAAGGCAGCTCTTCCTGAAAAAGCAACGAAACAGCAAGTAAAGGCAATCCTTGATCGTTTAGTGAAAGAAAAAAAGGCCAGCTCGATTGAACCCGGGGAAAGTGTCGGTCTTGTCGGTGCTGAATCTATTGGAGAACCCGGCACGCAAATGACGCTGAACACGTTCCACTTTGCAGGTGTTGCTGAGATGAACGTTACCACGGGTCTTCCCAGGATTATTGAGATTCTTGACGGAAGAAAAGAACTCAGTACGCCGATGATGGAAATCTATCTGAAAAAACCGTACAGTGAAGGAAAAGATATCAAAAAAATTGCGTTGATGATCAAAGAAACCCTGGCAGAAGAAGTCATCAGCGAGTTTGAAATTAACATTCTTGACTATACCCTGCACATGAAGCTGAATCTCGCAAAGCTTGATGATATTGGACTCACTCAAAAGGGATTTATCCGTGCGCTTGAGAAAGCTGCAAAATTAACCGTCAAGGAAAAAGAAGACGGCATCATGGTCAAAGCCAGCGCAAAAGACGCAAGTTTGAAAGAGTTGTACAAACTGAAAGAACGGATTAAAGTAACTTATATTCAAGGAGTGAAAGACATTACACATGTTCTTCCTATCCGACGAGGATCTGAGTTTATTGTGATTACTGCAGGAACCAATCTGCGCAAGGTGATGGGGCTGGATTTTGTGGATACCATGCGAACCGTTTCCAATGACCTCTATGAAGTTGCTGATGTGCTTGGCATTGAGGCTGCACGCCAAGTTATCATTGATGAAATCTTTAAGGTTATTGAAAGCCAGGGTTTGAATATTGACTACCGCCACATTATGCTCGTTGCAGATATGATGTGTACCTCAGGAAAAATCAAGGGAATTACCCGATATGGTGTTGTCAGTGAGAAGTCATCCGTGCTTGCACGTGCATCCTTTGAGACTCCTATTAAACATATTATGGAAGCAGCATTATCTGCTGAGCGCGATCATCTGACTTCGGTTGTAGAAAATGTAATGCTCAACCAGCCGGTTCCTATCGGCACCGGACTTCCCGGTTTAGTTATCGAAGTAAAACAAGGGAACGTGAAGAAAGACGAGAAGAAAGAAGAGAAGAAAGGCGACGCTGGGGAGATCGGGGAGAGCGAAAAAGAGAACTAGAGAACCGAAAAAGAGACCGAAAACAGAAATAATAAAAAGGAGTACAGATTTCGCATTATCATTTCACGTTATCTGGTGAACAACCATGGAAGACTTCAAAAAACTCATCAAAACCAACAAAGTCTGTTTAGGAGCAGAAGAAACCATTAAACATTTGAAACGAGGAGAGCTCAACAAAGTGTTTGTTACATCCAACTGTCAACAGCAACTGGTTGATGATATCTCGTATTACGCGGGTCTTGGTGAAGTTGAAGTGGTGGTGTTGGATATTCCTAACGACGAATTAGGTATTCTCTGCAAGAAACCCTTTGCCATCTCAGTCTTAGGAGTTAAAAAAGCATGAAGATCAAGTATGACCTTTCTTTAATCACCCTCATTGCGCTATTTGAAAAAACAACTCACGCACAGGTGAAGGATTGTTTTCAAGACAATGTTCTCAGCAGACTTACCTTTGTTGTACAGCTCGGTGAGTTGTCGAAGGCCGTTGGTAAATTCGGAGCAAACGTCAAACATCTTGAAGCAAAGCTGAAGAAAAAGATCCGTATTG
>Ga0209211_10010063_pt1 | contig 12419 bp, 5 predicted proteins | sample RifGroA2_FD_183992 | JGI IMG/M metagenome (GOLD analysis project Ga0209211, IMG submission 183992) | Groundwater microbial communities from Rifle, Colorado, USA - Groundwater A2 (SPAdes) (version 2) | ecosystem: Environmental > Aquatic > Deep subsurface > Groundwater | place: Rifle, Colorado... | reverse complement strand
GATGACCGTAAGGGAAAAACTGATTATGTTTTGACTCTCAATCTTCAAACACAACGGTACTTTCAGTATGGACTTCTTGTAACAGGATTGTCTTTATTTATCTTTTTGGTGCAAGTTGTAAAAACTGCGGTAAGGAAAAAAAACTAATGATAAAATATATAATTGCATCTAAATTGAGACTCGTTATTTTTCTCATATGTATTCTATTGTTTATCCTTCCGTTTTTTTGGTTAAAACCCGGTGAAATGGATATAGGGGGAGACAGTAATGGGCTGTATTTTTATGATCCAATATCAAATCTGAAAGCGTTTGCGATATATAGCGTTGTTCCATCGGGAACCGGTCTGGTTTCCCATAATCAATATTTTCTTCCGTTTCTTCTGTTTGTAGCTTTTTTAAAATCCATATTTAATTCTCCGACTGTACTTATTAGTATTTTTAATGGTCTCAAGCTGGGTGGGTCATTTATTTTTATGTTTTTAATTATAAGAGAGTTTTTTCGAAAAGAAAAAGAAGGAGAAATGACTTTGGCAAAATCTACCGCGGCAATAATCGGGGCGCTTTTTTATACATTTTCGCCTGCAGTATTGGACAATATGGTGTACGCATTGGTTACCCATAGTCAAGTTTTTTTAAATCCGATGATGTTCTATTTTGCACTGCGATATTTGATAACACGGTCTTTAAAATATGTTTGGCTTGGGCTTTTGATTACCTTTATTTTTTCTACAAATTTTTCTCTTCAAGCGCCTCCGCCGTTATTCGCTTTTTATCCTTTAGCAATTTTTTTTCTTTTGGCTTACAATTTTCTTGTTTTGCAAAAACCAATTCCATGGAAAGGAATTATTGTCGGTATACTGTTTTTTTTGGGTCTTCACGCGTTTCATCTATTTCCTGTAGCAAGCATAGTATTTGATAAAGGCAGCGATTTCAATACGAGAATATTTGAGAGTACTTCGAAAGTAAATTCCGGGCTGGAATATTTTAATGCGATACGGGGATTGGGAAAAGTAAGCGATCACATATTGCTTCCATTAGCAGGTAAGAAGCTAAGTATAAGTCTGATTATTGTTCCCGCACTAATCGTGTTGGGCTTTTTGTCTCTAAAGAGGAAAAGTAAAACGTTATTATTGATAAGCATTTTCTTTTTTACAACGCTCTTTTTAGTGTCGGCAAATATAACCCAAATAGGAGTGGAGTTTTATAGAAAATTATTTCTCATTCCCGGATTCGGAATGTTTAGGGGTTTTTTCGGACAATGGCAATGGGTGTACACATTTTTCTATGCTCTGCTTGCCGGCTTATCAATATCTTATTTCTTTTCCAGGATTAAAAAAAAATACATATATCTTCTTTCTTTTTTAGCAATAGGATTTCTTATCGCTCGCTCGTGGATTGTTTTTAATGGAGAAATTGTGAATGTTTTTCACAGAGGATCTAAAGATGTTAAGGCGATAATTCGTGTGGACCCAAATTATGAAAAAATACTTAATTATATTAAAGGAATTTCTAATGATGGGAAAATTCTTCACATCCCCTTTACGGACTATGGATACAATATAGTTAGCGGAGCAAACAAAGGAGTATATATGGGTCAATCAATGGTATCTTTTTTGGTTGGAAAAAATGATTTTGCAGGCTATCAAGATATTGATCCTTTTTCTGAAGTGTTTGTGAAGCTCTTAAAAGAAAAGAATTATTCTTTAATTAAGCAAATGATGTCCTTATTGCAGATAAGGTATGTTCTTTATAACTCTAATGAAATAATTTATGATAAGTTTTTTCCAGCATTTCCCTATGGCCACACCGGTGCTCCTTCTTCTCCATCCGCAGCATTAGATTTTGTAAAAAATGTTTCCGTAAAAAAAATATATGAGGCAGGAAGCTATTCCATATTCAAAGTCGATAAGAAGCAATATCTCCCTCATTTTTATGCCGTATCGGGAATATATTTCTATGACACAATTCCAAAATATGATGCAAAATATGGCAGGGCATTATCATTTTTCCCGGAAATACCCTTAGATAACAATAAAGATCCACGAATAGCATTCGTAGATAGAATGACTTGTAATGCAATTTTGACTAAACAGATTTGTAATCAGAATAATTTTCATTCAGATATAAAAGATATGCAGATTATTTATCAAAAAATTAACCCCGCAAAATATAGGGTTAGTATAAAAAATGCTACTAAGCCATTTTTACTTGTCTTTCAGAACATTTTTAGTCCGCATTGGAAATTATATTCAACAAATACTCCTATTGCCTCAAAAAATATAAGTGATTCATATTTTGACGGAGCAATAACAGAGCTTTTGCCGATAAGACAGACTGTTGACAGGAATCCATTCGAGACAAACGGTAAAAAAATAATCTATGACAATACTCATATTCAAGTTAATGAATATGCGAATGCTTGGTATATAAAACCAAACAACTCGTTAGAAAGATTTGATTATGAGTTTATTATTGAAATGACTAAACAGAAAACAGTTTATTATAGTTTTATCGTATCCGCCATAAGCCTGTTAGCTTTTCTTTTATACGGAGTAAAACTTCTTATGAAACAAAGGTTATGATATAATTCGTTTATGAAGAAAATCCTGGCGAAAGTTTCCACTTCTAAAAAGCTTAAAAAGATAGAATCCTTCTTAAAAAAAAATAGAAATACAGTTTTAGCTCTCGTTACAATTTCCATATTTGTTGATATTTTTTTTGTGAAGACAAATTCAGACGTCGTGATTTTTGGAATTTTATTGCTTTATGGAATTTTTATAAAAATGTTCCAAATAAAGAGCAGGCGAACTTTCTTGTTATGCCTTGCATTGCTGACCGCAATGTTTATTAATTTTCTTTTTACCGGATCTTCAATACCGACAGAAAAAGCAGCAGTATGGTTTATCCTTTTTATGGCTTTGGGAATTTTTCAGCAATGGAGAGAAAATCCTGCTAGATGAAATATCGACTTATTCCTCCTTTTATAATTACATTTCTTCTTTTCCTTATTCCATTTTTCTGGTTTAAACCTGGAGAAATGGATTTAGGAGGAGATAGCAGCAGGTTATATTTTTATGATCCAATGCGCTATCTTATTAGTCAAGCTCTTTATGCAACTTCTAATTCAGGGCTTGGGGGGGAGAGTCTGGGCTACTTTGGCATACCTTTTTTCCTGTTTTTGGCGGGACTTAAAAGTATTCTTCGTTCCCCAACGGCTCTGATTGTCTTTGTTCATGGAGTCTCTTTAAGTGTCGCATTTCTTTCCTGTTATCTTATCGTTAAACAGCTGCTTACGTTAAGCGAAGTAAAAAAAACAAGGAGTAGCATTATTATTGCTGAAATATCCTCTCTTATTGCGGGATTGTACTATGTGTTTGCTCCTGTTTCCATCTTAGGCTGGAACCACATGTTGTTAACTGACAACCGGATATTCTTAAATCCCCTTATCTTCTTTTTGCTTCTTAAATATTTACTGACTTGGAATATACGATATATGCTTGTTGTTCTTGGGATTACATTCTTGTTCGCGCCAAACTTCAGCTTTATTGGAGCGCCGTCATTTTTTTCGTTCTTTCCCTTGGCGCTTTTGTTTCTGGTGCTTTATGTAGCGTACGTTTTACGCAAACCGCTTCCGTTGAAAGGTATTGTTATTGGAATCGCACTGTTTTTTCTTTTACAAGCGTTTCATCTTGTGCCGCAGATCGAAAGTCTTTTGACACCGGGAAGCGCTGCCTATAGCTCTGTGTTTTCTAAAGAAATTAAGCTTGATAGCGGACTTGGGTATTTTAATGCGCTTGCGTCCGGCATTAAACCAAGCATAAGTCTTTTGGGATTACCGCAAATGACGCCGCTGAATTTTTTCTCTTTTACCTTTGTTGTATTTCCAGCAGTATTTATTCTTGGTTTTCTGTGGAGCAAGAAAAAAACAATGCTCTTAACCGGTATTTTTTTTCTCATCACCCTATTTTTTGTTACAGCAAACATTACTGCTATAGGGCTCAAATTCTATGGGTTGTTATTTCATATTCCCGGCTTTTCTATGTTTCGCATTTTTTTCGGTCAGTGGGAACATGTATATCTTTTTTTCTACGTACTGTTTTTGGGTCAAGCACTTTTAGTAATCTTGACTCGCGTAAAAAAATGGAAGAAAATTTTTCTTATATGTTTTATTACAGCTCTGCTTGTTGTAGGTGCCTGGCGATTCATTAATGGAAAAATCCTTCAATATGCCCATTGGCAATCGAAAAACATAAGTGCGATTGTCGTTATGGACCCAAAGTACGAGGAAGTCCTTTCCTATCTTCGATCACTCCCTGTTGATGGAAAAATTCTTTCTCTTCCCCTCAGCGATCCCGGTTACCAGTTATTAAAAGGGGCAAATAACGCAGCGCTTGAAAGTCCCTCAACGATTGCGTATCTTGCAGGAAGAAACGAGTTTATAGGTTTTGTCGAACTCGTATCTTTTGGCCCAAATTTTCTGCAAGCTGTAAAAACGAGGAATTATGTTGCCATTCGCGACATTCTTTCTATACTTAACATTAGATACATTTATTACAATGAGGATCCGTATATTTATGATGATAATTTTCCAGGACAACCCTACATATATGTCCGTAAATTCCTTCCGGATACACAGAGGGAATATAAGGAATTCATCAAAAACCTAGGCGTTAAAGAAATAAAAACAATCGCAGGTAAATATCATATTTATGAACTCGATGACAATTCTTATTTGCCGCATATTTATGCAGCAAGAAAAACAGCATATTGGAATGATGATCTTATAAATTTGCACATTCCACTTGCTTTCTATAGCGACGATAAGAGAATAGCGTTTTATGATGATAGTAAAATATTGGAAAGGTATCCGGATCTCTTTGGCAACTCCTTTCTTAATGCGAAAAACATGAGCTCTATTTTTGATTTTTTTAAGGTCAAAAAGCTTCCTAGATTTGTTTCTCCGACCGTGTCGCAAAAGCTTTCTTCCCCAATTTACCCCCTTATTGTATTGCGTGAAAAAAGAGATCTTGGGAGATTTAAGATTGCAAACGATGCTTTTATAGACAAAAGCGTCTATTTTATAGAAAAACGCATTAATGAATTGGCAAAGTGGACAAGAGAAATTCCCCTGCTGGGAAATGTTAAAAGAATAGCCGATTTAAGTAAATCTTGGCAGGATCCTAAATTATGGGAGTTTAATAAGTATGGAGAATATAATTCATGGGAGGTTACTCTTGTCAGATATCAACAGGCAGTAGGGACACTTATTGAAACATTAGAGAAAACAACTCAATCAAATTACTCAATTCTTACAAATAAGGTTGAGATGAAAAGCGACTTGATAAAACATAAGGATAAATTGCGGAAAGCCATACGTGAAGATTCCTCAAGATCATTGAATGAAAAAAAATATCTTCTGAATTTAGTTCAGGAGATGTTTACCGATATATTTGTAAAGCTGAATTTTTCTCCGCCTGATTATTGGAGGTTACCTTATGAGATTGACAATGTATCATTGGGTAGCGCATACGAAGTTTATCTTAATAAAGAAGATACGGAAGATTTTAATCTTGTTGATCTTGATCTTATTGTTGATGGAAAAAAACTTCGTTCTAAAACTTCGGAAGGAGATTGGATCAGATTCGAGGATGTGGCAGTAAAAAGAAAAGCTTCGTTACCGATTCTCCTTACGATAAAAAATTTCCCAAATCTCACTGGGCAAGCAGGGTGGAGTACTCCTGAAAAAGTAAATATGGAAGTGGCGGAGCAAGCGGAGCGTCAGATGGTTCAAGATGAAGGACCTGAAAAAGATTTAATAACTCTTTCAATAAATAATGATTTCCTTGAAGATACCAGTGGATTAGTTAAGAATATCAGGAAGTGGATGGGAGATTCAATTTATACTATTTCATTTGATTATCTAACTTACAATCAGAATTTTTCAATTACACTTTATGAAAAAGGAGGGTCGGGTAAGAACCGATACATAGTCGATGCTTTCAATGAAGCGCTGCAATCGAAAAAGTGGAAGAGATTCAATACGGTAATTCTTTCCAGAAGCGATGCGGAATCAGCCTTTTTACACGTTACTAAAGACCAAGATGATATTCCTGATCAAAATAGCATAAATAATGTTAAAAAAATTGAGATCAAAAATTTATCGGTAATAAGAGTGCCCAATCCTCGGATTGTTTTGAAAAATATTGACAGATCGAAAGAGACACTTGTACCGCAGATTATTTTTACGAAAATAAATAAGACCAAGTATAAGGTAGCGGTACGCGGCGCAAAAGATCCATACGCGCTTGTTTTATCTGAAAAATTTAATGCAAAATGGAAAATATTTCTTCCCAATGGAGTTAATGAAGCAAAAACACTAAAAGGTTTGATTTCAAGAACTTTAGGAAAGATTATCTCATCTATTCTTCGGGCGAAGAATATTGTTATTTCTTCAGAAGCGAACAAGGAAAGCTTGACCAGCTACTTTAATAATGATGTTGTTGAAGGAATGCATAAGAATATTTTCTTGGATCAGAGCACTTTTGAGACATTTGGGCAGGATCCGATTCTCGAGAAAACACATTTGCCGGTAAACGGATATGCAAATTCTTGGTATATTAAGCCGGAAGATGTACGGAATAAAGAAGATTATGAACTTATTATAGAAATGACTTCCCAAAAATTATTTTACGTAAGCTTAATGATATCGGTAGCAGGGCTTTTATTGCTGGTTTTTCTGCTTCTAAGATCGTTTATACGAAAATGAGAAAGCGAAACATTTTTTATATTACGTTTTTCTTAGGTTTTATTTTTCTCATATTTCGTAACTGGTTTTTAATACCTCAGATTATCGGAGGTGACTGGCCATATTTTTTTCCGGAAATGCTCAGAGATCCTTCAGTATATTTTTCTTCCTGGAATCCCGGACAGGGTAACGGTCTTGGCGGAGTAAATCCTATTTATTCTTTGGGGATGTTTTTCGGCTTCACTGTCTTTTTGGCGCATACATTTAGTATTCCATGGGTATTTATTTATAAGTTTTTTTGGTTTGCGCTTCCGCTGCTTTCTGGAATTTTATACGGCATTTATTTGGTAAAAACGATTCTCCCGCAATCGTCATTATGGCAAAGGCTTTTTTCTTCATTTATTTTTACTACAAACACATATTTCCTTATGGTTGTCGGAGGAGGACAAATGGGAGTTGCCTTAGCCTATTCATTAACCCCGCTAGTTCTTGCGAGATTTATTAAACTGGTAAATAATTTTAATTTAGTTCAGCACAATTTTCAATTTTTCCCGCCAATTGCGGGATCCCGCTTCGGCGGGACAATTTCTAATTTTCAATTAGCTTTGTTGGCTGGGCTGGTTTTGGCGCTTCAAGTGATGTTTGATCCAAGAATTGCTTATCTAAGCATGCTTATTGTGGGTATCTATATAATCATTTCGCTTTTTTTCATTAAGTTTTCTCCAAAAAAGATATTTTCATTCTCTTTGTTTCTTATTTTTTTTGGACTTGGCTTGCCAATTCTTATTGCAGGATTACTTCATACGGTATGGATACTTCCTATTTTATTTTTTCAATCAAGCCCTATCCCGCAAGGCTTAACAAATGCTGACGGATTTCGTTTTTTTAGTTTTGCGGATTTTTCACACGCTTTTTCGTTACTTCATCCCAATTGGCCGGAAAATATATTTGGCAAGGTGTATTTTATGAAAAGTGAATTTATCTTAGTACCTATTATTGCTTATTCAAGCTTGTTGTTTCTTAGCTACAAATCGCTGAAGCATGCTGAACAAAACGCTGAGCGACGCGGAATATTATTTTTTGCACTTTTAGGTTTAATGGGTGCATTTTTAGCAAAAGGTGCAAGTGAGCCATTTGGATTTGTTAATCTTTGGTTGTTTGAGCATATTCCCGGCTTTTCTATGTTTCGCGACCCAACAAAGTTTTATTTGTTGACTGCGTTGTCATATTCGATCCTTATTCCTTATAGTTTATTTAAGATTTCAAGCAGAGTATCAAGCATTAAGTATCAAGTATTAAGCAGAAAAATAGGAATACATGATGCCTACTACATAATACCAGCTACATTTTTAGCGCTTTGGATATTCTTAATTTATCCTGCGATTTTGGGACAGTTGGGTGGTACATTTAAAAAACATGAAGTGCCGAGGGAATACGTTGAATTAAAAGATTTCTTATATAGACAACAGGGATTCTTCCGAACATTATGGATTCCCAGGCAGCACCGTTTCACATACAACTTTTGGTCGCGCATGCCTGTTGAGGCAGAACCGTTATTTAAAAAATCGAAGATTGTGGATATTGTTAATCAGTTGCGTAAGCCTGAAACAAGAGAATATTTGTCAGAGTTAGGTGTCAAATACATCATTGTTCCATATGATCCATATGGTGAAATTTTCGTAAAAGACAGAAAATACGATTCCTTAGCTTATCAGCAGGCAGTTTGGCAGCTCGAAGCTGTCCCTTGGCTTAAAAAGCTGGATGGTTTCGGGAAAATAGCGGTTTTTGAAACGCCTTCCTTTGGGGACTATTTCAAGCTTGGTGAAGGAGGGACTCTGACATATGAGATGATTAGTCCTTCGGAATATAGAGTCTTCGTAGACATAAATCAGCCAACAAGCCTTATATTCTCTGAAAATTATCATTCGGAATGGATATCAACAATAAACAGCGCCACAATTAAGAGTCAAAAAACCAAGAGCGGAACAAACAGTTTTCCGCTGGTAAAATCCGGGAGCTACAAAATAGATGTTAGATTTTATCAAGAGCGTTTTTATGATTATGGAAAAATAGTTTCTCTTGTGGTATTATTGTTAGCATTATTCTTGATTTTAGGAAAGAAGCTTAAGATAGGTTAAGTAACCTAATTTGTTTGTAGGGTGGCGCTATAAGAAGTTTTGTTATGGAGTCTCTTGACAGCAGCTATCTCCTTTTAGTTATCGGTATTTTAGCGATTATTGCTGAGTGTTTGCTTGTTGTTCCGAAAAAACTTAATCTTTTTCTTGTGGGCATAGTGTTAATTATAGCCGGCGCAATTGGAATTTTACTTCATTCATTTATTGTAGCTCTTATTACAGCTTTGGCCGTTCTTTTTAATTTGCATTTTATTTTCAGAGTAATTTATTCGCCCTACGATTCCAAAAACAATAACAAGCCTTTCTTAAAAAAAAAATTACCCCTAGTTTTGTCTTCAATAATTAATAAAATACCCTTTGCCTATCGTATTTTCTTATTAGCCATTTTAGCATCCATTTTTTTTTTGAGGGGTGGTTTTTTTAACCCGGAAGCTTATTATTTTCTTCGGCAATTTCAGGAAGATAAGCCTTTTCTGGTAAGAATATTCGATAATGCTGTCGAATTGAATAATGGTTTCCAAGCCCGTGAATTTAGCTATATCATTGATTTTATTGACGGCCAATTTCTTATTAGAAGCGCCAGATTGGGAATTGTGCATTTTTATTCGCTTTCTCATTATATTGGGATATTTATGATTGCTAGTTTGGCGTTTATTATGAGTAAGCGTTACTTTAGGCAAAAATTTCTTGACATCTCAATTTTAATAAGTCTTCTGTACTTGACAACGCCACCGGTCTTTATTAATGGCAATTTATATCGATCGTCCAAAATACTTGTTGCTTTTTTTATTGTTTTTATTATGTATTTATTGTTTCATTATGCAGCCAAAAAAATTATTAGCAAGAAACACCTTTTATTAATTACGATATTTGCTTTTTTGATGGCAACGTCAGATAAGCAAGGCATTTTTTTCGTATCGGCATTCGCTACGGCTTTGGGAGTAATATTTCTTCTTGATCGGACATGGAAGTCTTTAATGCCCATTACTTGTTTTGTAATTGCCGGTATGGCTTACAGCTTCTATAGCAGTACGGTAGGGCCATGGTTGATATATTTCTTTAATAATGAAAGCGTGCAGTTCACTAAAGATTCAGCCTTACTTTCTTCTTATTTGCCGGCAGTTAATTCATATCGTACCCAAGTAATTGAATATTTTAGTTATCAATTTTCGTATTTCTTTGGAAATCTGGGCATCTTCTTCGGAGCTTTTATTGCAATAGCAATGCTTCTTTCCTTTTTATACTTATTTGTACGGATAAGATTTAAGGAAGATGGGGGAGGGCGCTATTATGAGGCGCTTGTTAAAAAATTAACACTTACTATTCCAATTATCCTGCTGCTCAGTACAATTTTTATTGCAATGATGCTGCATTATAGCTTGCTGTTTTTGACAGCTCCTGATCTTCGATTGACATATTACAATTTGCCAATTACTGCGCTCATTCTCTTACTATCTCAAATAGTATTCGCACAACTGCTAATTGTTCGGCCGGATAAGAGAAAGCTTGTAAGGGTTATACTATGCATTTTTCTTATTTTAAATATCATTTCTATTCTCAAACATTTTAATGTTTATAAAGAAGGATTTATTAAATACGGGGCTTTAGCAGCGCCTGTTCTGAAAGAGTGCATAAAGCAAAAAGATGAACCGCAAAAGAGTTATAGATTAGCGGAAATTTTGCAGCATGCTGATTCGGCATGTATATTTTTAAGAAAGCGCATAGACAGCGATCATGTTCTTTGCAAGGAGAGTCCTGTTTATAAGTGTCTGTCCAGAATAGATGGAGAAGAATTCGAAAAATTTAAAAGCGAACAAGCGCAAAAGTCCAAGCCGACTGAAATTTTGTATAATTCTTTTAGAAACAGCCTGGCCTTCATTTTGTTAAGAAATAATCTGCAAAATAAAAACTATCTAGGAGATACGGGAATAAAGCTTGGTAATTCTGTTTATTATGTTCCTATGCCTTCCATACCTCCGGATAATTTTTTATATAAAGTAATTAAAGTTAGAGACAAAATTGCAGACTGGCTTCTAATAGGCCAGATAAATAAAATTAAATACGAACTTTTAATGGCGAACAGATTAATTTATTCAAGCCTACTTTTGGCAGATAAAGGCAATATCTCGCTTGCGAAAGAATTTGCTTTAAAGGGGGAAAACCATTTTACAATACTGACTACCTACTGGTACGGAGGAGATATATCAAAAGAGCTTGTTAAAGAGGTTAAAGATGCCTCCAGCATGCATAGGGAGATACTGACGAAGATTATAGGTAAGGTAAAAGAAAAAGATAAAACTATTTTTAAACAAGTTTTTGATTTTTCAGTCAGAAACGAAAAGCAAATTGATAACCTCATGAAGGAGAATGGAAACATGTAGATTCTCCCCATTCAGCAGTACTGCCCTGATTATCGAAAGATGTATTGCTCAATCACAAAAAATTCATTATAATATGTTCTAAATGAGAATTTTAGTTACAGGTGCTGCGGGATTTATCCAGCACCAGCCTTTTCGTTTGGTTACAAAACAAAATTTAATATCAAAGTATGGATAAATCAAAAAAAAGAATTCTGGTAACAGGTGGTGCTGGATTTATGGGAAGCCACCTGGTTGATTTTTTAACAAAAAATAATGAATATGAGGTTTTTGCAGTTGACGATCTTTCCGGTGGATACGAAGAAAATGTTAGCGCTAAAGCACACTTTACAAAGCTAGACTTAAGAGATCGTAAAGAAGTAGAAAGATATATTGCAAAAATAAAACCGGGACTTCTTTATTATTTGGCAGCTGATGCTTCTGAGGGGAGAAGTCAATTTACCCCATTAAGTTCTACGGAAAGAAACTATTTGGCCTACATGAATACTTTGGTTCCTTGCGTTAAATATGGATTAAAAAAAGTTGTGCTTACCAGCTCCATGAGCGTATATGGCGCGCAGAAGCCGCCATTTTCCGAAGATATGCCCAAAAAACCGGAAGACATTTATGGAATTGCAAAGTCTGCTATGGAAGATGCAACGCAAGTTTTAGCGAAAGTACATAATTTCAACTATGTTATTATACGTCCGCACAACGTATATGGCCCAAAGCAAAATTTAGCAGACCCCTATAGAAATGTTATTGCAATTTTTATCAATTGTCTTTTGAATAATAAACATTTTTATATATATGGAGATGGCAATCAGAAAAGAGCATTTACCTATATAGATGATTTTACTCCTTATTTTGCAAGGAGCGGCTTTAGTAATAGATGTAATGGTGAAGTCATTAACATAGGTCCTAAGGAAGAATATACAATCAATGAATTAGCAGATGTAGTTCTCAAGATTTTCTTTCCGGATGAAAATATTCCAAATTATTTTAAACCTCAGCATTTTCCTTTACGTCCGCAAGAAGTTATGGAAGCATATTGCACGAATGATAAGGCAAAAAAGTTACTTGGATATACTACTTCCGTAACCCTTAAGCAAGGGGTAAGGAAAATGATTGAATGGGCAAGGAAAAAGGGTCCTCAAAAATTCAAATATCTAAAAGGCGGAG